>FSTS01000293.1_pt1 | contig 12569 bp, 8 predicted proteins | sample 1636961 | NCBI WGS metagenome assembly FSTS01 (sample SAMEA3914819, study PRJEB12502) | metagenome | biome: forest; material: soil | place: Canada | collected 2010-06-26 | depth 0.3 m
GGCCAGAAATGCAAAAAGCCGCTGGAGGATCTCCCGCGGCTTCATTCGACTTTGTCTCAGTTTCTGAAAAATGGCTGGCCAGGTAGGACTCGAACCTACGACCGATCGGTTAACAGCCGATTGCTCTACCAACTGAGCTACTGGCCAACACTTCAGAAGAGCTTTGATTTTTAATCCAACGAAGGGGGCTTGTCCAGCCTGAGTTATTTCGAAGCGGTAGCCTGACCTTCGGCGTTCTTTCCGGGTGGCGGAGAGCTACCGAAAGACGCCCGAACGACAAACTGGCCGGACATGAGAGACAGACTGTTTCCGTCGCTTGAGGACTTAAAACTCACCATCGAAAGCTCGAATCCCGCGCCGATAGGCCTGCCCAGAAAAGTCGAATCCAGCTGTTGTTCGATCCCAGCCCCGATTTCCTGGCCACCGCCGAAGGACGAGAACTTCAAGTAGCCGCCCCGTGCACCTTTGAAGGCTCGCGGAGGACGCGCGGACAACATGACTTGAAGGCCTTTTAGCGCGGTGACGCCATAGGCGGAATCGGGAACAAGCATTCCCCAGAGAGCGCCGCCAGTAGAGAGGGTCCAGCGTAGATCGCCCCAATTCAGAGGCGTGACCCAACCGATTCTAAGACCCACGGAGTAGAACCGCGAAAGCGGGTAGAGCGATGCGGAAGAGCTGAGTGGAAGCAGCGTGACGCCGAGGTCTTCTGCGAATTCAAATTTGGACGAAATGGGCTGATGCCCGGCGAATTGACCGCTGATTCCGAATTGCGAGATCGAGAGATCGTAAGGTTTCTCGCTGTAGCCGAAGTACGAGAAACCAAGCCCACCCGAGTAGTCCGAAGTACCTGGGGCGGCCTTAGCTTCAACGGTTCCCAGGCGGATGTCTAACCGGACTTCGCGTCCTGAACTGTCGTTTTCTTTCCAAGCGATTTGCGCGTTTCGCACGCCGGAACGCAGCTCGATCTGCAGTTTTCCGGGCTTTGTTCCCGGAAGGGAAACCGCGCCTCGTAAACCCTGTGGGTCAGGAATGTACTGCTCTTTGGAGTAATGAATTTCGAGGCCCAGGACCGGTGAGCCATTCAGGGCTCGCCAGCTCTGAGAAATCGGCCACGAGGGTGACGGTTCGAGCTTCGCGCCCTCGGAGTTCGTCCATTCAAGGGTGACGTCGGGATGCTTTTCTTCCGTCGATGCGAGAGGCGTTATCGACGCGCTGGAATCGGCAGCAGGAACCGAGTCCGCAACGGAAGGCGAAGAAGTCGACGGAACCGGACTTCCACCCGTCGCCGCATCTACGGGGGCGGGCGTCGTCTGAGCGGAGCTCAAAGAGGCTATTCCAATGCCGAGGAGCGTCCATGCTCCACACTTCTTCAACACTCCTTAAAGATTAACATGTGAAGAGCCGATGGAAATGGGCAAACAGCCGATTTTACTAGGTTTTGACACAATGTATCAAGACTTTGACAAGATCAGTATACGCGACCAAAATAGTATTAACGGTATCTTAACGATTCTACCATCCCAACCATGAAATTCCATTGGAGTTCTTCTCAGAGCGCCGCCCTGATTCTCCTCTTCGGAACTCTCTCCGCATGCGGAGGTGCGTTTAATAACCCATCACTGGGGTCGAGCCGCACTCTCACTTATGAAAAAGCCTCGTATACCGTCGTCCGTGGCGGAATCCTTCTGACCCAGCCTCCGGTTCTGGGCGGAAACAAACTCGACCAGGTCGCGACCTATACCGTTTCCCCAGCACTTCCGACGGGTCTCACCCTGCATCCTTCAAACGGGCAGATTCTCGGAACTCCAACCGTAACGTCGCCGACCACCACCTACACGATTCAAGCCGTGCTTCCGGGCTCGACCATCGAGACGCAACTTGAAATCACGGTCAACGATTCGCCGCCGCTCAATCTTCGCTACCTCTTGAACAGCCCGACTTACTCCGTGGGCAACCCGATCAGCGATAACGTTCCTCTTCAAGAAGGTGGACTGGCGACTCTCTATTTCTCGACCCCTGCGCTGCCCACCGGCCTTTCGATCGATACGACCAGCGGTGTGATTTCGGGAACGCCGACCGTCATTGATCTCGGCGGCGCCCAGGACTACGTGGTCACCGCCACCAATTCGGGGGGTTCATCGACCGCGACTCTCCATATTTTGGTTAGCGATGCGCCTCCGACCAACCTTCATTATCCATCCGGAGATTTCCCGGGCGTATACATCGTGGGATCCGCGATCGCTGGTTCGACTCCTCTTCACTCCGGCGGAACGGTGGTTTCTTACGCCATCACTCCGACGCTTCCTTCGGGCCTCGCTTTCGACACGACCACTGGCGCGATTACCGGAACTCCGACCGCGGTTTCAGCAGCGGCGACTTACACGATCACGGGCCACGGTGCGAATCCGTCCGACATCGTCACAACGGCTGTCACTATTACAGTAAACGCAGCCCCACCTGCTAACCTTCACTACGTCACTGATCCTGCTACCTACACTCGCGGCGTCGCGATCAGTACTCCGGATATTTTTAACGGTACTGCAACCGGCGGCGCTGTCTCGGGTTGCACCATTACTCCATCACTTCCGGCAGGCATGACGTTAAGCACGACCTGCGCGATCGGCGGAACACCAGCGGTGCTCGCGACCTCCGCAAGCTACCTGGTTCTCGCTTCCAACAGCGGTGGATCCACGACGACGACGGTGAATATCACCGTCATCGATGCCGCACCTTCTGCGCTCGTCTACACGACGAGCCCGGCGGTCTACACCAAGGGTCTCGCGACCGCGAACAACTTTCCTACTTTCGGGGGCGGCACACCGGTATCTTACTCGGTGTCACCTACGCTTCCGTCGGGCCTTTCATTGAACACTACTACGGGCGTGATTTCCGGCACGCCGTCAGCAATTACCGCCACGGCAACCTACGTGATTACCGCCACGAACACCGGTGGATCGACCACTGGAAATCTTTCGATCACGGTGAACGATGCCGCCCCGGGCTCGCTTTCCTATTCATCGCCGAGCGCGGTTTACACCAAGGGTTCTGCGATCACGACGAATACGGCTACCGTCACGGGCGGCGGAACGGTGACTGGGTTTACAGTGGTTCCCGCTCTTCCTGCCGGGCTCGCACTTAATTCGACGACTGGCGCGATTTCTGGAACTCCGACGGCGATCGCGACTTCCGCAATCTATATCGTCAGCGCGGCAAACAGCGGTGGCTCGGCAAGCGCGAACCTCACGATTACGGTGAACGACGTCGCTCCTTCATCGCTCGCCTACTCGACCAACCCCGCGATTTATACCAAGGGCGCAGCGATTACGAACGACACACCGACCAGCTCCGGCGGCGCGGTAACCGCGTATTCGATCACACCTTCCCTTCCCGCAGGCTTGAGCTTCAGCACGACCACTGGCGTGATTTCTGGAACGCCCACCGCGCTATCGGCAGCTTCCAATTACGTCGTTACGGGAAGTAACACCGGTGGCTCGACCACCGTGAACCTCACAGTTACTGTGAACGATGTCGCACCGAGCGGTCTCACTTATTCCACGAACCCAGCGGTCTACACCCGCGCGCAAGCGATTACGGCAAATACTCCGGCGCTTTCAGGTGGCGGTACCGTCACGGGCTTTGCGATTACTCCGGCGCTTCCATCGGGGCTTTCGATGGACCCGACTTCCGGAATCATCACAGGCACTCCGACCGCGATCAGCGTCGCTACGCCTTACTCGATCACAGCTTCAAACACGGGCGGATCGACTTCGGTTACTTTGAATTTGACGGTGAACGATCTCGCTCCAACGGGCCTGGCATATTCGGTTAATCCCGCGACCTACACGGCCGGATCGACGATCACGAACAATATTCCAAGCATTTCGGGTGGCGGCGCGATCGTCACCTATTCTTCGGCACCTTCGCTTCCGGCTGGACTCAGCTTGGATCCAAGCACCGGCATTATTTCGGGCACGCCGTCTGCGCCCGTAGCCACGGCGACTTACACTGTTACTGGAACGAACTCGGGTGGTCCGACCACCGCTTCACTTTCGATCCTGGTGAACAACGCACCTCCGAATACGCTGACCTATTCTCAGCAAACCACGACCTACACCAAAGGTGTCGCGATCACGAACAATACGCCGACCAACGGCGGCGGACCGATCGTAACTTACACCATCGCACCGACTCTTCCGGCCGGCCTTGCGCTCAGCGCTTCAACCGGCGTGATCTCGGGTACTCCGACTGCAATCACTTCGACGGCTACTTACACAGTGACGGGAACGAACGCCGCAGGCAGCACCTCGACTCCGATTTCAATTACGGTGAACGATGCGATTCCGGTGCTGACGTACACCTTGAACCCTGCGACGTATACGAAGAGCGTTGCAATCGCCTCGAACTCGCCTACGAACACTGGCGGTGCGGTCGTGACCTGGTCGATCTCATCGCTTCCGGCCGGGTTAAGCTTTAACACCTCAACGGGTGCCATTACCGGTACTCCGACCGCGATTACGGGAACCGCAGTCTACGTCGTGAGCGCGACGAATACCGGCGGCACCGCAACCGTGAACGTCACGATCACAGTGAACGACGCAGCACCGGTCACTCTCGCCTATTCGACGAACCCCGCGATCTACATCAGAACGAACGCGGTCACTGCGAACAATGCGACGGTGACTGGTGGCGGACCTATTACAGGTTTCACGGTCTCGCCTACGCTTCCTGCCGGTCTCTCGATGAACGCCGCGAATGGTCAGATCACGGGCACCCCGACCGCAATCACTGCGACCGCTACCTATACGGTGAGCGCGAACAATACGGGCGGATCAGCAACCGCAAGCCTGGTTCTTACGGTGAACGATCTTGCGCCTACGGCTCTCAGCTACACTACTGCCGCCCCGACCTACACCAAAGGAACCGCCATCGCGAGCAACAACCCTTCGAACACGGGAGGCGCGATTACGAGCTATTCCGTAAGTCCGGCTCTTCCGGCTGGCCTCACTCTCGACACGACGACCGGGAAAATTACCGGCACTCCAACCGTTGTCGCTGCAAGTAATACCTATACGGTCACCGGTCTGAACGTCACGGGCTCGACCACCAAAGTGCTCACCATCATCGTGAAGGACGTCGCTCCGAGCGCATTGGTTTACTCGACACCTGGACCGGTCACCTACACCAAGGGTACAGCCATCACGAGCAATACTCCTTCAAACGGGGGAGGCACGGTTGTGAGCTACGCGATCGCGCCCGCGCTTCCTGCGGGGCTTTCGCTGAGCACGACGACTGGGGTTATTTCCGGTACGGCGACAGCCCTCGCAACCGCCGCAAGCTATACGGTAACCGCTACCAATACGGGTGGCTCTACGACGAAGGCGATCAACATCACGGTGATCGACGCGGCTCCAACGTCACTTACGTATTCCAGCAACTCGCCTTCCTATCAGACCTACATCGCGATCACGAGCAATACACCTTCGAACTCCGGAGGAACCGTCGTCTCTTACGCGGTCGCACCGGCATTGCCTACCGGCCTCGCCATGAGCACGACTACAGGCGTGATCACGGGTACTCCGACCGTCGTTACCGGAACCGCGACCTACACGGTCACGGCTACGAACACAGGCGGCTCCACCACTCAGGCTCTTTCGATTACCATCACCGCTTCGCCTGCAAATCTGGGCTGGGTCGTCGGTGCTTCCAGTCCGAACCCGCCGAACCCCGCTAACTACGGCTCGGTGAATGCAAACACCACCTTCACGTACACTCTGAAAAACACGGGTGGAACGACGAGTTCGGCGATTTCGACTTCGATCTCGGGTACCGATGCATCGATGTGGAGCTTCGGAGTGGATGGTTGCAACGGAAGCACACTTGCGACCAACGCGACCTGTACCGTGCAAGCGACCTTCCTAGCGGCACAAGTCGGCGCGACCAGCGGTACGAAGAACGCGACTCTTCAAGCGACGGCCACGAGTGGCGGAACGACGACGAATGCAATGACTGGAAGCTTGGCCTACACCTGGGTCGCCGGTAGTTTCCAGACTGCTTCACCAAGCTACAACAGCACCACGGCTCCTTCGGGTGGCTGCACCACCCAGGGCCTGACTCAGAAAATCAAGATCGCCGATGCGCCGTCGGGAACTCAGACCCAGCTCGCCTACTCGGCCGCGGGCAACGGTTTCTGCGGCGGCGGAACTCCGTTCTACTTCCAGCTCCAAGGGTTCATCCGCGAGTGTGGGACCACGACACCAAGCTGGCCTGCCGCCACCAACGGCAGCACCTGCAGCGATTTCAGCACGCCTTCCACCATCTGGGCCGACTATAATACTGGCGCTCAGCCTCTGGTCGACGGCGGTTGCGACACGAGCTTTAAATACATTGTGACGGTGTACACATGCAAATAACGACTACTCAGCTCACGCCGATTCTTGTCGCACTCGCCTCTTTTTTCGCGACCCACGCGGCCGCGCAAGATCTGGCCTGGTACAAACACGCGACCGCCAAAGACCCCGCGACCCAAGCGGCTCTCGAAAACTGCGAAGCACAAGCGACGCGTCTGGGATCGGGCGATGGCCCGACCTATATCGACGCCAGCTGCGGCGAGCTCGTTTTTCGAAGCGCGCCACCGTGGCTGATTCAGGTTTCGGCGGATCAGTCCTACGCCGTCGCCGCACGGGGCAGTCTTATTCTCATTCGCATGCTGAAGGCCGGTCCGGATTCCGATGCTTGGATTGCGGGAAAGGCCACCGAGCTTGGGCGGATTCAGTCCCTCACGCTAGATGGCGCGAAAGGCGAAATCTCGGTGCTGACGGCAAAACCGAAGCGGATTCTCACCTTCTCAGCCAAAGTCCCGGGCAATGTGGCGCCGATCAGAGTTCTCGACGCTGCGACCACCCCTGAACTTGGGGACCCTCGCTCGATCGCGGTGGACTCCAAAACGGGAACTCTGGCCGTCGTCGATTCCGAGAAGGCTTCCGTCACTCTGTTTCCACGTGCCTTTCCCGGCCCGGCTCCGGTCGTGACCCTCACGGGTAAGAAAACTGAGCTCGACGCGCCTTCGTCCGTGGCGATCGATTCGGCCCACGGCAAGCTCTTCGTCCTCGAGAGCAGCCGTCGTCGCGTCCTGGTGTTCTCTCTCGCGGCTGGGGTACGCAGCGATCAGGCCCCTGAGCAGATGATCGCCCTAAGCGAAGCTCCGGATACGTCGCAGTCACCGCCTCGAGCGATCGCTTATCGAGCGAGTTCGAACGGTCTGGAAATCATTCAAATCATTCACGAGGACGGAACCCTATCCCGTCAATCGCTCGATCGCTAAGCCCCGCAGCCTTAGTGTACCGAGCGACTCGGAATCCAACCGTTTTCCAGGGCCAACCAGCCGATTAGAAGCATCCCCCCGAAAATGACCACGGTCAGGACGATGTACAGCATATAAGGATGGGTCCAGAGGGGCCCTTGGTGCTCAGGCTCGCGCATGGGTTGGTTGTCGGTGCTCATAGACTGCAAACTAACACAGTCGCACAAAAACTGGCGATCCTGGAATCGTTCGGTTATCTCTGATCCATGCCGTTTCGCAGCGCCGTGGCGACGATTCCGGATCACCTGAAGCCGTTTATCGCCCACCAAGACAGCTCGCTCTATACGCCGATCGACCACGCGAGCTGGCGATTTATTCTGCGCATTTCGAAAGCGTTCTTCACGAAAAACGCTCACCCAAAGTACTTGGCCGGCCTTCAGGAAACCGGGATCAGCTCCGAGTGCATTCCGCTGGTCGATGAAATGGACGCGAAGCTGAGACGCTTTGGCTGGCGCGCGGTTCCGGTCAGCGGATTTATTCCGCCGGCTGCCTTCATGGAATTCCAGTCCCTTGGAATTCTTCCGATCGCTTGCGAGATGAGAACTCTCGATCACCTGGCTTACACTCCGGCGCCCGACATCGTTCACGAAGCCGCAGGACATGCCCCGATTCTGGCCGACCCTGAATACGCCAGCTACCTGCGCTGTTATGGCGAGATTGCTCGAAAGGCGATTTTTTCAAGCAAGGACATGGAAGTCTACGAGGCGATTCGCCTTCTCTCCGATATCAAGGAAAACCCAAAATCGACGACGGCAGAAATCGACGGAGCCCAGGCGCGCCTCGATCAAGCTCTGGCCGGAGTTGACTACCTGAGCGAAGCCACTCTGCTTGCGCGAATGAACTGGTGGACCGTCGAGTACGGCCTGGTCGGGTCGGTCGACAATCCAAAGATTTACGGCGCGGGCTTGCTCTCTTCAGTAGGCGAAAGCTTCAACTGCTTGAAACCTGCCGTTCAGAAAATTCCGTTCTCGCTCAGCTGCATCGACGTGAACTACGACATCACGCGTCCTCAACCGCAGCTCTTCATTACTCCTGACTTCTCGGCGCTTTCTGAAGTTCTGGAAGAGTTCGCCTATAAGATGGCTTTCCGCCAAGGGGGAGTCGAGGGACTCGACAAGGCAAAGCGCGCCGCGACCGTAACGACTCTTCAACTGGAGAACGGGCTTCAGCTCAGCGGCATCGTCGAGCGATTCATGTTGAGCCCGAAAGGCGACGTCGAGTTCTTAAAGCTCGCAGGCCCGAGCCAGCTTGCGATCGCGGACCATGAACTCGAAGGGCACGGACCTGGCTACCATTCACAGGGATACAGCACCCCCCTCGGACCGATTGCTGGACTTGGAAAGACCGTCGCCGAGCTTTCCCGAAAAGAACTCGAAGGCCTGGGCTTCACCAGCTCTTCAGTCGGAACATTGAAATACGCTTCCGGCATCGTGCTTCAAGGCGTCCTCAAATCCTGCGTCGAACGTGACGGAAAAATCCGAGTCGCGACTTTTGATCAGTGCCGCATCACTCGCGGCGACGAAGTCTTCTATCAACCCGAGTGGGGAACTTTCGATCTAGCTGCTGGCGGCGTTGTAGCTTCTGTCTTTGGTGGCGCGGCCGATCGTGGAGCCTATCTGCGCGGTACCGGCGGCTTTAAGCAAAAGCCACAGCATCCGAAATGCAATTTAACGGAAGAGAACCGTGAGCTGAATCTGCTCTATGCTCAGGTACGCGCGGTGCGCGAAGGCTCTGCTGCTCCAGCTGAAATCGAAAAGACTCTCTCGAAAATCCATGCAGAACTGGAACGCCAGTTTTCTGAAGATTGGCTGCTCAGGCTCGAACTTCTTGAGCTCGTTCGCAAATCCAAGCTTCAGCCGATCTGGGAGTCCACACTGCTCGGTCGGCTCCACGATATTGCCGATTCACGACAGGACAAAAAAGAGATGATCACCCGGGGATTGGAACTTCTATGAACGGCTCTTTTTGGATGGTTTGCGGTTCCTTCTCTGGCCTGGTCAGCGTCGCCATGGGGGCCTTCGGCGCCCACGCGCTTTCAGAAAAACTAAGCCCGAAGATGCTGGCCGTTTTCCACACGGCTGCGCAGTACCAGATGTTCCATGCGCTGGCCCTTCTCGCGCTCGGCATTTTCGCAAAAAACCAACCCCATATCTCAATCAGTGCACCGGGCTGGTGCTTTTTGATCGGCACCGTTTTCTTCTCGGGCAGCCTTTACGCATTGGCGCTTACGGACATTAAGATTCTCGGCGCTATCACACCGATCGGTGGAGTTCTCTTCTTGGCTGGCTGGCTCACCCTGGCCTTGATCTCGGGTGGCTGGATGGGCGGAGGTCGTACGTTTTGAGCGCCGAGTTTCCTGAAATTCAGGATCAAACTGAAACGCCTTTGGAAGTCGTGGCGAACGTTTCTCGCGTCGTCACCAAGGTCATCGACCGCCTGACGGGCGACCGAAACGAAGTACCACTGATGGTCGCCGCTGCTTGTGTCGAAGCCTTGAAACGCTTCGGAATCGAGTCGCGCGTCATGTACGGTCAGGTCGCGTGGGTCGAGGTTCTGGAAGACCATACGATTGTCTGGGCCGGATGCTGGGGCGAGTACTTTCATTTCTGGGTGGCCACTCAGTTCGGTGAAGTTGTCGATCTGAACGCAAGCGTCGCACATCGCAAGCGCGGCCATTCAGAACCACAGATCAAGCCGCTCTACTCGCCGCCAATGCTCTGGTCAAAAGAAGTCCCTTCTTTTTATCGCTATCAACCAGAAGGCATCGCGGAGCTCGAGCTCACTCAGGAAGAAGATTTGAAGAAGTTTGAACTCGCGCGCAAAGAAATTCGCGAGAAATGCGGCCCACTTCAGATTCGCGGACAAGAGCCCGAATACCCGAACGAGCCGATGCTCGTTCCTGGACGCCGCGTTCTAGATGATACGCATCAGAGCTTTAAGAATTTCGAACGCGCCATTGGCGTGAAGGGCATTCCTCAGCCTCCGTTTTGATCTGAGACCCAGGCACTGCTGTTGCAGCTCGCTCGCCCCATGACTCGCGTATCGCTCTTTTTTGCAGTCTTTCTTCTGATCTCAAGTCCCCTGGATGCCCTCGCTCTGGGAAAGAAACGCACGGATTTTCCGCGAGGCTTTCCAATCGACTTCAGCTGCCGTTTCTCGGGGTTTAAGAAGGGTTTCTATAACTGCGATGTGCAGGTCATGATCGGGCATTACGGAAAACACGATTGGACTGATAAGTGGCCGCACTACATGATCATGCGATGTGACGGCCGTGACTTTTTTTCGGGCCCGATCACTTACGATCCGACCCCTAGCTCGGATGGCTATCGCCTCACTGGCATGACCAATCCGAACCCGGATCTACGGCTGAGGAAACTTCCGAAGAGCCATCCGTCAAAGCCGCACCCGGGCGATGACGACGATGGGGATCACAAGCCCGTCGACATGCCGACGCCTGACGACCCAGATTCGGACGACGCCATCGACGCTTCAATGCACCTAATGGGAATTTCCCTTCAAGGCTACTGCGAGTAACTCAGCGAGCCCTGCGGTGTTTCGTCGATGTCGGTGCGCATCCACTTCGAATAGCGGAAGAGCATTAAAAGTCCTGGGATCGCCATGCTTGAGCAGGTCAGGAAGAAGAGCTCCCAACCGAGGCTCTTCGCCATCCAGCCGGTGAGCGAACCGATGAAGACGCGGGAAATCGCCATGAGGCTCGTGAGCAACGCGTACTGGCTCGCGGTGAATCTCATGTTGCAGAGGCTCATGAGGAAAGCCGAGAAAGCGGCCGTTCCCATTCCCGTTGCGAAGTTCTCGATCCCGATCGCGCTGATCATCACCGGATAGCTTTTTCCGGTATGTGCCAGGAGCATGAACGTCAGATTCGAGCAGGCCGCGAGCGCTCCGAAAACCCAGAGTGCTCGATACTGACCGAGACGCATCATCAGGGCTCCGCCCGAAAGGCTGCCCACGATGGTCGCGGCAAGTCCCATCCCTTTATTCACAGCACCGATCTCGGTGCGACTGAAACCCATCGAGATCATGAACGGCATCGTCATGCTGCCGACGGCTACATCGCCCAGCTTGTAGAGCAGAATGAAAATCAGAGACTCGATCGCACCCCGGCGTTTGAAAAAATCAAGAAGCGGAAGGGTGATGGCTTCGGCCATGCTCTTTGGTGGCGGGGCGCGGTGCTCAGGCTCGGGGGCGAACCAGGTGACGACCATCGCAACCGCGAAAACAGACGCCATGGTCAGATAAACCGCGCGCCAAGAAAGATGATCCGAGAGCACGAGCGCAAGAGCACCCGAGACGATCATCGCGATTCGGTACCCCATGATGTAGATGCCCACACCGATTCCGCGCTCGGATTCACTGAGAATTTCAGTTCGGTACGCGTCGACCACGATGTCCTGCGATGCACTACAGAACGCAACCAAGAAGGCGACCAGCGCAAGCATGCCCGGTGCGCCGGACGGACTCGAGAGCGCCATCACCGAGAGCATGATCATCAATAGGAATTGAGTGATCAAAATCCAACCCCGGCGGCGGCCGAGAAATGGTGGAACATATCGGTCCATTGCCGGCGCCCAGAGGAACTTCAACGTATAGGGCAAACCGACCAGGGCAAAGATCCCGATGACTGTAAGGTCAACCTTTTCGACTGTCATCCAGGCCTGCAGCGTGCTGCCCGTCAAGGCGAGCGGTATCCCGCTGGAAAAACCGAACAAAAGGACTGTCGCCATTCTCCAGCTGCTAAACGCCCGAATGAGTTTCGATGACATGTTGCAAAAACGCTAACACAGGCGACTCTGGATTCAACGAGCAATATCAGCTAGTTTCGTAAGCCTATGGCCACACAGACCGTCAAGCGGGCGTCGTTTTCTTCTGACCTTCAGGCTCTCCGTGATTTCTTTCCAACCCTGCTTCCGTTGCTCGAAAAAAAGCCGGACTGGTACGGCTCGGTCTTCTTCGAGCGAAAGAAATCGCGGACCTACATGGCCAATCTCCGCCAAACGAACGTTTCGGAAAACGTGAGCATGGGTGCGGTACTTCGCGTGTACGACGGCTACACCCTCTTTGAACAAGCGACTGATGATTTGGATTTCACCGCGCTTCGCCGCTCGGCCACTGAACTTGCCGAACGTGTTGAGCGCTCTAAACCCGCCGCCGGAATCGCCAAGAGAACCTACTCGCCTCCGACATGGAC
>FSTS01000506.1_pt1 | contig 12516 bp, 11 predicted proteins | sample 1636961 | NCBI WGS metagenome assembly FSTS01 (sample SAMEA3914819, study PRJEB12502) | metagenome | biome: forest; material: soil | place: Canada | collected 2010-06-26 | depth 0.3 m
GCGGAAGCGTGGGTATCGGGTTTTGATTTCGGTGAGCGTGTTGATGAGTTTGCTGTCGGGAACGACGGCATGGTCTCAGTCGCCACCACCTCCTCCACGTCCAGGAGGAGTGACTCCGCATCCGGCGCCTCCTGGAAATACTACTCCGCCCCCGCCACCTGCGCCCGGGCAGCCTCGTCCAACGCCACCTGCGCCACCGACGTTCACGCCACGGCCGACGCCAACAGAGACGCCTCCTGCGCCACCGACGCCTACGCCTACGCCAACACAGCAGCCACCGCGACCAACTCCTACTCCGACGCCTACACAACAGCCGCCACGTCCGACTCCAACTCCAACACAGACGTTCACACCGCGTCCGACACCGACGTACACTCCCGAGCCTACGCCGACTTACACTCCGGAACCGACTCCGACATACACACCGCCTCCTGCGGATGATGACGGCGCACGCCGCGATGGCTACGCCGACGGCATGCCTGATGGAGCACATGAAGGCGCCGAGCGCGGAATTCCCGCGGGTACGCAAGCTGGGCAGTCTGATGGTCGCGCCGCGGGCTTCAGCGATTGCCAAGCACAAGCTCAGTCACAAGCCCAGCAACAGGGCTACAATGCCGGCATTCCGGTTGGACAGAGCCAAGGCACAAATGCGGGCCAGACCGATGGCCAACGCGATGGAACGGCAGATGGACGAAGCGAAGGGGCGGCTGATGGTCGTCGTCGCGCTACTGCCGATTCTCGCGCCGCCGCTCAAGCGCCGGCCACTCAGGATGGAAACTCCCAGGTGGATGTCCCGGGTGTTCAACAGCAAGCAAACGCGGATGCAGTCGTGAAAGCGGATGCCGACGCGCGTGCTACCGCGAACGCGAGTGACTATCAACGCGGCCACGCGGACCGTCACGCGGAGCTGATCAGTGGACCTATCGTGAACAACGATTCGTTTTCTCAGCTTGAAGTTACGAGTCCGTCTGTCGAGCCGATGTTCTTGTCGATGCTCGAGCTTTCGGACAAGTCGCGGCTTTCGGTTGAATCAAGCGTTCCTTCGCCTAGCTTCCGGTATTCCAATCCACGCCGTACCTACGGATATGATTCCGAGAACAGCGCCTACCGAACCGGATATCGATCGGGTTATACCGATGGCTTCGGTCGGGCCTATTCAGAATCGTATGATAGCTCGTATCGCCCGGCATACGCGAATGGCCAACAGAGTGGGTGTTCGGACGCGCAGAGCCGCGACTATAGTTCGAGCTACCAGAGCGGTTATGAAAGTGGACGGAGTGATGCGTATCACCAAGCCTACGATGCCGCCCATAGCTCGGCGTCGGATGCCGCCTATCAGGCTGTTTTCGGCGGCGCCTCACAAGCGGCGTATCAGGCGACGTATGCTTCCGAGTATCAACGTCAGTACGCTGCGATTCGTTCGGCAGCTTACCAGAGCCGTCATGATGCGGTTTACAAGGCAGCCTACGATACGGCCTATCGTCAGAAGTACGATCAGGTTTATCCCGCTTACCGAGATCAGGCCTATCAACGTGGTCGTCAGGACGAGAACCGGGATTTCGCAGGAAACCCTTTGAAGTTCGTCGATGCCGCGTTGGTCGACATCAATGATGACGGCATCATCGCACCTGGCGATTTGCTTCGGGTGAAGCTCAACCTCAGAAACTACGCCGACCACGCGGTCGTGCCGCAGGATCTTGAGATTTCGATCTCGTCGATTTCGGGAGCAACGGCTTCGGTAACGAAGCTCACGCCGATTCGCGGATTGAACGGACAGAGCCTCACCGCGATTCGGGATCTCTTTGAAATTCGTCCGACGCAACAGGCGGTCGGTTCGAGTCTCACGGTTCAGATTCAGGTGAAGTACCGAGGCCAGCTCTTGGATACGAAACGACTCACCGCTCAGGTGAAGTTTCCCCTTCGATTCGCCGGCGTCGATCTTCCTTCCGGTGTTCGTGAAGGGTTCGAAGCCGTGGGAACGTTTGCTTTGACTAACTTGTCAAGCAAAGCGCTTCCGGCGGGTTCGAAGGTGAAACTCAGTCTCAATGCCGATTCCGATTTGGCTGATCTCTTGGATCGAGAGATCACTTTGCCCGAGATTCCTGCGACTGGAACGATCAAAGCATCGTTCCGTTTCATTCCGCGCCGAGCGGACGGAAATCTGAGTTTGCTCCTTGTGTTGAACGTGCAGTCACTGGATGGAACGGTGGTTCTCAGTGGCATGGTGGGAAGTGATGCAGCTCCGATCGCGTCCGACTATCACATCGAACTCAAGACGGATCTCGGAGGTCTTGAGCGACCTGGCTTGATTCGTGTTCAGTATGAGCTCGCAAATCTAGTCGGACAGAACGGCACGTACCGTTCCGCTCAGATACGGGTTTCGGTGCTTTCCCCTGATGGCGTTTCGGCAAACCCATACGTTCGTGTGATTGGACCGAATCCTCAGACCCTGACGACGATGGATGGAAAACCGACCGTGGATTTCATGATCCCGCTCGCCGTTTCGGCGGCGAATAGCGGCGGCTATCTGGTTGTGGAAGTATTGGATGACGGAAAAGTCGTCCGTTCTCATCGCGCCGAGTTCTGAGCTTTAGAAATGGAAAGGCCCAGCCTTGCGGCTGGGCCTTTTTGTTCCTGGGGGGTAGGGGGTAGGGGGGGTAGGAACAAACTTAGAATTTTTCCGCGTAGCAAACCGGAGCCGCAGGGCGAGGTTTGCGAAGCGTGTTATGCAAGTAGATAGAGCAACCCTTATGCCAGCCGCATTGGGCCGGCTAAGTGCTCGTCATGACTATGTTATCTACATTGAGTAGAAAAACTCACCGGCGCGCGAAAATGCTGCCCGCCTCGACGCATGTCAAAAGTTTAGACGGTCAGCGAAGCGCGTTTTCTGTCGCGAAGCGTGAGAAGAGCGCGGCGCTAGCGCGGGGCTTGAGCTCGTAGGTGTTGTAATCGGTCTCGAAAAGACCGAAGCGTGGAGTGAATCCGTGGATCCATTCGAAGTTATCGGCCATCGACCAGTGGCAATAGCCTCGGACGTCGACACCTTTTTCGATGGCGCGGTGGACTGCCTCGAGATGACCGCGAAGGTAGTCCGGCCGCTTCACGTCTTTCGCGTCATCGACGCCGTTTTCGGTGATAAGCGTCGGTTTTCCATTGTAACGCTTGTGCGCAGCGAGAAGCAGCTCCTCGAGACCCTGCGGATAGACTTCCCAGTTCGCAGGAAGATACATGCGCGCAACGCGTTCACTATCGGCCGCGGTCGGATGTCCCGTCCCCGCGCGAATCATGACTCCGGCGTTTACCTTTTCACGAGTGTAGTAGTTGATACCGACGTAGTCCTGGGTGCCTTTGGCTTCTGGAACTTCACGAACCTCGTGGATCACGCCAGGGATCGAAACTTTGAGAACACCAGTTTCAAGCGCGTCCGGAAGCGCCCAATTCCAGGCTCCATCCATCCAATGAGCGACAAGATGATCGAGAGGGTTCAGCGCTCTTTCTGCTGAAAAAACTCTTAAATGGTGGGCCATTCCGACTCGGACCTGATCTCCACCTTCACCCGAATGCAAAGCGCGATAGGCCGCCGCGTGCGCACGAAGCAGGCCAACAAGAACCGGAGCGACGTCTTTCATCGCCCGTTTTTCACCTGGCGGAACGTTGCCCAGGTAATAGCCACCCAACACGTTCACCATCGGCTCGTTCACGGTCACGAAGTCGCGCGCCTGTGGAGCGATCCGTTCGCGGACTAGACGCGCAAACTTCCCGAAAGCACCTGGAGTGCCGCTCCACTCCCATCCCCCAAGCTTTCGCAACCAGCGAGGCATGACAAAGTGTTGAAGCGTAATGATGGGACGAATGCCTCTTCGTCCTAGCTGTTCGATGAAACTTCGGTAGTGCTCGATCGCTTCTTCATCGAGCGTCCCTTGTTCCGGCTCGATGCGTGACCACTCAATCGAGAAGCGATAAGCGGTCGTGTGAAGCTGCTCTAGAACTGAAAGGTCTCGCTCGGTTCGGTGATACGAGTCGCAAGCCTTGCCCGATCGCTCGCCGCGCTCGATGTTGCCAGGAACCTGTTCCCAGTCCCACCAATCGCCGTTTGTATCGTCGCCTTCAATCTGATGGCCGGCGGTCGCCACGCACCAGTCAAAGCCCTGGGGAAACTTCTTAGGCTCCTCGGACGATGCCGACAAGCCGATCGATAGAGTCCCGACTGCCGAGAGCATAAGGAGGTTGCGGACGGAGGAGTTCATGAATCGTGCGAATAACACGATGCGTCATTTTCGGCTAGTTAGAAAACAGTTAGGAAAAACGGGCCCCTCGGTTGAACCGGGGAGCCCGTTCATTTGCTTTTAGGCTTAGGCTTTGGGCCTAGAGCTTAGTAGCTGTAGCCAGTGCTACCGGCGCTAGAGCCAGAGCTGGTCTTCTGCGAAGCTTTAGCAGCCTGACCGGCTTTCTGAGAAGCCTTGGCAGCCTGTCCAGCTTTCTGAGCAGCCTTAGCGGCCTGTCCAGCTTTCTGGGTAGCAGCCTGACCAGCTTTAGCGGCCTGAGCAGCTTTCTGAGCGGCCTTGGCGGCCTGAGCAGCTTTCTGTGAAGCCTTAGCAGCCTGAGCAGCTTTAGCGGCCTGTCCGGCTTTCTGAGCAGCTTTAGCTGCCTGTCCCGCTTTTTGGTTCGAAGAACCAGCCGAGCCAGCCGCGCCCGTTGGAGTCGCGGTCGGATAGGTCTGTGCCCATGCGCTAACACTCATGGCGGCGATCAATGCAACGATTGAAGTAAAACGACGAATCATCTGGAGTCTCCTTGGACATCAGGTGGTCAGGTTCGCTCTTTTGGATGGTGAGCGTGACTGCAACCGAAATGCCGGATTCAGATTTCGTCGTGTTCGCGAGCGGCTGGGCTACTCTTATTCTTCGTCCAGATTCTGTCCGTGATCCTTCACGCACTGAAGACTTTCAGACCAGCTCTCAGTGCCTGGGTCTCCGTGATCTGCCTGCATCGTTTCGCGAAGAAGTTTTACGTTCCGTCGTTGATGAAAGAAAACTCCGTACTCACGATTCTGATTCATCGCCGTGCTCGATCCGTTGACCGATCCCATCCAGGCGCGGGTTCCGTCGACGACAATCGCTTTTGCATGCATGTAGCCTGAACGGCCCATGATTTTCGCCTGATCAGTGAAAAAGCGCGTATCGATTCCCGCATCTTCGAACGAGGAATAGAGGGTTTTAAGCGAGTCGGCGGTCGAGCGGGTTGGGGCGCCGAATGCGCAAGCACTGGCAAGCGTGACCTTCACCTTCACTCCAGCCTTGGAGGCCTTGATGAGTGCCTCGTTGAAAGTCGGTTCCTTCAGGTACTGGTTTTCAATCTCTATCGTCTTTTTCGCCGAGCTGATGAAGTCGACTAGAGGCTGAAGAGAATAGGGACTGACAGTGAGGAGTTCCAGATCCCTTGAAGATAGAACCTGCTTCACGTCGAATCGGACACCGGCGAGGTCCTTTTCAAAGACCTTGGTCAGCGCAGTGACTAGGGGGCGCCGACGCGTGATGAAAGAGTAGTCACGATTGCAGGTTTTCGGATCCTGTCTCGCGTTACAAAGGTTCGAACTGTTGAAGTTTCCACTGCTGATCAGTGCGATTCTGCCATCCACGATGATGATCTTCCCGTGCTCGTAGCATGAGCGGCCGGGTATCCCACAGAGTTCTGCCTTGTTGAACGCGACATAAGCGCCCTGGTTCTTCTGTACTTCAGTGACGAGCGACTTCTGGTCGCGGCAGTCGGCCTTGTCGGTACTCAATGTTTCTTTGAAAACATTGCAGCGCTCACCGACTGGGGTCGGATCTTTCACGATCCGAACGCGCACGCCTCGCTTCATTGCTTCGCGAAGCGCGTCCCTGAAATCGGCGTCTTGCATTTCGTAGATTTCGATATCGAGAGTTTTCTTGGCCTTCTTGATCAGCTCAAAGTGAGGGCTGTCGATTCCGTTGACGTGAAGTCCGCGAAATCGGGTGAGTTCGAAAGCCGCGAGACGAGGAACTTCATCCAGGTCATCTGCTTCTGCTTCCGCTTCTGATTCAGAGATCTCGCTTGCGGCAGGAACTCGGCTCGATGAACCCTTGGGCAGGATCGACGAGCAAGCCATGAAAGGAAGAAGAACCGCTGCGAGCGCGGTCGCGCGGAATTCAGACATCATCCTGAAATTCTAGCTGACCGATATCCGGCCAGCAAGAATCGTCAGGGAAGTGACGCGCCCAGGCCGAGAATATGCATCTTTCTTCCTCATGCTTCGCCAGGGTTCGGTCTCAGATCTCATTACGGATCGGGTCTCGAGAGAGAAGGGTTACGTCGTCATTACAATGAGGCGCTATCCGAGGTTCATCAATCGGTCGCTTCGCGATGAATACCTTTCTTGTATGTCGCCCGACTGGCCGCTCTTTGAAGACTGGATATCGGCCAAGCGTAAGTATGAGAACCACGATGGTGCATTCTCACGAGTCCGCTTCGAGCAGCGGTTTGACGTGAATGACGAAGGGCTCGACCACCTCAGGCGTCTCAGCGTGATGGCCGCCGACCGCGATGTCTTCTTGATCTGTCAGTGCCCGACGGGTCGCAGATGCCACCGGGAATTTCTGCTCATCCTGGCCAGACGCCTTTTCGGGGCGAAGGCCGAGAAGCCTGCGAATGACTACCCGAAATTTGAGGCCCGAATGCCCGAGTTTCGTAAACGGCTGCGTCAGCTCGGAAAATCTCTGGTACCCTCAGTGAGTGAAGAACGAGTTGCATCCAAGAAATCGGCACCGAAACCGCTACGACTTCGCAAAGCTCATCAAGCACAGCCCCGAGCTCGCGCTGTTCGTCACCGAGAACCCGTACGGCGATGAATCGATCGACTTTTCTAATCCTGCGGCAGTCCTGGCGCTGAACAAAGCGATTCTGATTGAGTCCTATGGTGTCTCGCACTGGGGAATTCCAGAAGGCTACCTCTGCCCGCCGATTCCCGGACGTGCCGACTACATTCATCGCGTCGCCGATCTTCTTGCCTTCTCGAACGACGAGGTCGTTCCCCAGGGTTCTTCGATCCGCGCGCTCGACATCGGTGTCGGCGCGAGCTGCATCTACCCGATCATCGGCCATGCTGAATATGGCTGGAGCTTTGTTGGAACGGATATCGACACGGTGGCTCTGGGTTCGGCCAAGAAAATCGTCCAAGCCAACCCGGATCTGAAAAAGTCGGTTGAGCTCCGTCTTCAAGATTCGCCTTCGGATATTTTAAAAGGTGTTTTGCACTCTGACGAACTCTTCGATGTCGTCATCTGTAACCCGCCATTCCATGCGTCGCTTGAAGAGGCTCATGCCGGTTCACGAAGAAAGTGGACCAACCTGGGTCGAGAAAAGTCGATCGGGAAGTTTGGTAAGGCGCCGGTGTTGAATTTCGGCGGCCAGGGCTCTGAGCTTTGGTGCGAAGGCGGCGAGGTCGGCTTCGTTCGCCGGATTATCGAAGAGAGCACGCATATTCCCGAGATGTGCTTTGTCTTTTCGTCTCTCGTTTCGAAAGAAACCAATCTACCTGCGATCTACGCCGCGCTCGAGAGAACCGACGTTGAAGACGTGGTGACATTGGAGATGGAGCAGGGGCAGAAGAAAAGCCGGATCGTAGCTTGGACTTATCTCGATGCCGCGAAAATAAAAGAATGGCGCGCCAAGCGCTGGGCGAAGGCGAAGAAGTAGCGCGTCGCTATTTGTGGAAGATGTAGATCGCGCCGGCAATCAGCCCTAGGGCGAGCATCAGCGTTTCGGCGGAGTACATTTTCTCAGGAGTAATGGAGCTCCTTCCTGGCGCTCTTTTGTAGAGAATGAAGACGGGTATGTCCCAAAGAATACCGCTCCCAATCGCGACGCCGGCGGTGACTGGGTCGTGCAACGCCAGCGCGATCAGACCAAGGACCAAGGCTGTGGCTGGTAAGAGGATCAAGATCGTGAGTAGAATTCTTTTTTTAGAAGCCTGTGCCATTTCTCAGTTCTCCAACTAGTGGGCCTTTGAAGCGATCCAAGCGATCGTCACCGTCATTAGAACCAAGACGTAAACAAACCCCCACTTGCGGACGTCGATGGGCTTACGGCCTGTGAGTTCGACAAAGGCCACGGGGATGAAGATGAGACCTGGTGCGATAGTGAAGATAAGCAGGAAAATCCCAATAAGACTCATTTCTTTGCCTCATTGTGACTAGTGATTCAGATGCTGCAGTCGAAAATAAAAAATCAGGCTGAGTAAGGCGAGGTAGCACGATGCTCGAGCGACCCGAACTGCCGGTCTTGGGCGTTCGCCTTTCTTGTTCTTAGGTTCGAAAAGGAAATAGAGGGGCCCGATGAGTGGCAGAAGCCAATCGAGAATGACCAAGGGTAGAGCGCTCAGCACGAGCAGCCAGATGAGGAGAGGCGACGGTTTTTCAGCTATGAAAGCGAAGCAGCCGATCAGACCGACACCGACCGCAGCTCTTAAAATAAACAGTCGGAGCCTCCTGTGTAGTCGTTCCAAGCTCATCTTTGAATTATGCGCCCAGAAACCGGCTGCAGAAACCGTGTCGCTCTCGACCTAGCATTTACGGGGTCGGTGCCTCTATAATGAGAGCACATGAAACGTGCCGTTTTCCTCGATCGTGACGGGGTCATCAATCAGACGATATTTCGGGATGGGAAGCCGCGCGCACCTGATCATCTGGAAGACTTTCATTTTTTTCCAGGCGTGCCTGAAGCGGTTCGTGACTTAAAGCAGGCAGGCTTCCTCATTATAGTCGTGACGAATCAGCCTGATGTGGCTCGTGGGTGGCAGAAGAAGGAAGTCGTTGAAGCGATGAATCGCAAAGTTCTCGACGAACTTGAAGTCGACGCGGTTCAAGTTTGCTATCACGTCGAAAAAGACGAGTGCCTGTGTCGCAAGCCTAAGCCCGGAATGCTGACCGAAGCAGCGAGCCAGTGGAGTATAGACTGCTCGCGCTCATTCATGGTGGGCGACCGCTACGGCGATATTGAAGCCGGCGTAGCAGCAGGCTGTATCTCATCAATCTTAGTAGGGCCGGGCGATACACAGGGCTCCTCGCCAGAGCCTGCGGCTCGCGTAAACTCGCTTCGGGAAGCTGCAGATTGGATTCTAGCCTTAGTTGAGCGGAAGTAGCTGTTGGCTGTCACTGGTACATAGGTTGCGTCATTCCCAAGAGGGGGATGAATTTATGGCTCAGAATGCGGCTCTACAGCCGGTCGAAGAAGTGACTTTGCTTGAAACTCCATCAGCGCCGGTGGTGATTACGAAACCTACCGAACGAAGCTACCAGACATACCAGATACTTCGTTTTGGCTTCACGGTGGCCCCCATTGTAGCGGGCTTGGATAAATTCACGAATATCTTGGTCCACTGGGATCAGTACCTTGCGCCTTTCATTCCACGGACACTCGGATTGACCGGGTCTGGGTTTATGAAGATTATTGGCGTAATCGAAATTATCGCGGGTATCGGCGTAGCCATGAAGCCGAGGATTTTTGCTTATGTCGTATCGGGATGGATGCTCGGTATCATCGCCAATCTGTTGCTGACGGGTAACTACTTTGACGTCGCTCTCCGAGATCTGGGGCTTGCGATCGGAGCCTTTGCACTCGGCCGATTGAGTCCGGATTTCGACAAGAGCTCGATCGACTATCGATCGTAATAACGAGGAAAAAATCAAAAGGCCCGGAAGACTATCGTCCTCCGGGCCTTTTGATTTTCAGGTTTCTGCTTCACTTCTTACGGAGTCGGTTTAGCGCAACCGAGAAGAGTGATGAGACCTTTAGCAGCGTCGGTGCAGGTACCCGATTTGATGTAAGCGTCAGTCGCTTCGACCATCGTTTTGCAGGCGTCGGGTGCGCCGGCGATCGCAATTCCGACTTGCATGTAGCATCCGGAGTTAGAAGCCAGGACGTACTGTGCGACGTCTTTATAGGCCGGAACGATCAGGGCGTTCTTATCGGCCACGCTCATGTTCGGACTCAGATTGGCCAGAGCACCGGTCCAGGTTCCGCGGGTGGTCATCATCCAAGCGAGCTGAGCGCGCTGTTCAGCGCCGACTTTGCGTTTACGCTGATCGACGTAGTCCTGACGAGCTTTAGGGCAGCCACCGTCTTTGTAATGTTGTGAAACGAAGCCAGTCTGGTTGTCTTTGTACTGATCGCCGTGGTGGATGACGTACATTTTTCCGGTGTATTCGTTGAAGACGTATTCGTCGTCGGGAGTGCAGCCGGCGACTGCCGATTCCGCGCCCTTGATGAAATTATCGATGATTTCATTCGACGTGTCGGTGACGTGTTTCGCGTGAGCTGCAAGGCGCAGTTTAGCGATTTCGACGACACAGGCATGGTCGCAGGTCGATCCGTTGTCGTTCAAGAAGCCGCCGGTCATTTTAGGGGTCACTGCCAACATCGAGGCCAGGATGTTGACTTCGATCTGTGCACCGCTTGCGTAGGTCGCGACTGCGGGAAGTTTGAATTGACCTGCCGCCATGACGCTCAAGTCGTGCACGAGCTGTTTGCGAGTTTCCTCGAGGTCGGAGACGGGATCGGTTTTCTTGATGTCGGTTGCGCTGTTGCTGACAGCGGAGGCGAAGTAGCCAATAGCTTTGTCGATCTCAGCGTCGATGATCTTCTGCTGAACTACCTGTTCCATGTCGTGTTTGATGCGATCGTAGTCGATCGTTTCTGCTGGGAAGAGAAGGTCTTGAAGCTTGCCTTCGACAATCGACTTCAGGCCGTTCTTGGCCATTTCCATAATTTCCTGCTGCGGAGAAAGTCCGTTCTTCACTTTTACTTCTTCTGCGTGCGCGATCCGTGGGGCAAGGCTTGCGGTCATTGAAGCTGCCATCAACATCGTTGCTATCGTTTTCATTTTCTTACTCTTTCGTTTGTTTGAATTGTCGTTGGTTACGGAAGAGTAGATTGCAGCGCGGATGCCAGCTGTCCGCTTAGCTACGGTTGAGCTGACGGTGTGAATGCCGGAACTTCGGCAGAAGAGGTTGCCGGGATTTCGGTAGTGCCGGAAACCCGGAGAAAACGGTGCTTAAGCAAACGCTGTGTCGAAGGGGACGCAGGGGTAAATTATTAATATACTATATCGGTCAACTATTTTAGAATGATTGGAACGGGGATTTTCCAATGATGTCGGACATTAAAAAACTTCTGATTGCAGCAGTCGGCACCCAGCTCTTGCTCGGTTGTGCGATTGATTTCAACGGACTCACCAGTGGGGCAGAGAATTCCACAACCTCTTCCAATGCACCGAATCCCTCGGCGACGCCTACGGGTGCTCTCTCGGTTTCTTCGGGCCTTGATTTCGGATCCGTCGCGGTCGGCTCGTCAAGTTCACTCACGTGGACACTGACTAATTCGGGCACCGCTGATTTGACGTCGATCTCGTTTGGCTATTTGCCGACGGAGCTCGTCCGAGACACTTCGGTTGCCAATGATTGTGGAACGACTCTCGTTCCCGGCGCTAGCTGCCACTTCAAGCTGACGTTCACGCCAAGCGCCACGGGCGCCTTTTCGGCGAGCTTTTTAATCGATTACTACACCACTGGTGTGAGCGGGATGTCCAACTACTTTCGGACGATGACCGGTACCGGTATTTAGTTCCGATCGTCAGGCCGCCTTTTTAGAGAGTGCTGGCTTCAACAGAACTTTCGTAAACCCGTTTCCGCGCTCATCGAATTTCTTGTACGCGCCGGGCGCTTCCTCGAGTGAAAGCCGATGGCTCACGATGAAGCTTGGCTTTGCGCGACCCGAGATAATCAGGTCACGAAGAAAGCGGTTATAGCGTTTCACGGGGCACTGACCGGTTCCGAGGGCGATTCCCTTTTCGAAGAACTCGCCGAAAGGCAGTTCAAAAATCCCTTCCTTTGCTTTCTTGTTCACGCCATGTGGGTCTGCCGCCGTGTAGACGCCGACAATCCCGAGATTGCCCGTGGGGTTGATGACCTTTGCCAAGCTCTGCATCACTTGAATCGGATTTTCCTTCCTCGGAGAATCAAATGCTCTGGCCTGGTAACCAACCGCATCGATTCCGCACATGACTCCGCCCATCTTCTCTTCGCCCGGACGCAGCGAGCCTTTGATCAGTGCGTTTTTCTTTCTGAGTTCCATGATCTGCTCGGCCGGCTCACCTTTCGAAAAGTCGATTGGGACGGCCCCGATCTGTTGAGCCTTCTTCAGTCGGTCTTTGAAATGGTCGACGACGTAGACTTCGCTCGCACCTTTGATGATGGAGCTGAGTGCCGACAGGAGCCCGACAGGCCCTGCACCGAATATGGCGACGGTACTTCCGGGAATTACTTTGGCGAGCTCGGTTGCGTGGTAGGCCGTTGGAAACACGTCGGAGAGAAGAAGAAAGTCGTCTTCCAGCTTGTCACCTTGAGAGCCTGGGAGTTTCAAACAGTTGAAATCAGCGAACGGAACTCGAAGAAACTCCGCCTGTCCGCCGCGGTACGGCCCCATGCCGGCGTAGCCATA
>FSTS01000288.1_pt1 | contig 12169 bp, 10 predicted proteins | sample 1636961 | NCBI WGS metagenome assembly FSTS01 (sample SAMEA3914819, study PRJEB12502) | metagenome | biome: forest; material: soil | place: Canada | collected 2010-06-26 | depth 0.3 m
ATATCATTCAGAGACTGGGTGGACCGATCGCAACGACCGCCATTGCCATTGTGATGTCTCTCTCGGCGACCTATTTACCTGCCACTGGGTCTCAAGCGTTCATGACCCCGTTTGTCGCCTTGCTTGCGCTTCAGCTGCTCGTGCTGATCTCGGCCAGCCGTCTTCCAGTTCGCGTGCAATAGGGAAGGCTCGCTAAGGGGTCAGAAGCTTCTGTCGGAGCTCGCGGCCCTGTTCGGCAGAGAACTCGGTGTTCACGTCGATGTAGTCGGCGAGTTCGTAATCGATGCCCGCAATTTCGATCGTCGGTTTAATTCGCGCGTGAATCTTGGTTTTCTGGTCACCCATGCCGGACAAGCTCATGGCCATTTTTGCCCAAGCGGCGGCCGATTCTTTCGAGAAGACTTTTTTCACGTCGAGCTCGATGTACATCGGGAAGTCAGCGATCGACACGGGGCCCGGAGGAAGCTCGATCTTTTCACTGAGCACGCTTCTGACCATCTCTACTTCGTCGAGGAAAAGGATCCAGTCGACTTTGTTCATCGACGCGCGAACAGGATTCGGGTTTCTGACCTCGATCACCAAGGTGAATTTGAGCCAGAGCTGTTCTTGCGAAAGGGTCTGGGACCACATCGTCGGAATCGCCGAAAACTTCATGAGATCCGAAGCAGGGGTGCCTCCGAGCGTCACATTCTTCACGTCTTTGATTCGGAACTTACATTCTGAGAAGGCTTTGGCTGCCCCGACCTGTTTGAAAAAGGTTCCGCAGCCGCTGAGCGAACCGCAGAGTAGGAGAGCCGAAGAAACCGTAAACAGCGTGAATCCGATTCGAGCTGAACGCATTTCCCTATGGTACATTACCAGAGTCGACTAACAATGCTGACTCGAGTTTTTTCCTTCACGTTTCTACGGAAAGTCCTGATCGCTCTCCTCGGGGGAGTGGTCGTGCTCGTGCTGCTTTCATTCGTTTTCTGGAATGAAATCCAAGCGGCTACCGACCGCGCGCTTTTGGCAGGTATTCCGCGATTCGAAGAGGCAGTTTCTGCAGCGCTCGGCGCCCCTGTGAAGCTAACGCGAATCAAACCCGAGTGGAGCGCGGCGAGGCCCGGCCTTCATCTGGAAGGGCTGGTGGTACAAAGCCCGATTTCTCAGGCGCCACTGCTTAGGCCTGCCCTTCAAATTGACGATCTGAGACTCGAAGTCGATCTTGGCCGCTCGCTGGTCGCGGGTGGGCTACGTTTTGGTTCGGCAAAGCTTCGCGGTGTTAAGTTCGAGCTGGTCGAGACCGCCGACAAAGGATGGCGTGTTTCAGGGCTCCAAGAGCGATCCGATAAAAATCAGGGCTCAAGCGAATGGCTCGTCTCGAGTTTTCACGCTGAAGTAGAAGGGCTCGAGGCAGGGCTTCGGCATATTGAAGGCGAACCAGGGCAGCTTCGTTTTGCTCGCGCTGAAGCGACGCTTTCTTCGGGGCTTTCGGGAAAAGTGGACGTTCGTTGGAACATCGCCGACCTTTCGATCAATGACAGTGTTTGGTTGGTGAAGGCACAGAGCTGGGATCAGATTTCGGGCCAGTGGTCGTCCAAGCGCGACGATCTCTCTCAGTGGCAGCTTGAGTCGCTTAAGGCGAGTTTCGGAAAATCGAGCTTATCGTCCGAAGTGCGATATTCGTTTTCGAGCTCGTCGAGCTACCAGAGCTCGCCTGTCAGGATTTGGGCGGAACTGAAAGCGGTCGATCTTCCGGTACTTCGTGATCGTCTTCCGCGAGTCGTGTTGCCTTCGTCTCTGAGAGACTGGTTTGAAACTGCGATTGAGGCCGGCCACGCAGATCAGCTTGAGCTTCTCTTGGACGGAACTCCAAGCGGGTGGGCATCGCTCAAAGGCGTCACGCTTTCGGCGCGGACCCGGGACCTTCGGCTTCATCCGCTTCAAGGTTGGCCAAGTTTGACTCAAGGAAGTGGAACTTTTCGGCTGGAGAATGGCGCCGTTGATTTCGAATTGGCTCAGGCCCAGATGGATGGAGCGAAGATCAGCCACGCCGTTGGAAGAATTGAAGGACTCGCGGGCGAAGCCACGGCTTCACTATTGAAGCTAGGAACCTCGGTCGATGCACCGGCTCAGTCTGTCCTGAAGTTTTTGACGACGGGGCCTTTTCACGATCGTACCGAAGGCTGGGTTGAGTCCGCGTTTCCTACTGCGCCTTTAAAGCTTCGTATCGAGCTCAGCGTTCCGCTTCGAGACAGTGGTGGAAAGAAAGCTTCAGAGAAGCTCGAGCTTTCAGCCTCCGTTGAATCAGGGGCATTCCAGCATCCCGATACCGAAATCGAGGCCAAGGGACTGCGCGGGAAGGTCGCGTACGTCGATGGTTCGGTTTTCTGGAAAGGGCTTGAAGGTGAAGTCGATGGAATGAAGTTCACCGCGGATGGTGAACAGAAGGGTGCTCAAACTCGCATGACCCTTCAATCCTCGTTATCGGCCGAGAAGCTTCGTCAGGCAGCTTGGGTGAAGAAGGCTCCAACCTTGCTCTTCGCGCTTGAGCCTTGGAGTGGCTCATCGAAGATTTCAGCTGAGGTCAAAGGGGAGTGGAGCGACACGGGCGATTTCGATCTCCAGGGAAACGGAGATCTTACTGGTCTGACCTCCAAGCTTCCTGAGCCCTGGGCGAAAGTCGCGTCGGACGTCGTCGCGACTGAGGTTCATGCGCATCGCCACGCGAGTCGTTGGGAAAAGATCGAGTTGAGCATGAAGCAGCCGGCTCATGCCGAAGCGCACGTGCTTCGAACGGCGGGGACAACCAAAGAACGCTGGGCCGTCGATTTAACTTCGTCAGTTCCAGTCGACGGTTCTGCTTGGTGGAGTTTCTACCAGGGGTGGTCGAAGGCATCGGCGGAGACAAAAGCACCGACGTCACCGCTCGAATTCCGGGTCACGTTTAAATCTCCAGAACTCAAGCTGAAGGACTGGCGCTTCCACGGGGTTGATCTTGAATCAGAGGGGGATCGCGCAAAGAGTAAGACCCTGGTTCGTTCGGAAGAAGCCAAGGGCTCACTCGAAAAACTTCCAGATCTGATTCGTGCCGATTTTTCGAAGCTCGTGCTGATGTCGCCGCCGGATTCGACGAATACCGCGAGCCCCTCGGCGCGTCCGGGAACTGCTCCGAGCCCTGAGCCGATTAGTTTGAAGAACTGGCCTTCGCTGAGTCTGCGATTCGCGGATCTTCAGATCGGTGAGCGGAAGTGGGGCACGGTCAGGCTCGACGCGCATCAACGACTTGAACGCTATGTGCTGGAACAGTTTTCCTCGCTCAGCCCTGAGCTTGAAGTGAAGGCTGACCGGGGCGAGGTGACCTACAGCCCGCTTCACACTGAGATTCAGGGAACAGTGCTACTGAAGAAAGAAGCGCGCTATCGTTTTGAATCGAAGGACCGGTCGAAACCTCCGATCCAGCTTTTCAACGATCAGGGCTACGCGCTTTTTCGTGCTCAGTGGTCAGGTGGGCCAGATCAGTTTTCTTGGGCAAAGGCCGAGGCGTCGCTGAACGGTTATTTCTGCGAGGGACGATTCGAAGGCGTACGGTCCTTCGTCGGCTCGCTTTTCAATCTTCTCAGTCTGCGATTCGAAGACACGAGAAAACAGATGATGCGCTTTAACAAGGCGACCTTCGATCTGCGCGTCATCGATGGCCAGATCCTGACTCGGTACATTCGTGCGCTTTTCGGTTCGAACTTCGTGAAGCTCGAAGGGAAGACTGGCGTTGAAAACGGAAAACTCGACCTTGAAGGCTTTGTGACTCCCTTCGTTAAGAATCTTCCTGAACCATCCGAGAAAATCTCGGGCGGCCCCCGATGCTCTCCGCCAGTTGAAAACCCTGACGAAGATTTTGAATGGGAAGAAGAGCCAAAGGTAGCCGTGACCCATTCCTTTCAGGTAAAAGGAAGCTGGGACGACCCGGATATCAGCCATCGATGGTTCTGATTCGGGCCCCGGGGGTTCCGAGCGTGAACAGAATCGTAAATCAGATCGTAGCAGCAGTGGCCGTCGGTTTTTTCGGTCTTGTCGGAATGAGCATGAGCGCTTCTCAGGCGCAGGCTCAGAATCTCGATCTCAAACCGGAGCAGCTGACGTTTCGCTATCAGCAGTACGATGGTGAGACCAGCCTCGGCTGCGTGGAATACCTCGCGAATCCCGACAGTCAAGACTGGGACGTTAAATGCGCTGACGCGACCGGCGCGGTGGTGAAGCATTACGTGGTTCACCTTTGGGTGACCGTTTATCACCGCACAGTCGAACCCAAAACGAGCTACGAAGTCCTATACTGGATCACCGACTTTTCGCGCGCCACTCCGGTCGGCGCAGGTACGACGGTCTGGTTTCATGTTCGCGACGAGTCGCAGCTGAGCGGAATCGACGTCAGTCAGTCCGTTGAAGACGATACGGCGGGGCTGTATCTCTCTATAAAACTCTGAGTTCTCGTTCTTCTGCCTTTCTATAAGGACCTTCTTTCGGCGGCTTCGAGCAGTCCTCGCGCCGCTGCGCCTACGGCTTACGGCGCTGCGGAACTCGCCGCCGAAAGAAGGTCCTTATGTGAAGGCAGAGAAGGCGAACACTGAAGGTCTTGAAGAGAGATGCGGCGCCGCCTGAGCGGAGTGCGGGGCGGGGGCGCTGTGTTTCTGCTCCGCAATCTCGCGGAGCATTCGTCGGCGCCGCGGGACTTCATCGTCGCGCCGCCTCACCGCCCCTTACCTGAACCCGGGGCGGGCCCGCTTGAATTCCAAGGGCTCTCCCTTTTATCAACAGGCAGTGAAGAACCAGATCCATGAAGACCCGCGGCGTTGACGAATGCGCAGCACTCCCGTTACACTTTTCGCCAGGAGGAGATCACATGGAACAGGATCTCAAATTGTTCGAGTTCAGGATGAAAACCGCTGGCGGCGAGTCTTCCGAGGCAACGGAGGCTTCTTATTCGTTCGAAGCACCGAGCCGTGCCGTCGCGGAAACCTATCGCCGCTACGCGCTGATTCACTTCCAGGAAACTCAGGGCAAGAGCGTAGAAGCGGGTGAGCTCGCCGGGCCTTTCCTGGTCAATAAGACGACCCACCCGAATCAGTGACTGGGGTCGTTTTGGCTCCAGCCCGGGATATAAATCCGCTGTTTTAGCGGCAAATTCCGCATAAAAGCTCAAAAGATGCCAAGTTGGAATAACTCGGTGTGTCTTTCTGTTACGGAATAAAGTTTTTCCGTCACGGAATAGAATTTCCATTGGGTTTTGCACGAAGTTATGGGAATGCGGTGGCCCATGACACATACAGACGTTCGGGCAGGGGTTCTGGGTTTGGTCGTTGTTAGTGCGATGTTGCTCGGGCAGAGCGCATCTTGGGCTGATTACGGCGGCCGGAATAATTCGAACGGTCATGGCGGTCAGAACAACAGCAACCAGAACAACGGCAGCTACAACAACAGCCACGGCAACCAGAACAACGGCAGTTACAACAACAGCCATGGTAACCAGAACAACGGCACGTCGACTCGCCCAACGTACCCGACCAATCCGACGCCTCCAGCTAACGACGGCTACCAGGGCCGCGGCAACGGATCATCCAGCCCGCAAGAAATCGGCGATGCGCCGGAATGTATGTCTCACGGTTCAGTTCTCCCAGTGAACAACTCCCAGGTTGCTTCGTGGAAGAGCTCGACGCCTAACCAGTACCTGGCGCGCGCATACGTAACGGGTCGCGTGGGTGAAGTTTACCCAGACCGCAACGGCCACAAACATTTCTCCATCACTTTGGATGGAACTCGCAACGCTACTCTCGAAGTCGTCTATAACGACGAGTTCGGTGACTGCCCAGTGCCTCAGGATGGCCAGACGGTGTCGGCTTGTGGAGACTACATTACCTCTACCCAGGCGACTTCCCAGTACCAGCCGTCTCCAGATGGCGCGATCATTCACTGGGTGCATATGTCTCCAGACCTCGGCCGGCACGACAGCGGCTTCTTGACCATCAACGGCTCGCTCTGCGGCATGGTCAATCCAGGTCCTCGCGGCAGCCATCACTGAGATTTCTCCAGACCTAGTCTTATTCGGTGTCCTGCCGTAGAGTGGCGGGACCGTGTCAGACACCAGTAAAAGAAAGAAGACGAGCAAGGCACCTCCGCAAGGGGTCCTTGCTCGCTCGTCTCAGCTCTTTGGTCTAGCAGCGGGCTTAGCGGCGCGCGAGTTTTCGGGTCGGATCGGTCAGGCGATTTCGAGAGGCGAAGAGCTTCAGCGAAAAGTCGCGCAGGTGAAGACGCAGCTCGAGCAGGCGAAGAAAATCGTCGAGAGCCTGGGGCGCCTCAAGGGTGCGGCGATGAAGGCCGGACAGATGCTCAGCATCGAGCTTCGCGACTATCTGCCACCCGAAGTGGTCGAGGTCCTGCGCCAGCTTCAGGACGGCGGTCAGTCCGTTGATTTCGAAGAAATCCGTTCGATTCTCCTCCACGAACTCGGACCCGAGAAGTTCGCGCGACTTCGCGAGCTCAGTGAGACGCCCATCGCGTCGGCAAGCATCGGTCAGGTGCATTCGGCTGTAATCGACGACGAGTCCGGCCAGCCCGTGAAGATAGTCCTGAAAGTTCAGTTCCGCGGAATTGCGGAAAGCATCGATTCGGATTTAGCGATGCTGGAAAAGATCGCCAGAAGCCTGGTCGCCCTCTCGCTGAAGAACGTCGATCTCGATGGCGTGATGAGTGAGATGCGAGAAGTCTTGAAGCAAGAGACTGACTACATTCGCGAGGCCCAAAGTCTAAAGAGGTACCGAGGGCTCGCGGCCGAAGTTCCCGGGCTGATCGTGCCGCGCGTATTCGACGAATTCAGTACGCGCCGGGTATTGGCGCTCTCGTTTGAATCGGGCCTCTCTCCCGACGCCTGGTTGAAAACCAACCCTTCACACGAAGCCCGCCATCTCTTTGGTGCGCTCATCTTGGATCTCTATTTCCGTGAGTTCTTCGACTGGGGCTTTGTCCAGACTGATCCGAATTTCGCCAACTTCTTGTTTCGCCCCGAGTCCGAGCAGCTCGTTTGCCTGGATTTCGGCGCGACGAAGGAATACTCACTCGAGTTCCGAAGGCTCTATTCCGATTTGGTGATCCAAGCCAAGGCGGGGCGATTTGACGAGACTCTCGCACTCGCAGTGAAGCTGGGTCTGATCAGCGGGCTTGAGAAAGATGAAAGCCGCCAGGAACTTTACAGGCTTTTAGGATTGATCATCCGGATGTTCGACGAAACAAGCCAGCCGTTTGATTTCACGGACCGGGAATACGTCGACGCGATTCGCGATCAGCTCTTTCGTTACATTCGGACGTTGAAGCATTCGCCCCCTCCGAAGCAGATCCTCTTTCTGCATCGAAAACTGGGAGGCATCTACCATCTGCTCAAGGCACTCGGCGTCAGTGCGGACGTCATGCCGTACTGGCGAAAAATGGAAGGGACTGTGAGACGAAATGAAGTTTGACCTTCTCAAACGGGTTCCTCGGTATTCGAAGCTTCCCGAAGTTTTTTATTCGCGTGTGAAACCAGAGGCGGCGCCGAATGCGACGTGGGTTGCATTCAATCGCGGTCTCGCGTGTGAGCTCGGACTCAATGAGGACGCACCGAGCTCCGATCCGACGCTACTCGAAGCGCTTCGCGGCGGAGTACTTTCGGCCGGTGATGATCCGATCGCTGAAGTCTATGCCGGTCATCAATTCGGTCAGTATGTGCCGAGGCTCGGCGACGGTCGCGCGATTCTTCTCGCAGAGGTTGAAGGTCAAGATGGAGTAGTGCGCGATTTTCATCTCAAAGGGGCTGGAAAGACTCCGTTCTCTCGCTTTGGTGATGGACGCGCGGTTCTTCGTTCCTGCGTTCGAGAATATCTGGCGAGTGAAGCGATGCATGCGCTCGGAATTCCTACGTCGCGTGCCTTGGCGGTGGTGGGGAGCGATGAGCGAGTTCATCGCGAGGAGCTTGAGACCCGTGCGCTTCTTCTGCGAGTAGCGCCCAGCCATCTCCGTTTCGGAACGTTCGAGTACTTCTATTACCGGAAGGAGCACGACCGGATTCGTGAACTTCTTGAGTACGCGATTCAAAATCATTTTCCGGAACACAGGCCGCAGTTCGAGGCTGAAGGGTTAACGCCTGAGCTGGTCGAAGCGCTTTTGCAAACGGTCGTGCGCTCGACGGCAAAGCTCATGGCCATGTGGCAATGTGTCGGGTTTGAGCACGGTGTGATGAACACCGATAACTTTTCTCTGCTGGGTCTGACGATCGACTACGGCCCCTATGGCTTCATGGACGACTACGATCCGTCGTGGGTTTGTAACCATAGTGATGAAATGGGACGTTACGCGTACGATCAACAACCCGCCATCGGGCTCTGGAATCTAAAGTGCCTGGCCCAAACCTGGGTGCCTTTCTTGGGGGCTGCGGCCCCTGGAATGTCCGAAGGCGACGCCGGGTCTGACGCCGAGCCCGAATGGAAAACCCGCGCGTTTCGCGCACTAGAAACGTACGATGCCGAGTTTCATTCCGAGTTTCTTCTTCGAATGCGCGCCAAGTTCGGATTTGAGAATCCAGAGAACACACCGAACGAATCTGAAATTCTCGAGGACGGCGCGATCATGAGGGATGGGCTTGAAGCGCTTCAGAAGGCGAGGGGAGATTTCACGCTCTTCTTTAGACGGCTCGCAAGCATAGGTCCAAAGAGCGATTGGGAAAGTGACGAGGTTCTTGCGTTGAGAGTGATCGCGCGCGAACCCGAAGTATTGCGGCCGTGGCTGACGCGGTACCAGCAGCGAATTCAGCGTGATGCTCGAGGCCAAGAGGAACGAGCTCGGCTGATGAATGCAGTGAATCCGAAGTACGTCCTCCGAAACTATCTGGCCCAACGCGCGATCGAGTCAGCTCAAAAGGGAGAGTACTCTGAGGTCGAGAAGCTTCATGTCATTCTGACGCGCCCGTTTGACGAACAGCTCGATGCCGAGTCGTACGCGCAGCCAACGCCGGAATGGGGAAAACGGCTGGAGATCAGCTGCTCGTCGTGAAAGAGTCGGCCCGTGAGGATCTCAGTCGGATACCGACTTTCACTTCTCGTGATCGCCGAAATGTTGGCTGCTTCGATTTTGGTCGGAGGCGGCTTACGCACGCTGAATCGCTTCGCCGGCGAAGAACGTTACATGTACGAATTCCAGCTCGGTCCGATCGTCGATATTTCAGAGGCGATGGGACATGTACATGAGCTTGAATCGGTAGCTTCAGGGCTCGTTCCAGAAGAGAAACCCGGACGGATCCAGGGAGTTCTCAGCGAACTCAGTAAGTTTCCAACCAAGTATCAGCATGCGTGGGCCGTAGCCCGAGCGGAAAGCCCAGATTCAAAACGCTTCCTTGCCGATTTGACGAACATGAATCAGCTCGACCTCGTTCGGGAAGAGGGGCGCGCTCAGACGGATGTCGAGCATTCGCTTTCACACTTTCTGGCGATGCAGGCGGCTCCGGCCCTGCCTGAATCGAAGTCCGCACGGGCGGCATTGAGAAAAGCGGCGCTGAAGCTGCATCAGAATCTATTTCATCTGCTCGAGGTCAATAATCGTTATGCGGAGCTCGGGCACCAGCAAGTGCAAGCGGGTTTGGTGCGAGACCGGTGGTTTGCGCTTGCCTTCGGCATTTTAGGCGTGCTGGCAGCCGGGTTTTTGGGCTGGAATGTGAGGTCCGCGATCGTTCCGCGAATTCAGGCGCTTGTCAGGAAAGTGAAACGGTTTCAGGAGTTGGGCGTGAACGAGAGGGTTTTCACTGAAGGTCAGATCGGAAAGGACGAGATCGCGATTCTTGCGAACGCGATCGATTCGGGTTTCTCGGCAATCGTGGAACGCGATCGTGATCGTGAGCGCTTTTTGGCTGTGGCCGCTCATGAATTGAAAACGCCGGTCACCTCGATTCAGGGTTTTGCGCAAATCGCCCAGCTTCGCAGCACCGAATCGGCAGTTCTAATGAAGTCTCTAGAGACCATCCAGAGACAGTCGGTCCGGTTGGCCCGGCTCATCGACGATCTTCTCTGGGCGTCTCAAGCACGGTCAGGCAGCCTGTCTTTTAGCCCCGCACCGCTCAGTCTCACTGAGCTAGTTCGTCGTCAGATTCATGAAGTCGAAAAGCTTCAGCTCGGGCATCCGATCGAGCTGACCGCGAGCGAACCCGTCGAGGAGGGGCGCTTACTCGGCGATTCGGCATTGTTGAATCACGCCTTTTGGACTCTGATTGCCTACGCGTCGGGTCTCGCTATCGGCGAGGAGCCGATTCGGGTGTCAATTCAAAGTCACGATTCCGAAATCCAGTGCCGAATCCAGGTTTCCGGAATCGTCCCAAACGAAATTCAGGCCCAGCTTTTCTCTCCGTTCGGTTCGTTTCAGTTCGAGGGCATTCAGGGAATACGGACGGCCGTGGGGCTTTATCTTTGTCGAGAGATCGCGCGTGTCCACGGTGGTGCATTGGTCCTAGAGCAGCAGCGAGGAAGTGGAACTGTGATTCTTCTCATGCTTCCGAAATAGGTATTTATGGTGATCGACCACAAGCGGCTCCTTATTATCGACGATGATCCCGACTTTCGAGAGCTGGTTAAAATGGCTGCCGAGAGCGTTGGATATGCCGCTGCTACTGCTTCGAATTGTGCGGCCGGCGTTGAGCGGCTTCGTACTGAGAAAGACCGGTACAGCCTCATTTTTCTCGACTATCTGATGCCGGGAATGGACCCCACGACTTGTGCCGACTGTATTCGCGAGATCGCCGGGACTCAGATTCCTGTTATTCTAGTTACGGCTTCGGTCTCGCCCGGTGAGCTTGCCAAGAACCTAGGGTTGAAGAACTGGCTGGGAAAACCTTTTGACCTGGACCGATTGATTGAGGTTATTGAGACTGGTCGCGCGAATCCCTGCTGATTTCAGCTCGTTTCACCGCCGACGTGGGCTGGAAATACGTCGTAACCGGGCTGGAAACACGCCGTAACCAGTAGTTGCCACCCAGCCTTACCCCGGGCTGGGGCTTAAGGTATAAGTCGCGAAACTTACACACGTCGTGTTGAGTTTAAGCGAAGGATTTTTTATGAACGTGTTTTCGGCTTTCTTGATTCTCTCGGCTGTTTCGATCTTGGGTCCGGCTTCGGTCTTTGCCGCGCCGAATACGGCAGGCGATGCGTCCGTCGAAATTCTGAACAACGCGTCGATCAAGGCCGTCGCGACCCTGATGAATGAAAAGCATAACGGAACCTGCAAAGTTCCTTCGAAACGTGAAGACATCCAGTGGATGTGCACGGGCGCTCTTCGCCCGGGTCCACAGCCCGCCATTTCTCAGATGGGTTGTGCGTTTCACGTCGAGATCGGCTGCGGCCCAGAGTCTGCCAGTATTGTCGGAAGAACGAGACAGTATGGGTTCAGAGATTCAAATGGCACCTATTCAGAGACGCCGGAGATGCTGATCACGATCGAAGACATTTCATTCGTGAACGCGCAGTACTGAGTGAGAAGAGTTCGCGCATCGGACTATCAGATTCGCGAACCGTTGATCGAATAAGTTGATTCAACAGTTCGCGCGAATTGTTGAATATAAAAGTCGATTCACGGTTCGCACGAATTGTTGAACGAATAGGTCGATTCACGAGTCCCGGGACCTGTTGAACGATTTAATCCGCTGCCTATTGCGGACCTAATTAACAGCGGGTGCTGCGTGAGTTTAACCGATGTGATCGGCTTGTGCCTGCGCGAGCTTGCTTGAGTGCGGCGCGCGCTTACGCCTGCGCGAGCAGTTCTTCCCAGCGCGCGTACATCGTGTCGATGTCGTTCTGAAGCTTAGGAATCATGGCCGAAAGTTCGCGTAGACGTGAAGGGTTGGCCGCGGTTTCACGCTTTTCGAGCTCGGCGCTTGCGTCGGCAAGCTTCTTCTCGGTTTCGTGAATCTTTGCTTCCATGCCCTCGAGCTCGCGCTGTTCTTTGAAGCCCAGGCGTTTCTTTGAGGCCGAGCTTGCGGAGCCCGCGGCTGAAGCAGCTGTCGCACTGTTAGCTACCGATGCGCCAGCGCCAGCCGCGATTGCACCACCGTTTGCACCCGCCGCGTTCGCTTCTTTGGCCGCAGTTTCGGCGCTGCTTGCCTGCGCGGCAAGACGTAGCGCCTTCACGG
>FSTS01000358.1_pt1 | contig 12108 bp, 6 predicted proteins | sample 1636961 | NCBI WGS metagenome assembly FSTS01 (sample SAMEA3914819, study PRJEB12502) | metagenome | biome: forest; material: soil | place: Canada | collected 2010-06-26 | depth 0.3 m
GGCGATTTGCGCTCGGACCCGCGCGTTGAGTTTGGATCCAGGCAGCCCAGGTCGTCCGACCCAGAATGAAGTCAGTGAATCCGAGTAAGCCCGCGTAGAGGTCGAAAACCATGAGCAGGGGGCTTGTGAAAAGAAAAACCACGCACTGGGAAAACGAGAAGAGGCGGAAACGTCGATTGCCGACGAGTACTGGAATAATCGGCGCGAGAGTGAAAAAGAGCTCGGTTGCGGCTCTTGGGCCGACAAAAGGAAAGCGCACCAGAAACGGATAGACGGGGTCTTCCATCGCGCGCATGGCGACGGGCCAGAACAAAATCACCCACGGTGCAGCCATCAACGAAGCCACGCCTCGTTCCAGCCATCCGGATTTTCCGCGTCCCCAGCTGAACTCGCTGAATAGAACCCCGATCAGGATCGAGAGAGCAAAGAGCAGGGCTCGGGTAGGGAGCCTAAGCTGGAAAAGCGTGTGCAGGGCAAGCGTCGCGACCAAGACGAAGCCGACGGTAAACGCGAGAAAATACCCCCCGTGAAGCAGCCAGCGTAGGCGAAGCGGGGAGCGAAGAATGAATCCGATATGATCGAGAGCCGCACGGGTATGGCCGCCTGCCCAGCGTCGTCTACGTGAAAGGTAGCTTTGCAGGGTCGGCGCGACCTCTTCGGCGGAGCCATGGATGGGCTCGTAGCCGATCGCTCCGCCATCTGCGAGAAGTTCAAAAGAAAGCGCCGTGTCTTCCGTGATCAAGCCTGAAAAACGTCTCGCGTTGAAAACAGAGCGGCGGAAGATCGCGGTGCTTCCCGTGAAGAAAACGCTGCGACCGCCCTCGGACTGATAACGGTTGTAGAGCTCATGACCCAGATGGTTTTCCGCCGAATCCCAGAGCTGGCAGATCCGAGTGACGGTGGTGGGGCGTCTTCGTGCCTGAACGCCGATCCAGCTTGGAGTCGATTCGAGCCGAGCGACGGAAGTCTGAACCCAGGTTGGATCAGCGATATGGTCGGCATCCAGAAATCCGATGAAGTCGGCGTCCTTGCGATCGAAAACCCGATGGTCGAGCGCAAAGTTCAACTGTTCATGTTTTGGCGGTGTGCCTGTCAGAATGATCTCAAAGCGGCGGTTGGCACCCCAGTCACGAGTCAGGTGCTTTTTGGCGGCGACATAAGAGCTGTCGTCCTTGTTCGGCACGACAAGAAGAGCGAGAATCTTACCTGCATAGTCCTGCTTCAAAACGCTTTCGACCGCGCGCCAGGCAAGTTCGCCTTCGCCCTTGGCCGGAACCAGAACGGTTACGCTGTCGAGCTGCCCATTTGATTTGGGCGACTGAGGTTTCTGCTGTTCCGCCGGAGATACGAGAGAACGAAATGAGATCCAAAAAAAGCCGAACGCGTAGGGAAGGAGCAGGAAGGCGGTAAATCCCGCTACCGAGAGAATGATGAAAGTGAAGTTCAGCACGAGTTTCATTATACCGATGGGAACGGCATTCGTCTTTTCGCTTTTGGCTGCGGCAACGGAAAGCCGCCCGGCGGTCGCCCAACCACCGCTCGGAATCGCTTATCAGACCTGGAACAAACCGCTGGGTGTTTGGCAGAGCCCGGAACAGATGGACTACGACTTCTCCGAAATGGAGAGGTTGGGCCTGAAATCTGCGCGAGTGGAATGGGTTTGGGGCGAAATCGAATCAAAAGAGGGCCAGTTCGACTTCAGCCTTCCCGAAAAAATGGTGACGCTGGCGAAGAAACACCAGATCCAGATTCAGCCGATCATCGGCTTTCAATGGCCTCCGGCGTGGGTGGGCCCCGAGCATCGCTTGGCCGGGGAGGCCGTCGGTGGGGTCACGACCCCTTCGTCCCTGATGAACTATTCAGACCCTTGGGTACGGGCTCGGTTTGCGAAGGCCATCGAAACGACCATTCGCCACTTTAAAGGCGAAAAGCAGATTGAAGCCTGGATTCTTGGGAACGAGTTTGCCGCGATCGACTTCTTAGGTTTTCGTCAGCTCGGCCAGGTTCCTGCGGCCTCCGCGTCTCAGACGGTTTGGGATTCGTTTTTGAACGCTCGTCGGAGCGCAATCGCGCAGATCATCGGCGATGCCTGTGTGGCGGCCAAACGTGCAGACCCTGCGGCCAAACGAACCTATGCGGCGATCGGTGTGCTCTTTTCGCAGTTCGACCGATTTTCGACTTCGGAAGACGCCGGCGAAATCGCGCATGCTTGTCGCGATCGCGGAGCGCCGCTCGATTTCATTTCACTCAACTCCTATCTGAATCTCAATTCGAGAGAGCCCGTTTTCTTGGATATCAGTCCCGAAATCTTCGCGGGTTTGACGGGACTTCCCGTGCGCTTAAGCGAGTTTGGCGTGACCTCAACCGAAGAGCATTTGCCGAGCGGAGAGCAGGAGCAGACGCAGCTTCTCAAGGCTCAGGCGCTTTCGACTCTTTTTATGCCGATCGAAGGCCCGGCGCATATTTTCACTTGGGCTGATAAGCCATTTGTCGGAAAGCGCGAACGGGGTTTTGGAATCCGTACAGAAACTCGGGGTTTTAAGCCGGTTTCTCGCTCTATAGAAGGGTGGCTGACCGAGCTTTCGCGCTACGATGCCGGAGCGCTACGCCGGAAGATGCTTCCGTCATCTGCGCCCGAAGCCGTGTTTCTGCTTCCCGATAAAAGCTGGCGTGCTTCTCGATGGAACAGCTTCTTGAATGAGTCGTGGATCGTCGCAAGCCATTTCAGACGCCTAGGCTATCGGGTGAAGTTTGCGGAGCTCGCCGACGTCCTGAAATCGCAGCATCCGACCTCGCTTCTGGTTCTGGTTCGTCAGGAACGGATGGAGTCAGGAAAGTGGTCAAGCCTCATGGCAGGTTGGAACCGAGGCCAGGTCAAGCACGTGCTGATTTCTTCTGGGCTTCCGGGCGAACCCAAGCTCGCCTCCGAGATCACCCCGCAGTGGAAGCAAGTCTGGGAAAATGACCTGGGACTTCAAATCTTCTATTTCAAGGCAGGCCGAGACTTTGCGCCGCAGAGCTACCTCTGCCCGTTCGTCGGGCTTGGAAGTCCGCCGCGGGTCATGGTCGCCTCGCATTCACCTTGGTACTGGTTTTCGGCCACCGCGAAAAATGGCGCGGAACCCTTCGGTAGCTTTCGTGTCGCTAAGGGCCTCGAAGACAATCTTCCAGGCGGAACTCCACTCGTCTTCGTGAAGAAAAATGCTTCCGGCGGAAGCCTCGCGACCCTGACTGTTGGAACCGGTTACACGATGGCCGTCACCGAAGAGGTGCGCGCTCGTGATGAGATTGAGATGAATCATCATAAGCAACAGGGGCAGGTGACAGTGGTCCGCTTCCCCGACGACTTCTGGCTAGGAGCGTTCCGCGAGCTTTCGACGTCCCTTTGGTCCAATACCCAGGGGCTTTCCCCCGCGAACGAGCTCCAAGAGATTCCGACGCGACAGTCCTGGCTGTTGACTGAGTCTCGAACTCTGGAAGGGGGAGGGAGTCTGGTCTTTGGATTTCACTCGCCCGTGATGGGTGGCGAAATGGGTCAGCTTTGTCGACAAGGTGTGGCCCCGAAAGAAGTGGATGTTCCGGTTTCAGCGGGAACGACTGCGATGGTTTCGATGACGACGGGAAAACGGATTCCCGTTTCGCGTGGAAGGCTGCGCGCTGAGCTCACGCTCTGCGAGTCAGACGTCTGGGTCACCGAAGGCGCTCTTGCACGGGATTCTCGTACGATCGCGGCTTCTCAGGATCCGACCCCGTTGTTTAAAGAAAGAATCGCGGTGATCGGCGCTCCCAAGGGAGTGACGGAAAGCTATGTTCAGAAGGGCTATGAGAAGATCCGGGGCGCGGCGCCGTGGTACCAAGAAGCAACGAAGCGCTGGAGTGTATCGCCCCCACAGGCGCTCCAAGAGTTCACGGCAAGCGAGTTTCTTGCCGCTGGGCCTGAGGAGATGGCGGGCGTGTTCCCTCAGTGGCAATTCAGCCTCGATGCATGGAGCGACGTCAGGAAGCGTGTCCTGAAATCAGGGATGCCTCAAGCCACCTGCAGCGTGCGTATTGATCTCTCACTCAGGCAGCTTGCATCGCCGACTCGGTGGGCCCCTGCTATTCGGGCTATATTCGATGCGCTGCCTTCTCGTGAAATCTGCGTGAACTAGGGCTCAAGGAACTGAATATTTCCGTTCAGATCTTCTTTGAACGTCACGATGTAGGGCGCCTGAAACAGAGTTTCACCAGCCGATGGGTGACGATAATTCACCCGTGCGACGAAGCTACCCGCCATGTAAGTCGTTTTTCCAATCGAGTGGAATTGGTTCACGGTGTACCCGTAGATCAGCTGGAAGTTGAGCGCATCCAACGCTCCACTCGAAGAGTCGACCACTGACATTGTTTCTCGCCAGTCCGAAGTAGGATCCGAAGTCGTCGGGCGAATCTGAGATGCTGAGTATATCTGGGTTCCCATGAAGAGCTTGCCGCTCGGGCTTACGTGAAGCGCCGCTGTTCCTGACGAGAAACCGTAGGCGTTCAACGGAACCACCTGACCGGTGCTGCGGTCTACCTTTACTAACGAACGTTTCGCGATCGTTCCGTACACGGAGCTGAATGGGCCCATCGCGTAAAGATGAGTATCAGTCAGCTCGAGTCCGAAGGCTGGGCTGCCGAGAGTCATCACTCCTGGAAACGCGGCTCCCGAAAGACTGATTTTAAAGACAGCCGGTGAACCGCTCGCGCAGCTCGAAATATAGAGGTCATCACCCGATGCGATCGCGGTGTAGAGCTGACAGGTCAGCATCGAACCCGGATCGATCGTCATGTCCACATCGCCCGTATCCGAATCAAGTACGGCGACCTGATTTCGAGTCGTTGAATCGACGCTCGAGAAACCACCGATGATCGCGACCTGGCTTCCGCTTACGATAATCTGGTTCACCTGTCCGTTAGGTCCTGAGCCAGGATCCCAGCCCGAGTCGGTACCCGTCGTGTAATTCACGGCCGCGATATTCGCCCGAGAAACCGGGGTCGCTGACCCCGAGTTCACTGCGCTGAAGTTACCACCCAAGTAGATCTTGTCGGAGGCAAGGTTGATCGCATTGACTTGGCCGCTACCGACGTCGGGATTCCAAGCGGTCGGAACGTTCGAGTCGACGTCGATTTCAGCCGCTCCGTTTCGAGGCGCGACGATGGCCTGGAAATCACCGGCCACGACAAGCCGCGAGTTTGTATAGGCGAGTGCCGAGATCGTCGGCGTCGTCATATTGGATTTCACTCTCAGATAGGGGAAAGCGCCGAAAGACAGATCTGAAACAGTTCCATCCGTTGGGCTCACGCTTCTTACATCGATCTGTGAGTCGTTGTTCACCGCAAGCACGGCACGCGAGCCGTCTGGGCTTGCCGCGACGGAACTCGTACTAAACGAGCTCGTACCGATTGCACCTTGGTTCCACAGAAGAGTTCCGCTCGATGAGTTGAATGCGGCGACGTAGGTCAGTGAAGGACTCGAAGTCGCGTCTTCACCTGTGGCGTAAATTTTTCCGGTGCCAACAGCTAGACTCGTGACGGAGTCATAGGCCACTGGAAGCGGGTCTACTATACCGAGAGCAGGCGCGGAAGGCGTACTGATGTCGAAGACGGCAAGTCGGTTACGGCTCGCGGCTGAAATGTTCGAGAAATAGCCGCCAGCAAAGAGCTTCGTTCCAGAGATTTTCAAGCTCAAGACATATCCGTCAGAGGCGGAATTCCATTGGAGCGCGCCGGTCGTGCTGTCGAGAGCGATCAGGTGATTGACGCTAGTCCACGGGCCGGTGCCGCCGGGCTGGACCGAATAAATTTCACCGCCAACGAAGAGCGTGGAGCCAGATACTTCCAATGCCTTGACGTAGCCTGAACCCCCCACTTGGAGGTCGGCACGGAACGGAAGAAGCGCTCCGGTATTGGCATCGACTGCCGCAAGGTACTGACGAGGTTGTCCGGCGATTTCCAGGAAGTTGCCGCCGATATAGAGGACGCTTCCGACTTTCTTAATGGCAGAGACTTCGCCGCCCAGAATTTGAAGCGTGAAGCCCGTGTCGATCGCCCCGTCCGCCAATACGTGTTTCAGTCCGACCGACGGCGTCCAACCTGAAGCGACGTAAAGACCCGAGCCGTCGTAAATGTTGCGTGTTCCGCCGACGTAGTAGCCGCCCGAACCATCTGGCTCGACTGATTTGGAATTGAAACGAATAGAAGGTGAAATCACTTTGCCCGCGTTCAAATCAACGGCGGGCGCGGAACGTGTGTACGGGCCGACGTAGCGGAAGTTACCACCCATGAAAAGGCGGCCGTTCTTAGACGTGAGAGCCTTCACTTCGTTTTCGGCGTAAAGGAGAGCCGGTGCATAAGTAGGAACCGGTACGTATTGAGACGTGATCGAACTCGTATTGGTTCTCAGGGACAGGTTGCGACCCAAGCCTTGGCAACCGCTGAAGGCCAGCGAAAGAGCGAGTGCTCCGGTCGAGCACGAGACGATGGGCGCAGACTTAAACAGTCTCACGATAAACTCCCCCTTAGACCCCTTGGACGGTAAACCCTTAGTACTAGTGTCATAAGGTTGACCAAATAAGTCAACAATGTTTGGCACGTTTTAAATGCGCGATTATAAAGAGCTATTCAGTGTCTAAACAGGAGTGTACGCGGTTTGGTTAAGAGGGTCGTTATACCGGTAACAGGTTTTTGAAACCGTTTGGCCGGCCGGTGGGCGTCACCCCTTACACTGGATATTCTCTTTTGCGAGGGCCGCGCGCACGAGCTCTCGCTTGTCGCCTTGAATCTCAATGACGCCGTCTTTTCCGTCCATCAAGTAGGTCCCACCTGATCCGCACTTCTTCTTCAGCTGGGTGGTGAGATTTTTCAGAAAGAGCTCGTTCTTCGGAAGACGGTCGATCACGGTCACGGTCTTTCCGCCACGGCCCTGTTTCTCGATTCGAAGAACCGCGATGAATTTATAGGCCTTCGGGTCGACGTCCGGCACGCAGGTGCATTCCGAAATCAGCTCTTTGCACTTTGGGCATTTCTGATTCAAAGCTGGGTCGGTTGAATAGACGAGCCGGCCATCTTTAGAAGAAGACATAGAGTCATCCTAAGCGAACTGGGGGTGCCTTCGCAATTCAGCAAGCTGAGCTTCGCTGATCATCGCCTGAGCATAGGGCATTTGAATTGGCGCTGAATTTCGCGAAAGGACGACTCGATCCAGCCATTTTTTCTCAAGCGGACGATCGAGCATTCCAAGCTGATTTGAAGCGACGGTTGTTTCGGCCTTTTCGCCGATGAAAACCCCGTGGCCGACGTAAAACCCAGCAAGAAGCAGTGTCACGCGCACCGCGGTCGACCGCGTGTAATTCGTGAGCAGGCAGGGGGCGTCGTCCGAGAGCTGGTGCCTAAGCCGTTGAAAATGATCCAGCGTCCACATATCCGGGTTCTTCATCGGAGAATACGGATCGTAGAGAACCGCGTGCGGTGCCGGCTTTGAATTCAGCTGCTCGCGAAAATCCCCGAGGTGAAGCTTCCATTGAATCTTTGTATGATTTTTGGAAGACACCTGAACGGATCCTTGGCCGAGAAGCGTTTTCAGAATATCCCGGTGATCGTCGAGATATTCAAGCTCGGCCGAATTCTCGATCGCGAACTCAAGCGCGGAGGTGGTTCGATCAAAGCTATGCAGCTCGATCTCGGCCCCGCCTCCGCCCTCGCCTCCGGACGTTTGAAGGGTTTGAATCGCGGTCAATGCGTTCGCGGCTGCGCCCAGGCCGACGTCCCAGATCACGAACTTTGAAACGGCCTGCGAACGTTCAGCGAGCTTTTGCTGGTCGACATGAAGAATCTGAGCTTCGGCGCGCGGACCGACCCCGGGGTGATAGGTCTCAAGATTGTCGAGGGCGCGAAGGCTCTTCAGACCCGATTTGAGAGTGACCAATTCGTACATGACTTACTCCAGCGAACCCCCAAGATGGAGCAGCCCCGTCGCATATTCCAGGGTTTTTTCACGCAGCTTCAGATTGACGCTGGCTTGCACCTGATTCGATCTGGCTTGGGTCAGGGCGGTTTGCGCACTCAAAACGTCGATAAACGTGGCTTGTCCCATCTGATATCGTCCACGAACGGCTTCAAAGGCCTTTTCCGCGGCCTCGAGCCCGGCGCGGGCGGTGCCTACTTGGGTCCATGCCGTTTCGTAATCGTGAATGGAAATTCTAATGTCCGAATCGATTTGCAGACGATTGTCCTGATCATCGATCTGGGCGTTTTCGTGGATGAGGCGGGCCCGGGTGACTTGGGTTTTCGTCACGAGGCGATCGAAGAGATTCCAGGTCAGGTTCAAGGACAACGTGTAGGTGACCTGATTTCCGAGCTGGGAAACGAGGTCTTGCTGCGAATCTGGCAACACGTCTTGTCCATTGACGATTTGGCGGCTCAGGAACTGGCCGGCGGCATCTCGCGTGAATCGGAGGTCGAGGTGGGGATAGTAGTCGCCCTTGGCGCGTGTAATATCCCAGTCCGTGAACTGAGTGCGAAACTCCGTTGCACGTAGATCTGAGCGGTTCGCAAGAGCCTCGCGCACCAGCACGTCGAGCGGTTTCGCCGCGACGGTCGAACGTACGATTTCAAGAGACGGTTCCTCAAACTGATAGGAAGCGTCGGGGGCGACACGGAGTTTTCGGATCAGAATCGTTTCATCGTCTTTGGCCCGCACTTCGGTCGATTGGAGGTAAAGCGTATCGGAGCTCGTCTGGGCTTGCTGGCGATAGAGATCCGCAATCGAGCTCGATCCGACCTGCGTCTGCGTACGTAGTTGCTCAAGGCGCCCTTGCGAGGTCTGGAGGTTTTTTCGAGCGATCTCGACGAGCTTCTGGTCGAGGATGAGCTGAAGATAGGTCTGGATGATATCGAGCGCGACCTGCTGCCGAGCCCACGCAAGAGATTGTTGAAGCGACTTCTCGCTGGCCATCGCTGACTTTAGCCCGGCGAAGTCCGACAGGCCGTTGAATAAATTCAAAGTGCTGTAAAGCGTGAAGCCAGCTGAACGATTCGCGTTGTCGACGATGTTGAGTGTCGTGAAGGCGATCAGACTCTTACCGCTGCTTCCCGAGTACCTGGCGCCGACGTCAAACGTCGGAAGAAACTGGGCGTAACTTTGAATGAGCTGGGCGCTGGCCAAACGCTCATTATTCTCGGTTTTCAGAACCGTAGTCGCGTTCTTGATCGCGATCTCGACGCAGCGATCGAGATTTAAACGGATGGGCACGCCCGCTGTTTCGGCCGCCCGACTCCCCGAACTCGGGCTCAGCAAGAAAATCACTCCGAGTCCCAGGAATAGTCGGATCACGGCGAAGCTTTCCCCGCCTGAGCTCCGGTTGGTTGAGGTCTCACTTTCTGGCCTTCTTGGACGCTCTCTCCCAGATTTAAAGCGACACGCTCTCCCTCTGAAACGCCGGACCGAATGAAGAGGCTCTTTCCGTCGTTGTTGGCGAGATCGACTTTTCGATAGTGAACCTTGTTGTCGGTGGTCACCACCGGAACCAAGGGGTCACCGTTTCGGATGACCAGTGCTTGAACGGGAAGTTGAAGATAGGGGGGCGTCGCGACGCGAAGAGACACCTGGACAAAACTACCGGCGACTATTTTCTGGTCGTGATTGTCGACGTGAATTTCGACGAGGAGCGTGCGAGTCTTTGGATCGAGTTCGCCAGCGAGCTGAGCTACTTCAGCCTTGAAATGCTCTCCGGGATGGTGCGGGTCGGAGATGTCGACTGGCGCTCCCACTTGGACGGAGGCGGCATTCAGCTGGTCGACATAGATAAAGACTCGCAGCCGATCGGTTTGGGAGACCGTGAACAGAGCCTGCACCGAGGGCGATGAGCTTGCATTTTGAATCAGAGCGCCCGGGTCGACAAAGCGCTGGGTAATTCGTCCGTCAAAGGGTGCCTTCACGTTTTGATAGTCTCGAACGACGGTCTGGGTTTCGAGGGTGGCATTTGAAATGCGGGAGGAAGTAAAGGCCTGGTCGGCTTCCTGCTGGCTCACAAGTTTTCGTCTCAGCAGAACCTTGTAACGGTCCGCGATGCGCTTCTTATTGATCGCATCGCTGAGGGCGGAATTGTACGACTGCTCGGCTTCCGGCGATTGCACGCGTGCCAGAAGCTGTCCCTTTTTCACCTGTGAACCGATGTCCACGTAGAGATCGGTCATGTAGCCGCTGACTCGGGCAAAGAGCGTGACGGAAAAGAAAGCGCGACTTTCTCCAAATAGCGAGAGGTCCTTGTTTCCCGAAGATTGTTTGACCTCGGTCACTTCGACCTTCCGGCCGCCTTCTTGCGCTTTTGTCAGTCTCTGCGATTCCCGCCTCTTTCTGATGGACTGATTCAGGGCGAGGCCGCCAACAAGGATCGCGACAAGAATGACGACGACCGCGGCTCCAACCTGAAACCTGAGTTTTCGTCTCCGCTGATTTTGCGAGTCGTCAGTGAGATGTTGCTGCATGCCTTGCCCTTTCTTCTTCGTCGAAGAGGGACTGTTCGTGAAGGTAGAGCTCGCGAATCTCGTGCTTGGTCGGCATACCCGTGCGCAGAAGCGCGTAGATCACCGGCACAATGAAGAGCGTAGCCAATGTTGAAACGATTAGGCCACCGATCACGGCGATGCCCAGCGGGGCATTTTGTGCGCCTGCTTCGCTCAGGCCCAGGGCCATGGGAAGCATTCCGAGAATCATCGCAAGTGCGGTCATAATGACCGGGCGTAGACGAACCTTTCCGGCTTCAAGGGCGGCCTCATCGGGAGTGGTCGCTTTTTCGACACGGTAGTCGTTGGCGAAGTTCACGAGCAGGTTCGAGTTGGAAACCGCGATACCTACCGCCATGATCGCGCCCATCAGCGACTCGACATTGATCGAAGTTCCGGTCAAGGCCAGGATCCAGAGAATTCCAAGCATCGAGCCTGGGACCGAGACCATGATGACGAGCGGGTCGAGCCAAGACTGGAATAGCGTCACCATCAATAGATAGACCAGTGCGACCGCCAGAATCATTCCAAGTCCAAGCTTAGTGAATGACTCCTCCATCACTTCGTTCTGGCCCCGTAGGTTGATATTGATTTCCTTGGGGAGCTTTCCGAGTGAGCGAATTGCCGATCGGATATCGGCGACGACTGATCCCAGGGGCATCCCTTCGACGTTGGCCGTGACGTCCAGAATTCGCTGAACGTTCTGGTGATTGATCTGGTTGATCGTATTGACCGAGTGCACGGTAGCTAGGTTTCCGAGTGGCTGCGCCGGGGGTCTCGGATAAGTCATCGTCGAAGCCTCTACCGTACCGGCTTGCTGGGGCAGCTGAGTGAACGGAGGGGTGACTGGCATTTGCATCAGATCATCCAGAGACGTGATCTTCGGAATCGGAACTTTCACCGCGACAGGGTAGTTCACGCCGTTCTCAGGGTTCAGATAATACGATGGAGCGACGAGCGAGCTTGACGAGAGGGCGACCAGAAGACTGCTCGAGGCATCCCGCTCGCTTAGACCGAGCTGGGCCGCGCGACTTCGGTCTACGTCGATTTTGAGGCTGGGATAGTCGAGAATCTGTTTAATGACGACGTCCTTCGCCCCAGGGATCAGCCTCATCTTGTCTTGAAGCTGCTTTGCGTAGGTGTTCGCCAGGTCGCTGTTTCTGGATTCAATTTGGACGTCGACAGGCGCGCTCAGACCGAAGTTCAATACCTGGCTTACGATATCCGCTGACTGAAAATAGAGAGTCGATCCTAGGAATGCATCAGCGAAGTCCTCTCGGATTCGTGAGCGGTACAGCGCAGACGGCTTATGGCCCGGCTTGAGCGCGATAAGGATTTCCGTATCCATCGAGGCGGCGTTATCCGAGGGTACAAAGGTGATGTTATAGTAGGTCGGCACGCCGATATTGGAATTGATGGTGTCGAGCTCCGCCGCTGGAATGATTTTGCGAATTCGTTCTTCCGCTTTGGCGATGATTCTCTCGGACTCTTCGATTCGAGTTCCGGATGGCGCGCGGAAATGAAGCTTCAGGATTCCGACGTCGGTGGCCGGAAAGAAGTCGGTGCCGATGACGAAAAAGGGAAGAC
>FSTS01000090.1_pt1 | contig 12023 bp, 11 predicted proteins | sample 1636961 | NCBI WGS metagenome assembly FSTS01 (sample SAMEA3914819, study PRJEB12502) | metagenome | biome: forest; material: soil | place: Canada | collected 2010-06-26 | depth 0.3 m
AACGGTGAAGATCTTGGCGTTCTCGGTCAGCAAATCCTTACGTTCCATGCCCTGGCTACGTGGGCGTGCGCCGACGAGAAGCGCGTAGTTTGCGTCTTTGAACGCGACGTTTGGATCGTCGGTTGCGACCATTCCCGCGAGAAGCGGAAACGCGCAATCGTCGAGTTCCATCATCACGCCTTTCAGAGCCTTCTGGCCCTGAGGAAGATCGAGAAGCTGAAGAATGACCGGCTGGTCATTGCCCAACATCGCGCCCGAGGCGATGCGGAACAGGAGACTGTAACCGATTTGTCCGGCTGCGCCGGTAACTGCAACACGTACTGGGGTTTTCATTACGGTATTCCTTCGAAAAAAATAACGGCCGTCCTTTGGCCGCTTGTTCACTGCATCAGTTCATATTCAAAATAATCTGCTGACCGAACTCCGAGCACTTCACTTCAACAGTGCTCGACTCGCCTTCCTGCTTCATCAAACGGGCGAAGTCATAGGTGACTTTCTTGGCCGCGATCGCGCGGTCCATGCCTTTGATGATCAGGTCAGCTGCTTCGGTCCAACCCATGAAGCGCAACATCATCTCGCCCGAGAGAATCACGGAGCCCGGATTCACTTTGTCGAGGTTAGCGTATTTCGGAGCCGTGCCGTGCGTTGCTTCGAAAACAGCGTGGCCGGTCACATAGTTGATGTTTCCGCCTGGCGCGATTCCGATGCCACCGACCTGCGCAGCAAGCGCATCAGACAGGTAGTCGCCGTTCAGGTTCAAAGTCGCGATGACGTCGAATTCTTCAGGACGTGTCAGAACTTGCTGAAGGGTGATGTCGGCGATCGCGTCTTTGACCAGGATCTTGCCCTTGGCCAATTCAGCTTTCTGCTCGGCATTCGCGGCGTCTTCGCCTTTTTCCTTCTTCGTACGTTCCCACTGATCCCAGGTGTAGGTCTGAGCGGCGAATTCTTTTTCAGCCAACTCGTAGCCCCACTTACGGAAGCCGCCTTCGGTGTACTTCATGATGTTGCCCTTGTGGACAATCGTCACCGACTTGCGCTTGAACTTGATCGCGTACTCGATCGCCGAGCGAACGAGACGCTGAGTTCCCTCTCTCGAAACTGGCTTCACGCCGATGCCGCAATCGAATGGGAAACGGATTTTCGAATACTCTTTCGGGAAGTTTTCTTTCAGGAAGTCCTGGAACTTCGCGGCTGCGTCGGAGCCTGCTTCGAATTCGATGCCGGCGTAGATGTCTTCGCAGTTCTCGCGGAAGATCACCATTTCGACTTTTTCCGGGCGCTTCACAGGCGACGGAACGCCTTTGAACCAGCGCACAGGGCGCAGGCAGACGTACAGGTCGAGCATCTGACGAAGAGCGACGTTCAACGAGCGAATGCCGCCGCCGATAGGCGTGGTCAGTGGGCCCTTGATCGAAACGAGGTAGTAGCGAAGAGCAGTCAGCGTGTCTTCAGGCAGCCAGTCGTTGTACTTATTGAACGACTTCTCGCCGGCATAAACTTCAAACCATTCGATCTTGCGACGACCGCCGTAAGCTTTTTCAACAGCGGCATCGAGCACGGCTTTAGACGAACGCCAGATATCTGGACCCGTGCCGTCGCCTTCGATGAAAGGAACGATCGGGTGATCAGGTACGCGGAGCTTTCCGTTTTCGATGGTGATGCGCTCCCCTTTAGTAGGGGCCTGGAGATGGTTGAATTTCGGAGCTGAACCGGAGCTCATAGTGATGCGAGTCCTCTTCTACAAAATGGCAAAATGGATGAGAACCCGCACTCTAGTCCGAGCTGGCCCGATTCGCAACATTCTGCGAGCAGCTTAGGTAGGTAGGCCTCCGGTCAGACCCGCGATTCCATTGAGCATGTCGGGGCTGAGGTCCCCAGGCCGAAGTTAGGTGTTCAACACTGCCGCGCGAACACTTCAGACCCGAGTCGGGTCATCCTTCTCGCTTAATAATATCTAGATCTTTTGTATCAACTATTCCAATAGAAAGATTCGGATCCTGCGGATCTTCTCGGTTTAGATAGTTTAAACTCAATAAAAACGAACACTTAAATAATAGTTGAGGAAAATGAACAGATTTCCGATAATTGAACGTGGTGGGAGCTGCGTATGAAAACACTTAATAAGAATATCCCAGTCGTTTCGATCGTACTCGCGCTGAGCCTGACCGGTTGCACCGGAAGCGCCCAAAAGCTTTTCAATGCCGGGAACCTCGGCTCAAACGTCTTATCTGATAGCACCGGCGGCTCGCGAGTCGACGGCGGCGACACCGGGACGATTTTCAACGTCACGCAGGTGGTGAACGCCACCAGCTACTCCGCTGGAGCAACCACCTATTCCATTGCCCAACCGTATCCAGCGCCGTCGCCGGCGGTAGTTTCTTTTCCATTCATCGGTACCAACCCTGCGCAACCGTTTATCGCGTACGGAGCGAGCCCGATTCAGGACAGCCTGACTCCGTTTCACTTTGCGTATTCTTACCCTTCAAACAACTACAAACTGGCCAGCGCCCGCCTCGTCGTTGAGCTCAATCGTGACGACACCGGGACTGAGGCAATGTTCCTCGATGGCGTCCTGACCGGAAGACCTGTTTCAGGCTATCCAGTCGTAGGTGGAAATAGTCCGGTAGTCTCTTCTTGGCGCATCGACTCGCTCGCTTCGACGGGTGGAACGAAGAACACGAAATTCATCGACCAGCAGGGCGTGTACTACCGTTCAAGAACAATCAATTTCGCCGATTTCGATATCGACAGTTTGATCCAATGGACGCTGGCACCGACGACCGCTCAACCTGCCGGCTATCCTACAGCCCAGAAGCTTGTTTCGGATGGGGTCTTTCTTGCGGCAACGTCGGACGACTCGCCAGTCTATCAGGCGAAACTCTTCCTCAACGGCTACACGGTTGCGAAGTCGGCTCTCACTTGCGTGAATAGCCCGACCTACAATTTCCAAAACGTCTACGTTCATAACGACGGCAACAGCGTCACGTCTCCGACCAATAACCGCATGCCGTTCACCGTTCCGTCGTACTGGCCTTCCACTTCGCTCACCGCGCCAGCATCGAACCACTCGACCGACTTCTACTATGCACCATTGCTTCCGAGCGTTTCGACCAGCAACATCACCATCACGACAGCCCGTTTGACGCGTTTTACTGACGCCGGTGCGATCGCGAACGAAAGTGGACTCGTGGTTCGCCGAAACACGGCTGTCTATCCGAAAGCTGCGGTCGTTATCAACGGTTACGCCATCGCACAACCGGGCTTCGACATGAACCTGCTCCGTTCCTACGCCACGGACGGAATCACCCCGGTTCTCGAAGGCACCATTTCCGGTACGGGTCAGACCTATTGGGACAACTGGGTCAATGCGATCCCGGACACCAACGCCAATTACACCGTCCCAGTCGTTTCCAGTTTGGATCTTCTGCAGCTTCTCGGTGATACCGCTCTTGCTCGAACTCTGCTCGCGCAGGGTAAACTCGACGTTTCCTTCGCGGGTAGCGTCGTCGCACTTGTCGCGACTGGAGCAAGCTCGGCTCGATCGGTCACAGCCCGTGTCGACGGCCCCGAACTCAAAATCGTGGGTACCTACTTCACTAAACTCTGCGACGTTCCGAACGATCCAGACTCGCCCCTCACCGATACTGGGGCCCTGCCTACGGGCTTAGGCGACCACGCAAGTCCTGTGATCTCCTCGGTTCAAATCGTCGAAATCACCTCGAACTCGGCTGTCATTCAGTGGCTGACGGATGAAGGATCGACTTCCAAGGTCTACGCCGACTACGGAACACTGACTCCGACCACGGGTACAACCATAAACCCGACATTGGACGTGTTTCATCGCGTGCAACTGACCGGCCTCAAGCCTTATACTCGGTACGTATTCCAAGCAGAGTCGATCGATGGAAGCGGTAACAACAATACTACGCTCTCACCGATTGGAGCTTTCGCGACCCAACGCTGATCCAGCTGGGCGCCAATTCGGGGATAAAACGTGACGAACCAAACGAACCTTCATCGTAGAATCAACCATCTGAGAATCGGCGCCTGCGCGGCGATCCTAGCGTTCGCGGTCAGCACGACCGCTGAAGCCAGAACCGGGACACTCCATGTTGCCGGCGGAGCGATGGCTTTGACCAACTCGTCGACTGTGAATGGCAACGGCCCTTCCGGTACAACGGTTCTCACCCAGTGGGATTTCATGATTTCCCATAAGTGGTTGGCCGGCGGCTTGTTCTTTCAGTACGACAAACAAGGTTCGAACGAGACCGACACCATGTTCGGTCCGAAGATCGAAGTCTTCTGGAAAGTCTTCTTCGCTGAGTTCGGCTACGGCTTTCTGATGAATCGCGCGTTCACCGACCGAACCATCGCGACTCAAAAAGGTACCGGATACTATTACGGCCTCGGCGTTCACGTTCCACTCGGTGGCGGGGGCGGAGGCGGCGGAGAAACGAACCGGACCAAGGGAATGTTTCTTCAGTTCACCTACAAGTTCCGCACTCAGAACGTGAGCTCACAAGACGGAGTTCTCGTTCCCTACACCATCAGACAGTGGGACGGTTACCCGCTCTTCGGATTGGGTTATGGGTTCTAAATCCTATGCGGCAGTACTCGCATCGGTTTTGCTCGCCTTCGCATCAGGCTGCGGTCGCGGACCCTCGACGCTTCTGCGCCAAGGCCAGCTTCCGATTAACGACTTTCCGCTCTATTTAACGGACGGCGTTTCCGGCAGGATCATCAAGTTTAACAAGGACGGAACCTCGAGCACTTTCGCAACGGGGCTCAGCAACCCTCAGGGCATTGCAACGGATCGCTACAGCAACGTCTACGTGGTGGACCAGGGCAATAGCCGCGTCTTGAAGTACAGCGCCTCGGGCGGAACAGGGACAACCCTGATCGACTCGCTGAGCTCGCCGTTCATTGTCGCGGTGGATAGCTTCGGTGAAGTTTACGTCACGCAAGACGGTACGAAGAACGTGATTCGGGCCAGCGACCGAAAAGCCATGATCACGCTGAGCCAGGCGCCCACGGCGCTGACGATCGGCGTCTCCGACACCTTCATCACAGGCTCTGCCGGGCTTGGAAAAGTTTTCTGGGGTCTGACCACGACAGGCCCGAGCGTAAGCGAACCGAACGTCGTGAACGCCGCGATCGACGGTGACGGACTCGTCTACATCGCCGAAGGCGATAACGGCTCCACCCTCGGCGTAGTCAAACGCTTTAACCAAACCACTCCCGGCACAGGCACGACTGTCGTGAACGCCATCAGTAACCCTTTGGGAATCGCGGTCTCACCGGTCGGTGACGTCTACGTCATCGAGACGGGTGGCAGCGGCGGCGTGACCTTTCCAAGGATCACAATCGCCGACCACACCGGCGTTGCTCGCCTTTTCGCTCAGGGCTTTCTCGATCCGCGCTTCCTGAGTTTCACTCAGTACTAGGCGGACCGAATCTCAGGCCTATTCTTCGACCGGCGTGTATTCAAAGCTACAGGTGTAGTGCCCAGCACCTTGAACCGGGCCATGGATCACGCATTCGAGATTAAATACTTCGTAGAAGGACTTTCCACCCATCGCATGTTCGGGATTTACGCCGGCTGCCTCTACGGCCGAGATCAAAGCCTTGGCCTTTTTCTGCTCGGAAACTTTCGGAGTCACACACGCGTAACTCATCTTGCCGTATTGAGGATCGCTCGGATCGACAAACATGTTGTTATGGGTTTCGCAGCCCAATTGAGGGAGCGTGTAGGTCTGCTTGCCCGCCGTGCCGACACTCTGGATTCCGTTCAAATCCAAAGCCTTGATGAGCTGATTCGCTAGGCCTCCGGAAACTTCGCGCTTCTCCAGACCTTCGCCTCGATTGCCGATCTCCGTTCCTGTGCCCGCTTGAGCTGGGATTCTTTTTGCGGCAAATGAGCTGCTTGCCATCAGAAACGTTGGAACCGTTAGAACCACTAGAACCAAGGCCAGAGTCTTTTTCATACGATACGAGTCTCCCTATCTTTAAGGGTCGCGTCACTTGGAATAGCGGTCAAGGGACTGGGTCTACGTCTTTCCAAAATCGTTTCGTGAACCGGCCAGTTCAAGCAGAAACGCGCAAAGACGCGCCAGTCGCTTGACACGCCTGCACCCCTCGGTGTCCTCTCCCAGTTATGCTCAAACAGTTCAGCCATTGCGCCGACCTACTTGTTCATGAATTTGAGACGAGGAAAGCCCGTAACGTGCGCTATTCGCTTTCGGCGTTCTCGAGAGATTTAAAGCTCAGCACCGGAACTCTCTCTCGAGTTTTGAACAAGAAGCTCGGCCTTTCGGCACGAAGGGCCGAAAGAGTCGCGGAACTTCTGGGGCTTTCACGCACGGATCGACGCTACTTTCACGATCTTGCCGTCATGAGTTACAGCCGCCGCGAAATTGAACGCGAGAGCGCGAGAATCCGCCTTCGTGCCTACGACACTCGCTACAACAGCCTGGAGCTCGATCGGTTTCACATTATCTCGACCTGGCACCATTTCGGAATTCTCGAGCTCGTTTCGATTCGAGGCTTTCAAGATTCACCTGCATGGATTGCCAAACGACTCCGAATTTCCGAAGAAGAAACGACTGATGCCCTTGCCCGCCTGATCCGCGTCGGAATGCTGGTTCGAAATGAAAACGGACTCAAGCCAACAACGGGCTTTTCCGTCCTTCCGAGCGGACCGTCCGATAAAATGGCATGCCAGATTCACCGTGAAGCATTGACCAAAGCACTTCAGGAGCTCGACGGGCAGCCAGCTGAAGTCCGAGACTTCTCGACGACGTTCCTACGAATGAATCATGCTGATCTCGAACTTGCGCGCGAAAGACTGAAACAAGGTCGCCGTGGGTTGGTGGAGACTTTGGAAAAAAACCCAAACGCCGATGCGGTTTATATCCTCAGCACTCAGCTCTTTCGCCTCGATCACGACGTCTGAACTTTGCTCATTTCATGGTGAGCAGCCGCACCAGGAGCAATACCGCGACAAGCGCCAGCGCAGGCCGAACGACTTTTTCCGTACGGCTACTCGCAAACCGCGCCCCTGCAGTGGCTCCGACGCAGGCACCTAGCCCCAAGCTCAAGCCAGGCAACCAGTGGACGTGACCGTTCACCGCGTAACCGGCGAGCGCGGTAGATGCTGAAACCGTGTTCGCAAATTTAGATGTGACCAGCGCTTGAAGCAGCGGTAGATCTGCGAAAAAAAGCAGACTGAGCAACATGAACGTGCCGCCACCAGGACCCCAGACACCGTCGTAAAAACCGCATCCAAACCCGGCAAGCGCGATCCGCACTGGCTTCGTACGCAGTCCTTCCCTCTTCGCGGCATCCAGCCAGAGGCCGCGATTCCAGACGATCGCAAGAACAACAGGCGCGCTCAATAGCAGGAACCATCGAAAGGCTGACGGAGGAAGGAGCGGAGCGACTTGGCTTCCCGTGAGCGAACCTAGTCCCACGAATGCGGCAAACGAAAGCATCCGTCGCCAGTTCATCGACTGCTTTTGCCGATAAACCAGCAAAGCGAAAAACGCGGCGCAAACGCCCACGATCTTATTGGTTCCGATGGCATCGGCCCCGGGACCCAAAACGAGCATCAGGGACGGAAGCGAGATCAACCCGCCACCGCCTGCGATCGAATCAATCGCACCGGTTACGAGACCGACGACCACAAGAAGCCAGGGAATCAGTTCAGGTGTCAGCACGGAAGAGCTCAACGGTTACTCAAAGGGGCGTCTCGAAAAACGCGTCGTTCAATCGGCCCCGCAAGTGGACCCGACTGGATCTCGACTGCGATTCGTGTCGTGGCGAGTGCCGCGATATCCGATTCATCGTGAGTCACGAGCAGGGTCGGCACTGGATAGTCTTTGAGAAGTGCGAGCAGATCCGCGCGAAGCTGGTTTTTGAGCGTGGCGTCCAATGCGGAGAATGGTTCATCCAATAGAAGGACTCGAGGCTGAGACACGATCGCACGCGCGAACGCGACTCGCTGGCGTTCGCCTCCTGAAAGCACGTCGATCGAGTCGTGCGCACGCGAACCCAGACCCACCTTTTCAAGCCAGATCAGCGCCTGGGCCTCGCGCTCGGCTTTGGGCACGCCTTGCATTTTAAGTCCAAACGCCACGTTCTGAAGAAGACCGAGCGCGGGAAAGAGCGCGTGTTCTTGGAAGAGAAAACCAAAGCGCCTTTTCTCAGGCACGACACGGGTGACATCTTCATTTCCGATTTTCACACTGCCCGATTCGACGCTGTCCAGACCCGCGATCATTCGGAGCAAGCTTGTTTTACCCGTTCCGCTTGGGCCGACGATTGCGGCGCGGGCTCCCGGTGCGACACGGAAATCCGCCTCGAGTTCAAAGCTGCCAATCCGTCGTTTCAGTCCAAGAACTTCAAGAGATGCCGTCATACCGTGCGCCTTGTGGTGAGAGCGAGAGTTCCCGCCGAAAGAAAAAGAAGCAAACAGGCCAGGCCCTGCGCGTCTTCAAACCGATACTGCGACATCCATCGCTGAATGAGGAGTGGCAGCGGGACGAGTTTTTCACTGTAAAAAAGACTGACTGCCGCGACTTCGCCCAGAGAACCCGCGGCGACTACACCGAGAACACTGAGACACGGACCGCGCCAGCGAGGCCACTCGGCCGTGCGGAACGCGGTCAGTGGGGACGCGCCCAGCGTGATGGCGGCTTCCATTTCGCGAAGGCGGATCGCGTGCGAATGTGGCCAGAGAGTGCGAAACGCGAATGGAAAGAAAAGTGTCGCCTGGAGAAGAATCATTGCCAGGAAACTTCCCTCGAAGGGATCGAGGAAGCGGCCGTATGCGAGCCAGAAACCTAAACCCAGCACGAGGACTGAGACGCCGCTCGGAAGAGTAAGGGCGACCGAAGCGACCGCTCCGGCCCAAGGCCGCCGCGACCGCGCCCAACCCGCCGCCGCCACCGCCGCGATGGCTAGCCCCAGCGTCAGGCACGCCACGCCGGCTGAGAGACGCACTGAGACCCAGAGTGGGGCGGCGAGCTCCGCACCCGCGCCGCTTAGGCTCGAAAGGCGTCTCGCGGCCTCAGGCAGACTCAGCACGAAGAACACACCGAACGGTACGAGGGGCGCGAGTGCGGCGACCCATTTGCCCGCGGGTGCGGCGGCGACAGAGCCCCCCGACGTTTTCCGCCCAGCTTGACCCTGCCCCACTTTGATCCGAGCCTGACGAATGCTGAAAACCATCAAGCACGCCCAAGGGCCGAGCGTCAGCACGAGCTCCCAAACCCCGCACGCGGCTGCCGATGAAACATCGAGCAGGCTGCTGCGAAGCCGCGAGTAAATCGCCGTCTCAAGCGTCTCAACGGGCGGCCCTCCACCCAGAAGCAGAACCAGCGCGAAGCTCATCACGCAAAGCCCGAAGACCTGAGCGATCACCGCAAAGAGCGCCGGATAAATCCGAGGCCAGATGACCCAGCGAAACCGCTGATCGATTCCCGCTCCGAGCGTCCGTGCCGCTTCGAGCTCGCGCTTCGGCACGCCCGCGCAGGCATGAAGCACCATCAGCGCGATCCAAGGCGCATTCAAAAGCACGTGCATCGCGATCACGCCGCGAAGGCTGTAGGCCCAGTCGAGCGAAAACCCCAGGCGTGCCATCCAACCCATTCGCCCAAGCCAAAGAATACCGACCATTCCCGAAACCACAGTCGGTACCGTGTACGGAAAAGCGAGCACCTTCTCGAGACGAGGTGATATCGCGACCCCTTCTCGCGCCGGATCGCGCGAAAGCATTCCCGCAAACCAGAGGCCGGCAGGAAGCCCCAGCAAGAGCGCCCACGTCGTGCTGAGAAAAGCCTGGCTCGCCGTGACTTTCACGAGCGAAAGAAGTTCAGCGTCCCAGAGCGAAGCCCAACCCGCTCCATTCACTCGCGCGAGGACAGAGACAAGCGGAACCGACACACAACCCAACCAAAAAGCCGCGGATAAAAAACAGACGACCCAGACCAAGCCCGCGGGAAATCTCACTGCCCTGCTCGAATCGCGGCCGACCAGCTTTTTAACCATTGAGCGGGATCGCCCCTCAGCTTCCAGATCTTCGTGGGTTTCGGCAGCTCCGTGAAACTCGCGGGAAGTTTCGCGGCCTCAAGCGCCGGATACATCCAGTTCTTCTTAGGCACTTCTTCCTGAAACTCGAGTGAAACCAGAAACTCAAGCAGCGAGCGCGCTTTTGCTTTCAGCGCATCGCCCAGTTCGCCTGGCGCAAAAGCACCTCGAACCAGGGCAGCTCCCTCAATCTGAATCGGCGCACCTTCTTCAAGCATCACGGCGCGGTAACGCTTCGCCTGATCTCCGTGCTCCGCGTGGTACGCCTGGCTCGTCACATAACTCCAGACCAGTGGCGCCTCGCCTTTCAAAAAAAGTCCGTAAGCCGCGTCCCAACCCGCGGCCAGCGTGAGCCACTGTGTGCGCAATCCCGGCCAGAACCCGCTCCATGCGTATTCACCCAAAGCCTCGTGAGTGAATCCGACAAACGCCAGTCCCGGCATTGAAGTGCGCGGATCTTCGAGCACGATCTGTCGCTTCCATTCCGGCTTGAGCAAATCGCCCAGCTTCTTCGGCAGCTCGACCTTCGATTTCTTGAGTGCCTCCGTGTCCGCGATGAACGAGAACGGACCGTAATCAAACGGAACCACTCGGTCCGCTTCAGAAGCCCCCGGGGCGACCGCGAACAGTTCACGAACGGGGGGAGCCCAGATTCTTAACGAATGCTGCAGTTCGTGGGCCTCGAGAAACGGAAGCGCTCGTGACCAGTGAGTTTGATCGAGCCCGATCACGACCTGTGCCGATGCCTTGCCTCGTTCCGCATCGAGCGCGAGCCGCGCGATCATCTGACCGCCGTCTCCCGAAGGAAGCATCTCGAGCTTGCAATCGCACTTCGCCTCGAAGCGTTTCACGAGCTCGGGCCCGAGTCCGCTCTTGCTCATCAAACTATCGTAGACCAGCACGCGCAGTACGACCGGTGTCTTTGCCAAGACAGGTGCCTTGGCAACAGATGCCTTAGCGATAGGTGCCGCGCTAGGCTTTGTCGCCGACGCATGCCCTGTCGCCGCATGTCCCGACGGAACCCAACCCAACGCGTTCAAAAGAAGAAGTAGAAGAAACCCCATCGCCAAGCTCCCTTCACCGACATCGGGCGCTATCGCACTCCGCTTCGGCCAGGTTCGTCGGGTGACTGGTGTGATCCAAGTCAAAGCTCCCGAATGGGTTCGCCTGAAGTACAAGCATCTCAGCCAGTTCGATCTGGCTCCCCGATTAACTACTTGGAAAAAGATTAACGCAGTTCCGGAGATTTGTCCGGTCCACCTTTTGGGCCGTCGTGGGACGCGCCAGCCTTAGGCTTCAGCAAGCGAACTTTGTTCGCGCGATCTTCGCCTTCGACTTCGAACTGCCAAAGAATTTCGCAGTTCTGCAAGTGGGTCGTGGTTTCTTCATGGTTCGACTTGATGTGAACGATTCCGTTCTCAAAAAGTGAAACGTGGGCATTATCGATGTAAGTGCCTTCTTCTCCTGGGTAGAAGAAGATGACGCGCATCGCTTGGCCCTTCTTCAAAATTCTCATTGCACCATCACCCAATCGTTTACTGGATCCGAGTATCCCTGCATCGTCCACGCCTGACATGCTTGTCGCACCTAAGCCGTTCAAGCTATCGGCCTGCCAAGTCGAGTCGGTCGCCCGTGAAGACGTCGTGGCGCCCAAGACCGATTTCAGCGAGGAGAAGAGGTTAGACCACCCCGGTTTTTTATCCATTACGCTTTATCCTTAATCTAAGGGAATCTTCACACGCAAGCCTGGCTTGCCCCTACCCCCCAAAAGGGTTACGAATAAGTTATGGGCGCAGTGCTTCCAAACCTTCCGGACGACCTGTTCGAAGCGATCAATCAGCTTAAAAAAACCAAGAATGCTGTGATCTTGGCTCACTACTACCAAGAGTCCGAAATCCAAGACATCGCAGATTTCGTGGGAGACAGCTTAGAGC
>FSTS01000326.1_pt1 | contig 11966 bp, 13 predicted proteins | sample 1636961 | NCBI WGS metagenome assembly FSTS01 (sample SAMEA3914819, study PRJEB12502) | metagenome | biome: forest; material: soil | place: Canada | collected 2010-06-26 | depth 0.3 m
AGATGATCGGCATGTCAGTCGGGTGTTCCACTGGCATGCGGACTTCTTCGATCGCCGCGCCGAACTTCGCCTGCATCTTTGCGATCTGTTCTTTCCAAGCGTCGGCGTACTGAGTAACGAGGCCGCCGTAGTTGGTTTCGACAGGAGTTCTGATATCCATTTCGATTCTCCTTACGCCTTGAGCGCCTGTTTCAATGCGCGTTCACGGCGCTGAGCGAAAGTGTCGCCCGCCTGAATTCTGTCCTGGAGACGAAGAAGCGCGTGCAGCACACCTTCTGGGCTTGGCGGACAGCCCGGAACGTAGACGTCGACCGGAATGATCGTGTCGACACCCTGAGCGACGCTGTACACGTTGAAAATACCACCCGAGGAAGCGCAAGCGCCCATCGACATGACCCATTTCGGCTCATGCATCTGGTCGTAGACGTTCCGGATGACCGGGGCCATCTTTGCGTTGATGATGCCCGCAACGATCATCAAGTCGGCCTGACGTGGCGAGAAGCGCATGGCTTCGGCGCCGAATCGGCCAATGTCGTAATCCGAGGCGAAGGTTGCCATCATTTCGATTCCGCAGCAGCTGGTGCCGAACGGAAGTGGCCAGAGGGCGTTCTTACGCCCCCAAGAGACGAAGTCTTGTAGACGCGTGGTGAAGTACGAAGATGAACCGTCTTTACTCATAAATTAATCCCACTCCAGCGCGCCCTTGCGCAAAACGTAGAAGTAGCCAACCAGAAGAATTCCGACGAACAGTCCCATTTCAATGAGGATGAACGAGTTCACGGAAAGAAACTCTTTGAACGTCACGGCCCAAGGAAAGAAGAAGATCGCCTCGACGTCGAAGAGCAAAAAGAGAATCGCGACGAGATAGAAGCGAACCGAAACACGATGGCGGGCGTCGCCGACCGGAGGCATTCCGCACTCAAAGGGTTCGTTCTTCTTTCGGTTAGGAAATTTAGGACCGAGGTAGTGGGAGAGGAAGAGAACCACTCCTCCCAAACCAGCCCCAATCGCCATCATCACCAAAACAGGAATGTAGCTCATAGTTTAATAGACTCTTGTGCAGGCTTTCGCTCCTCGTTCCTGACCGCCAGGTTTAACGAGGTGCCGTGCCGTGATAACTACGTGATGCGTGTAAGGAATTTATAGCCCGGTGAGAAGACCGGAGCCACCAGAAAAAGGTCGAAGCGACAGACTGACCCAGGCGAAGACTCCGTCGGCGAAGAGGCTGATCAAGATCATCGGGATCAGAAACGCCCCGAGGTAGAGCAGGCGAGAAGAATCCTTTGGGAATGCCGCTGCGGTTGCGGTCTTGAAGTCGCCAACCAAGCTGAACGCTACTCGGGTGATCGAGATCGACGCGACGGCCCATGAAAGCATCGCGACTACAGCCAGGCCAAACCACTGATGATCGATCGCGGCTCCCACCAGCGAGAAACGACCGATGAAGCCCGCCAGTGGCGGAAGTCCAACCAAGGAACCGAGAAAGAGAATCAAAGCGACGGTTTCGGGGACGGCCCGGCCAAGCAGCCCACGCCATTCGCTGAGTCGGTCTGAGTGAATCTCGTCTTGGAAGAGCGAGATCACGTAGAAGGTTCCCATCAGGGCAAAGAGCTCGGCGACCAGATTGTAAAGAAGCGCGGCCAAGCCCGCCTCGTCGAGAACCAGTAGACCCATCAAAAGAAACCCGGTCTGACTCACGACCAGGCAAGCAACCAGTCGCTTCGCGGCTCGTTGTCGGAACGCCATTAGCGCGCCCGCAAGCATCGTCATTCCCGCCAAAAAAGCGACCATCGATGGCCACTGGGCATGTCCCAGAATCTCCCATTGGCCAGACGACGAATTCTTCGCAAAAATCGTCAGGATCAATCGCAACCCAAAAGCGAACCCGGCGGCCCGTGAACCGATGGAAATGAATGCTGAAACTGGCGTTGGGGCACCTTCCAGAACATCGGGCGCCCAGAGGTGCATCGGAAATGCGGCGAACTGGAAACCGAGCGAAAGGAAGATCAGGGTGAAGACAACCCAGGCCGTTTGAAGAGCGAGAGGAGTGGCCGTGAGCGCCTTCTGCATCTCCATCATGTTGATCGTCCGAGTCGCCGAAAAAAGCAGCGCCGCGGCATAAAGCAGGAGAACGCCGGAGACCACCGAGAAAAGCAGATGCTTCACTGCTGCCTCAGTCGAGACCATGTTCCTGCGACCGAACGCGGACAGGAAATGGCAAATCAGGTTCAGAAACTGAAGGCAGAGAAATGCCAGAAGCAGGTCAGTGGACGCCGCCACCATACACATGCCCAGGGCTGCAGCCGTAATGAGCGCGCAGTACTCCGCCCGACGGTCGACTAGAATCTCTCGGCTTCGCGCAGAGCTCACAACGGCGAGAGCAGCGAGCGTGATGAAGAAAAGCTTGAAGAAGATCGAGTAAGCGTCAATCGACAGCGCGTGGCCGAAGATTTGAGCTGATTCGTATTGATAGCTGATCAGCGTTTGCACGAAGGCTCCGCCGAGACCGAGCAACGCCGTCGAAATGACCAGACGCACTCGTTCACCGTGGTAGCCAACCTCGGCGAACACAAGTCCGGCGACGGTCAACGCCAGAAAGATCTCAGGCAAGAGCAGTACGAATTCTTTCACCCGAGGCCTCTCATTTCACCGTCGAGAGCAAGGTCAGCACAGTAGGCCGCACCAGCTCGAGTAGAGGTTTAGGGTAAATTCCAAACACCAAGATGCATCCGACAAGCGGCAGAAGATAGGCCTTTTCCCAGAGACTGAGATCAGTGAAAGGCTTCGAACCTTCGCTCGTTTTGCCGAAGAAAACGTAACGATACATCGTGAACAGGTAGTAGGTCGCAAGCAGGAAGGCAGCACCCGAAAGCAATACTGCCGTCGGATGAACCGAGTAGCTGCCGATCATGAGAAGTGAGTGACCTACAAACCCGGTGAGGCCAGGGAACCCCAGCAAGGATGCAACCACAACCCCAGCAACCACGGCCATTCCAGGGGCCTGCGCGGCAATTCCGCCGAAGCCTTTTTCACTCTCTCGAGCCTCGCCCGTCTTTAAAAAACGGGTCTGACCTGTACGTTCCGACATGATCCCTGCGCAGAGGCCGAAGCCGGCGACACCCAGACCGAGAGCAAGAACTTGGTAAATCGCCCCGACCACACCAATCGCGCTTAAGGAGCCGATCCCGATCAAGACCAAGCCGACCTCGCTCAGGCAGATGTAAGCCAAGAGGAGCTTAAGACTTCTCTGGGCAACGGCGCAGATGCCACCGATGACGAGATTGATGACACCGACAATGACGATCCCATTTGCGCACTGAGCGACTGTCTCGGGAAACAGGGAATAGCAAACGCGGATGAAAATATAGGCCGACACAGGAACGGCGATTCCAGCAAGAGCCACGAAAACCGTCGAAGGCGCTTCTTCGGCGACTTCGGTAAACCAACCGTGAAATGGCCAGATTGGAGTGCGAAGTGCCAGACCGACTCCCATCAAAAAGAAGGCTACGGCTGGAACGGGAAGGTCATGCCCCAGAAACGCGAAGCTTTTTCCCGCGAGCTTGCCGCCCGCCAGCTCATGGAGCGAGAAGGTATGAGGTTCAATCGAGTAGTAGACCAGTACGAGGGCCGCGAAGAAGAAAGCGTTACCGATCGCCGCGGCGACCGTTGAACGGAAAGCCGCGCTTTCGCGATGTTCTCCGCCCCAGATTCCGATCAGGAAATAGAACGGAAGTGCTGCCAACGACCAGAAAAAGAACAGAAGGAAAAAATCTTGCGCGCAGACGGTGCCAAGCAATGCCGTCTGAAGCAAAAGCAGGAGCGCGTGAAATCCGCGAACACCCATCTTCTGATTCCATTCCGCCGCGACCAGAAGAGGAAAGATGATCGCAACCAGAAGAACAAGAAGGGCGTTCAGTCCATCAATCCCCATCTCGTAGGAGATCGCGTAAGCGCCCACCCAAGGAAGAGTCTCAGTGGCCTGAAGATCAGAAGTCGCAGCTTGCATCGTAGCGACGAGTGCTACGGCAAAAATGCTGCTTCCCAGGCTTGCCGCCAGAGTCACCCATCGGCTGGACGACGTCGGAAGTACCGCTTGGGCCAAAGCGCCCAAGAAGGGCAGAAATACCATCAGAGAGATGAGGTGGTTGTTCACGAGGTCCCTCGAGTCAGAAAATGTAACAAGATGGCGATTCCGGATCCAATCGCGAAGAAAAGATACCACTGCACGTTGCCGTTTTGGATCTGCTGCAGACCTTTGGCTGGTCCTTCGACCGAACCCCGAATGCCCTGATCCAACCGGCGCAAGACTTGAAGATCGAGCCAAGCTGTTCCAGCGCCCAGTTTACGAATCACCCAGTCGATTGAAAAAGGAAGATAACCCTTCCAAATCCGCTGATCGACCCATTCATAAACTTGAGCACCTAACCAACGGATTGCCCAGAAGACGCGGTCCGTTCCCGCATCGACACCGTAACCACTGCTCACGAATCGGGAGAAGCGTGGAAATTTCCGTGCTGCTTTTTCCCATCCGCTGAGCTGGCCGCGGCAGGTCCAGTAAGCCGTCGCGAGTGCCACAACAAAACTTCCCCAGAGCATCCACGAAGCGGTGAGGGCATCGGCGCCGCTCATCCCTTTGGCGTTCGCCGTAAAGACCATGTCGAAGAGCGAGATCATCACCCGGTCAGGGTCGCCAGGAATCACGCCACCCGTCAGTGTTCCAGTCCAAACCCAGCCCATCGAAGCGATCACGATCAGAAGAGACGGAACGACCGAGGTCCACGAAGCAAATACTGGCTTCGCCATTCGAGGAAAGAACCAAGCGAGTTTGAAAGCGAGGAGAGCGAGACAGAATCTCGAGAAAGTGATGACCGAGCCTGCGATTACTCCCGCAGAATCGCCTTCAAGGCCAAGCGCCCCAGCGACCGAACGAAGTTCGCCGCCAGCCAGGGTAAATCCGATTAAGCCCGCGCCAATGGCGGCAGCCAAGACGCTTTGGATTTTCGCCCATCCGTCGGCCTGAAGCGAACCTTTCACGGCTTTGGTCTGTTTCAATTCAAAGATCGAACTCGCGAAGCCGAAAACCGCTGCTGCGCAGCTCACCGAAACCAAGACCGCGGCGGCGGCCCATGGGCCAGAAAAGGCAAGCGCAGCTACGGCCGATGCGAAAGCGCCGGAGACCCAAACACTGAGCGAAGCCTGCCACCGTTCTTGAAGAAGCCCGGTCAGTGAAGCGAGGATCGCGGACGCAAGCGCGATCCAACCAAAATGCGGCAGAACGCCGATCGCGCGGAGCGGAGCCTCCATGCGAATCAGAAGCGCGAACGAACCGATAGCCGGAAAGACCTGTGCAAAAAGCACACGCTTTACCGGTAGATGTTCACTCGGTGAAACCGGCCAACCGAGAAGCGGAAAGGGTTCGAGGTGAAGAAACAAACCGATCGCAAGACACCAGGCGCCAAGCTGGCTCGTCGTATTCGCCGGCCACGCGCTCGCGCCGTTCCAACCGAATACGGCACCCGCGCTGACGAGGGCCAGTCCACCCAGCGTCGCCAGGCCCATCCCAAACGTTCGTTCACGTGCGAAGCGAGCCGCAAACTGTGCGTTGGCTTCGTTTTCCCAATCAGCGCCGAGAGTGATGAAACCACCCAGAAAAATCAGTGCAAGGCCGGTCATTGCCGTCCAGGGTGTCTCGGCTAACCAGCAAAGCGCCGTTCCTGTTGTCGCGAGACAGGCCCCTGAGTAGAGTCGTTGCGGCCGTTTTTCAAGAAGCGTGAGATCGCGACTTAAAAGGAAAACTCCGCAAAGAAGGGCCGCGAGGCTCGCAAAGGCTAGACCCAGTGTATCGCACGAAAGACCCACGCCGATAGACGTCGCTTCGGTATGCGAACCGATCCAACCTCGAACCCAATTGGTGGACGAGAAACCGGAATCCGCAAGTTCGCTCCAGCTCACGGAGAGACCCGCAATCTGGGCAAGAATACCCAGACCCGCAAGCCAGTCGCCCTTACGGGGAAGCGACTTGCCCCAGGCGAGCAGTGCTCCACCGAAGACAAACGGGGTCAGAATCGCGACAAGAAGCCAGACTGGAGTTGAGCTCATTGCATCCTCATTGTTTCAAGGACCTCAACTCATCCATGGCGACGCGCTTTTTCAGGTAAAAGAGACGGACTGAGATCGCGAAACCCGCGACCAGCTGACCCACTCCGCCCAGCGCAATGAAAAGTCCAAAGACATGGCTATCGACGTGCGCGCCGGATGCGAATCCCGACTGAACAAAGATCGTCGTGGCCCCAAGAATCAAAAGCTGGAGCCCGATCAACACTCCAAGCAGAGTGCGTCGATAGAGCGCGCAAAAAAGTCCGAGGCCGCCCAGTGCCGCAGAGATAATAATCATGACGACTCTCCAGTTCCCGACGGCTCGGCTCGTTCGGGACGAGCAACCACGCCACCGCCCACCACGACGAGAAAGAGTGTCAGACCGAGAATTTCAAGCGAAAGAAGATGGTTTTCGGCAAGAGACTGGCCGAGAACCGCGACGTTTTGATTGTTGATGATATCCGCGCCGTCCATCTGCGGAACCGGGCCGAATTCGACGACCTGCGTGTTCGGAAGATGGGCCGCGCCAAGCCAAATCGTCGCGGTAAACGCTACTCCCAACAAGGCGGGCATCGCGACTTGAAGTGCTCGACGGGAAAAGGACTCCGCCGGAGCCGACTCATTTTCCCGAGTCGAGTATTCCCCGAACATCACCGCGTAAAAAATAAACGCGATCGCGATCAGTGTTGAAACGATCCACTGAACGACAGCCAGCGTTTCCGCGCCCATTGCTAAATAAAGGCCACCGACCCCTAGGCTACAAAGCCAGAGCGAAAGAATCGCGCGTCTCATATCTAAAACGAGACACGCAGACAGAGCGGAGCCAAGGGCAAGGAGGGCGCAGATCCAGAAGATCATAGAGGAGTCCCGTCCATCTGATTCGCGCGCCGAATCGCTTCCCACTTAGTTCTTTGCTCGGGAGTAACCCGTCCACGTCCGAAGCTCGCCACAAGATCTGTCATCGAGTAAACCGAACCCTCAAATTGGCGCGTATGTACCAAGGACTGCGGCTGGCAAGACTCGACGCAAAGGCCGCAGAAGGTACAGCGGCCGAAGTCGATGTCGAACACCGCAACCCAGGTCTTTTGGGCGTCTGGACCTTTTTCGTTCTCGATGGTGATGCACTGAACCGGACAAACTTTTTCGCAGTCTTTACAGCCCGTACATTTCTCGATGTCATTAAAGAGCAGGCCGCGTGAACGAGGTGGGAGATCGTCGGCCGTGCGCGATGAAACCGGATCCGGATACTGTTCGGTCACTTCTTTTCGAAGGTCGCCCGAGCTGAAACTAAAGAGATAGGGGAGCGCTGTCTTAGTCGATCCAAAGACGGAACGAACGCCGCGAAAGACACCCTTCAAGTAGGCCGCAAGAGTGCTGAATACTGATCCCTGATTCATTTTAGAGCCGCCAATCCACTCCAGATCGCACTGCTTGCGAGAGCAAAAAGAGAAAGAGGGCTCAGAACCTTCCACGCCATATCGGTGATCTGGTCAGCGCGCATCCGAGGCGTCACTCGAGCGATCAATGAAATTCCAAGCATGAGAAAGAAGGTCTTAAACAAGATCAGGCAGAGTTCACCGAGCTCAAGCAGGCGAAACGCTTCGCTGTCCTTCATCCCGGTGACCAAGCCATTGGGAAGCTTCCATCCACCCAGAAACAAAACGACCGCGATGACAGACCAGAGAAAGAAGCCGTAGAAGCGGCCCATTCTAAAAAGGGAAAGTTTGGTTCCGTGTAGATGTGAAGCCACCCCGCCATGAATGTCCTGAACTGAAAGACCGCCGTCGAGAGGAGGGACGCCCATGAGCACGAGCCCCGAAATAACAAAGACGCCGAATGCGACGAACTGAAACGGAGTCGAGAAGAGTCCCCAGGAAAAAGGCGATGCACCCTGTGCACCGACCAGCTGAGACCATCTGAAACCGCCCGCCTGAATTCCGGCACAGATCAAACAAACCAAAGCAGGAAAAGCCCCTGCCAGAGCTTGCGAGGCAACACGAACGCCGCCAAACCATCCGGGAACAGAACCCTGGTTCAAACCGAGGATCATAGTTCCAAGTGCGAGAACCAATGCGGCCCAAAAAGGAAGAAACGCGCTCATTTCGGTATCGACTAGAAGAAGCATCGACCCGAGCGGAAGGACGGCGACTGTCGAATACAGTGCCATGGTGTGAACACCCAGCCAGAGTCGCTCACCCAGGGAAACCGGTTGCTGTCCTTCTTTTTGAAGCAGCTTCAGAAGATCGAGCAACGGCTGAAGAATTCCTTTAGGCCCGGAACGATTTGGACCCACGCGCGCCTGTAAATCCGCGCCAAGCTTTCGATCGAGAAAGCTCATCACGGCGCTGCTCGGAACGATGACAAGAACGTAAATCAGCGTGATCGCAAGAATAGCAACTAACCACGCAGGGGTTCCCTGCGGAAGCCCAAGAGTCGATTCCCAAGGCTGGGTCCATGGAGCGACGTTCATCGGTCAGCCTCCGCAACGCCGATATCGAGCGACGCGAGAATGACCGGAAGGTCTTCGACTCGCGATCCACGAATCAATTCAGGGGTGATGTCGAGCTGCGCAATTGAAGGAACGCGGAACTGAACGCGGCAGGGTCTTTCTCCGCCGTCGGAGACAACGTGACAGCCCAGCATCCCACGGGCGCTCTCGACTCGGGCGTAGGCTTCGCCCTGGGGAACGGTGAAGTCTTTTCCAACTCGGGTGCTGGCAAACTCACCCGCAGGCAACGTCTCGGCAACATGTTTTAGAATTTCGAGACTCTGCGCGATCTCGCGAAGTCGAATCAAAAATCTGTCGTGTGCGTCGCCGATCGTTCCGCCTTCGCCGCGCCCCACTGGCGTTTCGAAGTCGATCTGCTGATAGCCCGTGTACGGATGGTTTTTTCGAACATCGAGCGAAATTCCGGCAGCTCTGGCGTTTGGGCCGGTCACACCGAAACGGCGGGCGGCTTCCACGCGAATCACACCGATTCCGGCAGTTCTCTTGAGAAACGCGTGATTGAAGGAGAAGAGATCGTTGTATTCCTTCAAGCGCAGACGGATCAGCTCACAGATTTCCAGAACGCGTTCGATGAACCCTTCCGTCACATCGGCGATCACGCCACCAAAGCGAAGGAAGTTGACGGAAAAACGCGCGCCGCTCAGTAGCTCGAAGAGATCGAGCACTTTTTCGCGATCACGCAGAACGTAGTGAATCATCGTATCGGCGCCCACTGAGTTCGCCATACGAGCGATGTAGCCGAGGTGGCATGAAATTCGGTTCAGCTCGCAAAGGAGCACGCGAATGGCCTGCGCGCGAAGTGGAACCGGAATTTCACCGATCTCTTCCACCGCAAGGCAGAGTGCAAGCTCACCGAATGCCGAAGCTTCTGGATCCAGGCGATCGGCATACGAAACCGCGGCCTGCCATGGGTGAAGCTCGAGGGTTTTTTCCAAACCACGATGAAGGAACCCACGCTCAACTCGGCCGGCTGCGATCACTTCACCATCGAGATCGAGGTGGAGGCGAATCGGTCCGGGAAGCGCGCTATGGTACGGCCCGATCACCCATGAGGTGAGGTCTGTTCCGAGAAATTCACTCATCCGTCGACTCCGAACTCATCGGGACCCGTATGGCCCGCTGGACGAATGTGGGGGATGTTTAAGAACTCTGTCGGAAAAACATAGGCCTTACGAAGCGGAAACCCAACCCAACCCTCGGGCATGAGAAAACGACCTTTGAGTTCATTTCCAGAGAACCGTACCCCGTAAAGGTCCGAGATTTCGTGTTCAAATGAACTCGCCATCGGCCAGATCGAAGTACAAGAAGGTGCTTTCACTTCAGCTTCCGCAGACGGAGGAACGACCGAGACTCGAAGAATCACTGAGTCACCGGTTGCCGAAGACCTCAGGAAATAACTCAAAACCAGGCTTCGATTGATCTCCATCGCCGAGAGATTCTCGAGCCAGTCAAAACGCAGGCCAGCATCTTTCTTCAGGGCTTCGCCCAACGAAAGAAGAGACGTCGACTCAACCCAAAGGGCGAGCATGCCCCCTCGGCCGAACGCCTGAATCTCCAGAATTCCTTCCGGGCTGAGCGTTTTAATTCTTCGTTTGAGCTCGTTCGTGTCCACGAATCTTTTCCTGGAGTGCAATCAGACCATTCATGATTGCTTCGGGTCGGGGCGGGCAGCCTGGAACATAAACATCCACAGGGATGATACGGTCCACACCGGGCACGACGCTATAACTCATCTCGGGCGCGAAGGCGCCGCCGCAGTTGGCGCAAGCACCGACCGCGATCACATACTTGGGTGAAAGCATTGAATCGTAAATCGCCTTCAGATGCTGAGCCGATTTATAATTCACCATTCCGGCAACGATCAGCAGATCGGCCTGACGCGGGTCGACTTGGGGCTGACACCCAAAGCGTTCAATGTCGTAACGAGCGCCGAATGTTTCAAAAAGTTCGTCCGCGCAGCAACCCTGACCGGTTGAGAAATACCAAAGGCTGTTGGAACGGGCCCAGCTGAGCGCACGGCCGACAGTCGAGAGGTAGAGGCTTCCGACGCTCATGACTTGTCCTCCGGAGAACGAAAAGACTGCAGCCAATTCAAGTCACCTTTTCGGGCTGAGTAAAGGAGCGCGAGGGCGGCTAAAGCTGAAATCGAGACGACACTGATCAAACCCCTGATCATCAGGGCTCGACGAGCGGCTAGGTCCGCGCCTTCAGCGGCGGGTCCGCCGTGAAGAACGCTGGCATAGGGGATAAGAACGAGTGCCAGTGTAATGAGTACTAAGGCAGCATTCGCGCTCAGAAAGAACCGAGTATTGATTCGGCGGCCCAGGGAGGACTCGGCGGAAGACGCTCCTTGCCCAATGGGAAGGGGTGCCACCGTTGGAATCGGGGTCGAGCTCAACTGAAAGTCGCCCGAGCCCGATTGCTCATCTCGAGCTCGGCGCGCGGAAATCCATGAAACTCCGCCAAGAATCAGCGGAATTCCGAGTGCCACAAGGGCTGAAAGAAAAACGACGTAATAGATTTCCCATCCACTGGGAAGGCCGGAAGTCTGCACGCTGTACCTGAGTGCGAAAACGGTAACGAAGTTGAATTTCTGTGTCAAGCCAGCTAAATTTCAAAGGATTTTTAAACCGTGAAAAGCGCGAAGCTGGCCTCCATTCTACAGTCGGTGATCATGCTGCGGGACCGCGGAGAGCCGGTCCGCGTCCATGGCAGCTCACCTGCGTCGAAAGCCTGGATCCTCTGTCGCCTCTCGGAGCTGAGTTCGCGCTGGGTGGTCGTCTGCGAGTCGGATGACGTCGCGTCGGAATTGGTTCAGGACATCGAAAGCCTCTTCGCTCTCTTTTCGCCTGAGAACGGCAAGCAGGTCTTTCACCTTCCGACATGGGAGCAGTCTCCTTATAGTCCAATTGCGCCGTCGATCCGAACTCGCCTCAGTCGCTTGGAAACGCTGACCGCGATTCGAAACGGTAGTGCCTCGATTGTCGTCACGACGCTTGCCGGAAGTTTTCAGGCGACTCTCCCTCCCGAGGTTTTTTCCCGGTCGTCGGTTCAGCTGAAGGTCGAGAGCAGTGTCGGGACTCGAGAAGAACTGGCTCGTCGTTTTTTAGACGCAGGTTATCTCCGAGTTGAAACCGTCGAAGACCCGGCGACATTCTCTGTCCGCGGGGACCTGATCGACATCTTCCCGCCAGACTTCGAAAAGCCTCTTCGTATTGAGCTCTTTGGGGACGAGATTGATCGCCTTCGCTACTTTGATCCCTCGACACAGAGAACCGTCGCGGAATCCGCGGATGCAGCTTTAGTAAAAGAAGTCTCTATTACGCCGGCGCGGGAAGTTTTGATCACGCCGGAAAGCGCC
>FSTS01000269.1_pt1 | contig 11708 bp, 12 predicted proteins | sample 1636961 | NCBI WGS metagenome assembly FSTS01 (sample SAMEA3914819, study PRJEB12502) | metagenome | biome: forest; material: soil | place: Canada | collected 2010-06-26 | depth 0.3 m
GAGCAGGAGCGGCGCGAGCTGGTCGCGGTTGAACATGCTCTGACAAAAATCACGTCAGGCGACTTCGGAGTTTGCGAAGACTGCGACGAGCAAATTCCTTCGCGCCGCCTCATGGTCCTTCCCGAAGCGCGTCTCTGCGCCCGATGTCAGGAGTTCGAGGAGCGTCAACAGATGCGAACTCGCGGTATGTCAGCTTCCGCGCGTTAGGCTGCTTCCTTGTTTGATTCTTTGAAGGCTTGTTCCAGATGCTCGGAGAGGCGTCCATACGCGAAGTCGCCGAGTGACTCGGCGATTCTCAAACCGACCTCTCTGAATTCCTTCAAACGCCCGCTTCCAAGGGCGTACCCGACGACAAAGAAAAGCGCGGCACTGGCCAGCGGACGTCGAGCGATTTCTTCCCGTTCACGATCGAAGTTTTCTGAAAAATTCTCCATATGCGATCTCCGCTGGAAGCGCTTCAACATCGGTACCACTGGGAGACTGCTAGGAATGTTGGCAGAGCGCTTGCTTTGAGCGAGCCTGGAGGATCATTCATGACCATGAACAGCCGCACACTTAACGGGACGGGCCGGACTCCGAATGGGGAAGCCGAGGGGGCACGTGCTTTTGAAGAGCTGTCCGGGGAAATGGGTGACTGGGTCGATTCATTGGATCTTCAGCAGCTCTCCCGCAAGGTCCAGGATTTTGGTCGGGAAAAGCCAATTGCGCTGGCCTTCACGGCCCTGGCCATTGGTGTGGCGGCCGGCCTCCTGATGCGCCGCCGTTCTTAGTTTCGGTCTTCTAGGGTGCGTCTTAATCGATGTCTGGGGAATGGTTCACCCCACACCAATCCTCAGATGATGTGCGACCGGTGCCCGGCGATGAGAACCGGGCCTACCCTGGAACACGGGGTTTAGGGGCGCGCGGCACAGCTGGAAGCCTTCCGCATGGAGAGCATTTCGCTCTCCGTGCGGATTGCACATTGCGAGATGCACGATTCGGGGCGTGCAATCAATTGCCGCGGTAGAAAAATCCAATGATATCGTGTCGCGAGGTGCGGTATAGCAATTGCGTTAGGCGGGACGGTTAGGTAAAGGGAAGTACCCAAAATTACCTAATTGGGGGGAGTACCAGTTGAGTCAGGTAGAGCGTTCTTCTGTATCGCATGTCTTGCGATTTTCGGCCGTTTTAACGGTGGCCGGACTTTCCGCTGCGACGGCGCTTGCCGTACGTATGGGGATTGAATCGCGGACCTCAGAAGACCGTGGCCGATTCCTGGTCGCTCAGGTCCGTGAGCATCAGGTTTCTCTCGACCGGAATCGCAAACGCATGGTCTCGTCCCTGTTCTTAAGAGTGTCTGGCGAGGCGCGTCGAATGGTTCGCGAAGTTCGCGAAATCGATGCTGCGATTCCGGCGGATCAGATCATGACCGAGGGCCGACGGGCACATGCTCAGGCAGTCGGTTACGCGAAGGTCGACAGAAACATCGATTCAGCATTCCTCTATGTGGCGTCTGCTCGCAGTCTTCTCATGTTTGTGGAACGTTTCCCGACTGACACCGATGTTCCGGAAGCACTGTTCCTCATCGGAAAATCGCTACTAGGACTTCGCCCCTACCTTTCCGGTTCTCTTCGAGGGGATTCCCTTCTCTCACTTTGTATGGAGCTTTTTCCGGAATCTGTCTGGGCCACCCGTTCACGGATGCTGTGGATAGAGGAAATCGGACCTGGTGCGAAGTCCCAATTCGTTCGAGGAGAAATCTAAGTGGTAACAACACTTCTTTCTTCCGCAAGTGAACCCGCATCCAAGGGGCTGAAAAAGCTCCTGGGAATGGTACGTGGTCTCTCGCTGAAAATGCGCCTTGGGATCATCTTCATCGGTCTGATGATTCTCGCCATCCAGTTCTCCGTTTTGACCCTGTTTCAGTACCACAAGATGGCGATTCACGGTTCGACCCGAGCTGTGCGAGAGCATTCCGAACTCGAAAAGACGATTCAGCTCCGCGACCTGATCAATAGCCTTGATCGCTATTCACAAAACGAAGAGCTGAGAGTCGATCATATCGCTCGCGGACGCCGTCTGTTTGCCGAGCTTCGTTCCGTTTCAGATACTGTCGAAAGTCGCCGTCTTCTGGATACGGCTTTGGACCGGTTCGAAACGTACGGGAACATGGTTTCTTTGCCACGGACACAGAGAAAAGATTCTGATGTTCGGAACTCTTTCGAAGAGGCGGCAGCTTCCGTCGGCGCTCTGATCGATCTGAAGCAGATGACGGTGTATCGTACCGCAAGCGAATTGAGACGCGAGTACGAAACCGGACTTAGAAATGGCCTGATCCTTCTTGTTCTCTTCATCGTCGTGCTGGTGATCGGCGCCCTGAAGGCAATCGGTGTCGTAACGGGTCCGCTTTCTGAGCTTTCTCAGGTTCTCGATTCGGTGAAGCTTGAAGAAGACCTTCCGGACAATCTTCCTCCGATGAGCGGAGACTCGCCGGAGATCGCCCGCGTCGCTCAAAGCTTCGACCAACTGGTTCAACGCCTTCGCGGTTATCGCGCAATCAATTTCCGCCGCCTTCTCGTTGAGAAGCGCCGAACCGATATCATCGCCGCCTCGATTTCCGACGGCGTCTTTTTGCTTCGCGGAGACGAGCTCTTGTTCGTCAATCCGGTTGGCGAAAAGATTCTCGGTCTTGCTAAAGATCAGGCTTGGCGCGGATTGAATGTTGCGGGAGCGTCGAAGGCGGGTGAAGGAAGTGCCCTCGATGAGCACGGCAGACCGGCACTGAAGATTTCACGCGGCGTTCAGGCTGTGGCCGCGGCCGTCGCGCGCACGATACCGGTTGAATTTGAACTCGTGACCGAAGATCAGCGGAAGCTCTACTACCTCGTTCAGTCGTATCCGATTTCGGAAGAGATTATCGAGCAGGTTGAGCATTCGTTCGATGCGCCGACCGAACATCTGATTGAGCGCTGGAAGGCCAATACATTGGTCATTGCCCGCGACATCACCTTGGTTCGCGAAAGCCAGGAAGCGAAGAGCCATTTCTTGGCGACCTTGTCTCACGAAGTGAAGACTCCGGTGACCAGCTTGACCATGGCGACCCGTCTTTTGAAGAAGGTCGTCGATCAGATTCCTAGTCCGACTCACCGTCAGCTCATCATGACCTGCGCGGATGACGTGGATCGTTTGCGTAAGCTTCTTGAAGACCTTCTCAATGTCACGCGCTTCGATGCACTCACTCAGAAGCTCGATATTCAGCATGTCGATGTCGGCCGTCTGATCAAACAGCAGAGCCAGTTTTTTCAGCCGCAGGCGTTTGAGCGTGGAATCGAGCTCGCAGCCAAAATCGGACCTGAAGCAAGGAATCTGGAAATTCGTGTCGATCCGACCAAGATTTCCTGGGCGTTTTCGAATCTCATGACCAACGCCATTAGGCACACGCCGAAGGGTGGAAAGGTCGAGATTATTCTGGCTGCGAACGCGACGCATGTTGAGATCAAGATCCGCGACAGCGGACCTGGAATCGATCGCAGTCGTCAGGATCGGATCTTTGATAAGTTCAGCCCGTTTTATGATTTGCGCGTCGCTCGTTCGGGAAGCGTCGGCATGGGTCTCGCGATCGCACGTGAGATCATTGCCGCGCACGGCGGCCGTATTTGGATGACCAGCGAACCGGGCATGGGGGCTGAGTTTTGCTTCAGCTTACCTTTGCCGGCAATGGTCAACCCGACTCAGACAGACAAAATGAAAGAAGAGAAAGGGGATTACAGTGGCGCGAGTGCTCGTAGTTGATGACGAGAAGAGTATCTGCAGTACGATCGAAACGGCCTTGAAGGAAGGCGGTCATCAGGTCGAGACGGCTGACAGTGGGGAAATGGCTGTCGCCCTCATGCGTAAACAGGTTCCCGAGATTCTTTTGACCGATCTCCGTATGGACGGAATGAGCGGTCTGGATCTTCTCGGAAAAACCCGCGAATACTTCCCGTCGGCGACGGTGGTGATGATGACGGCCTTTGGCAGCATCGATACCGCCGTGTCGGCGATGAAAAACGGTGCTTACGATTATCTCGTAAAACCATTTACGCCCGAGCAGCTCGATCATCTCGTTCAGCGGATCGAAGAGTTTCGCCGCCTCCGCGACGAGAACAATCGCCTTCGCGACACGGTCGACGTGCTTTCCGAACCATCGGCAATAGTCACTTCGAACGTCAAGATGCAGAAGGTCTTGGATACGGCTAAGAAAGTGGCCGTCACCGATTCGACCATTCTTATTACGGGTGAGAGCGGAACGGGTAAGACCCTTCTCGCGAAAGTCATTCATGACGGTAGCGTCAGGGTTAAAGGACCATTTGCGGTCGTGAACTGCGCGACTTTGTCGGAGAACTTGCTCGAATCCGAGCTCTTCGGTCATATCCGTGGCGCCTTCACCGGCGCGGTGAAAGACAAAATGGGTCGCCTTCAGGTGGCTGATACCGGAACCGTGTTTCTGGACGAGATCGGTGAGATTTCTCCAGCCTTGCAGACGAAGCTCCTTCGCTTCCTGCAAGAGCGCGAGTTCGAGCGGGTCGGCGATACGAAGACGATTCGTGTCGACGTCAGGATCATCGCGGCGACGAACAAGGACCTCGAGCGCGAAGTTCGTGAAGGTCGGTTCCGTGAAGATCTGTATTTCCGCCTGAACGTCATCGAGCTTCATATGCCGTCTCTCAGACAGCGTTCCGAAGACTTGATTACGCTCGCAGAACAGCTTCTGGCGCGTTCGTTCGTGGCTACTGGCCGCAAGGCAAGACAGCTCGACGAGGGCGCTAAACGGGCAATTCAGAATTACGGATGGCCAGGTAACATTCGTGAGCTCAAGAACGCCTTGGAGCGCGCGGCGATTCTTTCGACCGGCGAAATGGTCAGCATCGAAGATCTTCCGGATCGCGTGCTTGAGTACTCTCAGCCACCTCAACCGGGTCAATCTCCGGCGGCCATTGCGCCGTCTGATATCAGCCTGGAAGAGATCGAGAAGCAGCATATTCAGCACGTGCTGACGACCACGCGGACGCTTGAAGAAGCGGCCAGCGTCTTGGGAATCAACCTGAGCACGCTCTGGCGTAAGCGTCGGCGCTACGGTCTCGAGTAAATCTGGCTCGCCGCTTTCGGCGGCATGCGCTTCGCATCATCAATCCTCGTAAGAAGCTTGATGGAAGACCGCTAGCTTTGAAACTTATGCCCCGGAGTAATCCAGGCATCGAACAGAAGTTACGGTCTAAACAGGATGGGCGGCGGTCGAATTTCGACCGCCGCCTTTTATTATTATTACAGACGCTTCTCTCGTCTTCGCCTAACGGCTACGACTCGCGCCTCGCGGCTTGCCCCAATCTGCAATGAAACATGCATTGCGCCGGTCGGCCCGCTGCCTCCTATTTTGTTCAAATGACCGCGTCGTGTGACGCCGCGAAACCGCGAGCGGCGCGCTAGCGGAGTGCGATTCCCCGCCGAGCAGCTGGCACCTCGGTTGCACAAACGCCGCACGCCAGTCGGAACTATGCAGTAGCCGATGGCGACAACCAGAAAGCAAAAGGGGGAATTATGCAAACCAAGGTGAGAGTGGCAATCGTCGCGGTTTTCGCGCTAGCCGGATCCGTAGCGATGGCAGGCGGCGACAAGCCGGAAGGACAGCCCACCAAACCGATTTCGATTGAGGAACTTCAGGCGCGTTGCCTGAATCCTGGTCAGTTCGAGCAGCAGCATGCTCCTCAGAACATCACGATCCAGTGCACAGACACCCAGACGTCATGGGTTGCGGGCGCTCCAGGCGAAGTCAGCCTGGATTCGTCTCGTCAGGTGACGACCGCAATCTTCTCGGACAAATGGCACGTCGATGCCAAGACCGACAACGTTGCGATTCAGGGTAAGGCTGGCACTTGCCTGCGCTTCAAAGAAGTTCAGGCTACCTTCACAGTCGAGCAGAAGCTTACCTGTGACGAGATTCTTGGTCGGAAAGAAGGCATCACGGACTTCTGCGCAAGTGTCTTGGATCGAAGCAAGCACGAGAATCCAAAGCTGATCGAGATGAGCGACACCGGTAACCTGATCGACAATTGTCCTCAGGTCGAATCCAAACCAGGCGATGGAAAGCCTGGCGATGGTAAACCCGGTGACGGAAAACCAGGGAATCCGAAGCCTCTTCGCTTCTGATTCTGTTTCTTAAAGGTCGGCCGGAGAATCGTCTTGTCCCAGACGTGACCCGGCCGATTTTTTTTGAGGGAGGGAATCCAGATGACTCGCAGGTTGGCCGCGACAGCAGTGGTGGCGGCGGTGATGATGGGATGTGGTTCCGGTCACGAGCACGCGCTCCCTCGGTACGTTCAAGGAGAGCTGGTGATTCCTGAGCGCGACCCGGAGTTTACTGAAGTTACCCGAGAGTTTGGACCTTTGACTGTGAGAGAAGGCGAGATTCACTTTGAGTCTGCGCGCCCGGGGTGGTCTGGCCCCTGGCTGCCAGCACGAGACAACTATCTTTTTCAGGCGCGAAATGGCGCTCCTTCGCCACTCGAGAAATACGATCTCTTTGCGCGCCAGTTCGGCGGTCGCCCTGACTCGGACGCTGCCGGCTATGAGCGCGACCATATTTTTTCGTGGGGTGCGGATTCTTGGGAAGGCGAGTGCGATGCGTGGTCAGCGGCTTCGCTCATAGAACCAGAACCTAAGACCGATCTGGTCATTCGAGGAACCCGGTTCACGATCGCAGACCAGAAATCTCTTCTGATCAAGAGTTACGAGAACCTTGAAGGGATCCGAAAGTTCGGTCAGCGGTTTGATGGGACACGGACAACGAGCTGTTTTGACGATATCTATCCGGACCAGTTTCATCGCTTCTTGGAGCGAGAGATCGGAGAGCGGGGACATCCCTTTGTGATGGATATCGATATGACCCGGCAGGTTTGGAACTATCCGGTTTGGATGGCGACCGGGACAATCGTCCGAGACGCGGCCGAGTCCAGAGTCATGCATGTGAGCCTTTGGATCCATAGCACCCGGCCGATCCAACCCGATGGCGATTACAACACGGTCGGTGCGCTGCCGACCTCATTCCACTACACCTATGATCTCTATGGAACACAGACCGAAGATGGCTCGCTTCGAGTCGCTTACGGGGCGTGGACTGGTCACTCGCTCGATGAGCACCCGGATTTCGTGACTCAGCTTCCGGATGACCCGCATCCAAGACACCATAGTCAGAATCTCCAGCTAGATACCGATATTCTCAAAGACCTTCTCACCGGCGCGCGTCAGTGAGATAATCGGAATCACGATGAACCTCGTGATTCTCTATCTCAAGTTGCTCGGCAACCTGCTCTGGATGTTTTTTTGCTGCGTGGTCGGTCTCGTCATGTGCATTTTCAGATGGGGCGATCCACGGCTGAGTCGCGACTTCGCCCGCTTCTATTCTTGGGGAACGCTCAAGATCTCGGGCCTTCGAGTCGAGATTCGCGGACAGGAAATCTTGGACGCGGGTCGTCCCGCGGTCTTGGTTGCGAATCATCAAAGCGCGCTCGATATGGCGACCTTTGGCGCGCTCTATCCCGAGAACACCGTGCTGATTGGAAAGAAGGAGATCCGGTGGATCCCGCTCTTCGGTCTTTTCTACATGGCTTCGGGCAATTTGATGATTGATCGAAAAAAGAGTCGCAGCGCGATCGGAGTATTGAAAGAGGCAGTCGACGAGATCAAGCGTCGACAGGCGTCGGTCTGGATCTTTCCGGAAGGAACCCGCAATCGCTTGGGTGAAGGAATGCTTCCATTCAAGAAGGGCGCTTTCCACATGGCCATCCAGGGCCAAGTTCCCGTGATTCCCATCGTGAGTTCAACCCTGACACCGATCGTGAGCTGGCAGAAAAAGCATTTCTCAAGTGGACGAGTGATTCTCCAAGTCCTTCAGCCGATCTCTACTCAGGGCATGGTGATGGCGGATGTCGATCGGCTGAGTGACCAGGTGAGATCTCGTATGATCGAGGCCCTCCGTAGCCTCAGCTAAGTCGTCCTTGAATAGCCCGGAAATACCAACCTTACGGACGGTTTTCGGGACAGCTGTAGAAGGCAGCGCGAGTGACGGCTCGGCTGAGGGCCCGATAAAGCTCACGCGCCGCTTCGAGATCGTCAAGTGAAGTGCAGACTTCGGCGCCCTTAGACTCGAGGAGCATTCGCTTCTCACCGGTCGAAACCAGCTCGGCGGTTCCGTCAAATCTCCAGATGCCGTCGCCTTCCGCAGGGAAGCAAAGGGTGAGCGGAGTCGGAGAAGCGCCTGCAGTCGGCGTCGTAGGCTCGTCGGCAGCCAAGGCTGCCGCAGGGCGTGGACTTGAAATCGGTCTGGTGGTCGGGATCGGCCGTGGGTTGCTCGTCGGCAGAGTGGTCGGGAGCCCTGTTGGAACCGTCGTTGGCACCCCTGTTGGCGAGCCAGTAGGCCCAGAAGAAGGGGGAATCGGAATCGGGGGCTGGGAAGTCGGGCGACCGCCTGGAGTGCCCGAGGGCGAAGGCGACGCCGTAATCACTGGCACCACGATTTTCACGGCGTGATTCATGGCCGACGCGATGATGTTCCAGTCCTTCAGCTCCATGCTGCCGTAGGAGTCTCTCAGGCAGGAGTCGAGCGTGTAGTGAAAGTGACCTGCCTCGTCGATGATCAAATCGCGGTTGTTGAAGCTTCCGCTTGAAATTTTGAGCTCGGACCAACCATCCGCGTAGGCGGCTCGCGTCGCGGATCCACCGTTGTTCATGTCATCGAGTGGTGTCGGCTCTGAGATTCGACAAGCCGTAAGACTGCTCGAGGTGAGTAGTGCGAGAATGAATGAAGAGAAGAGAAACTTTGTGCGCGACGTGATCATGGATTGAGCCCCCAGCCCGCCGCCAAGATTGCAACCGAGGTGCCAGGGGGGGGCGAAGTAAAAAAAGCAGGGGCACCTTCCCCCGAAGGTGCCCCTGCTAGATGTCATTACGTGTGCTCCGCAAACCTCGCCCTACGGCTCCGGTTTGCTACGCACGGCGAAGCCTATAGGCCTACTGGTAAATAGCCGGGCTTACGCGGCAGCTTCCGAACTTACAAACGGGCGGAGCGATGTTCGCCTGGAAGCCTGAGACAAGGCTACAGCCTCCACGATAGAACTGGTCGCCGCATGTTTGGCGCGCAGTTTCTTTCGATGCGACCAAGCGATCTTGCGCATCGACAAGTTTCGCTTTGTTCGCAACGACCAAAGGCGGAACGGCCGTGCAATTGTCCGTAAGAACAAATTGAAGATCACCGTTCGGAATCACGCCGAAGACGTTGTCGACATAGACGCAGTCCGCGTCAGTCGTGCAGCCGCCGCCGACCTGAGTGTAGATCGCCTGAGTGCCCTGTACCGAGTTGATGCAGTCATTTGGGAAGGTCTCAGGATAGTGGGCCTGGGCCAACTCGGAGATCGCCTTGTGGATGGCGATAGCGTCGTTGGAAAGCGTACCCTTGAAACAGATCTGAGTGCTGGTTTTCCGGAACAGGTTCTTCTCCGAACCGCGGATATTGAGAACGATGGTGTCCTGGTTCGTGCCGGCCGAGGCATCCGTTTCCTGACAGACTTCGTTGTTTTCGACTTCGGTACGCGGAGCAGCCACGATCGCATCGATCGCGTCATGGATCTTCGCAAACTCTTCTGGGTTCAGCACGCCGTTCAGAGTCTGGCCATTGGCGGCAGGGCCGACTTGATAGCGTCCGTCGGCCAGGATCGTAAACCCATGGGCGGCAATGCACTTGTTGGCTTCAGCTTCTGCGCAGAGTGACTTCAGCGTCAGCTTCCAGGCTGGCTCACCCTGGGCTTCGGATTGAAGACCCGGGAAAGGGCTTCTAGCCTGGGTTTCGGTTTTGCTGCAGCCGGCGAAGCCAGTTGCGAGCATCAGGGCGGCAAAGACCGCTAGAGTGTTCTTGAGTTTCTTCATGTGTTCCCCCTCGTCGGATGACGGTTACGCCGGGCATTTACCGCAGCGCGATTGTGCGGGGCCGGGGTGCAACGCGTATGCCGTTCATTTGCGTTGCGGCGCATCGCTAGCTACACTGGCGCCAGGGGAAGGTGACCTACGTGAATCGGTATTTGCTGTTATCCATCGGTTTTCAGGCTCTGAGTCTACTCGGAAGCTGCACCACGCCTCCGAAGAATCAACGTTCGATTGGTCAAGTTTGGCCGGATCAGCTCCGGGTGCGTAGGCCTGTTTCGGCCGGAGCTGCTGCGGATATCGAGCCCGGGGGTGTCGATTACACGAGCCGACCGTTGCCAAATGAAAAGCTGGATTGCGAAACCTACGAGAGCTTGTTCCAAAAGCTCGATATCAAATCATTGCGTCAGTGTTTCGAAACACAAACCGAGGTCCATGACCTCGACTATCTTCTCGTGCGAAGTCCGGTTCCGGAAATGGAACTGACTGACCATGAGAAGGCTCCGAAATGTATTCAGAAGCTTCTGATGACCATCCCGGTTCCACGCGAAATCATATTTCGTGCTGAAGAACCAACGGACGCCAAGCCCCGTTGCTGGAGCTCGCGACTCAATATTGAAGCGGATGAAGTATTTGGGCTGAAGCTTCCCAGTGCGGCGCTTTCCGTTCACATCGCACTGCCGCTTCTTCCGGTGCCTAAGGACGATGCGGAAGTGGTGCGGCTCTTGGGCTCATGGGCGCTGACGCCCTTTTTTCGGGACCTGCCAGGAGGTGCGAATGGAAGGCTTCGCAGCCAGGTCGTTCCCGATCGTCTTTGCGACCAGTGCATGGGTAGGCCTCGCGACCCCTACCGTCCGCCCCTGGGTGAATCGCCGATTTGGCCGTAGACTGTTGGCTGGCTCAGTGAGAGCGCTCGCGCATATTGATCTGGTGAAGCGGCTCGCCCTCGAAGCTGGAATGGGTGTGGTGCTCTCCGCTTCGGGAAATGATCTGGGTTTCATAGCGAAGTTCCGTTGGAGCTTCGTACCGAATGTTTTCACAGCTGTTTTTCGAGTTATCGCGAACTTCGATTTCCTGGAGTGCTCCGTCTGAAGGGCGCGCGTCTTTACGTGCAATGTAGATCTTCGTTCCGCACTGATCAGTCTCGTGGCTCACGATCGGAAGCGTGATTTCCATCGGTTCTGGAATGTATTGCGGGCAGTACTCATTCTGCGGGCAAACCATCCGGGTTTGGAGGACGAGTTTGATCTCGGATTGAGTCTGGTTGAGGGTCACTTCGCCTTGAACGACATTTCCCAGCTGCGGGTCAACATCGAGGCGAGTCAAAGTCGCCGAATAAATGTGATCAGCTGCAAGGCTGGGATGGGCGGCGGTAAATGTCAGGGCAAGGCAGGCAGAGAAAAGAAAGGTAGGTTTCATGATCGGAACTCCTGGTCAGGCAGGTGAATCGATTCGCGTTGGGCTGTTTAACGGGCCTTGGGTCCCAAGGGAAGCCCTAATTTTTTAAAACGCTGGCTGACCACAAGCGTCTTTACAGCCTCATTGCAGCCGTCTGCGAGCTGGGTTAAACCCTCCTGAAACGTTCTTTGTTCTGAAACTGAGGGTTTAAACATGTCGACTTGGGTCATTGTCAGCTGGGTTTTTGTCGTGATCTTGACGACCATCAACGTGATTGTTTTCGTGAAGTTGAAGGGCGCGAGCGAGCAGATGCTCAAGATGGCCTTTCCAGGCGCGAAAGACATGAACGATGCATTGTCGCAGATGCAGAAGATGATGAA
>FSTS01000046.1_pt1 | contig 11633 bp, 11 predicted proteins | sample 1636961 | NCBI WGS metagenome assembly FSTS01 (sample SAMEA3914819, study PRJEB12502) | metagenome | biome: forest; material: soil | place: Canada | collected 2010-06-26 | depth 0.3 m
CCCCACGCCTGATCGATACGAAGCTGCGGAACCGACTTCGAGTCGGGGTCCGAGATGGCCGGAAAACTGAATTCACTTCGGCTCGCCAAAACGTCGTGAGTCGGGAAACGGAACGGACCCAGTGCGCTCGGCCTGATCCCATAAACCTGCTTAGGTAGATTGAAATCGCCCAATACAACAACGGGAGACCTCGACCAGGCTTCACCCATGTCGCTTCGAAGGAGAGCAAACAGGCGCTCAATCTGATTGGCGATCGGATGGTCGCCGGTCAGCATCATGTCGAACGCCGCGGCCCACTTACCGTCAGTCGCGGTAATCAAAGCCCAGGGCTGGGAAAAGTGCACCGGCACGAGCGAGACCGTTCCACGCGCCGTCGTGAACTCAATGCGCTGATAACTGCGCACCCATTCGTGCTCACGAGTCACACTGCCTTTGCTCCACTCCTCGCGATAGGCATCCTGTTCGGCCACTGAAGCACCCACCGGAACAAAGTCGAGGGCCTCGGAAAAATAACGACTCTGAAACGGAACACGTGAAAACACGCCGATTTCACGTTCCTGGCCTTCCGTGTTGTTCGCGTAAGGGAAACGCGCACGATAAGGATAAGCGGCCGCCAATACCTGAAGCGTATCGGACTCGAGATAACTCGGAAGGAACTCGCCCAGGATCAAAACGTCTGGTCCCATTTGCGTGAGCGGAAGCCGCTGAAGATTGCGATCAAGCGGGCTGTAGCCCAGCGTGGCTTTCTGCTTCTTAGTCGAAACCCCTTTCCCGATGTTCCACCAAAGAACACGGAGGCCCGACGCAGCGTCGTTCACGCGCGCAAGCAACGCCGTCTGCGGTCCGATATCCCATTCAAGTGGATGGGCAGCGCGTGCAGGCAAGGCCTGTACGGTTGAAACCACGAGAGCAAGAAGGACGAACCGGGGAAAAGCTGAAAGCGTTCGCATTGCGGTTGAAATACCATGAACGACGCGAATAAGCGACTATTTTGGTCAACAATTTCCACTGTCTAAATAGCTTTTATTTTTAGGCACTTATGAGACACCCTGTGGTCTCAAGCCCTTTCCAACAGCCCGCAGGCTCGAGCGCCCCAATACACTCGGCTCAGGGAATCGGTTCAGCTCGAAGATTAGACTCAGCTCGAAGACGCGGCTTCGGCCTCGGCCTCAACCTTTGCGTCGAGTTCGGCCATCGGCTCGTTCACACGGAAGCGCAGATAGATCAGTCCGCCGAGCGCACCGATAAAGAGCTGAGTCAGAGCAAACAGACTGAAAACGTCCGCTCCACGAGCGGTGCCGGCAAAATGCAGAAGCCAGCTGAATGCCGCGTGGCCTGTCCCCACGCCAGCCGGAGCGAGCGGAATGGCGGTGAAAAGCAGGCCGATCGGCACTCCGATAAAAATCGCAATCGGAGTGAAGCCGTCGTCACCCAATGCCTGAAGGAAGAGCGTGCAGGTCACGCAGACACCGAAGTGAATCAGAATCGAAAGAAAGAGGCCGCGCACGACCGTCCATCGATGGTTATGGTAGTGCCGAATTCCTTCATAGATGTGAGTGAACGCCGAAAGCTTCGGATAGCGCTTCTCGATCTTCTTGGCGAACTTAAGCAGCGGGTCGTGATGCTCTTTCACTAGAAAGAGATAGACGTAAAAGGCAAGGAACGCCGCTCCAGGAAGCAGAATCAGTACGCGGACAGCCGGAAAGAAACCGCTTCCGGAAATCTGGCTGTGCCCGAGCGCTAGAGCGCCGGCTGCGAGAATCAAGAGCGCCGAAAGCCCCGCGACTCGATCGAAGAGAATGCTTCCGAACGCGCGGCTTTTCTGACCTTGAACTTCTTTAGCGACGTAGAAGGCTTTGACGAAGTCGCCGCTCACCGCGCCTGGAAGCGCGATATTGAAGAAGTTACCGACCATCGCGAGCTCGAAAGTGCGACTCATCCGCATTCGAATTCCCTGGGCCTGAAGAAGCCACTGCCAACGAACGATCGAGAGCGTAGTGGTCAGAAGCAGGATGCAGACACCGGGAATGATTTTGTCCGGACGGCTAAACGCGCGTGCCGTTGCTTCAACACTGATGAACCCCTTACGAACAAGGAGGTACAAAAGCGCGGCCACAAAGAACAGCTTCAGAAACGGCTTAATAAATTTCATAGCGAGAAGAAGTTCCCGAAGATGGTTTGTCCGACCTTAGCGTCGAAGAGCTTGTGACCAGAGTCTGGGTTCAAGAGAACTTTCGGCTCACCCTTTTTCCGACGGCTCGCGATTGTATCGTTCCCTTCAGCTAACGTCTTCTCTGGGTGAAACTGAATCCCGAAAATCGGCGCGCCCACGACTTCATAAGCCTGGACCTCGCAGCCTTCCGAGCTTGCGAGAAGCTTCGTTCCAGGCGGTAGCTGTTTCACTTCGTCAAAGTGGGACGACGACGAGTAAAAGACCTCGTCGAGCCCTTTAAAAAGGGGAGTCGAAACGGAAAGCTCGATCCGAGTCCAACCGAATTCGGGCGTCGGGCTCTTTCGAAGCAGCTGCTTTCCACCCAAAACTGCGGCAAGCCGCTGGTGGCCGTAACAAACTCCGAGCATCGGTTTTTTCCGATCAAGCGCCTGCTTGATCAAAGAATCGAGGTTCGAAATCCACGGAGCCTCATCAAGCGCTGAAGTCATCGAACCCGAAAGGACGATGCGGTCGTAGCCGTCGAGACTCTTGGGAAGATCGTCATGAGGCCCGCGACGAACAACCACGGTTGCGCCTTCGGCTTGCGCGGCGAAACGCGAAAGGTCGGAAGCCCCCCAGCATTTCGGATCGATATTATTGTCGACGATCAGAATTTTCATGAAGCTCCGATTCAATCAGATACGCGTACTTCAGGAACATGCTGTGGGCTGCGTTCACTGAAATGATCAGGCCCGCCATTCCGTCCAGGCAGCCTCGTTTTAAAAAATAGGTCTCGATGAACTTTCCGACCGGCTTCAGCATCAACCGAATCAGACTCGCTCGCTGTCCACGTTTCTTCAGCTCAACGAACCCAAGACGCGAGAAATTCAGGTTCGTCAGAATCTGATCTCGAATATCAGAAAACGTGTAGTGAAGCAGGGGCTGTTTGAAATATCCGGTGGCCCCTTCGACTTTCCATTCCTCGTGAACAGCCGGCTCGGTCCAGCGCGCCATTCGGCGATCAGCCAGGCGCATCAGATAGTTTGGATACCAACCGCCGTACTTGATCCAGCGCCCCAGGTAGAACGTTTTGCGCGGCAGGTAGAAGCCACGCTCCACGAGCGAACCCTTCTTGGCCGCTTGCAGGACTTCTTCGATTTCAGTCCGAAGAGCGGGCGTCACTTCCTCGTCCGCATCGATATTCAGAATCCAAGAATTTGAAGCGCGATCCTGCGCGAAATTTTTCTGCTTTCCATAGCCCGGCCATGGATTGTGAAAAACCTTCACCTTTGAGCCGGCCGCTTTCGCGATCTCGAGCGTGCGGTCAGTACTCCCCGAGTCGACAATCACGACTTCGTCCACCCAATCCAAGCTCGCCAAAGCGCGCGGCAGATTAGCTTCTTCGTTCAGAGTGATGAGTGTGGCGGTAATAGAATCGCGCTGCATGGAAGGGCTCAAGATCGCACAGAAATACCGCTATGACCAGCCACAGAAGGTATGCAAACATTCTCCTTATTATGAGAATTACGGTCATCGGTACTGGCTACGTAGGACTAGTCGCCGGCGCTTGCTTCGCTGACTCGGGAAACGATGTGATCTGCGTCGACACGGACCGGATGAAGACCGAGGCCCTCAAACGGGGCGAAATACCGATTTATGAACCCGGGCTGGATCAGCTGGTTCGCCGAGGGCTCAAAGAAGGGCGCCTCCGCTTTACGACCTCAGCCGCCGAGGCGGTTCCCGCATCCGACATCATCTTCATGGCCGTAGGCACCCCGATGGCCACCGGCGGCGAGCCCGATCTCACCGCATTGAAGTCCGCGTGCGAAGACGTCGCCCGGGCGATGAATGGCTACAAGGTCATCGTGAATAAATCGACCGTTCCGATCGGCGCACACAAGACCGTCGCCGAGTGGATCCGTGCCCTGACTTCCCACGAGTTCGATGTCGTCGCCAATCCCGAGTTTCTAAAAGAAGGATCGGCTCTGGAAGACTTTCTAAAACCCGACCGGGTGATCATTGGGACCGATAAGCAGGACGTCTACGTTCAGATGTCTGAACTCTACTCGCCCTTTGTTCGACAGGGCAACCCCGTGATCTGGACCGATGCGGTCTCGGCCGAAATCACCAAGTACGCCTGCAACGCGTTTCTCGCCACACGCATCAGCTTCATGAACGAGCTCGCCGGTCTCTGCGAAGCCGTGGGTGGCGACATTGAGGAAGTTCGTCGCGGAATGAGCAGTGACGATCGGATCGGCCCGCATTTTCTTTATGCTGGGCTCGGCTACGGCGGCTCTTGCTTTCCGAAGGACGTAAGAGCCCTGCTTTCGACTGCGAAGGGTATCGGGGCGCCGATGGAAATCGTCACGGCCGCCGAAGCGGCCAATGCTCGCCAAAAGCAGCGATTCATTTCTCAGATCACCGGGCACTTTGGTGCGGACCTGAGCCGCAAGACCTTTGCGGTCTGGGGCCTGTCCTTCAAGCCGAACACGGATGATGTTCGGGAGTCTCCGGCGATTGCCGTCATTCAAGAACTCTTGAAAGCAGGAGCTTCGATTCGCGCCTATGACCCGGTCGCGGTAGCAAATGCCCGAACCGTATTGGGCGAAGGCCCCAAATACTGCTCGGGAAGTTATCACGCACTTGAAGGATCGGATGCGGTTCTGATCTGCACCGATTGGAACGAATTTCGTAATCCGGATCTTGTGCGTGTGAAGCGGACACTGAAGACCCCAGTGATTTTCGACGGCCGAAATCTTTTCCACCCGGCTCAGATGAAAGAGCTCGGGTTCAAATACTTCAGTTTCGGACGGTGATCCGCAAAATATAATATGCTAAACTGAATTTAAAGCCACCATGTCTAAAATTCAGTCCTGGCAATCCCCGGCGCTCAAACTGATCGAAAGCAAGACCGTCGGATCTATCCAATTCGAGCGCTACTCGCTTCAGTCCGTTTTCATCGGAAGAAGCATGACGTGTAGCCGAGTCTTTCCATCAGCGCTCGATGACCTAAAAGATCGAACCACGATCTACGTTATTCACGGACTGGTCGGCGATGATTCACTTCTATTGAATCTCGGGTTTTTCGAAAGCCTACCCAAGGATCTGCTCGAACTTTGCGTGAAAAACCGGGTGGAGCTGGTTCTTCCGAGCTGTGGGGCCGGTATTCTTCGGCACGATACGCTCGAGTCGAAAGAGTCGTACGCAGACTATTTTTCTAAAGAGATCATGCCTATCGCCGAATCGAACACGGCGGCCCCCGCTGCGAAACGGATGCTTCTCGGTTATTCGGCCGGCGGCGCTTCAGCACTGCGCATGTTTCTCGAGCATCCAGAGCTATTCGACGGCCTGGGCTTGGTCTTTTCGGCCCTCTTTTTCCACGACATTTTTTCTGAAACCGAGACCGAGGCCTACCTCGCTCGAACCGGAGCCGACTCCCATCTCGTCAAACAGGGCTGTCAGATCCTTCGTGAGCTCTTCAAGGATCGCGAAGACTACGAGGGATTCAATCCGATCCCGCTTCTAAGCGAGATCGATTGCTCTTCGGTAAAGCAAAAGAAAATCTACATGGATGTTGGAAGCGAAGACGAAGTCGGGTTCTGGGACGGAGCGAGAAAGCTGTCCGAGCTCTTAAGGGAGCGAGAAATCGAACACGTTTTCGACGAACGCCCTGGGGCGAAGCATGACTTGGAATCGCTCAAGATCGGAATGCGAAACGGGCTCCGCTATCTCGTCAGCGATTAACGCTGAAAACCCTGCTCACAGCGAACACGTCCACTGAGCTTCAGCTTCTCCAGACGATCATCGTTCGCCGGCGTGAAATCGCGACGCGGATGCCACACATGGTACTGAATCGCGAGCCCCTTCAAAGACTTGATCTTCAGACCGAGATGCTGCAACCGAATCTCGACGTCAGTGTCTTCACGACCGTAACCTTCGTAAGCTTCGTCGAATCCGTTCAGCGCCACGAGAGCCTCGCGCGGGACCGAGTAGTTGCAGCCCTTGAGATCGTCAATGCGATCCATCTTCAAAAGCTTTCGCAACCACGGCGCAGTCACGCGAAACGAACGTTGAAAATGTTCCGAGTCTCCACGGCGCACACTCTTCCATAGAGCGAGTGACGGACCGTCGAAGAATCCGGCACGTACCATTTCAGGCGTCAGTCCCGAGCTGATTTCCTGACCGAGCTCAATTCGTCGCCCGGCAAGATAGCGGCCCTTTTCTTGCTGCTCAAGGTGATCGCGAATGAAGTCGCGATGAGGAACACAATCGCCGTCGAGAAAGATCATGACCTGACCAGAAGCCCTGCGCAGACCTTCGTTCAAAATCCGACACTTCCTAAAACCGGCGTGATCCTGCCAGAGATGAATCAGCGGCATCGAAAGCCGTGACTTGGCTTCGTCGATGATTCGACGGGTTTCAGCACCCGAACCATCGTCGCAGACAAGGATTTCAAAATCCTGCGTCGACTGCTTTTCTAAGGCAGCAAGAACGAGCTCCAGGTGCCGAGGCATTTCGTAAGTCGCGAGAAAAAGCGAACCGCGCACGCTCATCGGCGGCCTCGAATCAGGCGATAGCTTCGGTATTCGAAAAAGCGATGGCCTGTCACTCGCTCGATCGAATCAAGCACCACTTTCTTCAAGTCGCTCCAGTTCCATACGAACGGGGATTTCTGGAGATCCCAGTGCCAACCCTTACTTTGAATCCGTTCGCGCATCACACCCGGGTGAGTAGCCTCGAAATAGCGAAGCCCCCAGAAGCGCTTGTAACGATAGTTATCGCCTGTTGCGGTAACCGCATTACCGCAAGCCGAAGACTCGCTACCCTGCGTGGCCCCGTTTCCCTGAGTGGCTCCGCCGCTCTTGGCGCCATGATAGAGCTGATCCATGAAAAAAGTTTTTTCGCGCATGGCTTCAGGCGTTCTGACCCAGCCATAGTGAAAAACTCGAACGTCACTTCGAACGACCTTCAGCTTCGAGCCGTCGGGTTTTCTGAAGCTTTGAGCGTCGCCCACACTTCGGCCACGGCTCGCGCGACGAATCGCACGCACTTCACGGCGGTAGGCACTCCTGGTCTGCTGAATCACGTCGAATGAGCCGTAGAAATGGACGTAGTCGAAAAGCAGACCTTCCACCTGAGGGTCCGCATGCGCGCGCGAAAGTGTGGCATGAAAACGCGGATAATCCGCTTCATGAAAAACTTCGTCGGCCTGCAGATAAACGCACCAATCACCCGTGCACTGATCGAGAGCAAGATTGGTCTGTTCAGAGAGAATCAAACCGCCCTTTTTCTTTTCCGGATCGTCGAGAGGCCAGCGGCTCTGAAACGTTTTGATCTTTTCCCCACCTGGGGCCGACTTCTTCAGTGTGGCAATCCGCGTCTCGGTCTCGTCATCGCCGATCCCGATGTTGATCACCAGTTCGTCAACCAGCGGCAAGAGTGAACGAATCGACTCTTCAAACGGGTAGTCAAAGCGCACGCCATTTCTGACCAAGGTAAAGCCAGAGACCCGGGGCCGAGACGAAGTCATCCCAGTCATCCTGCTTTCCTCGAAGCCTCGGCGGTCTTTGCTGCCTCGGCCATCTCGCGCTGAAACTGCCACATTTTCACATGGCGAACGACGCGCGAAACACCTTCGAGAAGTGAAATCGCGAAACCATGGAAGCCGTCGCGGTAGGCGCGATAGTAAACGTAATTCTTATAGAACATCGCAGGGCCCGCAAAGAGCATCCGGAACCAGTTCGTGCGTTGCCCCTGCTTGATGCGGTCGCGCGCTTCGATAGTCGTATACTTGTTCATCTTCTCGAGAAAGCGCTCGGGCGCGAAATCGGGAGAATGCAAAAGCGGCTCGTGAATATCTTGGGGTGGCTGCGGGAAGATCGGGTACTCGTGAATCTCGTTCACGTACTTCACGCCGTCCCGATGAAAGAACCGATCCTGGTAGCTAGGGTTCCAACAACCGTGTTGGATCGCCTTACCCAGGAAGTACTCGACCCGCCGCACTTTGTAAGCGCGATGCGGAGGTCCGCTTGGATTTGCCATCAGTTCATGCAGGCGTTTCTCAAGCTCGGGCGTGCACTCTTCGTCGGCGTCGACGACAAGAATCCAAGAATTCTTCGCGCGCTCGAGGCTGAAGTTTCGTTGATCGCGAAAGCCACTCCAGGCGCGAGTAAGAAACGTCATCCGACCGGCCCACGGTGCCGCCGGATCTTGGCAGAGCTTCGGTGTCTGATCCGTGCTTTCGGCATCGACCACGAGAATTTCGGCCGCCCAGGCAAGCGACTTCAGGCAGCGCACAATATGGCGCTCTTCGTTCTTGGTGATGATGGCGACGGTAATCGGCAGGGTCACGGTCTTGGCTCAACAAAAGTTCGTGATACGCGCTCGCAGGTGTCGAGCACCGTATCGATTCCAATTCGGGTCATGCACTGATGCTGCTCTTCTTTACAGACGTCGAGCCCGCACCAAGGCGGCATCCCAGGGTCAGCGTCACGACGGCAAGCAAGTCCTTCAACAAAGAAATAAGGATGCTGTTCCTGAGGATACGGATGCCACTCGAACGGATGTTCAGGGCCGAAAAGAGTGACGGTCGGGGTATCGACTGAAACCGCCATATGCTTCGGGCCCGAGTCGTTTCCGACGAAGACCGAGCACTGAGAAATCATTCCGCCGAGAAGTCTGAGTGGAAGTCCGACTTCAACACCAAGCCTCGCACGAACCGCACTGCGCTTTTCTGGATCGACGCTCGAAAGCTGTTCGTCGACTTCGCGCAAAAATGATTGGGCAATCTCGAGCTCGCTCGCCGCGAGAAACGCGAGTGCGGAACCCTCGGTCTTTTGGATCCATCGGATCGCGAGCGCCGCATACCGTTCGATCGGCCAGCTCTTGGTAGGTCGGCTAGCCGCAAGCCCGAGAGCGAGAATCGGGCCCTTCATGGAAAGCGCCGACATTCGTTCGCGGGCTTTTCCGATTTCGTGATCCTGAAGCGGTAGGCGCGGCAAACGGCCGGCAGGAACGTGAAGACCGAGCGCACGAAGCACGTCCATATCGCGCTCGATGATCGGCTTCAGCATGCCCTTGCCGGGCACCACCACCGTAGAATATCGATTACGGTCTTTGTGACCGTGAAAGTGAATGGCGCGAACGGGTGCGCCCGTTGCGAAGCCCAGAGTCGAACTCGATGGGCTGGCGTGAAAGTTCACCACGCAATCGTAGTGTTCGCGACGAAGTTTGAGCGCCAACCGGGCGACGGCTTTCGCGCGCGAGGCCGGATTTCGATTTCGCTCAAAGCCCATGACGCGGTCGACGCCAGGATGCCCTTCGAGAAGTGGAACCCACGCCTGCATGACGATGACGTGAATCTCGGCCTCGGGAAACGCGGCTCGAAGCTCAGCGAGCGGCGCGGTCATGAGCAAGGTGTCACCGAGCGCGCGCAGCTTAATGGCCAGAATCTTTCGAGGCGTCTTGAAAATCATGGAGGTTCCCGACTCTATCCGAGAGCGCCTAAAAAAGAAAACCCCCGGATGCCGTGAGGCAAACCGGGGGTTTTAAAACCTGTCCTAAAAGACAAGAAGCGAGCGAAAGCTCAGCTTACTTAGCTTCTGGGGCTTTTTCGGTTTTCACTTCTGGAGCTTTTTCAGTCTTAGGAGCTTTTTCGCCTTTTTTCTTTTTCACTTTGGCGGTTGGAGCTTTTTCGGTAGCTGGAGCTTTTGCTTCAGTTTTTGGAGCAGCTTCGGTGGTAGCTGGAGCTTTTGCTTCTTCGTTAGCGAAAGCAACAGCAGACATAGCGAAGATCGAGAGGACAACGAGTGCGATTTTTTTCATGTGATTTTCCTTTGTTACTACGGTGGTAAAACCGGCCGAAGCCAGTGTTGAGCAGCAGATTTGACCCCGCCGCTAAGAACGACTCTACGCCTCTCATCGGCTGCAGCAATAGAAAAGTCCTGTTTATTTAGCTAGTTGTAGCGCTTTGAGACAGTGTTGCGATCTGCTGCGGTAGAAATTCACCAGGAGCCGGCACGTTAGTCGCGAAATAAAAAATAGCGTCTAAGAACGCAACGCATCTCGCGCCGATGACACACCTGAGCTGGTTGATTTTGCCGACCGAGCTCTCAATGCTTCTGGTGTTTACGGCGAGCTGAGCGCGGAGTCCGCACGAATTGAAACTGCTTCCATTCGTTGAACACAAAACCCGACCAGCGCCAGCCATGGTCTTCCTGCTCAAAGGTCGGGCCGTACTGCGCGGTATCCTCGGGGGTCGAGAACCCTAAAATGTTGAACATCTCCACTCGCGGAGATTGAGGATTCTGAAACGCCTTCTTTGAAAGCGACAAGACCGCGCCCACTTGTTCCGGCGAAACCCTCTCCGCGTCATCCGAATGCGGCTCACCCACGACGAAATCACACGAGGCCATCTGACTGAGCTGTTTCTCATCACCCTTACGAAGCGCGGTGGTCAAGCGGGCGATCAGGTCCTCTTGGCTCTTAAATCGGTAGTCACCGCCGCGTGCGACGATGCAACGAAGTATCCCGACTCGCTCGCGGGCAATCTCCTCATGCTCTTCAGTGATGGCATTCTCGCCTTCGAGCACTTCTGAGCTTTCAAGAGCTCCGCCGTGGCCCAGATTCTGAACCGGGGGCGCCGCTGGAGTCGGCTCCTGCTTCCGAAACCGCTCGGCATCGGAAAGAAACTTTTCATAGCCCGCAAGCGCGTCGCCCCACTTGCTTGCTTCATCTAACTTCGAAGCCTTGCGGAACTCGGAACGAAGACTCCTGGAACTCACCGGTTTACTGACTTCCGGCGCAGGCGCTTTCTTCTTCGCACTCGACGAACACCCCTGCGCGGCCAAAAGCGCCAGCGCGAGAAGAGGAACTGCCTGCCTGAATCGGCCCGGTACTACCTGCCTCATCGGTAAACCAAGAAGGGGAAATCCAAGAAAGCCAACGTCATCAAAAACGCGACTCGAACGTGTAGATGTGGCGAATGTCGATATGGCTGAAACGCAGATGCTTCAGCTTCATCGACGCCAATTGCAAGATCAGCTTGGTTTGACGGCTCTTGTCTTGGAACCGAACTTTCTTGATCTCGTTCAAGATGAAAGATTCCATCTCGACGGGGTGGAAACAGAATCCGCGCGAGAATTCGAGGCCGTTCTTAAACGGAATGATTCGCGCTTCAAAAATATCGCCGCGTGCGAAGCCGCTATTGATCTCGAGATCCATCACGGTATGCGCCTTGTTCGTGAACAAGTCGGTGACCACGAGGCCCTTGGCGCCCCAGGTGAAGCGCTTCAAGCGGAAGACCGAGTGAATGGTCGAGCAAAAGTCGCGGTAGATGTTCAGCTCTTCGTTGCTGAAGCGGTCTTTGTGCTTACGGAAGTAGTATTTGATCGGCGGAAGATCGACGCCCGGAAGGTCGCGATCAAACAGGTACCAGTCCATGAAGATGGACATGCGCTGCTCGAACTCGGGGTCGTCTTCG
>FSTS01000426.1_pt1 | contig 11572 bp, 10 predicted proteins | sample 1636961 | NCBI WGS metagenome assembly FSTS01 (sample SAMEA3914819, study PRJEB12502) | metagenome | biome: forest; material: soil | place: Canada | collected 2010-06-26 | depth 0.3 m
GATGAGTGCAGCCCTGATGAACCGCTATCTTTGGACAGCGGATCTGGGCGAGTTGGCCGATGTCGATCTGGTGATTCGCACCAGCGGCGAAGTACGGGTCAGCAACTTTCTTCTCTGGCAGTCAGCGTACGCAGAGTTCATTTTTACCGACCTCTGCTGGCCTGACTTCAGCCCGAAGCATCTTGAAGCGGCGGTTAACGAGTATTCGAATCGGGAAAGACGTTTTGGTGGTCTATCGGCGGGAGCTCCAGCAGTCGCTGCCCCTTCGCCTTCCACTGAAGCGTTCGCTTAAGAAACAGGATCGTCATGACATCTTTGGTGATTGAGACGGAATTGCGGAAACGCATCGTCACTGCAGGCTTAGGCGCTGCTTTGATTTTGTTGCTGGCACTTGTCGGCGGAAGAACGGGCCTTGCACTCATCGCGGTGGTGATAGCGCTCGGCATGATCAATGAGTTCGTCGAAATTATTTTCCACCTCTCGGACAAAGCCGAGAAGCGGATGATTTTGCTCGGAACGACTTGGCTTCTTCACTTCACGGGCTATTGGATGCCCCATGGTGAATACGAGCTTCTGATCCTGACGTTCCTGGGGCTGTTCACGTACTATCTTTTTACCGCCGGTCGTCACCAGGGGACCGAGTTCAGCGATCATTTCAAAGAATTCACGTTCGCGATTTTCGGTCTGGTCTACCTGTGCTTCATCCCGATGTTCTTGCCGCTGCTTTATAACGCGACGGCCGGTAGCCTCTGGGCGATTTATTTCTTGCTGGTCGTCTGGGTGACTGACACCGGCGCCTACTTCGCTGGTAAGAAATACGGGAAAGTAAAACTGTACCCGCTCATCAGCCCTAATAAGACTCGCGAAGGCGCGATCGGCGGGCTGGCGGCAAGCTGGGTCATCGCTCTTTTCTTCAAGCTCATCGTGTTTCGCTCGATGCCTTGGGGTGCGGTGTTTTTCGTTCCGCTCTTGGTTAGCCCGGTCTCCCAGATCGGCGATCTCTGCGAAAGCTTCTTTAAGCGCGCCTTTGACGTGAAGGATTCCGGAAGCATTCTTCCTGGTCACGGCGGCTTCCTGGATCGATTTGACGGCGTGCTCTTCGGCCTGCCGGTAATGTATCTTTGCTTCCGTGTTTTCGGGTGAATCATGCTTTCTTTGATCGGTTTTCTCGCGATTCTAGGTCCTCTGGTCGTGGTTCACGAGCTCGGGCATTTTCTTTTCGCTAAGCTCTTCAATGTGAAAGCCGAGGCCTTCTCGATCGGTTTCGGACCGAGGCTTTGGTCCAAACAGATCGGCGAAACGGAATGGCGCGTTTCCGCGATTCCTCTGGGTGGGTACGTCAAGCTTCTGGGTGAAGACCCAGAGGCCGAGGTTTCCGTGCAAGACCAGGCGCGTTCTCTACAGCGCCAAAAAGCTTGGAAGCGTTTTTTCATTTTCTTCGGTGGCCCGCTTTTCAACTTTCTCTTCACGATCGTGATTTTCATGGCGATTCTCGCCATCGGTGAGCCGCAGATCGCAAGTGTCGCGGGCCGCGTGGTGCGTGGTTCAGCTGCAGAGCGCGCCGGATTCCATAACGGTGACAAGATCCTTTCGATCAACGGTCAGCCGATGCGCAAGTTCGAAGAAGTGATTCAGGCCGTAAACGACAGCCCTACTAAACCGATGCGCTTTGAGCTTGAGCGCGCGACGGGCGGCGCACGTTCTGAAGTCACCGTGACTCCGACCGAGCAAGACGGTTTCAGCGTTTATGGCGAATCCACCCACGTCGGTGAGATCGAAGGACTGCTGGGCAATCCGCGTGCGACAACCGTGGGTGTTTCCTCGCCGCAGTCGGCCGCCGCGAAAGCCGGCCTGAAAACGGGCGATCAGATTGCGACCGTGAACGGTACCCCGGTTTCGACTTGGGAAGCGATTGAGACCATCGTGGCTGGGCTTGCGCCAGGCAGCGAAATGAAGCTCGGTGTGAAACCGGTCTCTGGCGCCGAACATGTCGTCACTCTGACGGTTCCAGCTTCGGTCACAGGTCCTGGCCTTTTGGCTGACGGACTGGGTCTGCATTCATCAGAGCTCTTTGTTGAAAAGACGATGCCGAAGTCGCCAGCCGAGGCGGCTGGCCTTAAAACCGGAGACCGAATGGTCGCCGTCGGTGATCAGCAGTTCTATAGCTTCTTCAGCCTGAAAGACGCCGTTCAGCGCGCAGGCGAGTCGCAGGGAAAAGTTCATGTGAAGTGGGAACGTGACGGCCAGATGATGACGGCCGATATCACTCCGACCGCGACGCCAGGACGCGATCCTCTTTTGAAGAAGACGACTCAGTACACGGTCGGTTTCGTTCCGATGCTGGTCTGGGCCGAGCCTTCCACCATCACCGAACGTATCTGGAACCCGTTCACGCTTCTGTTCAAAGGGACCGAGCGCATGGCGATCTTCAGTTACCGTAACGTCGTGACGCTCGCGAAGATGGTGACCGGTGATGTTTCAGTCGCCACCCTGGGCGGACCGATTCTGATCGGAAAGCTCGCTGGCGAATCCCTTTCGCGAGGATTGATCTCGTTTCTGACCATGATGGCGATGTTGTCGGTGGGGCTCGGGGTTTTGAACCTGCTTCCTGTTCCGGTTCTCGACGGTGGTCATCTCTTCTTGCTCGGGATTGAGTCTATTCGCGGAAAGCCGCTGACCATTCGTCAGATGGAAATCGTGCAGCAGGTTGGACTTTCGCTGATCCTTCTTTTGATGGTCATCGTGATGCGAAACGATCTGGCGAGGCTGACGGTTTTTAACTGATGAAGCTGCTGGCCTGGGACACCTCTTCAAAATCGGGCGCGATCGCGGCCCTCGAATGGGACGAAGGTTCCCAAGCGGGTCGGATGGGGCTTCGTCTGGTGAGCGAGTGGGCGCTGAGCGTCCAGGCTCAGCATTCTGAACGCCTGCTTTGGGGGATTCATCAAACTCTCGAAGCGGCACGTTGGAAACTCTCGGACCTGGATGTTCTCGGTGTAGGCGTCGGGCCAGGAAGTTTCACTGGGCTTCGCATCGGGCTGACGACCGCGCGCACGCTTTCTCAGGCACTACGAAAGCCTCTGATCGGTGTTTCGAGTCTGGCCGCGCTTGCGCGCCCGGCGGCGCTCTGGACCGCTGAGAATAAAGAGCCCGCGCTGATTGTGGCCACGACCGACGCCGCGAAGGGAGAGCTCTTCACGCTCTATGGGGCCGCCAAAGCGGTGCGCGATTGCGCGTCGATGGCGGATGGCGATTTTCCAGGGCTGTGGAAGCGCGGTGTGGAAGAGCGTGTGATGCCTCCGGATGCGCTGGCGAAAGCGCTGAAGAAGAAGCTGGCTGAAAGCAAAATGCGTTGGCTCGCCATTGGCGAGGGGCGCTCTCGTTATCCCGAGCTCTGGGATTCGCTTCCAAAGAAGCGCGAGCTGGTGATGGATGTTCCGTTTTCTGATCAGGTCCAAGGCCGCTATGTTGCCACCCTGGCTTGGGAAGCGTATCAGGCCGGTCTTGCGCGTGACGCGCTCTCGGTGCATCCGCGGTATTTAAGGGTCGCCGACGCGCAGCTGAAGCTCGAAGCAGGACTTTTGAATAAGAACGCACCGACTCGCGGTCTCGACGATATCAATGTAGGGAATGGTCAAGTAGGACACGCATGAGTCTCGGTGGAACGACGTTCGCTCCGGCAACGGTTGGAGCGATGAGCGGTTTTCTTGCCTCATGCACCTGGGCTTTGGGGACATCGGTTTACTCGAAGCTTTCGCGTGAAAACTCAGCGGTCGCCGTGAATTTCGCGCGAGCCTGGGTTGCACTGCCTCTTTTTATTTTGGCGGAGTTCATCACAGCCGGCGGAATTCACCAGGGTCTGGCGGAGTACGCGGTCGCCGGGTGGAGCCACTTAGGCTGGATGTCGCTTTCCATGGTCGCAAGCTATGGAATGGGCGACGTGATCTTTCTCTGGAGCACGCGCTCGCTCGGAGTGCCAGGCGCGCTCGCGATCGCATCGTCTTATCCGTTTTGGACCGCCTGGGTCGGCGTGATTTTCGAAGGCCAGATTCTTCGTCCGGCGCAGTGGTTCGGCTTGGTCGTCACTCTGTGCGGCATCGTACTCGTGATTTTAAATTCGCCGCGCGCGCCCGACCGAAGTGCGAGCTCGATGTCCACGGATCCGTCTGAAGAACTGGCCAAAAGTCGAAAGCAGGCCCAGCATGCGGCCGTGCCTTGGAAGGGAATCGCGCTTGCGGTTCTGGCTTCGTTCTTCTGGTCGCTCAACAGTTATTCAGTCGCTCGCGGAAGCGTCGGCGTCTCGGTTTTCGTCGGCAATACCCTGCGCATGTCTTCTGGCGTGGTTTTGAGTTATGTATTAGGTAGATTTTTGGCGCCGAATGATCCGATTTTAATGCCTTGGAAAACGGTGAAACCGTTCCTCTGGCTTTTCGCGTTGGAATCTTTTGGCGGCTCGTTCTTTTACATGACCGCGTTCAGCAAGGCGCCTCTGGTGATTGCGGCCACGATGTGTTCACTTGCACCAGTGATCTCGGTACCGGTCGCGTTGGCGTTCGGGATGGAAAAATTTTCCCTGTTCCGCACGGCAGGAGTTGCCTTGGTGGCGATCGGGTTATCTGTGCTATGCTCCTAATCTATGCGTAAGATCTACATCGTTCCGAACATCGTCACGACGGCCAATATGTTCTGTGGCTTTTACTCAGTCATCCTTTCGATTCAGGGTGAATTCGTATCAGCTTCTTGGGCGATTCTCGCCGCGGCTGTTTTCGATATGCTGGACGGTCGAATTGCGCGGCTCGCGAAAGCGACCAGCCAGTTCGGCGTGGAATACGATTCACTTTCGGATCTGATTTCGTTCGGGATGGCGCCGGGAGTTCTCGCGTTTCAGTGGGCGCTTGCTCCGTACGGCCGCTTAGGCTGGCTTGCTTCGTTTCTCTATCTCGCGTGCGCCGCACTTCGCTTGGCGCGTTTTAACTGCAACACCGCGACGATGCCCAAAGGTTTTTTCCAAGGCTTGCCGAGTCCTGCTGCCGCAGGCGTGATGGCAACGTTGGTGATTTTTCAGCATGCAGTGGGCTGGCCTGCTGATGCGATCGACGCGCACTTCGCGAAACGCCATGTCGCGCTTATCTTGGCTCTGACCATCGCGAGCTTGATGGTGAGCACGATTCGCTTCCCGTCGTTCAAAGAGTTGAACTGGAAGTCGCGCACGACGTTCGGCTACCTCATGGTCGGTGTGATGGCCATGGTGCTGATCGCGGTGAAGCCCGAGGTCACGCTTTTCCTGACCCTGATCAGTTACGTTGCCTTGAGCATGCTTTGGAACGTGTTCCGCATGTTCAGAGCACCAGTAGCGACGAACTCTTCAGCTAAGACTCATTCGGCTGAGTGAATCTCGCAAGTTAACGCTTTTTTGATTTTGCGAATCGCGCCACCACAGCTTTGGGCGGAGACCTTCACGTCATTCACCATGAGGTCCTCGCGAATGTAGCGAGTGGATTCTTTGTGAAGCGCCAAGTCGCAGCTTCCGTTGTCTTTCCAGTCGAAATCGAGGCGATACCGGTTCGTCGCCTTTGAAGTCGCGTCGACGACGTTGAATTTTCCTTTGTGGAGAAGCCGCTTGGCTTTCTTCATCAGCGCAGCCTTCGCGTCGTCCGAGTCGTCAAACCCCTTCCAGGTAGCGTCCAAGATCAGGTCGCAGGTCGGTGCGCCAACCCAGTCCGGGCTGCTTTTAATCGCAGCTTCACTCATGCCTTGTTCAGTGAGGTCGGACAGATTGAGAGTTCGGTCATCAGGCCGTGCTTCAAACCAGCACTGATTGTCGTAGCCCTTGGTGAGACTCATCCGCATTTCAGCGACCAAGGGATAACCGTCGACTTCGACGCCCTTCTTGAACGAATAGGAATGAGTCCACACGCGCGTGCTTGGGTCCAAGCTCGCTGCACTGGTGCTTCCGAATTCGATCACCGTCGCATCGAGATTTCGATGAAGTGAAAGGTCATAGGTCATTTTGCCGTCCCAGTTTCCCATGAACCGTCCGGAGAAAACGGGAAGCACCCGGGAAGTGAACGCGAATTCCTGCTGAATGAGAAGACCGAGGCAGGGGTCGATTTGGGTCCCGGGTCCAGCCTGGGCCGTTCCGACTGTGCTGGCCAAAAGGGTACCTAGAATCAGTAAGGAATTCGGAGCATGCATAGGCTGGCTTATTACGCTGCGCGTCATTCATTGTCAATCCCGTGAAATCTTGAGACTCTCCCTGGGCTTATGAAGACTAAAGAGCTGACCGTGGCAGTAGTGGGAGCGACTGGGGCTGTTGGAAGAGAACTCCTGGGGATTTTGGACCAACGAGACTTTCCAGTCGGAAAACTGATCCTTTTGGCCTCGCCCAAGAGCGAAGGTAAGGCGATTACTTACCGAGATCAGTCGCATCGCTGCCAGTCCCTGAAAAAGGGGTGCTTCGACGGGGTCGATATCGCCTTCTTCGACGCCTCGGACGCGGTTTCAAAAGAATGGGTGCCCGAGGCCGCCGAAGCCGGCGCCTGGGTGGTCGATAATTCGGCCGCGTTTCGAATGGAGAAGGACGTGTTTCTTCTCGTTCCCGAGGTCAACGGCGAGCTTTTGAAGGAACGTTTGAAGAAGGGCGCGAAAACCGCCCGTGAACGAATCATCGCAGGCCCGAACTGCTCGACCGTTCAGATGGTGGTCGCACTGAAGCCGATTCTCGACCAGTGGGGGCTTGAGCGCGTGGTCGTTTCGACTTACCAGAGCACGAGTGGCGCCGGGGCGGCCGCCATGGAGGAACTTTCGGCCCAAACCGTGGGCATGTTCAACCAGAAGACCGTGGCTCCCAAGGCTTTCACCCATCAGATCGCCTTTAACTGCATTCCCCACATCGGGGGATTCAAAGACGACGGTTACACGAGCGAAGAACAGAAGATCATGGCCGAAACCCGTAAAATCTTGGGACTTCCTGATCTGCGCGTGACCGCGACTGCGATCCGCGTTCCCACCTTCTCGTGCCACTCGGAATCGGTGAACGTGGAAACCCAGAAACCGTTCGAAGTAGCTGAAGTTCGCAAAGCGCTTGAGGCGCACGACGGGATCGAAGTTCTCGACGATCCCGCGAAGAATATTTACCCGATGAACGTCACCCACTCGGACGATGAAGTGGAAGGCGCGACGGGAAGGGATCCGGTCTACGTGGGCCGAATTCGCCGGGATCATTCAGTCAAGAATGGGCTGAATTTCTGGGTCGTTTCGGATAACCTCCGGAAAGGAGCCGCCCTGAATGCTGTTCAAATCGGTGAAATGCTACTTACCTCGCTGGGCTAGCGCTCTCACAGGGCTTTTGGGCCTTGCTGCGCTCAGTGCCGGCCCGGTTTGGGCCCAGTCGCCGAGCCCAAGTCCGGTTGCGACCACCGGGGTTTCGATCACCGATACCGAACCTGTTACGCCTCAGGTGAATACCAATATCGGCGGCACGTCGGGGGCTTGGTACGCCGGAAGTAACGACGGAACTCAGCCGGTATCGGTTGATACCAACGCTGGTTTTCACTTTTTTGACTTTCGCGCGTCTGCATCAACCGGTCTTAACTCGAGTCCACCCGACATCATCATGGTGGATGTCACGCTGGGAACCGCACCCACGGGCACGCTTCAGACGGTGATCGTCGCGAAGATCACTACTGGCACAGCGGTCAGCCAGCTCGTGCCGATCGCCTGTTCTGGATCGAACACGAATGCGGGTGGATGCATCGATTGTTACTATGGGTTTACCTGTCAAACGGGTGCGCCCCCTGCCGGAACTCCGAACGCGAACCTTCGCTGGGGAGCGCGCTATAACGGAAACCTTACGGTTCGAGTGGGGTTTTACCCCAAGGACATCTGCGCGACCCTGAGTAGCACGACCACCATTCCCGGATGCGCCGGTAGTGCGGTGGGTCTGTCTACCACCGGACCCGCCACGATTCCGCTCACTTTTTACGCAGTCAATGAGCCGGATACGATCACGATTCCAGATCCGACGCAGCTGACCTCGGGAGGAGACGCGTTCACCCTGGCTTTGCAGGGTTACCCGTCGCCCAACCCAAGCGCTTCACCGTCGCCGACCGTTCCGATGACGTTGAATCCTTGCCCGTCGCCCACCCCTACGAATTTCTACATTCCGCAGGACGGTGGCATCAAGGTCAATACCGATGCCTTCAGTGCGAGCAGCGCTCCTTCGAACTCGGGTGGAGCGCCATTCGATACGCTTGTGGCCGTTGGAAGAATCGGCGGAACGCCCGATACGTCGTCAACCGGATATACGAACAACGATCTTTTGTCTCGTACGCAGACCGGAAACTATCAGCGGATTAGCGGAATCAACAACACGCCGCCCAACGGACCCGATATTCTCTACGACATCGATTTTGCACTTCGAGATAAAGCTGGAGCTCTGACTACTTTCGGTTGCCCGTTGACCGGAGTTCAGACTGCGGAAGTTTATGGTTTTCTCGCCCAGGACAAATGCTTTATCGCAACGGCGACTTTCGGCTCGCGCGAGGCGGCACCTGTCCAGATGCTCAGACAGTTTCGCGACAAGCTTCTTCTGACGAACGATTACGGCCGTCTTTTTGTCAGCTGGTACTACACCAACTCTCCGGCTGCCGCTGATTGGCTGGAAGACCATGCTTGGCTGAGACCGGTCGTTTTGACGGCGTTTTTGCCTGTGGAATTCATCGTCTGGTTGCTTCTTCATCCAGCACTCGCGTTCCCGCTTGCGGGAATGAGCTTAGCCCTCCTCGCATTTGCTCGGCGTGGGGTTGAAGCATGAGCCGGGTTTTTCAAATCCCTCTTCTCGTCGTTCTGACAGGCAGGCTAGTGAGCTCGGCCTTCGCGCAGGAACCCTTTGCGACGAGTAATCAGCCCTATATCGATCGACTGAAGGCGACGATGCCGCCCGAGTCAAAGCGTGACGCGAAATTTCAGGCCGTCCAGACGTCTGAAAATCCGAACCCGTACATCGACGAGGTCAAGAAGACCCCAAAGGTCGCTCGTCCTGGTGAAATTCCTGAGCCGCCGGAAGGGCAGAGCTATACGGAATTTCTGAAGAGCAGGCTGGGTGAAGAAAAAGCTCCGGGCGAGTCTTACTCTGAACGTGAAAAGCAGAGACTGATTGAGACGAAAGACAAAGAGAGTGCCGACGTGAGTGCGATCGCTCGCGTGAAAGAGGGGAATTCCGAGCTCGAAATGGTGCGTAAAGGCACGATTCATTACGCAGCGGGTTTGCAAATGGGCACCTCGGTAACTCGAGTCGTGACCGCGATTCCGGGCGCTTCGCTTCGTAACTTCAATGACGTTTACGGAACCGGTTGGATTCCCGATCTCCAGCTCTTTGCCGAGCTGCAGCCATTTCATAGTGAATGGGTGGGGAACTTCGGCCTGATCGCAGGCGGTGGGGCTTCGGTTTTCAAAGGCACGGGCGCGTTCTCGCGCGATATTCACCTGGCCACCGAACTGGGCGGCGGTTTGGTTCCGAGGGCGGTCGACGTGACTTTCCGCTTTATTTCGCTCCCGGTTTTCGCGGGCGCCAATTTCCGCTTAAATCTTTTCCGTATTTTCCGGCCCTTTGTTCAGGCAACTCCGGTGCTGATTCCGTATCGAGAAATTCGCGACGACAATTCGAACACTCGCGGTGGCTTTTCAAAGGGCCTGATTGCCACGGCCGGCGTAAATATTCTGCTCGACTGGATGAGCAAGACCGCAGCCTGGGATATCTATACCGCCGCGAACGTGAAGCACACCTATATGAGCGTCACCTATACGCGCCTCACAACCGTTTCGAGCGCCGTGAATTTTGACTTCAGCGGCATTGATCTCGGGTTCACCTTTGAATTCTGATCCGATCTGGAAATACGCCGCGCTCGTTTCCTATGTGGGAACCCGTTACTGCGGCTGGCAGAAGCAAAAGGGCTCGGCCGCCGAAGGGGCGCCGAGCATTCAGGAGACGATCGATCTCTGTCTCAGGAAAATGACTCAGGAACCCGAGGCAAAGGTCGTCGGCAGCGGACGCACGGATAGCGGCGTCCACGCAACGGGGCAGGTGATGCATTTCGTTCTGAGGCGTAAACCCTGGAACCCTGACATTTTGCTCAAGGGCCTGAACGGACTTCTTCCGCGCGATATTCAGGTGCTGGCCGTTCGCGAAATTCCGATCGAGTTTCACGCTCAGAAGAGCGCCGAGAAGAAGCAGTACAGCTACTACTTCCAGCAGGGCGCAGCCTCAGTACCGAGCCAGGAGCCCCTGAGCCGCTGGATTCGTAAGCGCCTCGACCTTGCGGCCATGCAAGACGCCGTGAACCGGCTCGTGGGCGAGCACGACTATAAGCCCTTCCAGGCCCGAGGCGCGAAAGTAGGGACAACCGTCAGGCGGATACTCGAAGCCGAGATTTCCGAGCTGCCCCTGCCGTTCCCGGGAAGTACCCCGGTGCCGTCGAACCCGGTCACCCTGGTCCGGGTCCGGCTGGTCGGAACCGGGTTTCTCAAGCAGATGGTTCGCGGAATCGCGGGCACCCTGCTTCAGGTGGGTGAGGGCAGGCGCCCCCCATCTTGTATGAGCGAGATTCTAGCCACTGGGGACCGAAACCTGGTCGGCCCGACCGCCCCTGCCCGGGGCCTTTGGCTCGAACGGGTCTGGTATACCGGGGTGGAGTGGTGACAGGTGTGCCGACACTTTCGTCTTCGAAAGTATCGGCACACCTTTGACCCCAAAAGGTACGGGATACCTGTGCCATTTTCGGCTTCCTTTGAGCGTCCCGATCCACTAAAAGGCGTCTCTATGGAATTCTCTGTTCAAGTTGATAAGCCGTCACACATCACCCGTAAGCTCTCCATTCGCGTTGCCGCGAAGGAAGTGAACACTCGCTTTCAGCGCGGTCTGGCCGAAGTCCAGAAGACCGCGAAGATCAAAGGCTTTCGCCCAGGCATGGTGCCGATCTCGGTTGTGAAACAATATTACGGCGAAGACGTTCGTCACCAAGTTTTCCACGACTTGATCGACGAGTCGTACCGCGAAGCGCTTCGTGAACAGAAAATCAAAGCCGTGGGTCGTCCACAGATCGACACCCCAGACCACAAAACCGGAGCTGGCGATCACGATCACTCTGTGACCGAAGACAAAGATCTCAACTTCACCGCAACGGTCGAAGTTCTTCCTGAAATTGAAGTGAAGAACTACAAAGGCATCGCGCTGACCGAAGGTAAAAAAGACGTCACCGATCAGGACATCGAGATCGTGATCAAAGGCCTTCTCGATTCCCAGGCTGAGCTGGTTCCTGCTTCAGGCGGACTGGCGAATGCTGATGGTTCGTTGAGCTCGCGCCCTGTGAAAAAAGGCGATTTCGCAGACATGGCGTTCTCGGGCGGTCTCGTGACCCCGAACGGCATCGAAGAGAAACCGGGCATGAAAGGCTCGCGCGTTCTCGAAGTCGGTTCAGATCAGCTGATCCCAGGTTTCGAAGATAACATGGTCGGCATGCGCGCCGGCGAAACCAAGACCTTCCGCATCCCTTTCCCAGCTGATTATTTCGAA
>FSTS01000545.1_pt1 | contig 11456 bp, 11 predicted proteins | sample 1636961 | NCBI WGS metagenome assembly FSTS01 (sample SAMEA3914819, study PRJEB12502) | metagenome | biome: forest; material: soil | place: Canada | collected 2010-06-26 | depth 0.3 m
CACGGGAGCAACCGGAGTCACGGGCGCAACTGGAGTCACGGGAGCAACTGGAGTTACAGGCGCAACCGGAGTTACGGGCGCAACCGGAGTTACGGGCGCAACCGGAGTTACGGGAGCAACCGGAGTTACGGGAGCAACTGGATCGACAGGCGCAACTGGTTCAACAGGCGCAACTGGTTCAACAGGTGTAACCGGTTCAACAGGCGTAACTGGTTCAACAGGTGTCACCGGCGCAACGGGCATAACCGGAGCAACAGGTGTAACGGGTTCTACCGGTGCAACGGGTCCTGTGGGCGCAGTGTCTGGTGCCGTCACTTACGGTTCGACGAACAATGCGGTTTCGATCCAGTCGAACGGTGTCACTCGCGTCACCGTCAATACAACGGGTGAAGTCGGCGTCTCGGGTTCAATCTACTCGGGAACGGTCACGATCACCGGCGCATCGACGACGACCTACGATACTCTGACCGGTAACGTCGCAACGTGGGCAGGCCCTGCGACGACGGGTACGGTCAACATGAACAATATGCGCGATGGTGGCGCCTACACGGTGGTCATCACGGGTAGCGGTACGGGTCTGATTACCTTCAACTGCTACACGGGTGCAGGAACTGGCGCACTGACGACCTCGTTCCGCCCTGCCAACGGCACTCGTTCTGGTACCACGACCGTCTACACTTTCATCCGTGCAGGCTCGGTGGTCTACATCAGCTGGATCAGTGGTTTCTAATCTGAACTGAAGCTGTCGGGGCTCCGGTATCTGCCGGTAATCCGACAGTCAGAACTACCGAAATTCCGGCCGTTTTCTCAGCTTTTCGTCTGTGCTGTGGTTTAAACCCACAGCGGGCACTGGCACATCGACTGCAATTCACCTTTCGTAACGAAACTCATTCACACGAAAGGTGAACCAAATGAAAACGCAGAGACCTAGAAACTTAATTGCCTCAACCCTAACGGCACTGACGATGGCCATTCCTTGCACGGCACTCGCTGCTCCCGTCCGCGGTAAGGCCTTCGTCGTCGATCCACTCACGGATGCTACAGTTCGCGTGACCGATTCTTCGGGACGCGTTCTTCAGGAGTCGCCGCATGCAACCGATGAAACGGGGCGCTACCGGCTCGACATTGCGGACGGAATCACCGACTTCCGCGTTGAAGTCATCGACGGCCTTCATCAGGGCAAACCTTTCGAAGGCACGCTTCGCGCCGATGTTCATCAGTTCAAACCGCAGCTCGACCTGGTTTACGTCAATGCGGCGACGACGCTCGAGGCTTCCGCTCTCGATCGTCGTCTCGGCACGGACGTGAAAGCCGCGCTCGGCGTTCCGTCTGGAATGGGCCTTGGGTTCGACCTCGATAGCAACCGTCAGCCCTATTTTTCGACTTCTGCCTTTTTAAAAGAAGCGAATCGTAGCGGCGGATTTGATGCCTACGTCGCATCTTGGAAACCGGGACTTACCTTCGCTCAACCAGCAGTGGTCGGTGGCGTCGGATCCAGCATTCTTGATTCCGCCTTCGAATCACTGGTGAAAGGGGCCGCAGAAAAAGTCGGTGGTGAAGGGGCGGGCTGGGTCATGGGACTGCTTCTTGGTGAAACCGGTGAAAGCCACGATATGGCCGAGATTAAAAACGAACTCGCGGCACAGAAGGAGATGCTGAAAAACATCTCTGCTCAGATTACGCAGCTCGGTTTGGCACTCGATCAAGCCAAAGACCAGATTATCGCTTCGACCGACAAAGCAAGCTACGACACCAGCTCGCATGTTCTGGCTGCTCCGATTTCCGACATCAAAGCACTCTATCAGCGTCTGGCTTGGTTGGCGGAAGCGAAGCCTGAAGAAGATAATCGCAAAGAAGTTGAAGATCTTCGTGCTGCAATCAAATCGACGATTCTCTCGAAAGAAACTCAGATTCACGACTCGCTCGTGACGACCGCCGGTGCAGAGGGTTTACTTCCACTCTGGAATCGTATCGCTTCCCGCGGCACCGGTTATCCACGCTTCGTGCATAACGGTTACCTGAATGCGGCGTACTCGCAGTTCGGTTACTACTACGGCGCGCAGCTTACAGCTTTGAACCTCATCGTCGAGGTTTATCACTCGGACAAGCCATCGAATCCACGCCTGGCGAAAGCAAATGCGGATCTGTTTGCGGCAAACTTGGTTAAACAGAAGGCCTATTTGCCTCGCCAACCCTGGGCGGATGACCGCGTGATTGCGGACATGAAGACCGGTTTGATGTGGCAGCGCGACCTGGCTCGTTGGGACACCACGAAGGAGTACTACTCGTCGCTCTATCGCGGCCCTGCCGCCGGTTTGCAACAGACTGCGATGGCCATGAACTTGAATGGATTCAAGGGCTGGGATCTTCCGACTGAATACCAGTCAAAAACTCTGGTGGAAGGCTCAAGCGGTGATGCTCTTGGATTCTTGAAAACCAATGGCTTCGTCATGCAGAGCCTTGGCTTCACGACGCTTTCGAGCACGATTATGGGTAATGACGGAAAGCTCTACTATCCATACGCGCCGCTCGGTTATCTTCTTCCGGTTCGTGTGATGACGGCAGAGGAGCTGAAGTAGAAATCAGCACGGAAGCAGTTCGCCGAGCACGGAAGCTCATTAGAAAGGCCTCGCTGGTGGAAACACCTGCGGGGCCTTCGCCGTTTTATGACTTTGACTGAGCCTTGCGAAAAGAAAATCGCGCTGTTTCCCGCGCCAAAACGGCCTCAGAAATAACTTTCGCTAGCGGCTCGAAGAGCGAGTAAGTCGGGTAGACGATTCGTTCTAGCGCGCTTAGCTTCAGAAGTCCTTCGTTCCTGAGGTTTTCGACAGGTTCTTTCACGAACAGGCACCAGCGGATCGGGTCAACGGCGACCGCGTAAGAACCGAAATGTTTCTGCTTAGAAACCATCACGGTGATTCGGTCGGCATGGTCTTGTTGTTGTTTTGAGTAAGTCAGGCCGATCGGGTGGAATGTAACGGAACGATACTTGGCCAGTAGTCGTTGATCGCTGCTGATCAGGAGCTTGCTCCGGCCCGAAAGCCTGAGCTCGCGGTGGAGGCTTTGAAAAATCACCTTGAGTGCGCCACTGCCTCGAAACGCTTTGTCGATCGCGAGGCGGCTCACTTCGACGCATTCCTCTGGTCGAGGGAGGATGCCGCGCGCGATTCCTTCTTTCTGAACGGTCTCAGGAAGGAAGGCGAAGGGAAGATCGGATCCGTGCCTAGGCGATTCAGGGAAGTGCAGTACCGCCGATCCGACACAGCGTGAGCCGGAGAACATGCCCAGGACTCGGATCCGGCGGTTATCTTGGTCGGACGCCCGGGGCGTCGAATCAGCCTTCCAGGCCGCGGTTTTCCCCGAGTCGAGGTAGGCGGATTGAACCAGCTCTTCCGCGAGCGCAAGCTCGCGAACATCCGTAAGAACACGGACTTGGAACTGCTTAAAAGCCTGGATGGATTGGGCTGGTCGCATTGAGGGGTCCTTTTGACACATTGAGCCGAACTCGTCAATCATTAACAGACTGAAATAGTCAGGTAATGATATCGGTCCGTATGTCTTCAAAAGGCAGTCCAAGCCACAGGGCGAGGTTTGCGAAGCCGTATTGCGAAGCCATATAAAGAACCCCCCCGCCGGCAGGGCCGACAGGGGGTTAAGGTTAAATACAGATATTATTGATATTATTCGGCTTTTTTAGCTTCAGGCTTAGCGGTAGCTGCATCGGCTTCAGGGCCGGTGCACTCGTCATAGTGCTTTCCGTCCTGCTTGTGGTGGTGGCCGTTATGTTCGTAGTCGGTGTGGGTTTTACCGTCGGCAGTGGTGTGCTCTTCAGCTTTATGGCCGCATTTCTTGCCGTGCTTATGCTTCGGATGGGCTTCAGCTTCTTTATGCTCAGGAGCTGGAGTTTCAGTCGTGGTGCCTTCGGCGCGGGCGACCAGTGGGGAGAGAGCGAGAAGTGCGGCTACAGCAATAGGTGCGAATTTGAATGAGTTCATGGATAGGTTTCCTTTGATTAAAGGTTGAACCCGTCTGCTCTTGAACGCAAATAAATTGCATCTGTTGGAGGCCTCGGCATTCTGCCTCTTCCCGGCGCCCTCGGATCAAGCTACCGTAAAGCTCTATGAAACAAGCTACGGCAGCAAAAACGCCTCGGACGGTGCAACCTTTTACCTCCTATCAGAAGTTCGTGGTCGCGATCCTCGCGTTCCTTCAGTTCACGATCATCTTGGACTTCATGATCCTCTCGCCCTTGGGCGCGATGCTGATGCCGGCGCTACAGATTACAACGTCGCAGTTCGGGCTCGTGGTTTCGGTCTACGCTTTTAGCGCCGGAATTTCCGGGTTTCTTGCGGCGGGCTTCGCTGATCGCTTCGATCGCAAAAAACTTCTGCTCTTCTTCTATGCAGGCTTCGTGGTCGGAACGCTGTTTTGCGGACTGGCGCCTACTTTTCACCTGTTGCTGCTGGCTCGAATGGTGACCGGGGTTTTCGGCGGGGTGCTCGGCTCCATCGTGTTTGCGATCACGACCGATCTTTTCACGTTCGATATGCGTGGACGCGTGATGGGCTTCATTCAAACGGCCTTCGCGGGAAGCCAGGTTCTGGGAATTCCTCTGGGGCTCTTTCTCTCGAATCACTGGGGATGGCATATGCCGTTTCTGATGATCGTCGCGGTGAGTTCCATCGTGTGGATCATGATCTGGCTGCGCCTGAAGCCGATCGATACGCATCTTGCGCTTCATCCAGATCGCAAACCGTTTCATCATCTGCTCACGACGGTTTCGAATCCAGGGTACTTGCAGGCATTTGCTACTACCGCACTTCTGAGCACCGGCGGCTTCATGTTGATGCCTTTCGGAAGTGCGTTCACCGTTCACAACCTGGGTATCGACATCACCAAACTTCCAATGATTTATTTGGTAACTGGGCTCTGCGCGATTTTCACCGGTCCATTGGTTGGAAGAGCGAGCGACTCGTTCGGGAAGTTTAACGTCTTCTCCTTTGGAACAGTCGTGAGCATCATCATGGTGCTGATCTATACGAATCTGGGTGTCACCCCGATCGGGATGGTCATGCTCGTGAACGTCGTGATGTTCGTCGGTATTTTTTCGCGAATGATTCCGTCTCAGGCGCTCATGTCAGCGATTCCAGATCCCGCAAGCCGCGGTTCGTTCATGTCCGTGGGCGCGTCGGTTCAGCAGATGGCGGGCGGATTGGCTTCTATTTTGGCCGGCCTGATCGTCGTTCAAGGACCTGGCGGTTATCTCGAGCATTTCGATCGCTTAGGCTACGTCGTCGTCGGTGCTTCACTCATCACCGTCTGCATGATGTATCTGATCAATCGGAAGATTCTGGGTCAGGTACGGGTGCAAGGGGCAGGGCAGACTGCGTGATTCAGGCTTTAGTGGCATTGCGAGTCCGTAGGATGCGCGACGCAGTAAGGTGAGTTGGTCGGAATCGCCGCAGTCAGCGCGAATGGATTAATAAGCGTGATCAGCGGCACATCCCAGCTATTCGGTAGGTTTGCGGTGATTCCGCCCGAGTACGCGCCGCCCGGAAGTTGTGGGTAGACGCCGTTTCCGAGATTGTTCGTTTTGTTTCGGCCCCACGAGTAGAGGTTACCGTTGCAGTCGAGCGCATAGCTGTAAAAGATCATCGCCGAGCCCGAGAAGACGTCGGTAAAACAACCGACACTCGACATCAGCTGCACGGGTTGCATGACCAGTTTTTCGCCCACTCCCCAGTCCCAGCGATACGCTCCGCCAGATGAACCTGAGTTGCTTGCGTAAGGATTGTTCGCGTAGTCGAGCTCTTGACCGTTACCGACTTCGCCTTGAGCCGCGTCTCCCCAGCCCCAGAGAGTGCCATCGGCGAGAATCGCGTGCACCGAGGCGTAGCTTGCACTGATCTTGGCTACTGCCTGCGTGAAGCCCAGTTGGGTGTTGAGCGCAACCGGTGTGAGCTGCGTTTTGGTGACTCCGTATCCGCCCGTTCCTAAGCCAAGAAGCTCAGCATGGTATCCCCAACCGTAGAGCTGGCCGTTGATATCGAGCGCGAGGTGAAAGTAAGAGCAGCCTGAAACAATGTCGACGATCTTTCCGGCGCTGGTTGGAAAGGCCACTTGATGAGCGACTTTATAGTCCGCGCTCGTGTTCGAGATGCCGAGGTCGCGCTGCGCCTGATAAGTATTCGTCGGTGGGCTTGCCGCGCTTCCGCCAGAGCCCCAGGTCCAGACGCTTCCATCGCTACCGAGCGCGACCGCGGTCGCGTAGCCGATTGAGATCTGGATAATTTTTACTCCCGTTGCGACCGGTAAATTCACCTGAGTAGGGTAGGCGACCCAGCCGGCGTCGGTGCCGTCAGCGAGAAGGCCGCCGCTAGCATCTCCCCAGATCCAAAGAGTTCCATCGTCTTTGATCGCGGCGTCGACCACTTGAGACGCATGAACCTTAATAACGTGATTGAAGGCATTTCCGTTTGCGTCCTGTGTAATTTTATAAGGAGTGGACGCATCGGTGCTTCCCGAGCCCGGGTCGTGGCCTGAAGGTGAGGTCAGGAAGACTCCCCATGTCCAGACCGAACCGGCCGTGTCGAGCGCGATCGCCTGATGGAGACCGCCTTGAACGTCGGTGAATTTCACGGTTGAAGCGACGTTGATTGCGGTTGGTAGCAGAGCGTTTCCTCCGCCAGTGACACCTAGGCCGCCGTACGTCGCCTGTACCCATGGCGTATAACGTTCCGTTAGATAGATAGAACGTCGAGTACTCGGCGGCACCCACGCGACTGATCAAAGGTGAGGGGCTCGGAGACGGAGATGAGCTCGGCGAGGGCGATGGGCTGGGTGAGTGCGACGGACTTACAGTTGGCGAAGGTGTTGGAGATGGACTCGGTGATGCGCTCGCCGACGGCGATGGGCTTGGCGAGGCTGAGCTGATGCCCGCTAATATCGTAGTGGTCGTGTGCTGGAAGCGAGAGCAACCCGAGGCGCATGAAAGCATGAGCGACACTAGAACTATGCTTTTCGGAGTAGGATTTTTGAACACTCTATATGTATTCTGAATTCTTTTGGTTTTTCCCTCAACTGTGTCTAAAAATGCCTGTTTTCATGTGTAAATCCGCCCGCCATCCCGTTTAGGTATGGCGGGCAGCTTTTACGCTAGTTTTCCCATTCGCCCGCTCTGGTAGTCCATGAACGCCTGGCGGATTTCCTGTTCCGTGTTCATCACGAATGGACCATATCCAACGATCGGTTCACCCAAGGGTTGGCCACTCAAAATCAGCAGGGTCGAGTCTTCGGTCGCCTCGAATGCGAACTGATCGCCTTCACGCTCAAACAACGCAAGTTCGGCTTCTTTCGCGGTTTCGCCACCAGGAAGTTTGATCGCGCCTTTGAGAACGAAGACCGAAGTCGTGTGCCCGCTCTGGACCTGGAACTCGGCTTTTGCGCCCTTTTTCACGCGAACATCCCAGACGTTCATCGGGCTGAAGGTTTGGGCTGGGCCCTTTCCGTCTGAATACTGACCTGCGATGACGCGAACAGAACCCGCTCCATCTGCAAGTTCGATCCGCGGAATCTGTTGGTCGGTGATTCCCTGGTACCGAGGTTTGGTCATCTTATCTTTTTTCGGCAAATTGACCCAGAGCTGGACCATTTCAAAGGCGCCTCCGCGTTTCGCGAAATCGCGACCATGGAATTCCTCGTGAACGAGTCCTGAAGCGGCGGTCATCCATTGCACGTCGCCGGGGCCTATTTTTCCGCCTCCGCCGGACGAGTCGCGGTGTTCGACTTCACCTTCATAGACAATGGTTACGGTTTCAAACCCCCGATGGGGGTGCCCGCCAACTCCCTTTTTTTCCTTTGTCGGAGGAAACTGGGCTGGACCCGCATAATCCATCAGAAGGAACGGCGACATCTCCTGGGCGATGTCGTTGTAGGAGAAGATGTTTCGAACCGGAAAGCCGTCGCCTACCCAGTGGCTTCCATTGCTCTTCTTAATAAACGAAAGTTTTTTCATCGGTTTCATAGACTTGACTCTAGCTGTTTTGGGTGGCCCTGATTAGTGGGATAATCAGGGATAGACTGTTCTACCTAATAGACAATGGGCTGGTGACCAGTGGTGACTGTGTGTCACCGGTTTGGTGACTAATCCGTTGACACGTTGCGTTGCCCGGCATAAATCTGCGTCCATCGTGATCTTCGAGCATTCTTCATACCGAGACTATCTCAAGGCTGTGCTGGCCCAACGAATTGGCCAGAACTCGGCCTATTCGCTCCGCGCGTTTGCACGTCAGCTTGAAGTCCATCACACGACCTTGGTCCAGGTTTTCGCGGCTCGCCGCAATCTCTCGCGGACGCGAGCGCATCAGATCGCGACCAGGCTCGGTCTCAAGGAATCTGAATACGAATACTTCCTGCTTTTGATCGATCAAGAAGAAGCCGAGCATCCCGAACATCAGGGCCGTATTCGCGAACGGCTCGCGGCTTTGGGTGGAAGAGACCCAGCTTACAATCTTTCGATCGACCATTTCCGGATGATCGCCGACTGGTACCACGTACCCATTCTGCAGATGGCTCGTCTGGCGACGTTTTCGTCTGAACCGAAAACGATCGCGAAGAAGCTTGGCATTTCTGTAGTCGAAGCCGAGCAGGCGATTCAAAGGCTGGAGCGTCTTGAGCTGCTTAAAAAGGCCGCGGACGGAAATTACCGGCCCGTGCAGAGTAGAATTCTCGCGCAAGCTAAGGCGCCGAGCGACGCCATTAATCGGTTTCACCATCAGATGCTCTCGAAGGCATCGGAAGCGCTGAGCGCACAGCCGACAGATGAACGTCTTATGAGTACTGAGACCTTCGCGTTTGATGCGACAGGGTTCGAAGAGGTTCGTCGGCTGACGAACGAATACCTGGATCGCGTCTCGAGCTTCGCTAAAAAAGGTAAAAAACGTGACCGAATCTATCACCTCGGAACGTTCTTCTTCAATTTGACCTCCGAAAGGAAACGGAAATGAAAACTCAGGCGTTCTTAGTCACGGTGACGAGTTTGATTCTCGGCCTGTCTTCGGTTCCCGCATTTGCGACTGGCGATTCTTTCGGAACCCGCGGCGGCGACGACGTGGGGATCGAGTTTTCGAGAACCATCAACGACGTGATCGCTGATGTGGCTTCTTTCGGCGGAGCGGCGTTCCCTGAGCTTTCGACCATGCGCCTGGCACAGGTAGCGAAGGATGTGAAGATTATCGTCGTTGCCGACGCGTTGATCGTGACTCCGAACGGAACTCCTCAAGAGTCGGTTGCGGTGAATCAGCCTGCTGCGATGTTGATTTTAGTGAATCGCGCGCGTTGGGCCGCGATCATTGACGAGGCGATTCGCCGCAGTGTCGTTTTTCACGAGCTGTTGGGTCTGATGGGTATCGAAGACAGCGCTCTTTACCAGCTTTCCGGAAGATATGCTCAGCTCGTAGCGGACCGTGCTTCGGCCGAGAGAATTCGCCGTCAGGGCGACACGCTTCCGCTTCAAGAGCTGCTGACCGCCTACTACTCCAATCTTCAGAATACCGATGTGAGCGCTCAGGACGTGCGCGTTGCAGCACTCGAGAAATTAAGTGCCCGCGCCGAAGACCTCGCGGACTTTGATTCGATGTGGAGCGTGGCTCGCGTGTTTCTCGTCGCAAAGGCAGCCGAAGACCAATATTACTCTTGGGCTTGTCAGAAGCAGGATGAAGTTCTTCTACAAGTGGTTCAGAAGTTTCCCGGCTCGGGCCTAGTGCGTGATCGCACGTACCCGCAGCGCCGCGTATTTCATGAGTTCTGTAACGCCGAGGTGGGCTTCTACCGTGCTTTCGCTTTCTTGCGGGCACAGCTCACGCCGTTGATTGGCAAGTTTGACCACTGTGCCCTCGAGAATCCCGACTTTGTTCGCTACCTCGATATCGCCGGTCAAGTCTTCTCGATTCAAGGTTCGGGATACGACTGGGTCGATCGCGAAGTTCAGGATTTCCGCGGTGCCCTCTGGGCCGATATTCGTACCTTGGGTTGTACGGACGTGAAGCCTGAAAACTTTCTGACGTACTATCCGTAATTCGATAGAATCGATTTGATGGTTCTGCTTTGGCTGGGGCTTTTCTTCGGCATCTTCGGCTGCAACGAGTCCGTCGCGGGCTGGTGCGATCTCTCCTTACACGGGGGCGAAAAGCTGGCGAAGCAGTATGCCGAGCTTTACGAAGCTGGATATGGCGCGCAGGGAATTCCGGTTCTCGATGAGGCAGTGATTTTTCATCGTGGCGCGAGCGTGAATTTTCGGGGCAAGACGAATCACGGAGTCGTTGAAGTCGAAACAGCTTTTGGTCCCGCCGTTCTGAAGTTTTTCCCGCCCGAAATGTCCTTGGAGAAGAACCACGTTTCCCTTTCGCTTCAGAAGCTATTGGGTGACCTGGGAATCGCGCCTGCGGTTCTTGGTGTGATTCCGCCGAGGCCCGGCCATGAAAATGGCGGCCCCGCTTTACTGATGAAGAAGGCACCTGGGGTGTTGGTCAAGCGCGAGACCCCACGGTCGATCAAGTACTACGGCAAGGCAGGGCTCACACGCGCTGCAGCTCATCAGGCCGCGCAGTCGATCCGCCTCTTTGAGCAGCTTCTGAACTCTCTTTCGATCTACGGCGAGGACGTTCAATTTCTCATGACCGAAGACGGGCAGGTCTCGGTTTTCGATTTTGACTTCTATTCCTGGCGTTCACCGGCAGGGGAGGTGCGGTCTCTTTTTCTGGATCGGGCCCAGTGGCTTATCCAGCGGACGACTATGCCACCGAACGATTTCACGTACCTAGCCGACTATCTCGAAAACCTCGGTCAGTAGGACAGATTTGCCTCGCTGCTCCAGTCGACAATGAGCGCTCTCGTCTTGACTAAAGTTAACGTTTACGTCAAGGTTAGGCGGCATGCTTCAAGCGACACGCCCAAAAACTAAAAGTCCTACTAAAGCAGAAGGTTATGCGATTTCTGACCTGGCCGATGAGTTTCAGGTCAGCACGCGAACCGTCCGTTTCTATGAAGAAAAGGGTCTGCTTGCGCCCGAACGGGGGCCCGGTGGTCAGCGCGTCTTCCGACGCCGAGACCGGGTGCGCTTGAAACTGATTCTTCGAGGCAAGCGCTTCGGGATGACGCTCGACGAGATCGTCGCGGTCCTCGGGAAAGACAACGCAAAGCTCAGTGAGAAAGCACAGATTCAGAAGGCCCTTACTTTTGGACAGCAGTACCTTCAAAAAGTTCGCGCGCAGATCTCCGAGCTTCGGCAGATTGAAAAAGAAATGGTCGAGCACGGAGAAGCCTGCGTGACCCGGCTTTCGGAGCTGGGTGCGACTCTGCCCGAGATCGAACTTCTGGTGAAGGAAGCGAGCGCCGAGACATGAGTCAGCTAGAATGGAATTCAATCGGAAAGCCCGCGGTCGGGGCGGCCTTAGAAG
>FSTS01000249.1_pt1 | contig 11426 bp, 10 predicted proteins | sample 1636961 | NCBI WGS metagenome assembly FSTS01 (sample SAMEA3914819, study PRJEB12502) | metagenome | biome: forest; material: soil | place: Canada | collected 2010-06-26 | depth 0.3 m
AAGGCAAAGACTGCAAAGGCCACAAAAAAGAAGGCAAAGACTGCAAAACCTGCAAAGGCGACGCTAAAGAAGGCGCTGCCGGCGCCCCAGCGGGCTCAGGCGCTGCACCAGCCGCTCCAGCTGCTGAATAAGGTCAGTGTCTAAGGATTCTGTGGCCCTCCGGAAGTCGGTTTGAATCACTTCCGGAGGGCCTCAGTGCCAAAAGGACTTTCGTATGTTTCAAAATCACGGCACGGGCGTCGGCGCCCGGAATAAACATTTTGAAAGCCTGGTCGAAAAGCGCTCGCCTTCGATTCAATGGATCGAAGTCATCACCGAAAATTTTCTCCCTGAACCCGGCCTGCCTCCTCTGCTCGCACGTCAGCGCCTTCGGCAGCTTCGCGAGAAGTACCCAGTGGCACTTCACGGCACTTCGCTCAATTTGGGCTCTACCGATCCCCTCAACGAAAACTATCTCAAGCGGCTGGAAGCGCTGGTTCGAGAAACAGAACCGATATGGGTATCCGATCACCTCTGTTGGACGGGGGTCGGAGGTATTTCGACGCAAGACCTGCTCCCGATTCCTTATACTGGCGAGGCGATTGACTGGGTGGTCAACCGCATTCAGCGTGTTCAAGACCGGCTCAAAAGAAGAATTCTGATCGAAAACGTATCGACCTACGTCGATTTCAAGCACTCGGAAATGAGCGAATGGGAGTTCCTGCGTGAAATCTCCGATCGGGCTGACTGCGGACTTCTCCTCGACCTGAACAACGTCTACGTGAACTCTGTGAATCATCAGTTCGATCCACTCGAGTTTCTGACGGGAATCCCCGCCGGACGCATCGGACAGATCCATCTCGCGGGTCATACCGTGCGAGATGGCTACTTGATCGACACACATGACGCTCCTGTCTGCCCCGAGGTTTGGGACCTCTTAAAGTGGAGCGTCGATCATTGGGGGGCGCGCACGACTATGATCGAGTGGGACGGAAACATTCCAGAATTTGAGCGGCTCGAGCAGGAAGTGAAGACCGCGGCCGAAGTCATCTCTAACAGTTTACCTGATCTCGTTCAGAGGGAGCCGAGTCATGTTCTCGCTCGCTGAATTTCAACGCGCGTTTCAAACGTCGGTCATCGATGCGGAGCCCGGAGCAGCGGAACGGCTCGGAGTTAAGAACGTCGCGGGTATCGACCCAGCCACGCGGCTTTCCGTTTACCAGGACGCGTATTGGATTCGCTTGATCGCCTCTCTAGAGGAAGATTTCGACGGAGTGCGGGATATGCTCGGAGAGCACGGATTTGAAGGCGCGGCTCGCGCGTATCTGACGGCTTATCCGAGTCGGTCGGCTGGGTTGATGGATCTCGGTTTGAATTTACCGAAATTTCTGTCCGAGAATTCGATCTATCGTGACGTACCTGGGCTCGTTGAACAGGCTCGGAGTGATTGGGCCGACTTTTTTGCGGTAAACGCGGAACGACTGCCGGTGAAAGACTTGTCGGGACTTGCCGCACTCGATCCGAAGAGGCAGCTTGCGGCCCGGCTTAGATTTCAAGCGGGACTAAATTTACTCAGTTTAGCGAATGGTACGCTCGCCATATTTTGGGGTGCGGAAGGTCTTGAGCGCCAGCCTCTCAGCCCGCCGGAAGCCACGGTTCTCGAAAAACTTTCGGGTGGGGCTTCTCTCGGTGAAGCATTGGAATCATGGATCGAGGCCGGGCACGAGCCTGCTCACCTCTTCAAATTTTTAGGGCGCTGCGCCTCACAAGGAATGGTGGTCGGACTATGGTGACTTTCATGAACAAGATCGAAGGACTTTTGTCGAAGCTCAGTGGCTGGGTTCTCCTTCTGGCGCGGGTTTCCGTGGGAATCGTTTTCTGCAATTCGGGTTGGTACAAGTTCAACCATCTTGAACAGACGATCGGATTTTTTTCGTCGCTCGGAATTCCGCAGGCGCAGCTTCAAGTCCCGTTCGTAGCAGGAGTGGAATTTCTTGGTGGCCTTGCTTTGATCATCGGATTTCGCGCGCGCCTCGTGACATTGCCGTTGATCGGCGTGATGAGCGTTGCGGTTTTGACGGCAAAGTTAAAAGAAGTGACTGGAGTTGCTTCATTCGTGGGGCTCGAGGAATTCAACTTCGCTCTGATTCTCGCTCTGATCGCGACAAATGGGCCGGGTTACTTCGCTGTTTCTCGTCGCAAACGGAGCTGAGTCAGATTTTGGTCGCTCGCTATTTTAGACGAAACTGTTTCGGTCGAGCGCACGTTAATTAAAAATCTCGACTGAACATCGCACTGATAATCATTGCGTAACCCATGGGTACTGCTTAGCCTAATAGGACGGGCAAACATGGCACATCCTTGGACGTTTTCTTCATTTGCTTTAGATTCCGTCGTTAAAATCGAGCAGATCGAATTTCCAAACCTATTTGCAGCGTCGGCAGAGTCTTGATGAACGGCAGGAGCGGAATACGCATGAGACCAAAGACACGAACAAAAGTGCTTGGGCTAGTTACGCTGTTAGTTTTGAGTGCTCTTGGGATTGAAGCACAGGCAAGTGAATCACTGCTTGTGTACTACCCAACCACTCTTCCAGTGAAATCTCGCCAAGACGTATTGAAGAATGAAGCAGGCGGTGCTGACGTTACCGTTTTTGCTAAATTTCGCGACTTCGCCGATCAGGTGAAGGCCGTTTCACCGGCAGTGGTGATCGCACCATCCAACTTCTCGACGACGAATCCAGAATACAAACCGGTACTTCGTTTCTTCGAGTCGAATTCCGGAAAGTTTAAATACTTGGTGCTCGCCTTGAGTCAGGCACTCAAAGACGTGAAGCTCGCCCGCTTGGGTTTGGTTGAAGAAACTGAACGCGACATTTTGCGCGACTTCATCGACGGGGTTGTCGGTTCAAATGTGAAAGCTTTCAAAACGGTTTCCAAACCGGAAGATTTGTTTCCCCTGCTGGTCTTTAAGTCAGTCGATATGATTTTGGTCTCGCCCTCCAACTACGAACGTCTTCAGAAACAGTTCTCCTCCAAGGTCTTTAAGATTCTCGAGTCGAAACCAGTGGATGGGATCACCGTATTTTCACGTACGGGAAAAGATACGGCATCAATCGCCGGAGGCTTGGAAAAGCTTTCGGTGCCGGCTCTGAAAGACTTGGGATTCTCAAAGATTGAAAAACTCGGGGGTGGTCAATGATGAACATCATGAATTTGTACAAAACCTGTCGACTTGTCAGTGTTCCACTCCTGACAACCCTGGTGTCGGTTGCTGCGTTCGGAGCGGATGCTGCACCTCAGAAGAAAATCGTCATCTTTCGCAGTTCGGGTGCGGCCTTCAAAGAAGTAGGCGCCGTGCTGGCTAAGGATCTAGGTAAGCGTTACTCGATCAAAGAGATCGAAGTGGACAAGACTTACGCCCAAGAGACCTTTGACTCTGAAGTGACGGCGGCTTCGCCGGACCTTTTGGTTTTGATGGATAACCAGTCGGTGAGCTTGGCAAACAAGCACAATCAGGGTGCGAAGAAGAAGGTCAAAGGCGTCGCTCTGATGGGCCTGAATCTAAAAGGCTTCCTCAAGGGTAATGACTCGATCAGTGGGATCGCCTACGAAGTTCCGGCGTTCACTCTTCTCACGCGGTTCCGCTTTATCTCGGAAACACCGATCAAAAAAGTAGCAGTCCTTTACCGTAAGTCTTTGTTTGGCTCTGATATTGACGCTGCAAAACAGCTTCTGAAGTCGGAAGGCATTGAACTCGATGCGGTCAACGTTGAAGCCGACGGGGCTTCGACCGAACAGGTTCAGGCGGCAGTTCGCGCCAAATTGCCTGCGATCGCAACGGGTTCGACGAAAGCAGATGCGGTCTGGGTCATGCTGGACAGCGTTCTTCTGAGCGGCACTCTATTCAAAGAGGTTTGGTTGCCTGCGGCTCACGACTCGAAGATGCCGTTCCTTGCCGGTATCGAAGACTTCGCGAAGAAAGAGCTGAACTTCTGTACGTATGCGATGAGTCCTTCGTTGAGCGATCTGGGTTCGCAAGCGAGCCAGATGATCGACAGTATTTTGCGTGATGGATCGAACCCGAAAGATCTCGGGGTCGAAGAGCTGATTGCCGTGAACGCGGTTGTTAATATGCCTAAGGTCGAGACTGTCGGCTGGAAGTTAAAAATGGGCGAGCTCAACGAAATCCGTCAGGAGAAATAAGTGGCCGCCAAGCGATCCCTACGAGTCAAGCTGTTGCTGAACAGCGTCGGCACGACGCTGTTTGGCTTCTTCATCGTTGGCGCGCTGATTTTTTACGCGATCAATATGATTTCCGGCGGCTTTAGACAGCTGAATCGGGAACAGTCCGCCTCTATTCAGGGTGACCTGAAACAGATCGGTCAGAACAACATCGAGCGAATTCGCGGCATTTACGGCCGCGTTCTCGAAAAACAAGGCCGTCAGCTCGTCGAAAAAGACATTTCGACGCTCGCACCGATGCTCGAGGACAACGCCTTCACCCAGGTCCGCGAATTCCTTGCCAAGACATTCAAAGATGACCCGGCAATTCTGTTGACCGAGTTCTTTGTCGAAGAAGGTGACGAGGTTCGTGCGATTCAGTACCTGAGCCGCAAGTTCCCTACTGGCTTGGACTTCCCTATCGAGTTCGTTCCCGGCAAAAGTGCTTGGCGCGGGACCTATAAAGGACGTCAGGTTGAAGTCCCCGCTCCGGATCTCGCGGATATTCGGAAGCTGACCTCCATTAGCCTCAAGCTTCGTGACGCACAAGTTCCAGACGCTTCGGGCGAGATCAAGACCACTCCAGTTTTCGACTGCGTGATTCCAGTTTTCCGCCGGTCGACAGAAGCCAAAAAGATCGTCGAAGCGAAACGGAAAAAAGAGCAGGTTGGCTACCTTCGCTACGTTCTCTCGCTCCGCGAGATGGAAGCGGCAATCGATGCTGAAAACAAAGCTTTCGCTAAGGTCCTGACCGAGTTTCAGGAAGGTACCGAACGCCAGGCAAAGGCCGTTGAATCGTCCGTCAGTGCGACCACCGCAAAAGTTTACGGCCTCATGCTCATGGGTCTTCTGGTCGTTCTGGCCGTCGCATCCATCGTGGGCGCCTGGGTCGCAAAGCGCGTGACCGATCCGGTCAAAGCTCTTACGAAAATCGCCCAGGCCATGGCGGCCGGCGACTACAAACAGAAAATCGACGTCAAGACCGACGACGAGATCGGAATCCTCGCGGATACGTTCCGAGATATGGCGAGCGCCATTCTCAAGCGTGACGAAGAGCTGGCTACGATCAATAAAAACCTCGAGAAGTTGGTCGAGGAACGTACAGGTCAGTTGCGTGAACAGCTGCAGAACATCGCTAACCTCTTGAACTCGATGAAGCAGGCAGTCTTCGCGGTCGACAGCGGCCTGAAGATCATCCCGCCGGTATCGAAATTCTCGGACGCGGTCTTCGGGAAAAAAGTCGAAGGCGAAAACGTTCTCGATACCGTTTACCGCGGCGTCGAAAGCAAGTCCGAGAAGGGCGTCGCTCTTCGTACCGCTCTGGCCACGGTTTTCGGCGAGTCGGAACTGCAGTGGGATTTGATGGTCGACAACCTTCCATCCGACGTCGAGATTCCGCTTCAAAACGGGACCGTTCAATCGCTACGAATCGCCTACAATCCGCTTTGGAATGACAAAGGCGAGCTGGCCCGCATTCTCTTCGTGGTCGACGACATTACGGAACGCTTGGCTCTCGAGAGATCGATCGCGGCGGAACGTGCTCAGACCAGTCAAATGGTCGGCGTGCTGCAGGAGCTTGGGTCGAACGAGATTCAAGATCTTGAAGATTTCTTCGAAGGTTCAAAAGGGCTCTGTGACAGGATCGAGAAGAACACCGAAAATCCAGGCAAGGATTCTTGGGCTGAAATTCTCAGGGACCTTCATACCCTCAAAGGGAACTCGCGCGTCTACGGTCTGAACGGAATTGGTACCGTAGTTCATGAAGTCGAGACGGCAATTCACGAGCTGAATCACGCTAACAAGTCGATCGCCGATTCTCGCGTCCAGCTTGAGTCGGGTCTGACCAGCATCGTTCGCGAACTGAATCGCTACTCGGGTTTCGCCAGCCGTGTTCTTCGGGTGACGAACCGTTTCGAAGGCGCCTTGCTTGCGGAACTTCATCGGGTGATGGCTCAGGCCGACCGCGCCTGGGATACGAAAAAGGACCTTCCTAAGCTTCTAGGTCAGGTTCAAACAATCGTAAGTCGTCTCCAGCGAATGGAGCTTGCGGACGAAGTGAAGGGGCTCAGCTCCGGATCAGGCGATTGGTACTCATTCAGCAAGCGGATTCGCGAACTCTATCGCGGAACGATTCTCTGTAAGCCCTATCCTCCAAAGCCAGAAATCTGGGTTCCTGTATTCCAAGCGGCCGTCGATCTCTCGCGAAATGCAGGCTCGGAAGCAAAAGCAGAAGAGCTCCTGACTCGCGCGCAAGCAAGACAGTTTGACTTGCTCTCGGCTCTGGCCGGCGAACTGGTCGAACACGTTCACGCGAAGAAGCCGGATCAGGCAAAAGCAGTCATGACCGAGATTGTCGCGTACCTGCGCTTCGCGCTTCGTGCGGATCTGATCGGTAAGCTGCGGCCGAAAGCCCGTGGCATTCTCATGTCCGAGTTGAAAGAAGCAGTAGCCGGTAAACGCGCCCTTTCAGCGGTCGGCGCCCAGGGAAGCGTGCTCGTGCCGGTTCTCAGAGCACTCGAGCGCCAGAAAGTACCTCTGGCGGACTCGGTCGCGTTTCTGGGTGGACTCGACAGCGTCATCGACGTTCAGACTACGGAAAATGCGATCAATGAATGGCTCTCCAAGCTGAGCGGCGCTCAAGCGGAAGCTTCGGAAATTGCTCAGTCGGCGTTGACCCCTGGTGTGAAAACCTTGGGGCCTGCGTACTACCTGGTGGCGACGGACTTGGCCCAGATGCTTGAAGCCCTGACTCCGGCTCGACTCCGCAAATCGAGCGGAATCCAGCTGCTTGAAGTGGTTGATTTCAACTACAACAAGCTCAAGGACTTCGCTGAAAAACAGGCGTCACCAGAACTCATCAGCATCGTTTCCACGTTGCTTGAGGTGCCGGTCAGAACAGCGCTCTGGCGTTTCGACGGTACGGTCCGCGATCTCAGCCATCGGTTGGGTAAGTCGGTGAACTTCCGGGTTTCCGGCGAAGAAGCGACCCTCAATCGCGACACGCTCTATGTGGTGATGGACAGCCTTGTCCACTTGCTGCGTAACTCGATCGACCACGGCATCGAACTTCCGGAAGAGCGGAAGAAGGCTAAGAAAGCCGAAGCTGGCTTGATCGAGATTGAATTGGCATCGGCGACCGCAGCCGGAATCGAACTGATCGTTCGAGACGACGGCAAAGGGATTGATGTCGACGGACTCTCGAAATCGGCCGTTGCCAAAGGCGTGCTCAGCTCGGCAGAAGCCGGCAAACTCGATAAGAGCGGCAAGCTTGATCTGATTTTCCAGTCGGGCCTCTCGACGAAGACCGAAGTGACCGACATTTCGGGACGTGGCGTCGGCATGGACGTGGTTCGTGAAAACCTCACCAAGCTCGGAGCCACCATCAAGGTTTCGACCGAGCTGGGCTCCGGCACTGAATTCCGCATCTCGATCCCTACATCACCAAGGAAGTCATCATGAACCCTAGGGTATTTATCGACATCGCAAAGCAGGTCTCGCTTTCGCGTCTCAAAAGCTATTCGAAGATCGAAGACGTCGAGCTTCAAGCAGTGAAGTCCGAAGTCGGAGTCTACGGCCATTGGATGGCGATCATTTTGCTCTTCGGTCGCTCCGTTAAGATCACGGTCAAAACCCATTTCAGAATGGATGCGACTCGTAGCTTCGCAGCGCGCGCATTCGGTACGGATCAGTCTCAACTGACCGATAGCCAGGCGCGTGACTTCGCAAAAGAATATTGCAACCTCATGGCTGGCGCGTTGAAGCGCATCTTTGAAGATCAAAAAGAAGACGTCGGCATCAGCTTGCCACTTCTGACCCGCGGCTTTGACGAGATCTTCTCGCAGGGCGGACCGGACGCCGAAAGTCCGGAAAGCATCGATTACTGGTCGCTGAAGTTCGGCGATCGCGAACTGATCGTATCGGCCCAGGTCGACATCTACGATGCCGCTAGCCTCGAGTCCAAAGAATGGCAGTACACAGAAGGTAAGAAAGACGACATCGGCGAGGTGGATTTCCTTTGAACCAGATCAATCAGGACTTACAGGCAAGTCACCAGATCCTCTCGCTCCTGGAACGTTCGAAGTCCCAGAGCGAGGGGATCTTAGATCGTCTCTCGGGTGCGTTCGCTATTGTTGATGGCGAAGGACGAATTCTAAGAACGAACTTCGGTCTCGCTCAGATGATGAACCGAGGTCCCGAAGAAGTGATCGGGATGAAGGTGGGCGAGCTTTTCCGCCGCGAGTCGAGCCAGATTTTCGTCCACATGCTCAAGTCATGCGGCCGAGACTCGGGAAACAGCGTAGAGTTCGAGCTCGCAGTTAATAGCGGTAATGATCAGCGCGCGTTTGTCTGGCACGTCTCCCGATTCGGCGACGGTCAGACCCGCGGTAACCTGTTCGCCGTCATCGGTCAGGACATTTCCGAACTTCGCAAAGCAGAGCGCGAACTTGCGGAGATCTTCGCGAACGTTCCGCTCGGCATTCTTTCTTTTGGCAACAAGGGTATGGTTGATGCGCGATATTCCGCGTTCACCGAGATCCTTTTCAATGAGAAGGCGATCAAAGGCACGCAGATTCGGGATCTTCTCTTCGGCGCGCATCTCGATAAGCTCTCCCAGTCCGAAAGAACAGCCGTTACGGACCTTTCTAACTGCGTCGGTCAGAGCGATCTGCTCTTTGACGTGATCAAATCGGGCCTTCCGAAAGAAGTCGAAATCGCGCCGATGTCGGGTTCAACCGAAACTCGTTACGTCGCGATGACTTTTCAGCCGATCGCCTATTCCGGAAAAATCGAGCGAGTTCTGGTGGTGGTCGAAGATCGCACCAGCATCGTCAAGGCTCGGCGATTCGAGGAAAAAGCCAAGCTTCTTGAAGAAGAGAACATCGCAAGGATCGTTCAGATCCGCATGTGTGCTCCTGAAATTCTTCCGCTCCTTTTGGGCGAGATTGAACAGCTCTTCAGCCGGATTGGTGAACTTGAGGCGACAAAAGACCGCGCAGGCATGATGCAGGCACTTCACGGCATCAAAGGGAACGCCCGCATCGGCGGCTTCACCTTTCTGAAAGAAAAGGCTCACGAGATCGAGTCTCTCTTGAAGCCCGAAGGCGCCGGTACCGAAAGTGGTTGGACTGAAGCAGCCCCCCTTCTGGAAAACCTGGTCAAGGAATGGCAGGAGCTTCGGCAGATGCACCGTGCATTGTCTGCTCAGGGTGATGAGACGCTGGAAGAGAGCGGTATGGACACGGAGATGGCGACGACCGTCCACGATCTCTTTGCGAAGTACAATACGCTGCTCCTGGACGGAATTTCTCCTGAGTCCGCATTGATCGCCGAGAGGATTTCGCTCGCTCTGCGCTCGTTTGGATTTGTGACGCTCAAGCCGGTTCTTGAAAAGCTCAAGACACAGGCGAAAAAGACGGCCGACGAACTTGGCAAGAAAGTCAAAATCGAGATCGAAGCCTCTCCGATCCGTGTCGATATCAGCGTTCGCAATGCCATCAGCGAGAGCCTTCTCCATCTGGTGACCAATTCGCTGGCTCACGGCGTAGTAGCTGACGGCGGTCTGGTGAAAATCAGTATCGCTGAAACGTTCGGTCAGGTCAGCGTCCTGGTGGAAGACAACGGACGCGGCATTCCTCTAGAGAAGGTCAAGAGCGCGGCCGTGAAGGCCAATCAGATCTCCTTGGCTAAAGCCCTCTCAATGCCTCGAAAAGAAGCTCTGCAGCTGATTCTGAGCGCAAAAATCTCGACCGCCGAACAGGTGACCGAGATTTCTGGTCGCGGCGTCGGCATGTCGGCCGTCGTTGCTTCCGTCGCGCAGGTGAAGGGTGAAATTGTCGTCGACGACTCTCCTTTGGGCGGAGCCCTTTTCAGGATCAGTCTGCCGACTGGCGAGACTATCAAAACCCATCGCACGTTGGTGCCGGCAAACGATCTCGTTCGTACGCTTCACCGAAGCATCGAAGGCCTGGGAGCAAAAGAAGCTTGGCCGATCAAACAGCCTGCAGCCGCTGACCTCCAAGCTCACGCATCGGGACTGGTCTACTGCGACTTGCCTCGACTCGTGCTTGCTGTGACCACTCTCTTGGGCGCCGAGATCAAGGGCCGTTCCTGCGATCTCGACTGGAAGTGGATGGATGATGGGCGTCTTCGCCTGGCAGTGAACATCACTGGAAAAGACGGTCCGGCAAAAGTCGGCCCGGAATTCAGCTTGCCAAGCCGCGTCTGCGAGGACTTTCTCGAGCAGCACGGTGGATCGATCGAGAGAAAGGGTCAGCAAATGACCCTGTTCTTCGGTCATCGACTCGGTGACGACCTGCTCCCGCAGCTCATCTTCGGGCTCGATTCGGATGTTCAACCTGCTCAGGCCGAAAAGACGTTTGAGCGGGTGTCTCAGGTTTGCAAAGAGTGGAAACTTTCGGCGGTCTCTGCATGGTCACCAGGCACGACGACCCAGCCGAATTGCTACATTCTCGCATTTAGTGGAAGTGCGACAGGTCGATTGGGCGTGACCGTAGCGGCACCAGTGGACGTCGTAAAACGAGAACTTTTAAACACTGTGTCTGCGATGCTCGATGGAGGGGAAAAATCATGGCAAAAATCCTAGTGGTCGATGATTCCGAAATGCTTCGAAGTCAGCTGAAAAAAGTGCTTTCCGACGCGGGACATCAAGTCGTCGAAGGTGTCGATGGCTTGAACGGAATCGAAGTCTTGGAAGCGAACAAAGATGTTAAACTGATCCTTTGCGACGTGAATATGCCGCGTATGAATGGAATCGCGATGTGCCAGAAGGTGCACGCTGACGCGGTGCTGGGTAAAATCCCGATCTTCATGCTGACCACCGAGTCGAATCCGGACATGAAGGCGAAAGGCAAAGAAGCCGGAGTGATCGCTTGGATCACCAAGCCTTTCGTCGAAGACAAACTGATCGCTGCCGTGAACAAGGTTGCTAACGGTTAGTCGTAGTTTTTCTCGGCAAAATCGCGAAAATTTGAAAATTGAAAAGCCGCCGGAGAGCGATCTCCGGCGGCTTTTTCCGTTTTGAAAAATCGGATATTCCAACTGGTGTCAAAAAAAAGAAACCAAATGAGTTTATAAGGAAATACAAGATATTATCAAAAACACCCTTGTGGAAACTGCGGGCGGCTTTAAAGTGTACGCATCGTTCAGTTCAACCTGTTTTTTTGAACCCACAAGGGGGCGCAATGCGTTTTCGCTTTTCTACGG
>FSTS01000052.1_pt1 | contig 11389 bp, 7 predicted proteins | sample 1636961 | NCBI WGS metagenome assembly FSTS01 (sample SAMEA3914819, study PRJEB12502) | metagenome | biome: forest; material: soil | place: Canada | collected 2010-06-26 | depth 0.3 m
CCGTTGCACTGGGCGCGGTGCTGGTTCGATCATTATTTCGTCGACGAAGCACCATGCCCAGTCTTCACCCGGTTCAAACGAGCGGACAATCGGATGTCCGGTTTGATTGAAATGGCGAGTCGCATGCTTGTTCTTCGAGGAGTCGCAGCAACCGACATGACCACACTCAAGGCAAAGCCTGAGATGAACCCAATCGTCGCCCAGCTTGAGACATTCTTCGCATCCCTGGGGCGTTTTTGGCCGAACGTCTTTGATATCTCCTGCGTGTGAACAGAGCTCAGTCATCGGTAGGTATAATTTGCAAAAAGATGGCCATCGGATTTCGACGGCCTGCTAGTGATGTCCACCGCCGCCGCCACCACCATGGAAGCCGCCACCACCACCGCCGTGGAATCCACCCGCACCCGCACTCGCGTGAGGCGCTCCACCTGCACCTCCATGAAATCCGCCTCCGCTGGGCGGAGCTGCTGGAGGTGGAGCCGCTGGAGGTGGAGTGACACCGGCGTGATAAGTTCCGGGGCCGCCGCGAAAAGTTTGCCAGTTGCGCTCACCGATGTCCCGGGCGGACTGATGTTGCTCGAGTTCGCCGATCGAGGAGTGAGGGGCGCTGAGGTTTCCTGCCCCAGGGTTTCCTGCTCCAGGATTTACTGAACGAGGGGCGCCTCCGAAAGATCGGTTTGGGCCCGCGGGCGCTGGCGGTTGGACCGGTTTCCATGCGTTTCCGCTATGAGTTTCCCAGCCGTTAGTGCCGTGGCGGTACACGTTTCCGTTTGGACCCGCGTAGACGTTGTTAAGACTGCTCGTACCTCCAGGCACAAAACGGTTGGCGACTTCAGTTCGCGACCATGTGTTTCGAACCACCGGCGCGCTCCAAGTACGATAGAGATTCGTGTGAACGACGTTGACCGTCACAGTTCGTGGACGAGCGTAGAATCCGTATCCGCCCGTTCCCCGTAGTGCCCACCATGGCCCCCACCACGGGCTGACGACGAATGCGGGGCCATATCCCCAACCAAAACCCCACGTCCAACCGAAACCAAATCCCCAGGTCCACGGGTATCCGTACCAGGCCTGACCAATCCACGGAGGGTAGTAGTACCCGGTTCCGAAAACCACGACGCCGTCGTTACTGAGGTAAGAACCAAAGTAACCTGGCGTGTAGCCTACGTACACGACTTCCGGAGTCGAGCCGTAAACACGAACAAAGGTGACGTTGTAAACAGGAGAACTCGGAGGAATCGTGTAAATCACGGCGGGAACTTCAGCCGCGACCGCCCAAGGGCCCTGGGGCGAGGTCGCCGCAAACCAGATCCCGTTTTTGACAGAGTAGAAAGAATGGGCATCCACTTCAATCACCGGTACTGACGTGTTCAGCGCGCGCTTCAGTGGTGTTCCTGGAATCGGAACGAAATCAGGTGCTCCGTCGTATTGAACGTCTAGTTGCGCCTTGCTTCGGTCAACTGTGGCCGTTTGCGGGATTGAGTTACTGATACCTGCCTCTTGCGCTTGAGGCGTACCGGCAACCGACGCAAGCACCATCCCTTTGCGGTGGCTCTCTGGAATTTTAGAAAAATCTTTTGGCAGCGACTTGGCTGAAACGTGCGTCCAAGTCGAACTATCCAGCGTGCGCGCCCTGTACCAACGCCCGGAGGCCAGAAGATAGAAGTTCTGATCTTTGCTGTTGAGAAAGAGGTCATTGGAGGAGTTTTCGACGAAGAGAAGGCTCGTGTCCCCGACAGGTTGGAATAGAGGCTTGCCCTCGGTCTGAATTAACTCGGTCGGAATCGTACTGACGTAGATCGTCGGCAGTGAGGCGTCTTTTAGTTCAAGAGGGTCGACTTGTTTCTGCGCGAGAAGAGGTTCACGAATTTTGTCGAGTGAAGCGGGAGGGGATTTCGACAAAGTCCATGGACCTTGAAGGCTCTTGGATTCGGTCCATCGCCCACCGATCGAGAGAAAGTACGTTCCTGCCTTCTTGTCGAAGACGATCAGTGCCCGAGTGTTGATGACTCGAAGCATTCCGTCAGCTCCCGCATCGCGGAGCACGGGTTCACCGTCGATCAGCACCAGGGTTGCGGGCGTCGTGCTGTGAATGATCTTCGGTGGAGTATTTTTCAGAGCTGGATGTTCTTTTCCGCTCTCCGCACGCGTAAGCGCCAAGCTAGCCTGCAGTCGGTCGAGCGCGATGTGCCTGACCAGTGCGGGGACCTGCTTTTTGAGCGCTTCCAAGTATTTTCCCGCCTGCTCGGGTTCACCAGGGAAACTCGATCGACTGATCTGAATGTTCTCGAGAGTGACCAGGCGGTTTTCTCGGTCGACTTCGGTTCTTGCGGTGATCCAAATCACGCCATAGCTCGGCTGTGAAGAGGCGGCCGCTTGAATCGAAACTGCCGCGCGCTCTTCAATCTGATTCTCTTTCCAGCGTTCGACTTGTGGTTGGTAGATCGTGATCTGCTCACCATTACTGATTTCACGCGGCCAACCGTTATCAGTGTCATCGCCGGTAGTTCGGGTCGCGAGAGTCGGATCTTCCGAAACGGCGGCCATTGGCGGTCGAGGAACACCGACGCCCGCCACGAGAACCGTCGCTACCGAAAGGACGAGCCAGCGCTTGATTCGAATTTTATGAAGCCCCTTCATGCCCCTGATCCCCATCAGAAGCACTGCGATATCTATTCTTGGCGGGCGACTCGCGTCATGGCCAGGAACTTGAAGAGCGGCTCCCTTCGCGATGCAAGGTGTCCTGCGGTTAGCTTATAAACTCCTGGTCAACGACAAGGCGAAGTTCATTGCGCTTCTGGTCGGAATTCTGTTCGCCGTCTTTCTGATGGTGCAGATGACGTCACTTTTCGCTGGGATTCTCGACAAGTCGTCATCGACTGTCATCAATATTGGAGCCCGAATCTGGGTCATGGACCCGGCGGTGAACACAGTCGCAAATAGCATTGGAATGCCCGACTACGTGCTCGATGCAGCCCGGAGTATTCGCGGGGTGAAGTACGCGGTTCCGCTTTTTTCCGGCGGAGCACTCGTCAAACTGAGGAGTGGAACGTTTCAACCGGTGACGGTCATCGGCCTTGATGACGCGAGTCTCTATGGACGACCGGAACTTCTGACAGGGAAGATCGAGGACATATTCGCAGAGAACGGGTTTCTAATCGTTAAAGATGCTGAATATGGAAAGCTCGAGAATCCGGTCGTAGGGACCGAATTTGAGCTGAATGATAACGCGGGAAAGATCGTTGGCATCGCCAAAGTGGCGAGCAGTGGTCTTTTCGGCGTGCCGACGTTGTACACCACCTACAACCGGGCGATTCAATATATCCCTTCGCCTCGATTTACCATCTCCTACATTTTGATCGAACCGAAGTCCGAGGCCGACATTCCCAGAATTCAGGAAGAGGTAAGAAAGCTGGGCTACCTTGCCCTGACGAAAGATGAGTTCATTCAGAAGATCAGCGACTACTACAAGTATCAAACTGGCCTGGGGACCAATATTCTTCTGATGACGGTGATCAGTTTCATCGTCGGCCTCTCGATCTCGGGGCAGACCTTCTACACCTTTATCCTGGAGAACTTGGAAAAGTTCGGCGCCCTCAAGGCAATCGGCGCGAAGGGGAGCGAGCTCGTCTACATGATTCTTTTTCAGGCGACCTTTACCGCGCTCACTGGGTATGGATTGGGAGTCGGGCTTTGCGTCCTTATGATTACTCTCGCCAAGCTGCGGTTGCCCGACTACGCCTCGGTCATTACCTACGGAAACTTAGGCGTGGCATTTGTGATGGTACTGATCATCGCCGCGGTTTCCAGTTACATTGGTGTGAGGAAAGTTCTTCGCATCGAACCGTTTGATATCTTCCGGGGGTAGAGCCGATGCCCGGAATCGCAATTGAAGCCAAAGGTCTTAATAAATGGTTCGGCGTGGGTGAAGCACGAACTTACGCCGTGAAGAATGTAGGGTTTGAGGCGCGTTTCGGCGAGATTCTTTACATTGTCGGTCCGTCTGGAAGCGGAAAGACCACGCTGTTAAGCATGATTTCGGGTGTATTGCGGCCTGATGAAGGGACCGTCCGCGTCGACGACATCGATATTTGGAAGTTGAGCAGTGATGACATTGCTAGCTTCCGGCTCAATAAGATCGGATTCGTTTTCCAGGACTATCATCTGTTTCCGAGACTCACGACCGCCGAGAACGTCGCTATTCCGCTCTTTCTCAAAAGGAAAGACTGGGACGGCTCCATTCAAGAAGCCTTGAAGTACCTCGATATCGTCGGATTGAGAAACCGCGCAGGTCTTGCGCCCGTCAAGCTCAGCGGGGGCGAGCAGCAGCGGGTGGCAATTGCCAGAGCGCTGGTGGGTAAGCCAGACGTTTTGATTTTCGACGAACCGACAGCGTCATTGGACGGTGATACCGGCCGATCCATTCTGAATTTCGTGAAAACTGAGATCTTAAATGATCAGCGTTGCATCGTAGTCGTCACTCACGACAGTCGTATTTTCGGTTTCGCCAATCGCATTCTTCGGATGGAAGACGGTCAGCTCCGCGCGACGACGAGGGAGGAGCACAGTGAGGAGTAAGCCTCTCTTTATATTCGCAGGGATCGGGATCATCTCGGGCCTCGCTGCCGCCTACATTTATAACCGGCAGAAGCCGCCGCTTCCGCCCGTCTTTCAGCCTGCTCCAAATCCCTATGGAGACGGAATCTACGCCACGGGCATCGTCGAGAGCTATCAACGTAACGGCGAGAACATCAATCTCTACCCAGAGGTTTCTGGGACGGTGATTGAGATCAGCGTCGCAGAAGGGCAGACGGTTCACCGCGGTGACCCGATTTTCAAAATCGATGACTCTGTTCAACGCGGCTTGACCGAGCAACAAAAGGCTCAGGCCGAAGCGGCATTTTCATTATTAGAAGAGCTCAAGGCGCAGCCCCGGAAAGAGGCCTTGGCGGTGAACGAGGCTCAGGTCGATGCGGCTAGAGCGACATTGAAGAACGTTCAAGATCAGCTGTCTAAGCTGAAACACTCGTATCAATTAAGTCCGAAGTCGGTCAGCCGAGATGCTCTCGACAACGCGATCAATGCGGTCAAGGTCGCCGATAAGAACCTCGTGGTTGCGATCCGGCAGTATGATCTCACACGGGCGGGTGCGTGGATTTACGACATTCAAAATCAAGAGAGGCAGTACAGAGCTCTATCTCGGGCTCATCAGTCCTCCCAGGCACTTCTCGATAAGTACCAGCTTCGAGCTCCGGCGGACGGTGTCGTGATGGCGATTAAAACCAGCATCGGCAGCTTCGTCTCGTCCCAGGGAGTGTACGAGACTTACACGCAAGGTCTTACCCCGGCAGTGGTGATGGGAAGTTCTGAACACGAGCTGGCGGTACGAACCTACGTGGATGAGATTCTGGTTCATCGGCTGCCTGACGCCGCGAAAATGGAGGGGCAGATGTTTATTCGAGGAACGAATATCAGCGTCCCGCTGCAGTTCGTTCGGGTTCAGCCCTATGTTTCACCCAAGATCCAGCTTTCGGACCAAAGGCTCGAACGGGTGGACGTTCGGGTTCTGCCGGTGCTCTTCAAGTTTGAACGTCCGACCGAGATCCATCTTTTCCCGGGCCAGCTCGTCGACGTCTATTTGTCTGGAAATCGGATGAATCAAAATCAGATGTCTGGGACGGCCGGACAACCTTCACCGCCTGCAAAGCCAGGCCGGACCCAGCCTTCACCTCAGGCGTCTTTTCCAAAGGCGACGGTGAAATAGTGGCCAGACGTCTCGCGTGTCTCGTCGTGCTTTGCATCTCCGCCCTCTTTCTATTTCGTTGCGCGGTAGGGCCCGACTTCGTGAGGCCCGAGGCTCCGGCGGTCTCTCGCTATACCCCCGAGAAGGAAGGAGGGGCAGCCCCGGTCGCAGAAGGCCCGAAAATTCCGGAGAAATGGTGGAACATCTTTCATTCATCCGAGCTCGACCAGGTCCTCGATGGGGCGATTTCTGGAAACTTCACGTTTCAGGCGGCGCTTGCCCGACTTCGAGAGAGCGAGGACAGTTTGAAGGCCGGCTATGGTGTGTTTTACCCTCAGGTGAACGGGAGTTTCGATGCCACTCGACAGAAGTCCAATCCTCAGTCATTCGGCGGAAATTTTCCGCCCACTGTTTTCAATCTCTTCACGCTTTCTGGAACAGTAAGCTACGCATTGGACATTTTTGGCGGCGCCCGACGTGCAGCTGAAGGGTTGAGGGCCCAGGTTGAATATCAAAAGTACACTGCGGCTGCGGCCTATCTGACCTTGACGAGCAATCTTGTGAACGCTCTGATCGCGCGCGCTGCTTATCAGGTGCAGGTCGATGCGACGATGGATCTGGTCAGGGCTCAGAAAGAGGAAGTCGAGCTTACGAAAGCACAGGTCAAGGCCGGAACCACTCCGTACTCGGGTCTGCTGAGTATCGAGGGTCAGCTCTATGCGACGCAGGCGACGATCGCTCCGCTTCTGCAAAAGCTCGATCAGACAAATCATCTGCTAGCGACTTTGGTCGGGAAGACGCCGGCCGAATGGAGCGCTCCCGGGATTCTCCTGGCGGACCTAAATCTTCCCGGGGATCTTCCGCTCAGTCTTCCATCTGAACTTGTGCGACAGCGTCCCGATATTCTGGCAGCAGAGGCTCAGCTTCATTACGCAAGCGCGCAGGTCGGGGTAGCGACGGCCAATCTCTATCCGAGTTTTACGTTGAGCGGGACTTACGGGCAGAACAATCGAACGCTAGGTGATCTGCTTAGGGGCGGAAGCAACTTTTGGAATCTGGGAGCCGGAATCACGGGGCCGATTTTTCACGGTGGGACCCTTCGTGCTCAAAAGGCGGCAGCGGTTGAAGAGTTCAAGGCGTCGACTTCCGACTACCGTCAAACCGTTCTTTCGGCTTTCGCTCAGGTCGCTGACACGCTTCGAGGTCTTACCCATGATGCCGAAGCGCTTGATGCCCAATCGCGGGCTCAGGCCGCTACGGCTGAGGCATTCAAACTGATTCAGGCGAACTACCGCTCAGGAGTTTCGAACTACATCCAAGTTCTAACGGCAAACGCTCAATATCTTCAATCAAGAGTAAATTACGCTCAAGCGGTCGGACAGCGCCTTCAAGACGGCGTCGCACTCTATGTCGCCTTAGGCGGAGGGTGGTGGGAGTCTAAAAACGGACCGGTCAGGGGAAAAAACTAGGCCGCTTTTGATGGTTGTTTCGCAGGGGTTTCGGTCTCCAGATCTGTAGGGCCCAGGGTTTTTGTCGGTTTCCCACCCTTTCTCCAAAGAATGTAGGCCGGCAGAATGAATATAGCGGCCGTCAAGCAGGTCACTTCCCCTAAAATAGCGAGACGTCCAAAGCTGACAAACCCTTGGTTTCCAGCGATGAGAAGGGAACCATAGCCGATGATTGTCGTGAGGCTGGCCAGTGAAACGGCGCCGCCGGTGGTTTTGACGATTTCGACAATATGCGCCGGCCCCTCTCGCCTGATGCGCGTGAGAATGTTCACGCCGTAATCCACACCGATTCCGAAAGTGATCGGTAAGGCGATGAAGTTGAGAAAGTTAACACGCAAATTCAGCGCAAGCATCGCGCAAACCATCCATCCGACGCCTAAGAGCAGTGCGAGCTGTGCTTGAATAATGGTCGAGATGTTTCTAAATAGAACGCAGGTAAGAAGGATGACCGCGAGGAACGAGTAGGCGGTGGCGCGTGGGCCGTCGACGGTGATCGAGGCAATCATATCCACCGTGAGCGGGAGCTGACCCACAACCGGCGTGCCGGGTTCGACTGAGTCGGCTGTCTGCCGAACTTCATCGATCAGGGCCTTTTGGTTACTGAATTCATGCATTCGTTCGATATCGAAGATCGGTTCGACTAGGACGGGGTTTCCGACCGATCCGTCGCGCTCTCGAAATCTTCCTTGGATCAGGGGAGGAAGGTCTTCAATGCCGAACTCACGAAAGCTTTCGGGGGAAAGGAATTCCTTCGCGATCTTCGCGTCCTTCGGAGAAAGCTTACGGATTATCCTGGGAGGAAGTAATTCTCGGATCTCGTGCAGGATTTCTATCTTTTCGGCTTGATCGGATGGCACGAAGTCCTTGATCGAGTAGACGGATGAGATGAGAGAGGAGGGGCCTTGCCGGTCGCGAATGTCCTTAAGCTTCCGGGCGATTTTGGCGGCGTTCTCTCGACTCGTAGGTAGGATTACGAGTGGACTGATGTAGCGTCCGAACAGGGCGTCCAGGTAACGTGAATAGTAGCCAGATCCCTTTTCAAGGCTGTGGCGATCTCGCAGTCGGGATGTATCGGTTTCGAGAACCGGTCCTTGGTGTCGAGACGCCAGCACTCCAAGCACAACGGAAACGATGAGGCCGGCGAGTAAGGTTCCACGGGGGAAGTTTCCGACGGTGGATGCGGCGATATGGGCAAATCCTCGACTCGAGACTTCCTTCTTCCGGTGAGTGACGATGGGCCAGTGCCGATCCAAGACAGTGAGAAGTGCGGGAAGCAGAGTGAACGCGGCGATCCAGCAAAGAAGCATTCCCATGAGTCCGATGGTGCCGAATTGACGAAAACCACGGAAGCTCGTCATTCCCAATGAGCCATACGACAGGCTCGCGGCCAGCGCAGCCGTAAGGGTTCCGGGAAAGGCGCTGGTCATGGCGATCGGTAGCGCCTTCTCGTGAGGGTGCTTTCTGCGCTCCTCCAAGTAGCGTGCGAGTAGAAGGATCCCGAAGTTAATTCCGTTTCCAAGGACGATTGATCCCAGAAATGCAGAGTTTGCGTTCAGGTAACCTGTGACGAAATAAGCCAAGCCAAACGTCCAAAGGGTTCCCGCAAATAGGCTGCAAATCAGAGCCAACGTGCCCAGAGAGTTTCGGAAGTAGAGCCCCAGGGCGAGCATGACCAAGATACTGACGGCGATCGTCGATGCTTCGAGATCACTGATCAACGACGCCCGCTCTTCGACCAGGTTTTGAATATCACCGGTGTAGCGAATGACGATGTCGGGAGTGTAGCTTTTCGGGTCAAGCTTTTTGACGGCTCGCTCGACCCCCTCTTTGAGAAGCAGCGCCTCTTGAACTCCGAGCGCCTGCCCGGACGTATAGACCAGAATGGCCCGAACTTTGCCGCTGTCCATCGCGTAGTAACCGTCTTTAAATTTCGCGTAATCTGAGACTCTGCCGGAGTATTTTTCGGTCAGTGCGTCTTGGTCGAGGAGGGGAGGCGTGAGCGTGACGCCGCTAAAGATATTGAGCGGGTTTCGAATGTCTTGCTCGTAGTTGATCCGGTTTCGGACATAGTCGCGAACTTTTCTCAGGTCGCCGATATCGATCATCAGCGCGCGCCTGCGATTGAAGAAGTGAATCTCGCGCGTGATATCGTATTCGACTCGGGAGACTTGTTTAGGAAGGTCCCGAGCGATGGCTTTCGACAGGTCTTTTACGAAGCGTTTGCTTTCCTTCGGATGGTCCGAAAATACCAGAACGGCAAGATTGGAGGACGATTCCAATCGATCACGGATACGGCCGAGGTCTTTAACGCTTCTCGCTTGGGTCGGAAGAAGCTCTTCGAACTCGGTGCGTAGATTTTTATAGAGCCGGACGGAGAAGACGGCTGCGGTGATGGTCAGAAGCAGCGAAGCCAAAACGATCCAGCTCGCATTGCGCATGATCCAGGCGATTCCGCGACCCATCATTAGCAGAAAGGGCACCAATGCGGCCATACGGCATTGGGGCACACGCCTTGCTGTTTTAGAGGTACATCGAGGTAATATGAGCGGATGCCCATTTCACCAGACCTCGACGCCCCAGCAGGTGTCGAGTGTGCCTGAGCGGGCCGTTCGAGCGAAGCGGGTAAGTTTGCCGCGCCTGGGTTGGAACCTCGTCTCTGCGCGATTTCACTTCATCCATACGCTTCAACGGCTTTTCAAGGCGACCGGCAGCGATACCCTTTCGGTATGGTTGCCACGAACTAATCTCTATATCAGTGCAGACCCTAAGCTTTGCCGGGAGATCCTAGTCGACCGCCCGGAAGAATATCCGAAGACGGGCTGGGAGCACCGGGTGTTAAGCCCGGCAATGGAGGACGGCCTAATTATCCTCGACGGTGAAGAATGGAAGACCCGGCGCCATGCTTCGGCGTCTTGCTTCGGTGCGAAATCCATCGCTCAGCTCGCCGGTATCCTGAGCGAAGTTTCGGCGCGCCGCGTTTCTGGGTGGGATCATGCGGAGGGGCGCTCGATTGAGCTCAATCATGAGTTTCGTTGCGTCATCAACGAGTCGATGATGCGCTTCTTTCTCGACGGGAGCTCACTCGACGAGACTTTGCCGGGGGGAAGTGACGAATTCTCTCACGCCTTTTCCCGTGTTGAGAAGGGACTCGAAACGCGGGTTTTTGACGTACTCTTTTTGAAAGAGCGCCTCCGAACTCTTGTATCTCCATCGAACGGATTTCATCGTTCCCTGCATACGGTCACGAACTTCATTGAAGAGCGGGTCTTCGACTCGTCAAAATCGGCGGGCGATCAGTCGGCGTTGAAAAACTTGATGGATAGAATTCCGTCGCGTCGTTCAGTGTCCCGCGAGATTCGAAACATGTCGGGTGCCGGTGCGACGACCGCGCATCTGCTTTCCTGGATCGGGCATCTTTTGGCTTCGCATCCCGAAAAGCAGGAGCGTCTTCGGACCGAGGTGCTTGGCCTGCAGCTAACGGAGCAAGGTCCAGAGCTTTCCGAGATCGAAAAACTTCCGTACCTGTCCGCTGTCATTAACGAGGGTTTGAGGCTCTTTCCACCAGCTCCCTATTTGATTCGTAAGCACGTGAGCGGTAGGAAAGGCGAAAGGCCGTCGTTTTTCATGTTCTCGGTCTGGGCGATTCACCGTGATCCAAAAGTCTGGCGAGACGCTGATCAGTTTGCTCCCGAGCGATGGCTGGACGATTCGGAAATTCCCGAGCAGTCATTCATTCCATTTGGCGTTGGCCCGAGGGTTTGTATCGGAAAACGGTTCGCGCTGACTGAGGCTCGAATCATTCTATCGACTCTGCTTCGACGCTTTCGGCTTGAACTGATTCCGAACGGTCGAATACCTCTTCCTGTTTTCACGGTACTTACCCGTCCCGATCGAGGAGTTCGGGTGGGACTGGTTCCGATTCTCAGAGAAGCGCTGCTACCTGCGCCGCAGTGGCCCCTACAAGAAAAAGCTCTTTGAACTTGCCCGATTGCCCAGCTGCGATTTGAATTCGGCTCTTCGGAATTCCGAGTTTCTTGCTGAGAAAAGCGACAAGCTCATCATTCGCTTCGCCATCGACCGGCGGAGCTGCGACTCGAATCTTTAGTCGAGGAGGTTCGCCGTGAAGACCGGTAATCTC
>FSTS01000479.1_pt1 | contig 11247 bp, 8 predicted proteins | sample 1636961 | NCBI WGS metagenome assembly FSTS01 (sample SAMEA3914819, study PRJEB12502) | metagenome | biome: forest; material: soil | place: Canada | collected 2010-06-26 | depth 0.3 m
GAGGGGCGGCGTGACATGAGGGGCTGAGGAAGCCTGCTCGAGCGATTCGCGAACCTCTTTCCGCGAGCAGAAACAGGGATAGACCGAAGAAACCGCGGCTGCCTTTCGGAAAAGAGCCAAATGCCTCGGAAAAAACGAACTCTGCAACTCGACGCGATCCGCGCGCAGGCCGAGTGGCTCCATCTCTTCAATCTGTCGCTCCATCGACCCCACCACCACCCGAGGCGTGTCGATGTCCTCGAATCTCAGAACCCAAGGGGTGCCGAGAAATCGCGCCCAGTAGTGAGAAATCCAGGCCGTGCGAAAATTTCCAAGATGAAAGGCCCCGGTCGGAGATGGGGCAAAGCGAACGCCTGATTGCAAAGAAGACTCCTTCGGGTCAATCTAGAATGAGATGACCCTAGAAAAAAGCGGTAACGCTACCTTACGGGCCACCTTGATGGGCTCAACCGGCCTAGTCGGACGCCATGCGCTGACGCTGCTGATTGAAAGCCAGCGTTATTCGGCCGTGAATGCGCCCATTCGCCGGGCAGACCTATCCCGCTATCCTCAGCATCCAAAGCTCCATGCGACTCAGATCGACTTCTTGAGAATGGAAGCAGCTGCGGCAGCTTCAGCCGTTTCACCTACTTCAAACGTCTTCGCATGCGATGTTTTTTTCTGCGCCCTGGGGACCACGATCAAACAAGCCGGTTCGCAGAAAGCCTTCTATCAGGTCGACCACGACTTCATCGTCCAGTCAGCCAGGCTCGCCCGTCAGGGCGGAGCCCGAACCGCCGTCGTGATTTCATCCGTCGGTGCCGATCCGAAATCACGGGTTTTCTACTCAAAGGTCAAAGGCGAGACCGAGCGCGATCTAGCCGCGCTTGGATTCGAACGCCTGCATCTGCTGCGGCCTTCGCTGCTACTAGGCAACCGCGCCGAGCAACGCCTGGGCGAAAAGCTCGCATCAGCGATGGCCGAACCCCTGAACCCGATCTTTAACTTTGGGCCGCTAGCGAAATACCGGCCGATTCAAGCCAATCGCGTCGCGACCGCGATGCTCGAAGCCGCTTCACGCGATTTTCCGACGGGCGTTCACATTCACGAAGGCTCTGACCTCGAAGCCCTTTCAAAGCCTCGTTAAGAACCGTCTAAAGCACGATATGCGTCGAAAGAAAGTGCGAGGTATCGCCGTGAAGCACATCGCGCACGAGGGCTTTCCCATTCTCATCGGTCTTCGCCGCAACCATCGAGCGAATGCTGAAAGAACGAAGCGCATCGGTCACGCTCAACGTTCCCTCCGCTGAGCGCTTCCGCCCAGTGAACGGAAAAACGTCAGGCCCGCGCTCGCAGGCGGTGTTCAGGTTGATTCGGCAAACTTGGTTCGACATATGGTCGATCAAAGTGCCGATCACCTCCGGGTTCGAGCCGAAAATGCTCATCTGCATTCCGTAAGGCGAATTGACGACGTAGTTTTCGAACTCTTCGAGCTTCTCGTATTCAACGATCGGGACGATTGGCCCGAACTGTTCTTCCTGAGCGATTCTTGAATTGATCGGAACGCGGTCAAGTACGGCCGGGAAAAAGAGCGACCCGATGACTTTACCGCCGGACGGGTTGCAAACGCGCGCGCCCTTGGCCACCGCTTCATCAATGTAGGCTTTCAGCTGCGCCGGCTTCTGCGGGTCAGGAAGCGGCGTAATCATCACACCACTCTGCCAAGGCAAACCCGCTTTGAGTTTCTCGACTTCTTCGCAGAATCTTTCGGTGAATTTCTTTGCGATCGATTTTTCGACGAAGATAATCTTCAAAGCCGTACAGCGCTGACCATTGAACGAAAGGGAGCCTTTCAGACATTCTGCGATGGCGACATCTAAGTTGGCGTCCGGAAGAATCAAGGCCGGGTTCTTGGCATCCAATCCTAGAACACCGCGGAAATGATGAGGCTCGGGATGAGCGAGCTTGATCCGATTGGCGACTGGAGAGCTCCCGATAAACGCCAAAACGTCGATCTTGCCGCTCTGCACGGCAGGATTAACGATCTCTCGTCCCGCTCCACTCACCACATTTACGACGCCCTTCGGAAAGCAGTCCCGAAACGCTTCAAGAAGCGGGTCCCAAAGCAGCTGCCCGAAACGCGGCGTTTTGACGACGACCGAATTGCCCATGATCAATGCGGGAATCAAGGTCGCGAAGGTTTCATTAAACGGGTAATTGAAAGGCCCCATGCACAGAACCACGCCCAGGGGCGCGCGCCGAATCTGCGCCATGATGCCGCCTGCGAACTGGATTCGCGACGATTCACGGTCGAGCTGCTTCACGGCTTCCAAAGTGTCGTCGATGTACTGAATCGTTCGGTCGAACTCGGCCTGGGCCGCCGTCCAAGTTTTTGCGATTTCCCACATTAAAAGGCGGCAAACCGTCCCACGCTCTTTCAGGATCTCGGTCTTAAAACGCGCGATCGCGTTGATCCGATCTTCCATTCTGGCCGTCGCCCACTCGCCGCGGCCTTTGTTCCAAGCGGTCTCGGAGGAAGTCACGGCTTCCATGAAAACTTGTTCTGAAACATTTGGGGTCGTACCCAGTTCAGGCTGATAAAGCTTTCCATCATCGCCGCGAAGCGTGCACGGACTAATGACCGGTTTCGAATCGAAGCCACTGGAACGAATTTCGCCGCTAATCAATATTCGCGCGTTAATTCGATCCTGTTTTGCAAATTCGGGCACGAGTTCGAGCGTGTCAAATGGTGCGTCATTCATGCAACAGATGATGCATCCCATGGGCCTGACTGTCAAAATAGCGTTGGCATCAACCAAGAAGGGTGAGACCCTCCACGACGCATCGGTAACGAAGTACCAACCGCAAAACTGCGCAAACTGCGATGTCGCGGCGATACCCTGTTCGTAACGAGGCGCTTTTCTCTGTTTCTTTCCAGAGGGAACGTTTTCTCGCCGCGCCACCGCTTAAGTCGGACCAGATGGAGAAAACAATAAATGTCCTTAAATCGTAAATCGCAAACTATCGCTAGTGTCGCGGCAGCGCTGACGTTCGTCCTTTTCGGAACTGTCACTGCCTACGGCGCAGGTTTTGAAAAAACGACCTCTTGGTCGGGTCACTGGATGGGTGTCGCAGGCGCTGCCGGCGCTGCCGTCACTGGTTCGGAATCTCTCTTCTTCAACCCAGCAGGTCTTGCTGGCGGTAAGCAGAACGACGTCACCCTGAACATCTCGCCGACGTTCTCGCAGTTCCGCGCACCCATCGGTTCGCCAGCAGGAACTGAAGTCTACGGAAGCACGCAGTTCACGCCTCCGTATGGCGCGCTCGCGAGCTACAAAGTTAACGACAAGCTCGGCATCGGCGTCGGCTCCTACATCAGCGGCGGAAACCGCGCGAAGTACGAAGACGTCAACGGTCAGGCCCTCAACGACTACGAAACCGACCTCACCTTGAATGAAGTTTCACTCGGCGCAGGCTACGAAATCATTCCGAACCTTCGCATCGGCGCTTCGTACCGCGTCTCGATGGTTAGCGCGACACTCACCAAGCCAAACAACCTTCCAGCCGGTTTCGGCGGTGCGCTCTTCGGTCAGACCCGCTTCGAAAACATGAAGCAGACGAAATGGGACGGCTTCCGCGCCGCTCTTCAGTACGGTGGCACCGGCTGGGGCTTGGGCGTTAGTTATCGCTCGAAGGTTTCGTTCGACCTCACCGGCGACGTGACACTTCAAACACAGGCCGTCGGCTTAGCAGGTGTCACTGCCGGAACGAAAACCTCCAGCGGCACCCTGAGTTCGGAACTTCCCGAGCAGATTGCGGTCAGCACCTGGTTCGACTTGATGAGCTCATTGCGCGGTTACCTCGAGTACAGCCTGACCCACTATTCGAGCGTGAAGTCGATCGGGACATCGGGAAGCTTCTCCACTGCTGACCTCACACCTCAGCTCGGAGCCGGTTTGCTCAACGCGGGCTACATCCAGGCCGTAAATGCAGGTTTGACCACGGCTTGGAGAAACATGCACATCGCCCGCCTCGGCTTCGAGTACAACGGTATGGCCATGCCGATTCGTCTCGGTTACGCTCTGACGTCGCAGGTGACCCCGAACGAAAATGCCACCGCGACGTTCTCGTCCCCAGGCAACGGCAACGATATCTTGCTCGGTACGGGCTACAACTTCTCTTCGAATCTGATGGCCAACGCTGCTCTCGATTACAGCTTTGCATCGGGTGAAGGCTCGGCTCCAGCTACCGTCGGAACCTACGGCTCGAAAGGCTACGTCCTCCACCTCGGCGCTACGTACCTGTTCTAAGTTAAGAAGATCTTCTCTTCTTCAAAAGCCCTCTCTCGCGCAAGCGGGAGGGGGCTTTGTGTTTTAGAAGGTATCCCGTACCTTTTGCCCCTAAAAGTGTGGGCACACCTGAGACCCCACCTGTGCTACACCCGCCGCGTGAGCCTGAACGCGCGCGCTATCGAAGACTTTCGCTTCCCGTACGAGACCGTCGTCACGCCCGAACGTTTCGGAGACCAGACGCTTCAGGTGGAGCGCCTCAAAAGCCTCGACGAAACGATCGACGCGCTTTTCGCGGAACTTCAACGCAGCGGCAGCGAGGACTGGCTGGACCGTCTTTGCCCTTACTTCGGCCAGGTCTGGCCGTCGGGCCGCGCGCTGACCGAAGTTCTTCTTGAGATGAATGCCAAACAGCCGCTCAAGGGCGCCCGTATTCTCGAAGTCGGCTGCGGACTCGCTCTTCCTGCACTCATGGCCTGCAAGCTTGGCGCGACCGTCCTGGCAACGGACTTTCACCCCGAGGTGCCGCGCTTCTTGGAGCGCAACAAGGCGCTCAACGGCGTGGGCCCCGAACTTCAATTCCTCAGCCAGGATTGGCAGAAGGAAGACCGAAAGCTCGGCGAGTTCGACTGGGTGATCGGCAGTGACATTCTTTACGAGCGCCAGCACCCAGAATGGGTGGCTAAGGCCATTGCCCGGCAGCTCTCGCCCCAGACCCGGATTCTGATCGCGGACCCCGCCCGGCCCTATCTCCAGGGTTTTGCCGACGCCATGGCCAAGGAAAGTGGCCTGGCCTACGAAAACTGGGTGCACCGCCTGTCCGAGAAGGACGTCTTCATACTGAAGTATGGCCACTAGGCCAGTGCTATAGGGTCAAAGGTATCCCGTACCTTTTGCCCGCGAAAGTGTGCCCATACATTCGGACTCAAAAGTGTGGGCACACCTTGACGCGTTGCGCCATCCAGGATAACACCCCGTCCAGATTGGGGTCCGCATGAAACGCTTCTCGCTCGTCTCGACCGTCCTCTGCCTCGCCAGCTTCAGTTCGATGGCCTACGCCCAGGACAAGATTCTCGGCGGTCAAACCGTTACGGATGCGGATCAGATCGGCCGAATGACGGTAGCTGTGGTGCAGATGACTCCAGGCACGTACACCCCCAGTGATATTCAGGGACTCTGCAGCGGAACGCTGCTCTCGGACGACACCGTCCTGACCGCCGCCCATTGCATCCGTGGTCATGGCCCCGATGAGATGCGCATCGTCTTCAATCACAATCTTCGTCGCGCTCTTCCGGACGATTTCCGCACCGTTACTGGAATGAAGGCTCATCCGCTTCATATCATCAGCCCGCTGATGATTCGCAACGACGTCGCGCTCGTTCATTTCGAGGGCGGAATCAAAGCCGGCTACCAGACGGCCAAGCTTCTTCCTGAAGGAACACTCGTCAACGACGGCGACCACGTCACGTTGGCGGGCTTCGGACTCTCGTCGGCAAGAGCAAGCGACTCGGCTGGAACCCTTCGCAAGGTCAATATGACCGTTCAACAGGCCGACCACAAACATCGCCAGGTGATCTTCGACCAGACCGATGGCCATGGCGCGTGCAACGGCGACTCGGGCGGTCCAGCTTTTCTGGAAAAAGACGGAACCCTCTACGCCTGGGGCGTGACCAGCTACGGAACCGGTACTTCTTGCATGGATATCGGCGTCTATACAAACGCATCGGAATATCCGAGCTGGGTAGCCCATGCCAGCGCCCGTCTCCGAAAAAAGGCTGACTAAGCTTCGTACTGCCCGAGTTCTCGATTAGACTCTGGGCCATGTCCGCCGCGGGCCGCATCGTTCTCCATAGCACATTCATCACCCTGCTCGTCTTATCGGTCTCTTGGGTCTCTCCGACATTCGGTGCAACCACGACGCCGCTTCCTTACACCGTTCGGACTCGTCCGTACGATGGCTGGAGTTCAAGCGTTCGCGGCGATATTCGAACCCTGGGTCTTGCCGGCGCAACGGTCGGACTCGCCGACACGTACATCGCGTCGATCGACAATCCGGCCGGTCTTGCGATGACGATGGAAGGCATCGGGCTTCAGATTTCGGGTAACCAAATCCAGGACGGTTATCTCCAGGAGTTCGACCAGAGTTTTCGCTCTCGCCAGATCGGCGGAACGGGCTCAGCTTATCCGTGGGGCTTTAGCCTTGGCTGGTTCACCCCGCATCAGGAAAGCCAGAACTACAGCATCGGCGGCGGCCCTCCGGTTTTTCTGGAAACGGTCACTCGTCTATTTGCGGTTTCAGCCGCGCGTGTTTTCGCGAACAACCGGTTTTCAGTCGGCGCTTCATTGATTTTCGGACAAGGCGAAGAGACCGTCGGAACTTCGACCGTCAGCTCGTTTGCGTTGGGCGGGAATATCGGCGCGATGTACCGCTTCGACAGCAAATGGCTCCTCGGGGCTTCTTACGGAACGTCGATGCATTATGCGGGCGACACGAACCTTAATCCAAGTGACGGCCCGGCTGCATTCTACCAGCCGATCGAAAGCCCGTGGCGCGCGACGGTCGGCGCGGGCTACATCCCGAATCGCTTCTTTCGATTTGGATTCGGTTTCTACGGCGTGGGCCCGATTCAGGACGCAGCACTGCTATCGAATCAGAACACATCGGTCGGAAAACACTTCACGCTCAGCCCTCGAATGGGAACGGACTACCTACTCACAGAGTTCAAAGAATTCCGCGCGCGCGCGGGACTTGGAACCTATTTCGAAACCAGCCGCATCGAGGGCACTCCGAACCGACTTCACGCCACCGGTGGCGTTGATTTCAAAGTTTGGATTTTCGATCTGGGCTGGGGAATCGACTACGCACGCGACTACCGCAACTACATCACTTCGCTCGGAGTCGACGTCATCAAGCTCATGAGAAAAACGGGTCTCATTCCACCCGACGCCGGCCCACCTTCGGCCGGGTTCTTTCCGCCTCCGTTTCATCAATCAGACGACGGACTGCCGCGGGCGCTGGTCAAAGAGTGGCACAACAGCTACCCGCAGCCCGATATCATCGACATCGGCCTTGGCATTCCTAAACGGGCACAGGATCAGCTCTATAAAATGAGGAGCACGCTCATGGACGCGGTCCAAAAAGACCCCGAACTTTACGACGAGCCTCTTCAGAGCGAACCGAAACCCAAGCGTAAAAAAGCGACCGGCGCTTCCCCCAACCGCTAAGTTTGAGAAAAGCGCCGGCCAACGGAGTTCAATGCCCAATGGCTAAGTCAGGTCATCGAACGAAGGCGTGCGATCCGGTCTTCAAGCGGCGGATGTGAAGAAAACATCGCCATCATTCCAGAGCGTCCAGAAATTTTCATCGACTGAACCGCGGGCTGCGAGGTCGGGTCGATGTATTCAATAGTTCTTTGAAGCGCTTCGAGCGCACCGATCATGTTCTGGCGTCCAGCCAAGCGAGCGCCACCCGCATCAGCTCGGAATTCGCGCCAGCGCGAGAACGCGGCAACAACCATCGAGCCAAGGATCATGAAAACAATCTCGAGGGCGAACTGAACCACGTAGAAGATCATGCCAGGCGAAGAATTGCGTTCGCGGTCGTCTTGCGAGCGAAGCGCCTGGGTCAGAGCAAAAGCGATCACGCGCGAGAGGAACATCACGAACGCGTTCACGACCCCCTGGAGCAACGTCATGGTGACCATATCGCCATTGGCGATGTGGGTGATTTCGTGGCCCAAGACGCCTTCGAGGTCTTCGCGGCGCATGCGGTTCAAAAGACCGGTGGAAACCGCTACCAGCGAGCGCGCCTTGGTCGGTCCGGTGGCAAATGCGTTCACCTCGGGAGAATCGTAGACGCCCACTTCAGGCATCGCAGGCAAACCGGCGCCTCGCGCCAGGTTGTAAACCGTCTGAACCAGCTCGGCGAGTTCCGGGTCACGCGTATTCGGGTCGATGACCTGAACGCCCATCATCCACTTGGCCATGACTCGAGACAGGGCCAGCGAGATCAACGCGCCTGCCATACCCCAGACCAAGCAGAACACTGCGAGCTGCTGGTAATCGAGGCCGTAGGCGGTCAGATAGGGCCTGACACCGAGAACGTTCAGCAGCAGCGACACGGTCAGGACGACCAGCATGTTCACAGCCATGAAAAGGACGATTCGCTTGAAGAAAGCACCCATAGTGACCCCAAAAATGGGCGCCATTCCGAGATACGTCAAGGGGAACTGGGCTTTCTTTTTCTTGACTTAATTAATCAACTATTATAAGACTCTGAAATTATTTAGGAACTCAGAGATGCCCCGACATTACCTGACTCTCAGCATCGCCCTTCTAACAGCCGCTCTTACGGCTGCCTCGGCACGTGCCGAGGGGAATCCCTGCGAGACTTACGGACTCACGATCGGCAAAGCTGTTGCCCCCGAAAACGTCCCTGCCGAGATTCGGGCGCACTACCATCAGACTCAGTATCTTCCCGTTGATCCGTTCGGCGACTACGTACTCGCGGCGCTGGCGAAGAACACTCCGAAAGTCATCGCTCTCTCTCTGCGCGACTCCGCTGGGTTCGCAGCCTCTCGTAAAAAAATCGACGATGCGGCGAACTGCGCCTATTCCTACTTCTCTTTTTCCGATCCGTTCGCCGATTCGTTCGTAGGAGGCCAAGCCAGCGAGGGGGCTCGCCCTCCTTACAAAGGATTTGGGTTTCTTCCCACGCAGCGCGATTTCAATCTGCTTGAAAAAGCCAAGCTCACCCAAGCTGAAGGAAAACTTCTGCTCGACGAACTGATGAGTGGTCAGATCGGCATCGAGAGCTCGAAAAACCCGATCTCGGTCCGGGGCATGAACCGAATGCTTCTTCGCGTCTTGCAAGAAGAGTCGGAAAACGGGCTCGAAATCACCCAGGGTGAACCACATCGCTGGAGCCAGGCGTTTCTTGCCGCACATAAGAAAGAGTTCATTCCTTACACCTGGATGAGCAAACCCTTGGTAGCGCTCGCCCGCGGTGAAACCGTGAAATACATGCTCACTGGCTTCGAAGATAAGCTGGGTGCCTGGATTTCTTCACAACCCGATGAGTCCGTGACTCATCCCGAAATCTTCCGAGCAAGCCTTCGCCTCACCCACGGCAACGTTTACCTCGGTCTGCTCACGATCGAAAACCTGCTCGCCAAGAGTTGGATGAATCCGAACCGTGAAAACCTTCCTTTCGTTCAGAAGCTGAGCCGGTTCACCAACTATCTCGGCGCGAATGAAGACCGGTTTGGCCACTGGTACCATTTCTGGGGAATCGTTCTGTACGGGTATCTAAAGGGGCCGGCTTCGGCCACCCTCGTCGGAACGCTTGAGACCGCGGGCAGCCAAATCATGGGTCATTTTGCCCGGGAACAGCAGGAAACCGCGATCAACGCAAAGGCCGGGCGCGTCGGGGCGAGATTCGCTAAGACGCTGCGCCGCGACTGGAAGTCGATCCCTACGGACGCGACCGACATCAGCCCCGAGAACTACTTAAAGCTCGACGAGGACTTCAGCCGCCGACTGCACCGCGAGTTTAAAAAGGCTGAGAAGAACATGAAGAAAAGTGCTATCAGCGGGGCATGAAAGCCAAGTTCCCTCCCCAGATCAAGTACATCATCGGAAACGAAGCCTGCGAGCGATTCAGCTATTACGGAATGAGAGCCATCCTGGTGGTTTTTATGACGAGCATGCTGAAACTCAGCGCCGCCGATGCCAAGGCGAACTACCACTTCTTCATCCAGGCCTGTTACTTCCTGCCACTGCTCGGTGCGTTCCTATCGGACCGCTACCTGGGTAAGTACAAAACGATCTTCTGGCTTTCGATCGTCTATTGCTTGGGTCACCTGGCTCTCGCGATTCGCGAAGACTCGATGGGCCTGCTGATCGGCCTCGGGTTGATCGCCCTGGGATCAGGCGGCATCAAGCCCTGCGTTTCGGCTCACGTCGGCGACCAGTTCAACGAATCGAACAAGCACCTGCTCGACAAAGTTTTCAGCATTTTCTATTTCTCCGTGAATTTCGGAGCCTTCTTTTCGGCACTGCTTACGCCTTTTCTGCTCACGCAGTATGGTCCTCGGCTCGCGTTCGGAATTCCTGGCATTCTCATGGCCCTTGCAACCATCGTTTTCTGGATGGGCCGCAAGCACTTCGTTCACGTCCCCCCGGTTGGGAAGAACGGCCCCGCGGGATTTCTTACCGTCTTCTGGTCGGCATTTAAGAACCAGAGCAAACGTCGCGAAGGCGAATCCTTCATGGACGCCGCTCGTTCGAAGCATACGGAAAGTGAAGTCGAGGGCGCGAAGGCAGCCGTGTCCATCTTCAAGGTCTTCGCTACCGTCACCATCTTCTGGGCACTGTTTGACCAGCAGGGTTCCAGCTGGACCCTTCAGGCCGACAAGATGGATCTGAACGTTCTCGGAATGAAGCTCGAAGCCTCACAGATTCAGGCCCTGAACCCGGTCATGGTTCTTACGCTGATTCCGGTCTTCAGCCTTTTCATCTACCCGATGGTCGAAAAGCTCGGCATCAAAGTTACCCCGCTTCGCAAGATGTCAGTCGGAATGCTTCTGGCGGGTCTTTCGTTTGCGATGATGGGAATGCTGCAAACCGCCCTCGACCATGGCGCGAAGCTCTCGGTCGCTTGGCAGCTGATTCCTTACCTCGTCATTACTGCATCCGAAGTCATGGTTTCGATCACCGGCCTCGAATTCGCCTACACCCAGGCTCCTCGCGCGATGAAGAGCACGATCATGAGCTTCTGGCTCCTTACCGTAGCCTTCGGAAACATGCTCGACGGCATCGTCGCCAAGCTGAACGTCTTCACGGGCTCAGGAGAGTTCTATTTCTTCGCAACCTTGATGGGCTTCGTTTCGTTGATCTTCGTTTGGAGCGCCACACGCTACAAAGCGCGTGAGTTCATCGAGAACGACGAGGCAGAAGCAACCGCTGCGGCGACCGCGTA
>FSTS01000022.1_pt1 | contig 11189 bp, 4 predicted proteins | sample 1636961 | NCBI WGS metagenome assembly FSTS01 (sample SAMEA3914819, study PRJEB12502) | metagenome | biome: forest; material: soil | place: Canada | collected 2010-06-26 | depth 0.3 m
CGAGCTATCGAACATCTTCAAGAAAGGAACGATGCCGTTGGAGAGGCCGTTGGTTCCTTTGATCAGGGCGCCGCTTGCGCGGACCTGGGTCCAGTCGATGCCGATACCGCCCGAGAATTTCGAGAGGCGTGCGCAGTCGGTGAGTGACTTGTAGATGCCGTCGAGGCTGTCTTCAGCGATGGTGAGCAGGTAGCACGAGCTCATCTGTGGATGGCGGGTGCCCGAGTTGAAGAGCGTCGGGGTGGCCGGCATGTAGAGGAACTGAGAAACGATTTCGTAGAGCTCGAGGGCTTCCTTCACATTGTAGGAAAGGCCGAGCGCGACACGCATGAACATCCACTGTGGGCGTTCGATCAGCTTGCGCGTTTTTGGGTGACGAAGCAGGTAACGGTCGGCGACGGTTTTGAGACCGAAGTACTCGAAATGATCATCGCGCTCGTGGCGGATGGCGTACTCGAGGGTGTCCATGTCCTGAGACACGAGTTCGAAAACTCGGGTGCTGAGAAGGCCATTATCCAGGGCAGTTTTGATATAATCGCGGAAAGCGGTGTCGCGGCCGACTTCTTTATGGATGCTCTCGGAGAGCATGCGTGCGGCGACTTTGGAGTAGTTCGGCTCCTCAGCCATGAGCATTACGGCGTTGCCGATAGAAAGGTCGTCGAGCTCCTGGGTGGTGCTGCCAGCGTGGAGGCCGTTAATCGTGCGCTTAGCGACTTCGATTGCCTCAACACGGTCGAGTCCACGGCACGCGCGGTTCACCGCGTGAAGGATCTTCTCGATTTTGACTGATTCTTTTGTTCCGTCCCTTTTAACGACTTCCATCTCTTCCACTCTTTCTGGGTCTGATCGTGACCCCAGAGTCCCCCCCGGAACCCTTTTAGATGATTTTTGAGACGAGCATGCCCGTCACCAGAGCCCGTGAGTTCACGAGTAAACTGGATGGGTATTGGCTCTTCCGCTTCGAACTACTTGGTTTTGGTTAAAAGGACCTACGGGTTACTTCGCTGAACCGCTTGCTTCACCGTCAGGAATCTGTCGTTGAAGTCTGTCTTGAAGTTACTACGTGGTTGGCCCGCCTTAGCCCGAACTTCGTACTACTCGGTACTGCCCTAACGTCTAAAAACGCACTGCTTATATTTCGAAATTAGCAGAGATCGGCCGTCCGTCAACCTAGATATTGTGGTGCCCCCACAGGACCACACAATAGATAGTGTGCTTACTAGTCGGGCTTATTCTAGCGGCCGAACGGCTAACGCGAGGCGTTTTGCTCGAAGTTACTAGGGCTTAGTTCTTGAGAACTTCTGTCGATTGCGATATCCCCGCTCCCACATCAGCGATTTTAACGCACCTAACCACAACCCACGAACCGGGCGAGAGGCTTCTAATGCGGATGAGAGATTGGGTCATTCTTTCGGCGAACGCGAATCGCCCACTCGCCGAGAAGATTTGCGACAAGCTCGGAAAGCCGCTCGGTCACGCAGATGTTCGTCGTTTCAGTGACGGCGAAGTTTTCGTCGAGATTCGCGAGAACGTTCGCGGTCGCGACGTGTACGTGATTCAGAGCACGTGTCGTCCCGTGAACGATACGCTCATGGAACTTCTGATCATGATCGATGCGCTGAAACGCGCGAGCGCGAAAGAGATCACGGCAGTGGTTCCGTACTACGGTTACGGACGCCAAGATCGCAAAGTCGCGCCTCGCACTCCGATCAGCGCCAAGCTCGTCGCCGATCTTTTCGTCGCAGCCGGCGCTACTCGCGTCGTTTCGATCGACCTGCACGCGGGGCAGATTCAGGGCTTCTTCGACATTCCGTTCGACAACCTTTTCGCCTCGCCGGTGATTCTCGAATATCTGAAAAAAGAAATGACCGGCATGGGTGAGCTCGTTCTGGTCAGCCCGGATGCGGGCGGTGTCGAGCGCGCACGCGCTTACGCGAAACGCCTCGATGCTCAGGTGGCCATGATCGACAAACGTCGTACCGGCCCGAACGTCGCTAAGGCGATGAACATCGTCGGTGACGTGAAAGGCAAGGTCGCGATCATTCTCGACGACATGATCGACACAGCCGGAACTTTGACCGAAGCCGCGCACACGGTTCTGGATCACGGCGCGACTCGCGTTTTCGCCGCCGCAACCCACGGCGTGCTTTCAGGCCCGGCCATCGATCGCATCAAAAAGGCACAGATCGAAAAAGTGATCGTGACCGATACGGTTCCGCTGACGGATGAAGCGATCGCTTGTGGCAAGATTGTTCAGCTGAGCGTGGCCGATCTGCTCGCCGAAGCGATTCACCGAATCCACAACTACGACAGCGTCTCGAGCTTGTTCATTTGAAGCTCGGCATATGAAGTTAGTTGTGGGCCTCGGCAACCCTGGCGCGAAATACGAAACCACCCGGCACAATGTGGGTTGGCTTGCGCTCGATCGCCTGGTCGACAAATGGAACGCCAGCGGGCCGACCGATAAGTACAATGCCGAGATTTGGACCGCGACCGTCAAGGGCGAGAAGGTCATGTTGGTCAAACCGCAGACGTTCATGAACCTCTCGGGTAAGAGCGTGGGCCCGATGTTCGGCTTTCAGAAGTGCACGCCAACAGACTTGATCGTCATTCATGACGAGCTTGATCTGGCCCCTCTCACGCTTCGCCTGAAGACCGGCGGAGGCGCGGGTGGGCATAACGGCTTAAAGTCGATCGACGAGGCTCTTGGTAGCGCGCAGACCGGTTATCATCGGATCCGCCTGGGTGTAGGCCACCCTCGCACGCTACAGATCGCGCACCTTTCACCTGCCGATTACGTGCTTCAGCGATTCACCGACGCCGAGCTCGACGGGCTCGACAAAGTCTTCGACCGCACCGCGGACGCCATTGAGCGCATCATCGGTGGCGACGTGCTTGGCGCGATGACTGAGTACAATAAGAAATAGGCGTTTTCGGACTATTTCGTCAGTTCAGCGTACTTTCCCTCCGATAAGCTAGGGAATGGCTCTCACCCGACCTCTATTTACACTCGGGCTTTCGCTGTCGGTCTTCGCCGCCTGGCAATCGATCCCTTTGGGCGTCACCTCAGAGTTAGATCTTCTAGGGCGGATCACGAGCATCCAGGCGGGTCAAAATCTTGACTCCTCGCTGATTGAAGACTCCCGCCTTGCGGCTCAGATGCTGGTGGAAAGACTACGCCTGAATGAACTGGCGAAGCAGGGCGCGGACTCGTACCCAGCGTCGGGACCGTTTGCGAACGAGGCCAAGATTCAGATGAATTTCCAGATTCCCACGGGTGACAAGACTGGGAAATGGATTGAAAGCCTTCGACTGAAGGGGTTTTTGAATTACCACGAGTCAAAAACGACCGGTGGGATCAATTCACCCGCCTGGAGAGCCACTCAAGAAGATCAGCTGGTGGATCTGACCCTGGAGGAAACCTCTGCGGGCGATTCACTGAGACCGAAGTACGGAATCGTACTTCCGGAAAAACCAGAGGACTACAGCCTTTGGACCGAAGGGTCCAAGCAATACATTCCGCAGCAGAGATACGGCGGATGGGTTGTCGTCTTTAAGAATCTGGTGAAGTATCGAACCACTTTTACTCCGGTAGATAGTTTGCTCCGTTGGGGGCGGGTGGCTCAAACACTCGATAGTGTCGAGTCCGGCCCCATTCGGGGGTACGACGGCGAATACCTCGAAGCTCAGATCTGGGGAGAGATCGACCTGGCGGACGTCGATTATTTTTTGGTCCCTGAAGATGCGACCGCCGCCGAAATCAAAATGATGAAGCAGCTCGGCCTGCCGATGTACGAGAGCCAGTTCCGGTTGCTGGGCAAGTATCGCGCTGTCGTTCCGGGTAAACAGATCTCAGCCGGAATTCCAAGTTTGCTCAAGCGCGCTCAAGAAATCACTTCGGAGCGAGAAAAAGCGCATGCGTGGGTTCACGCACGTGCGACAAAGCTCCCGATCCCCAAAGCTGACTCAATGGTGCAGCAGATATTGAAGCTTCCAGTCCCTGGGGTTTCTAACGAACTTCAGACCGTCATTCGTCAACGAAACTACATCAGGGACGACATCGCTAACCGTGACAAGTCGTATCGCCAAGTCCTCGACCTTCTCCTGAAGGAGGGGTTTATTGCCGATTTAGGTGGGCTCGACTCGAAACGATTGCTTCGGCTTCTCGATTTCGCCGAGCCCCGCGTGGTCGAATCAGTAGTCGTCGAAATCATCAAGCGCCCGGCTCTTTTGAAGGACCGAGAGCTGATGCTCCGGCTCGTCGCTATCAAAGGGGTCACGTCCTCTTGGCTCTATTACCAAATCGGCGATCGGATTGAGCATCTAGAATACCCCTTTGATCGCCTGACTTCTTCAGATGACTTCGGGAATGCACCCAATGCGATCTTGGTTTTAGAGGAGATGTATCGTTCTCGTTCGATGTTCCTACGAAGAATGTCCTGGGAAGTGATTTTGAAAAACCGTGGATTGGTAGGAAAGTGGACTGAGCTTGAGCCGCTGATCCGGCGGTTGGTCCGAGACAAGTTACTCGTGGAAGACGCGCACGGAGCCAGGAAGCGCCTGCTGATCGAAATCAGTAGCCAATTACAGCACGGCGGTTACAAAACTCGGCCTCAGGATGAAGTGGACCGGATCCAGGGTTACCTAGGAAAGATCGCCGACATCGTCAAAGAGTTCCCAGTAGAAGCGGCGTCCTGCGACGCGCAGCTCACCAGGTAGTCGGCAAATGGAACGCCAGCGGGCTGATCGATAAGTACAATGCCGAGATTTGGACTGCGACCGTCAAGGGCGAGAAGGTCATGCTGGTCAAACCGCAGACGTTTATGAACCTCTCGGGTAAGAGCGTGGGCCCGATGTTCGGCTTTCAGAAGTGCACTCCGACTGACCTGATCGCTGACGCCATTGAGAGAATCATCGGCGGCGCGGTCCTAAGAACGCGTCTGAATTTGTCTGGTCTTCAGTCGTCGCGCCAAGGATCTTGGGTCAGTCAGAGGAAATCCGGGCTGGGTCTTTTCCCGAGACGAAACCGCGGATGAGCAATCAGGAATTAGTTCCTAGTAAGAACCTTACTCTTACCCGGCGAGTTTCCGCAGCGACGTAAGCCGAAGGCGCAACGGCGCGAGGACTGTCCGAGCCGGTCAAGAGTAAGGTTCTTACTAGGAACTTATTCCTGATTACTGACCCATACGGATGATGCGGTTATTCGTATAATCCCCGACAAAGACGTGAGTCGAGTCGACCGAGAGACCAGATGGAGTGTTGAACATTCCGTTGCCGTTACCGGTAGCGGCGCTTCCGCCCGTGCACCAGCCCAAGGTCGAGGTGCCTGGCAAGCTTCCGCTGCAACCCACGTCGCCGCCGGTAGGAGCGACTGAGATGCTTCCCTGCCAGCCGACGAAGTTGCCGTACATTCCTGAGCTAAATTTGTACTTCGAGATTCGGTTCCCACTGCTGTCGGCGACGTAGAAGAAACCGCCGGTCGAATCAAACGTGACGCCTTTTGGAGCGTTCAGCACGCCGTCCGCGCCGGTTCCAGCCTGGCTCGTGCCACCCGTGCAGAAGGCCCCAGTGAAGAGATTTGCCCCTGCCGTGCAGGTGCCACCGGTCGTCGCGATCCTTCCGACCCAGCCTTGCGACACACCGCTCGAGTTATACCAGTTGATGCGGTTGTTGCCCTGATCGGCGACTAGAATATCGCCGCTGCTATCGACCGCGATTCCGTAAGGAGCATTGAGCGAGCCATCGCCGTTCGTGCCCGACTGTGAGGTCGAGTTCGTCGCCGTGCAGAAGCTCGTGAAGTTGTTTGCACCTGCTGCGCATCCGCCCGCCGTTCCGCCGACTCGACCCAGCCATGCCGAGAAAGTGCCGGCAGCGAGGTTGAAACGGAAGACACGGTTGTTACCGCCGTCGGTCACGTAGAGATAAGTGCCGCTTGTATCAACCGCGACTCCGCGAGGCGTGGTCATGCTTCCATCGGTAGCGGTTCCGGCTTTCGGCGTTCCAGCCATGCACCAGCCGCCCGTGAAGGCGTTAGCCGTGTTGCAAGGAGCCGAGCCCGTGGTGTTTACGCGACCAATCCAGCCCATGAAGGCACCGGTGGTGGAATTATACGAACTCACGCGATTGTTTACCGAGTCCGCCACGTAAAGGATGTTGCTATGAACCGCGATTCCCATCGGTGTGTTCAGCATGCCGGCACTCGAGCCCGACTGAGCTGTACCACCCGTGCACCAGCCTGGGGTGAACGTGTTCCCGCTTGCGCCCGAGCATCCCGAGTCGCCACCCGTAGGTGAACCATTGATGTCGCCGATCCAGCCGACGAAAGCGCCGGTCGAAGCGTTATATTTCAAGATGCGATGGTTGGAAGTATCGCTGACGAATAGATAGGTGCCATCGGTGACGCTTTGGAAAGGCGTATTCATGACGCCATCGCCGGTTCCCACGATCGGAACGCCGTTGGCGATCCAGGCAGGTGCGACGTTTTGAATCGCTCCGAGTGATCCAGCAGCGGCACCGGTTGCAAGATTGTAACGGTTGATGCGCGCGTTGCCGTCGTCAGAGATATAGAGGTAGACGCGGTTTGGATCCATCGAGACCACGGCCGCTCCGTTGATCTGACCTGAACCGCCGCCGCCCACGGCTGAGCCCCCCAAGCACCAGCCCGGAGTCATTGCGCCGACGGTAGCCGAGGTACAGCCCGTGTCGCCGCCAGTAGGTACGGTTCCGACGAAACCAATCCAACCGGTAGGAACGCCGGTCGTGAGGTTGTACCGCTGAATTCTGTTGGCAGAATAATCGCCGATGAAGAGGTTGCTGCCGACGACGTCCGCGTAGACGCCGCGTGAAGAGGTTCCGGTGGTGATTTGACCGTCCGTGGAGCCTGCCTGCGAGGTGCCGCCTGTGCACCAGCTCGGTGTGGTTCCGCCGTTCACCGGAGAGCCGCTAACGCAAGTCATGCCCGTCTTCGAGGCGATACCGCCCACCCAGCCACCGTGTAATCCTGTCGAGAGATTGTAACGGTCAACGCGATAGCCGTTGGTTTCCATCACGTAGAGATAAGTTCCGTCGGTCGAGAGGCCACGAGGGCTGTTCATCGTGCCGTTGCCGTTCATGTTGCTCGTCGAGGTATCGGACGTTCCGCCTGTGCACCATCCTGGAGTGAATGCCCCCACGCTTGGAGTGCCGCCCGTGCAGCTCATCGAGGCCGTAGTTTTCACGAGGCCGATCCAGCCTAAGAATGCGCCAGTCGAAGCATTGAATTTCTGAACTCGGTTACCGTCGCGGTCGGCGGCGTAGAGGATGCCGGAATCGACGTGCACGGCACGTGCGTTGACGAATTGTCCACCCGCTGCACCGGACTGCGCAGATCCACCTGTGCACCATCCTGGAGTCGTGCTGCCCGGTGCGGTCGTGCTGCAGTTCGTTGCGCCGCCCGTAGGGGTGACGCCGACGCCACCGACCCAGCCGACGAGAACACCAGTCACTGCGTTGAATTTCTGGATTCGATTGTTGCTCACGTCGGCGATGTAAAGGTAGCCGTTCGTATCAACCGTCGCGTCGTTCGGGTTATTGAACATGCCGTCGCCGCTGCCGATCTGAGACGATCCACCCGTGCACCATCCCGGAGCCGAGAATCCGGCCGCGGTTGTAGCACAGTTCGGATCGAGCCCACCGGTAGGCGATTGGTTCACGCTTCCGATCCAACCGATGAAGGCGCCCGTGGTCGCTTCGAACTTCGCGATACGATTGCCGGTGGTGTCCACCACGTAAATATAGCCATCTGGACCGGCGTAGTGGCCGAGGGTGCTTGCTAGCATCCCGTCGCCCGAGCCTTTCACTGGAATGCCGCTGAAGCCCCAGGCGTTAGCCGACTGAGCAGCGCCGCCGAGCCAGACTTTTCCCGAGTACATGAAGCCGTTGGTCAAAGTGCTGGTCTGGAGATCAGGGTTCGTGACGACGATGTTGGTGAGTCCATCGGCGTGCGATCCAGTATTACAAGTGATCTGAGTACCGGAAACCACAACAACGGAGGTACACGTGTTGCCGCCGATCGTGACCGAAGCGCCCGAGCGGAAGTAGTTACCCGTTAAGGTGACTGGAGTGCCGCCGCTGGAATCGCCACCCGTCGGGAAGACCGATGAAATCGCCGGAGCAAGACCGGAAACTCGGATGTTGAGGACCTTGGTCGTCGAGCCACCCGTGTTGGTGCCGGTGACCGTGTAGTTGATGGCGATCGAAGTCGTGGTCGGAGTTCCCGAGATCACGCCAGTCGTCGAGTTGATCGTCATGCCCGCTGGCAACGAAGGACTGACCGAGTAGGAAGCGATCGGGCCGCCGGTGTTGGTCGGAACGTTATTAATGATGGCGACGTCCACTGGGTAGACGACGGTCAGTGACGAGTAGCTCAAGTTAGCTGGAGGTTGCTCGTTCACAGTGATGCTGACGGCGACGGTGGTGAAGCCTCCACCCGAAACCGTTCCCGTGACCGTGTAGTTAGCCATCGCTGCCGTCACGGTTGGAGTCCCGCTGATGACGCCAGTAGTGGTATTGAAGCTCAGGCCACCCGGCAGGGCAGGAGAGATCGAGTAAGCGGTGATCGTTCCGCCGGGGCTGACGGTCGGTGTGTTGTTCGTGATCGCGATCGTTTTGTTATAAACAGCTGGGTTGCTCGAATACGAGATCGAGCCCGGAGGTGCGTCGTTCACCGTGATATTGACCGTGGCCGTGACGCTTCCGCCGGAGTTAGTCGCCGTAACGGTGTAGTTCGAGCCCGGAGTCGCGACGACGGTCGCTGCACCGGTGATATTTCCGGTTGTAGCGCTGATGCTCAGTCCGGCAGGAAGTGCAGGGCTGACTGTATACGAGGTGATCGGTCCGCCGCCTGTCACGGTTGGAGTGTTCGTCGTGATCGAACTTCCTTTCGTGTAGGTCGGAGTCGGGAAAGCGTAGCTCAGGCTGGTTGGAGGAATGTCGTTGATGGTGATCGTGATATCAACGGTGACCGGTCCGCCGGTATTCGTGCCAGTAATATGATAGGTGACCAGGCTCGAAATAGCCGTCGGCGTGCCGGAGATTCGACCCGTGGTCGTATTGAAGCTCAAACCCGCGCTCAATGGCGGAGAAATGCTGTAGCTGAGAATCGCGCCGCCGGTGCTGGTTGGATCGTTATTGGCGATTGCGGTTCCGCGCGTGTAGGTCGACGCAGGGAAAGCGTAAGTAAATGCAGGCGGTACGTCGTTCACCGTGAGAGTGACTGCAGCCGTTGCGGAACCGCCCGAGTTTGAGGCCGTGACGGTGTAAGCGAAAGCCGCCGAGAGTGCGGTCGGAGTTCCGCTGATCACACCGGTCGTGGTGTTGAAGCTGATTCCGGCTGGAAGCGCAGGGCTGATCGAGTAGCTCGTGACAGCGCCACCGCTGTTGATCGGAGAGTCGTTAGGCGCGATCAAGGCATTCTTGGTGTAGATCGGGGTTGGGTCTGAGTAAGTGAGTGACGGTGCAAGATCGTTAACCGTGATCTGGAGACCTACCGGCGCGCTACCGCCGCTATTGGTGCCGGTCACAGTATAAGTAGCTAGAGACGCAGCAACCGTCGGCGTGCCAGTGATCGCACCAGTTGAAGTATTGAGTGAGAGACCGGCTGGAAGAGCAGGGCTGACGCTGAAGCTCGTGATCGCGCCGCCCGTGCTGCTGACGGTGTTGGTCGTAATCGCGGTGTTCTTGGAGTAGGTCACCGGATTGTTGTTGTAGGTGAAGACTGGAGCGATGTCGTTGACGGTGATCTGGAGACTGACGTTCGCGCTGCCGCCGCTGTTCGTAGCAGTGACCGTGTAAGTCGCGAGTGCCGTGATAGCGGTTGGCGTACCGGTGATAGTGCCGGTTGCGGTGTTAAGAGTGAGGCTCGCAGGCAATGCAGGGCTGACGCTGAAGCTGACGATGGTGCCGCCGGTGCTCGTAATGGTGTTCGAGGAAATCGCGCTGCCTTTGGTGTAGACCGCAGGGTTGACTGCGTAAGTGAACGCGGGTGCGATGTCATTGACCCGAATCTGTACGCCGACGTTCGCAGAGCCGCCTGTGTTTGTAGCGGTGACCGTGTAAGTGGCGTTTGTTGCGACAGAGGTCGGCGTACCAGTGATCACGCCGGTCGAAGTATTGAACGAGAGTCCAGCCGGAAGAGCTGGGTTGATGCTGTAACCGGTCGGAGCTCCGCCTGTGTTAACCGGGCTGTTCGAAGTGATCGCGGTTCCTACGATATAGGTCGCAGGGTTGGTCGAGTAAGTGAGGACTGGAACCGTATCGATGACCGTGATCTGGACACCGACGCCTGTACCGCCACCGCTGTTCGTGCCAGTGACTGTGTAGGTTGCGCTTGCGGTGACCGCCGTAGGCGTTCCCGAGATAGCACCAGTTGAAGTGTTGAGCGAGAGACCGGCTGGAAGAGCGGGGCTGACGCTGAAGCTCGAGATCGTGCCACCCGTGCTGGTGACGGTGTTGGCGGTAATCGCGCTGCCTTTGGTGTAGGTGACTGGGTTCACGGCATACGTGAACGCTGGAGCAATGTCGTTGATGGTGATTTGGAGACCGACGTTAGCCGTGCCGCCGCTGTTGGTAGCGGTGACCGTGTAGGTTGCGAGCGCCGTGACCGCGGTCGGCGTGCCGGTGACGGCACCAGTCGAAGTGTTGAGGCTCAGGCCGGCAGGCAATGCGGGGCTGACGCTGAAGCTGGTGATCGTTCCACCTGTGCTTGTGACAGTATTCGAGGCGATCGCGCTGCCTTTAGTGTAGGTCGCAGGGTTGACTGCATAAGTGAACGCGGGAGCGATGTCATTGACCCGAATCTGTACGCCGACGTTCGCAGAGCCGCCTGTGTTAGTGGCGGTGACGGTGTAAGTGGCATTTGCTGCGACAGCGGTCGGCGTACCTGAGATCACGCCGGTCGAAGTATTGAAAGCGAGTCCGGCTGGTAGAGCTGGATTCACGCTATAGCTGACGACGGCTCCACCGGTGTTGACTGGGCTGTTCGCGGTGATCGCAGTGCCCTTGACGTAAGTCGCAGGGTTTGTCGTGTAAGTGAGAGCTGGAGCGGTGTCGATGATCGTGATTTGCAGTCCGACGTTCGCGCTGCCCGTGACGTTGGTTGCAGTGACGGTATAGGTCGCGTTTGCGGTGACCGCGGTCGGAGTGCCGGTGAC
>FSTS01000594.1_pt1 | contig 11108 bp, 9 predicted proteins | sample 1636961 | NCBI WGS metagenome assembly FSTS01 (sample SAMEA3914819, study PRJEB12502) | metagenome | biome: forest; material: soil | place: Canada | collected 2010-06-26 | depth 0.3 m
ACGGGGTACGGGTTCGGTTTCCCGTCCGGGCTATCGCGGCCAGGAATGGAGAGCCAACCGGCAGGCTTATTCACCACGAGCCAGCGTTCGCTGCGATAGAGTACTTTCGGCAGATCCTTGGGCAAATTCGTCACTCGTCGTATATTAGAGACAAATGGGCCCGATGTCGAACCGCACCGTCTTCAAAGCAGGTCTTCTGATTACCTCCGTGGGCGCGGTGCTGATTTACGCCGCAACCTTGATGTCCCAGCCCGAGCTGACATTTGTGCTGGAGAAGCGGGTTTCCACTGAACTGCCGCCTCAGGTCATCGATCGTTCGATGCAGATCCTCGCCAACTGGCCCCAGTGGTTTCGAAACGTGGCGGAAGCCCAGAGCCAGGATATCCGAGGGGTCGCCTACCCTTCCATCGAGCAGGTTCTCGAGCCTGGAAGCATCATCATGCTGACCATGAAACGGCCTTCCGGGAACTCAGATGCCCCGCCGGCTCAGCTCAAGATCGGCGTGGGGAAGTATCTGGCGAATTTCATTCTGCAGCTCAGGCTGATCGAGGACTCAAGCGGGGCCCTGACCCAGCAATTTGACCAGGTGAACTGGGAAATCGACTTCCCAGACGCGAAGACCATTCATATCAAACTCGAAGCACGTCCTGCGACGTTTAGGGCAAAGCTTCTCTGCGCGATTGCAAAGCCCCTGGTGCTTTCCAATCTGATGCTTCCCGAGATCGAAAAACTGGCGAAGTTTACGCAGCCTCAGTCTTTGGAACTGAAGCCTGCTTTTCAACGCTGATTTTCCAAAGGGCCGCAGAGGTCCAGCCTGTCACCGTACTCTTCTCGCAGATAAAACTGGTTGAAGGTAAGGCGCCACGAACCAGGGCAGTCATCAGAAAGGCCTGAGTCAGAGGCCCGTGAATCGTTTTGCCGTCGAAAGCCCAGAGGCACGCGCCGGCCTCCTCGGTTCCCGAAAAAATTCTGGCCGACTCAATTCGAGAGGACTCGCCTGAACCCTCGGTCCAGCATTCGGAATCGAAATCGAGCTCTTGTGCAAAAAGCTGAGAAGCGATGGCCGGAGCATCAAGCGGACCCACCATCTGAGTACCGTTGTTCACAAGCCAACGCTTGATCGCATCCGCTGGTGAGAGAGATTCGGCTGGAGCTCCCACTTCACTTGGCTTTGAAAGCTGTGCCAGGGTCGCATCTTCCACCCAGTAGTACTCAGTGAGCCCGGAGTTCGCGGTCAGCTTGGCTTCGCCCAAGGGCTTGGCGGTGATCGGTGACTCGATTTGATCGCGGATCGAATGAGTGATCAGGAAATCGACGCCACTGCTTTCGGCGACTCGTTCAAGCGCGCGAGCACAGGCATGGACCTCTCCGATCAGAACGTCGCGGCGGCGCCCCGCGGGCCCCACATGGGCTGTCACCGTAGAGTCTGCGTGAATGCCCAGGCCGAGCTTCAGCTCTCTAAGGCCATCGGTTTTTCGAGAAGCGTTGAGCTGCTGCAAGTCCAGTCGGAGGTTCAGCGCGAATCGAATCGCGACCGAACCCTTTTCCCAAACCGCATTGAACGAGGTGCCCGAGTGCAGCTCGAATGAGCCACCCGAATCTCGAACGCGGCTCGCGATCAAAGTCATGAGGTCGCTCACGGAATCGGCGAGAACCGATTCAGGAAGCCCGTCCATCAGCTGAGGCAGAAACCGAATGGTTCCGAATGCGACCGTTCTTGGACCGCGCTCAGCGGGAGGATGATTGGGAGCAAGCGGGCTGTGGAAACGCGGTTCGGAGCGGCGATAAGAAGTTTCTTGGGAAACCGGCAGCGGGTCTGGCAGGCCCGGATCGTCTTTTCGCATCTGACGATCGCGACCGGCGCGACGATTGGAATAGAAGAAGCCCAGCGCAAAGGTGAAGAAAAGTGTGAGCAGGACGAATGCGACCGCTTGGATTTTCAGAGTCTGAAGGCCCGAGCGGGCTTCCTGTTCCGAAACGCTGGCGACGATACTTAGGCCGCCGATCCCAAGACGTCGCGCGCCTCCGTAGTAAGCGTGGCCATTCGAATCTTCAAACCGCATCTGCGTGCTCGGATGGGCGGCGTTCGCTGGCTGACCCAGCCACTTCACGATAGTGAATTCTGGCAGGGAATCAGGAGCTCCGGTTTTTCCTTCGGGGTGGCCCAGCACCGTTCCGGTCGAATCGACCAGCATTGCCTGCGCCATTCGGTCTTTGAGAAAAACCTTCTGAAAACGGCTCAGGAAAACCCAGGCGCTGATCGATTCCGTGGCACCCGGTGCGGGTGGAATCGCGATCCAAAGCAGCCCCTTCGGATCGAGTGTCGAGGCCGCGCCTCGTACGGCAACCTGACCGTTAAAAACGGTGTCCATCAGACTGTTGTCGGTCATCTCAAGCGATTTGAGGCGACTCTCGACGTCCTGGAATCTGAGTTTGATCGTAGGATTAACCCAAGAAAGAGTACGAACGGGATTCGCGGCGCCCGGATCCCGACGCCAGAGTGAGAAAACAACAAGATCACTGTCTTCCGACGAATTCGTGACGCTACCGGTCCGAGCCAGCTGAAGCGAGTCGGCCCGAAGTCCGGTGATCAAATGTTCGAGTTCGCCCGTAACATGCCCTGCGACCAGGGTCGCGGTGTCACCAATCGATTGCTGAATGAATCCCTGGGTTTCCGAGCTCATGGAACGCCATGTCAGCTCCATCCCAACTGTCGCCACGGCCATCGCAAGCAACGCCGTAATCAGACCGAAGCGAGCGGCCTCGAGCTGGCGGGAGTTCATTTGAAAACGTAGAAACGGCTTCATCCGAAGTCACGTATCGGTAGAACCCGGCGAAAGGATTACTCTTCGGGAAGGCGCTTCGAGAGAACGTGCTCGCGAAGGCCATCTTTATACTGGCGGACGCGGTCGAGAATCTTGTCGTTCCCACCGGCGCCGAGAATCTGAGCAGCGAGCAAACCTGCGTTGAATGCGTTTCCGATCGCGACTGTAGCGACGGGCACGCCCTTCGGCATCTGCACAATCGAGAGAAGCGCATCTTCGCCCTGAAGCGGGCCGACCGCGACCGGTACGCCGATCACGGGAAGTTCAGTGAGTGACGCGACCATTCCGGGAAGATGCGCGGCACCACCGGCGCCCGCGATGATCACGCGAATTCCACGCCCCCGCGCCGACTGCGCGAATTCGATCATCAGCTCCGGAGTACGATGCGCCGAAACCACCGACATCTCGTAACCCACTTCTACGGACTTCAAAGCCAGAGCCGCCTCGCGCATCGTTGCGTGATCGGAATCGCTGCCCATGATGATCGCGACTTGAACGGGAGGAGATTTTTTAGAACCTGCTTTGGACGAGGACTTTTTAGACGCCGTTTTTTTCTTAGCCATCGTTCTTCCTTTTCGAATCAGTCTTTGAACTTGCCTTAGAACTCATCCAGCTCGCTTCCACGTCTGCGAGCTCTTTTAACCGAATCTCGAGTTCCGCGGCCGATGCCGCACGCGTGTTGAGATGCCCAAGCTTTCGGCCAGGACGAAATTCGGTTTTACCATACCAATGCAGACGCGCATGAGCGGATGGTTCTGGCAGTGCGGTACTATCGGTCGGGCCACCAATGAGATTCAACATCCCAAATGCAGGCGCCGTCGGCACGGTCGAGCCAAGTGGAAGCCCGAGAATCGCGCGCCAGTGGTTTTCAAACTGACTGCACTCGGCCGCGTCTTGCGTGTAGTGGCCCGTGTTGTGAACACGTGGCGCGATTTCGTTGACCTTGAGCTGACCTTGCTCCGTTTCAAAAAACTCCATGCCGAAACTGCCGACCAAGTCGAGCTTGCGCGCGAGTTTTTCCGTGATTTCCTGCGCCTGTTTTTCGAGCACTGCAGAAACACCGAACAAAGACGCGGGCCCCATCACGCGGCGGCAGATTCCTTTTTCCTGCTCGGAAATCACGAGCGGATAGGCGCTGAACTTTCCGTCGACCGAGTAACAGCCAATCACAGCCAGCTCGCGGCGAAACGCGATCTTTTCTTCCGCGTAAACTTCGACGCATTTTTTCTGAGCTAGCTTACAAAATTCAAGCGCGCTCTTGATAGCGTCGTCACTGAGAATCCCTGACGGCGACATCGCCGGACTGATCCAGGTCCCCTTCCCGTCATAACCAAGCCGCGACCACTTTAAGACGAAACCGCGAGGCCAGCGCTTGGCCAGCTTTTCAAGCTCGGCGGGATCCATCTTCTCGGCGGGACTCGCCTTCAGGACGAGCTGGTACTCGGCGGTCGGAATTCCAAGCTCAGCCATGACCCGCTTCTGCTCGAGCTTGTCTTGAAGCCGGTACAGAACCCGGGGCCTTGGGAAAAACCGAGCGTCGTCCTCGGTAACTCCCGCCGCCTCGAAACTCGCGCGCGGCACAAATTCGTTTTCAAAAACCACGGTATCGACCTGGGCCAGAAACCGCCGCAATGCGACTGGATCTTCCCAGCTTCCAAAGACTGCTCCCGGACAAACCTGAGCGGCGGGGTCGTCCGAAGGGGCTGAAGTGGCCGATCCCCCTGCCAAGACAATAGGCCGGTAGCCCAGGCGAAAAGCCGCCTCGGCTAGCATCCGCGCGAGCTGTCCGCCACCGATGATCCCCAGTCTGCGCATTCGCCTCGAGCATGCCAGACAGCCCAGCTTTGTGCTACCCTGGAAAAGCCGCAAAGAAAGAACCCGAAGGAAGACCATGAGCGAAAAACCTGTAAAACTCACCCCAAGACTCACACCAAAATTCGTCGCGCAAACCCTGGGCACTTACCTCCATGGGCTTTACGATGACCCGAGCTCGTCTAACCAAGAAGAGGCTGCGGAGCTTTTCACCCCCTTCACCTTCGTCACGAGCGACTCGCGCAAAGTAAAGCCAGGTTGCCTCTTTGTCGCACTGAAGGGCGAAAAGTTTGACGGGCACGACTACATGGAAACCGCGGTTCAAGCCGGAGCCACCGGCGTGATGTGCCGTGCGGATCGCCACGCCTCCGTTTTCAAGTCGGTCAAAGTCTTCGCCGTGGAAGATACCCTCACCGCATACCGAAAACTCGCAGCCGCATGGCGCGATCAGTTTCGCGAAACGCCAGTGATTGGCGTCGCCGGCAGCGTCGGAAAAACGACGACCAAGGAGCTCCTCTCTGCCTTGCTTCAGGGGCGCTTCGCAAAAGTTTTGAAAACCGAGGGCAGCCAGAACGGCTACATCGGAATTCCGATGACGCTTCTCGACCTCACTGCCGAACATGGCGCTGCGGTCATCGAAATCGGTATCGATGAGATCGGCGCCATGCAACAGCACATGGATCTGGTCCGCCCGGACACCTCCGTTCTGACCGCGATCGGCCCCGAGCATCTCGAAAAGCTCATCGACGTCGAAACGGTCGCAAGCGAAGAAGCGATCGCTCTGACCTCCGTCGCAGTTCGTGGCGGAGCGGTGATCGTGAATCTCAGCGACCCATGGATTTCGCCGATGCTCTCGGATCTCGGCACCGGCCGTAAGGTGACTTATGCGCTGGCCGGCGCAGGCGACACGGGCGCTTCACTGGTCGGAAAACTTTCGGAAGACGGCGAATGGCTTACCGTCAAAGGGCAGGGCTTAGAAGGTGTTCGATTCGCGATGCCTCTTCCCGGAGCCCACAATGCACAGAACTTGCTGGCAGCAATTGCTGTCGCAACATCGCTGGGACTCGGCGAACAGGAACTTCAAGCCGGACTCGGCCAGTTCAAAGGTGCCTACGGACGCTCGGAAGTGAAGCAGATGAAATCGGGCGCACCCGTTCTCTGCGACTACTACAACGCGAACCCGTCTTCGGTTGAAGCGGGCCTGGAAGTGCTAACCCAGCTTTCCAAAAAAGGACGCCCGACGCCACGTGCACGCTGGGCTTGCCTGGGCGACATGCTTGAGCTTGGAACCGACGAAGAAAAACTTCACCGGGGTCTTTCCGCCAAAATCGCGCAGCTCGGAATCGAGCATGTGCTGCTCTTTGGTCCACGAATGAAAGCGCTTCAGCAGGAGCTCTCAAACGGCGGTGGAAAATTTCAAGGCACGGTCGATCATTTCGATTCGCATGCGGCGATGGCCGAAGCGCTTCTTGCCAAGCTGGGCGCTGAAGACGCGCTGATGATCAAGGGCTCGCGCGGAATGCGAATGGAAGAAGTCTGGAAGATCGTGCAGGCCACCTCATGAATCGCACTCGCATCGCCTCCACTTCGCCTGAGAATTTACCGGCAAGCTTAAAAGACGCGCAAGCGATCTTGAGCCGGGGCGAAGTCGTCGCGATGCCTACGGAAACGGTGTACGGCCTGGCCGGCGCCGCTTTCGACGAGATGGCCCTGACTCGAATCTTTGGGGTGAAAGCCCGGCCAACGTTTGACCCGCTCATCATCCATGTTTCACCGGGTCTGATGGAGCGAGCCAAGGGAGCCGACGCGATCGACAAGCTTCGTTCACTCAGGCTTGTTGACGCCGAAAAACTGAGCCCTGAATCACGCAAAATCGCTCTCGTGCTGATCAAAAATTTCTGGCCTGGCCCGTTGACTTTAATTCTTCCTAAAACTCCGTTCGTACCGGATCTGGCGACGAGCGGACTTCCTGGCGTCGCGCTTCGAATGCCGCTTCACCCAGTCGCGCAGGCGCTCATCGATATCAGCAACCAACCATTGGCCGCCCCGAGCGCGAATCGCTTTGGACGGATCAGTCCGACGACCGCCAAACATGTTCTCAACGAACTGGGCGACCGGATTGAACTGATCCTGGACGGCGGCCCCTGCGACGTAGGCCTCGAGTCGACCGTGATTTCTGTCGAGCCGCTTCGCGTTCTCAGACCCGGTGGCCTGGATGTGCGCGAGATCGAAAAAGTTCTGAGCGCTTCTCTGGGGCGCACTATTTCAATTGAGAAAGCGACTTCGCCCGTCGAGGCTCTTTCGAAAAAGGCTCAGCTATCGCCCGGCATGCTGGCTTCGCATTACAGCCCTAGAAAGCCCCTCATTCTTCTCACGGGCGCAGCGGCGACCTTGCCTAAGCTTCCTGAAAGCGCACCGCCGCTCATGGGCTTACTGATCTGGAGCGAGCGCGATGCGGCCATTTGTCTTGAGCGCTTTTCGAAACTTGGAGTCACGATTTCACTCGTGCGCTGGATGGTTTCCGCCGCCACCGACCCCGTTTCTGAGGCCGGAGTTCGCGAAGGAGCCAGAAATCTCTTCGCACGGATGCGCGAGCTCGATGACTCGGGCGATGTCAGCGAAATCTGGGCCGAGCATTGCCCGGTGAACGAAGGGTTGGGTCACGCCATCCGCGACCGCATGACCCGCGCGGCGCATCGGTAAATTTCTCGAACTAGCTCGAACTCGTCGGCTTCGCCCAGCCACGCGTGGCGCGCGCCCAACGGAGAACCAGAGTGACGGCAACGACCGTCAGGCCGACCGATAGTCCGATCCACATTCCCCGCACGCCCAGGCCCATTCCAAAACCGAGTGCGATTCCCAGAGGCAAGCCCACCAGCCAATGCCCGCAGAGATTGGCTAGAAGCGGGGTGCGCGTATCCGCAATCCCGCGAAGCACTCCAGTCGCCACGGCCTGACCGCCGTCGCTGAGCTGAAAGAGTGCCGCGACAAAGAGCAGGCGCTTGGCCGAATCAATTACGCCTGCGTCCGACGTGTAGCCTCGTAGAATAAATTCCGGAAATGTCAGAAGCACGACGCAAGAACAGGCCATGAAGCCCACCCCGAGCTTTAAGCAACGCCAACCCGCTTCGCGTGCCGCGGCTCGATTATCGCGCCCGAGCGCCTGACCCACGAGTACTGCGGCCGCCGAACCGATCCCGAGAGGAACCATGAAGGTCAGACTCGCCAGATTCAGAACCAGCTGATGCGCGGCAAGATCGTCCGCGGAGAATCGCGCGGCGAGCACCGTTGCGCCCGCGAAAACTCCGACTTCCAAAAGCATCTGAATACTCGACGGCAGTCCGAGCTTCACGATTTTCCGAGTGAGCTCGAGGCTGAACTTCCAAGAAACGCGTCTCAGTCTCGAATCGTTTTTCCTAAAGTCCCAAACCCAGAGAACACCCGTCATCGCCACGATCATGAAAAAGCGAGACACCAGCGTCGCCATCGCGCTTCCACGAACGCCGAGAGCCGGAGCTCCCCAATGGCCGAAAACCAAAACCCAATTAGCGAGGGCATTGATTCCGTTGGCCACGATCATGATGACCATCGCCGCGCGCGCCGATCCGTGGGCCTGGAGATACTGTCGGAAAGCGATGAAGAGAAAACTGAAAAGCAAACTAGGCGAGAGAATCGAAAGATAAGCCGCCATCTGGGGAGCGACCTCGCCTTCGATTCCAAGCCATCCCGGATGCTGGGCGACTCCGAGCAAAAGCGCCGTGAGCGGAATACCGAGCGCAAACGAAAGCCAGGCCGCTTGAACCAGGTAACGTGCACCTTCGTCGCGCTTTCCAGCGCCGTACGCATGCGAAACGAAGTAATCGAGACTGGTCAGAAGCCCGACTCCGAACATCAATACCCAGCTGAAAACGGCGGTTCCCAGGCCCACCGCACCGATGGCAACCGCACCAACTCGACCCACAAAAAGCAGATCGACCAGTGCCATGAGCATGATGCCCAGGTACGAGATCACGACCGGGAACGCGAGCTTCAGGACCTCACCCATGTGAAGGGGTGCCCATCAGAGAATCACGCGAAGGTCGTTCAGAAGGCTAGTTGCCTGAAGAAGCGCGATAATTTCATCTGCGTTATCGGCATTCAAAAGATAGGTCAGCGAGACGTGCTTATCGTCGGCCGAGCGACGCTCGGTCACACGGCGGGCCTTCGGAAACTGCGCCTCAAGGGCGGCCACCGACTGGAAGAAACTCGGGGTGTTTCTTCCGATAAACTTATGCGTGTAGTCGAAAGGAAAGGTTTCCTGCGACTCAAGCAGGCCGCGCAACTTGTCGTACTGGGAGCTCACCCCTGCGTTATACCTCAAACGGGCTGCATATGGGAACGGCCTCGAACGAAACTTAACCAACGATCCGCCGAGTGACCGCGGCCGATCGTCCGGATGCGAAGCTGCCCCTGGGGATCCAGGCTGATTTCAGTGAAAACCGCCCGGCCACGTACGCATCCTAGACTGACGCGAAGCTGGCCCTCGTCAAACTGGAGGTATTCCAGGAAGTCGGCGGGAGTCCATCCGTCGACCTCGAGGTACTCCTGGGGCTCGCAGATCAGCCATTCCGGCGGCATTTCGGCCACCCCATCACTCTGGAACTCTGAAACGGTGCCCAACGAACCACCCGACAGCTGCGTCCCGGCAATTAAAATGACGGGAGAGTCCGGAGAGCCATCGGAATCGGTCGACTCGTCACCGTCTGGCACGTCGCCCCCAAAAGGGCGTGCCTCTAAAAAAGCCAAGCTGCTGAGCAGGAAAAGGACAGGGACCTGCGCAGGCTTCGGCCCCGGAAGATGGGCGCGAAGTTCGATCGTGAAGTCAGACTTACGGGTCTCAAGAAGCCTCACGGAATTTCCCATTCCGGCGCGAAGCAGCTTGAGAGTGGATGCCTTTTCGGGATTCATCTCGACCTATTTAAAAAGCTACCTGAAAAAAAGCTGGGCGAGGGAGTGGCAAAACGAAAACTAGACAAAAAAATCGTGCACGACTCGCCAAGCAGCTATAGATTGCGAAGCATCATGCTCGAACCAGTCGAAACGCGCTTTGTCATCGTACCCACAGCTCCCGGTGCAGCATCCACTTCCTCTTCAGTTTCGGAATTGGTGCTCTTCCCTCTTTCAAAAAAGGGCTCCGCGGCTCAGAACTTAAAAAGTTTAAGCACTGATCCGGCGCGATGGACAGCCGACGCGGTTGCGCAACTCACCCGCAAAAGCAGCGAGCTCGACGAGCAGCTTGCGGAAAATGAGCCTGCCGCAGTGCGAGTTCATTTTAGCTCGGGAAGCATTTCTCTTTTCCTGGGAATCGATTCGCGTCAGAGCACTTTTGAAATCAATACCGCTCTGCGAAAGGTCGCCGAAGAACTGATCCAAGGCGCACGGGGTGCGAAACCTTCCCTTCCCCTGCGGCTCGACCTCAGACATCTCGATGATTCGGACGCCCGCCGTGTGCTTCCGAGCTTTGCGTTCCTCTGCAACGCCTCGGCCTGGAAACCTCGTCGCTTCGGCCTGAAGGAAAAAGCAGCAGCCGGAAAAAAAGCAAAATCAGAAACGTTGAACATCGAAGTCCTCACGCGCCTCAATAAGGCCGACGCTCAGGCACTCGTGCAACGGGGCGCTGCCCTGGGTAACGCCAACAATCGCGTTCGCACCTTGGCCGACCTTCCAGCCAATGAATTGAATCCGAAAAGCTACCGCCTGAAAGCGGTCGAACTCTGCAAAGAGCTCGGACTAGAAACTGAATTCTGGGATTACGCGGAGCTTGAGAAGCGAAAAGCAGGAGCGTTTCTCGCCGTAGCTCGGGCCGACCGCGCAAACGGTGCAGGAATTCTTCACATCACCTACAAGCCGTCGAAAGCGAAGAAGGGCAAGAAGCTTGCGCTGATCGGAAAAGGCATCTGTTTCGATACCGGCGGCTACAATATCAAAACCGGTAGCTACATGCTGGGCATGCACGGGGATATGACCGGCTCGGCAATCGCACTTTCCTTGATCGCGATGTACGCCGAAATGAAAGTGGACTTCGAAATCCATACCTATCTCGCTCTCGCCGAAAACCTGATTTCGCCGACGGCCTACAAGCCGAACGAAGTAGTCATTGCGAGTGACGGCACCGCCATTGAAGTAGTGGATACTGACGCCGAAGGGCGGATGGTCCTTTCGGATACCCTGGCCTTTGCACGGAAAGAAAAGCCTAGCTTAGCGATCGACTTCGCGACCCTGACCGGCGCTGCAATTCGATCACTTGATACGCGGCGCGGCGCTGTCTTCACCAACACCCCCGAACTCGCACCGCGAGCGATTGCATGCGGCGACCGAACGGGCGAACGAGTTTGGAATTTTCCAATCGGCGAAGACTACCGGCGTGAGCTGAAATCGAAAATCGCCGATATTCTGCAGTGTTCAGCCTCAAACAACGCTGACCACATTTAC
>FSTS01000093.1_pt1 | contig 11032 bp, 8 predicted proteins | sample 1636961 | NCBI WGS metagenome assembly FSTS01 (sample SAMEA3914819, study PRJEB12502) | metagenome | biome: forest; material: soil | place: Canada | collected 2010-06-26 | depth 0.3 m
CGTCCAGCAGCGCCGAATCCATCCAGGTACTCTTCGAACACCTCGACCTGGTGGTGAAGCTCGGGTTGGCGTGGATAGAGTTTTCGATCTTCTGGGGCATTCTTATCCGCCCATTTCAGAATGTCTGTCGAGTCTTTCAGCGCGCCGTCTTGGCAAATGAGAACCGGCACCGAGTCGCACTTTGCCCATCGGTAAGTGGGAAAAAAGTGGAACCCTTGGAGATGCATTTCTTCTGCGTACGGAATCTTGCTCCACTGCAACGCCCAACGAGCTTTCTCGCAGAAGTGGCTGATCGGGATCGTGATCAGCCGGTTCATGCCTTTGCTTTTGCCCCGTAAAGACCTTTGAGATTCGCGCCCAGGAAGCAGGCTTTCACGAGCCTTGCTTCGACGCGTGGAAGCCTCTCGATCTGATCAGGGCTCATGATCTCGTGCTCTTTTTCGCGATCATAAAATGTCGGGCTCATTTCCCCGATATCCAGGTCGGACGATTTCCAGTTCCACTTCTCATATCGGCTGAGGCGAATCGGTCCGGCCCAAGCGCAGAGGCTCATCTGGCCCTTGGGGTTGAAATAGAACGGGAAGTAGCTCATCGCAAGAGCCTCGAGAGATCGGTAGACAGGATCTCGCCACGTGAGAAGGGTCGTGTTACTCTTTCCGATCGCGCCCCAACGCCCCTTCACTTGGAAAACGGCGACGCAATGGTCATCGTCTCGATGAGCGCGGAGGTGAAGAAGTCTGGGCTCATGCCCGAGCTTTTCGAGATACCAGGCCGCAGTCAGAGCGCCTTCCATGCAGTGCGCCTTTTGATTCTTCAAGACACACGCGACAGATCTGCATTCCTCACCGGAAGGATAGGGCAGCTGCGAGACAAACTGCTGGATGGCCCAGGGCGACTTAAGCTTTCGCGTTTTCGTCATACTGAAAATTGAGCCACACGTGGGCTCAAGACGAAAGGCCATTCTGGCGACTAGCGCTCAGGGCTTAAGTTCTTTCTGCAGATCGTGAATCCATGCCACTTGATGCGAAAGACGCTTGCGCTGTTTTTCGTTCTTTGCTGCCCGGAAGCCGTGGACTCGGCTTCCGTCGCAAAGACTTCCTGACTCATCGAAAGCACGAAGTTCCGCACGGAGCCGGTCTTCGGTCCAGTCGGGTTGTGTTTTCTGAATATGAGCTGTGAACCGGCTCAACGCTTTCCCATTGCCGAGATGGTAAACATCTCGGATCAGGCGATACGAGCGTTCCGCCTGAACAAAACGCGCGACTTCATAGCTTTCATAGCTGACGTAGGCTGCGACGACGCCGACCGGAACGACGTACGAAAAGATGGCCCAGCCAGCGGCTCCGAGTACCGCATGAAGCGCCGTCCACCCACCGTATTCATACCCAAACGAGAGCACCACGGAGTCGGCTAATCCGGCAATGCCTACAAAGGGAGCGATACCAGCCAAGGTGGCGTAGCGATTTCGAAGGTGGCGGTAGTCCGCGATACACGGAGAGCCGGTTGCGGTCTCGAGGGCCTCCAGATTCGCCGAGCGAATGGAATCATAGACTTCATTCTGGAAGTCCGCTGGAGGCGTATCCGCTGCGAATGCGGCTGACCGAGAAAGCAGAGTGACGGCGACAAGCAGCTGAGACCATTGAACGGATTTCATGCGGCCCCCAGTATCATGGGTGGCTTGGTGCCTCAATTATTAAATTTGGACTGAATATTCAAGGGCTTCGCGAAGCCCCTATTTCAGCTGCGCCCCTTCTTGAGCGGCGAAGTTACGTGCGACGAATGAAGCAATCGCCCGCAGCACGCGATTTTTCACTTCAAAGTGATAAACTGTGGGGCAGGCGACGGCGCCTAGTTTCTTTTTCACCTGATAGGCTTCGGCGCCCAACTCGAGGTTTCTGACGCCACGGCGGATCGAGTCCGCGATCATAGCGTAGTACAAGTTGAAATAGGCGCGGCTCGGGACCGTTCGAGCGTAGTCGAGACCGCAGTGAGTGAAATAAGAGGCTCCGCCGCTGTCCAGGACCAGGGAAAATCCGACGGGATCGCCGTTAAGTCGGGCGAGAAAGACCCGGCTTGCTCCGGGCAATGCCTTAACGAGAGAGGGGAAGAACTCGGGACTCAGGGGAATCGGTAGCTCTAGGTTCGAGTTTTCGGCGTGGTATTGAAGCGTGCCTGAGTAAAGACGGTTCATGATTTCGAGCACGGCTTGGTCGGGAGCTTCGATGATCTCGATCGTTCCACCGGCATTTACGAATTCTCGGCTGTAGGCCCGGCACTGCGTGCGGATCTTTGGGTTAATCCGTTTCAGAAATTCTTCGAAACTCTTCTCGCCTTTGAATTGGACACCCATATTCGCAAGGAAATCGGTTTTAAGCATTCCAAGCTGAGCGAAGGCAGCTTCGCCGGGTTGGGTGGGAGTCGCCTTGAGGCAGAGCACTGAGTAGGGAATCTCGTTTCTGATATGGGCTAGAGCGGCGGAAGCGATCGCCTGCGAGCTCGATTCGGCGCCGGGGGCGAACTGGATCCCACCGAGATTGGCGATTGGAATTTCAAGAAAAGCCAAATCGACCGCCAGCGGTCGCCACCCCAGTTTAGCGATCCATGAAAAGATCTTCTTCACGGTGCGGCCGATATAGCCGCTCAAGTCGAGACTTCGCAGCACGTGCAGAACGACGAGCGCGCGGCGCTCTTGCCCCGAGTAGACTTGCAGATAGTAGAGCTCGAGGTTCTTTGGCCCCGCTGTACGCACCGCCTCGGTCCAAGGCAAGGTCAGTGCTCCGAAGTCGCGATCGCTCAGGGCCGCGGTCCAAAACGCGTGCTCTTCGGAGTTCAGCTTTTCTGAACGCTCGATTCTAAAGTCGCTCATGAGATCCTTGCCGAGACGATTCGAAATTCGTTCACAGTGCTGAGCGCCCGGCCGATCGGCTTCAAGTACTGGTTCGCCAAATCTTCTTCGCTTCGGTCATCTTCCACGACAATTCCGGCATCGAGGCAGTCACGGGCCATTTCTTCCGGCGTCCATCCGGCGACGAAGGATTCGCCGGCCTTGTCGAGATACTGAAGAATCGCTTGAGCAGAGGGCGAGTTGGACCGGCGTTCGACCAGATCCCGATGGACATAGGTGAAGGTGATTCGGCTTCCGGGCTGGGAATGCTTCGCGATCCACGCAAAGAGCCCACGAACCGCGGTCTGAGGGAGATAACTCAGAAGGCCTTCGGCGATCCAAAAGCTCTGGGCAGGTTTCGCGAATGCCTCGCGAAGCTGTGCCGATTCGTCTGGAGACCGGTTGAGATCATGGCTGATCCAGCTGATTCGATTCAAAACGTCTTTCTTAAAGAGCTTGGCTGCGATCTTGGATTTTCGCGCTTGGGTGGCTGGGTGGTCCAGCTCGAATACTTTTAGCGCTGAAGTGCCCGTGTTTGCTTCAAGGCTGAAACGAAGTCCCCGAGGGTCGTAGCCGGCTCCGAGAATCACGAGGCGTTCAAGCCCGCCAGCACCGACGGCTTCTTGAATGAGGCGGTCGATGTACCGGGTACGACAGATGAAGTCCGCCGGAACGCCGGGGTAGCGGCGATCCAGTTCCTTTTCCATCACATTTCGAACCCAGGGGCTTGCGGAACAAAGGCCAAGGATCAGCCGATTCAGCGGACTGAGAAATTTCGCCGAATAGACGTCTTTAAACAGTCTCTTTCCTTCAGGAAGAAGAGACTCGAGCGCGCGTACGGCGGATGCGGCTTCAGCGGTCTTGCTGGGAGAATCGGCCTTCATTGTAATATCCTCAGGGCTGCGATCGAAACCAACGAAACGCCGATCGAAAAAACCTGCGCTTCTGAAAATGGGCCGATCCGCGGTCGCACGCTTGAGCGTCTGAAAAAATCCAAAGTAAAACGAAGAACGCTGTACCCGAAAAGGAACAAAGGCATGGCTGTTCCGGACGGGATCACTTGATTCCAAAGTGCTGCAAATATGCCGAGCCCGATGAGCGCAAGGCCCGCCGATTCAATCAGCTGGGTCGGAATCACCGGTGTCCCCGGGTTTGCGCCCGGTTGAAACTTTCGAAAGCCGGTGACGGGTTTGAAGATAGCGTTCGGATACTGAACACCTTTTTTCCAGGGCATTCCGTAACAGCAACCGCCCAGAAAACAGCCAATTCGAACGAGGCTGCCGTAGATCGGAAAAATCAGTCCGGTGAGATCAAAGGCGACTCGAAGCGGATATCCGACGGCAAGGCTAACGAGTGCGTACGCGGGAAGAAGAAAGAGAACCGTGTCTTGAAGAAAAGAGCGAGATGGAATCTTTAGGACATGGACTTTGAAAAGTAAGAAGGCTCGGTAGAGCGCGATCATCAATGCGAAGACAGCGACGAAGCCGGGAAAGGACATTCCACCGAGATGATGGATGAGCATGTAGGTCGCCGAAAGCGAAACCAGAATCGCTCCGTCGGTTGCCGCAAAGTAAGGATGATAGGGGCGGCCGAAAATCTTGATTCGATGTGAGCGTTCAATCAGCGTTTCTAACATGAGGAACGACGCACGCAGTGAAGGTGCATCGGTACCCTTTCTCCGGACCTAGGGTCCAGAAATTCGCGGACGTTGAACGTGCCGCGGCTCTGAGTTTCGGAGATAAAGCGATCGTAAGTTTCGCGGATGCCCGCGCCCTCGTCAACCGCCATGCGGGAAATCGGATCACTTGTTCCGAGTAGCTCTGTTTTCCACCAGTTTCCTGTGGCGGTTTTTTCACTTGGTGTCGTGAACTGGTACTTAAAGAGGCCGTAGCGAATGAATTCGGGCTGGCCTTCTGGGAATGGATTGGATCTGAAAAATCCGATCGCGACCGGGTCGGCCCTGAGCAGCTTTTGGACGAGCTTCTCGCTCAGGCAGAAGGGGTGGAAGTAGTATGGATTGCAGGCCATGAACATGAACATCTTGAGCGAGTGCGGCTCGCAAAGGCCGTAGAACAGAAAATGGTCCATCCGGGGGTGATACGGCGCGAAGAATCGTGGCTTTCGGTTTTCCTGGCTGGAGAGAAACCGGGGTTCGTAATCTCGCCAGGTCTTCCCGTCGAGGCTGCCCTGGAGCCTGACGATCAGTCGGTCGCGAACGTAGATTTCCTGATGCCGAAACACGCCGTACGAGTTCACAAGTCGGAAAGGGGCAAAGAACCTGAGAAACGCGGCGAGCGGTCTGAGCAGCCGACCGACGTCGGATTCTTGAAGTGCCTGACGCTGATAGAGCCAGAGCGAGCCGGTCCAGAAGTTGGCGATAAACACGGATGGAAAGCTGGCGAGAAAATGGACGGCAAGAAGCGCCGTCAGGACTGTGGCGACTGATGGCGGACCTAGGTGAAAGATCGCACCTACGCTTGGGATCGGAAGACACAAGGGGATGCAGAGAATCAGCGATAGAAGATTGAACGTTCCGTAGTTCCCCGTGGCCCAGATTCCGAGCTGGAGAAGCGCGATCGATACCAATGCGAGAGCCCTGAACTCTGGGGAACCAAAGATGGCTAGCGCGGCGACGACTTCTGCCCAGAAGAGAAAGGCGAACGATAGCTTGTGAAACCAGAGCGGAAGCGCACGAGCGTAATAGGCAATCCGGGTGGGCATCGGCTGCCATTGCAGAAAATGAAAGATGTAGGTGTGGTCGCGTTCCGTCTCACCGCGCTTTTTGAAACGGGTCAGGCCCATCCCGAAAATGACGCGAAAGAGCAGCCAGCTGAAATAGAACTGGGCGGCTGCTAGGGGAACCCCCTGGCTGCGAAGATCTGGAAGCTGAACGAGTGGTGGTAGGAAGATGCCGAAGAAGGCGCATTCACTGAGGAGCAGATCCCAGGGGAACGAGAACAGAGTGGGATTGCTGATTTGAATGGAGAGCCAGCAGACCCAGGCGGTCAGAAAAAGATAGGGGGTTGCGGCGCCCAGACCCACGACGATTCCGAGCGAAGCCGCAAGGCCGGCATACGAAACGAGCAGGAGAGTTCGATCGCCGGAGTGGATCAAGAAGAGCGACGGAAACCTGAGAAACCGAAGCAGGGGATTCAAGTCTCGCTTCACGGCTTGAAAAAGCCACTTCGCGGGCTCTAGACCTCGGGCACCCACGAGAGAGAGAATTTGAGGAATCACGGAGATGAAATTCAGGGTGAGTGCGAGCCCGATGGATCGGGCGAAGACTCCCCAGATGAGCTCAGGGTTTAGCATTGGGATGGCATCAAGATATAATAATGTCCGGCTTCTAGTACACATTTTAAAACATCACGATTTCCCTTGTACTGGATCTAGTACACATCGGAAAAGTCGCGCGTTTTTGAAAAATAAATACACCTAAAAAGTGCATTAAAGATTTGACCGAAGAAGCATTTTTTATCCATTCTGATTAACCCAAAATCAGAGGAGAAAAATGAAACGAATTTTCGGCTGTCTAATTTCATTTCTAATTTTGAGCTCGAACACGGCGTTCGCGTTGCCGTCTTCGGACGCATCGGCTCGAAGCACGCTTGATGGTATTCCCATTGAAACCGTCGAGGAGCTTCCAGGTATCCGTGCGCACGAGATCCGACTCGGTGTCGGGCTCTTTCCATTCAACGCTTACTACAACGGCGTGACTGTCGACGGAGGCTATACCTATCGGTTCAGCAACGACTGGGCTTGGGAAGTCGCCAACTTCAGCCAAGCGTTTACGGTCGATAAGGGGCTGACCGCGGAGCTTGCGAACAAGTATCATGTCAACCCCGACCAGATCGAGCGACTGAGGTTTCTCGCGTCTACCGCGGCGGTCTACACACTCGCAAACGGCAAGATGCTTTTGTTGAAAGATTCAATCCGGTCTTTCAGGGCTTCATTGCTGCTGGGGCCAGGGTTGGTCGCGACAGATGCGAATAACTACCTTGCCGCAAGCTATGGCCTCAAACTCGAGTTTTTCAATAGCGAGGCATTCGCGTTGAAGTTCGACATCCGTGACAGCCTGACATTTTCGAATACTCGCAACTACGTCACCTTTTCGATCGGATCGGGGATTCGGTTTTGAGTAAGAAACAAAGATCAGTCATTGCCGTACTCGCATTGGCGAGCCTGATTGGAAGTGCTCAGTCATTCGCGGCTCCACCTGCTTCAAAAGAGTCGGGACGCTGGGAAGCTTCGTTACCAGAAGTCGCTCGCGACTCTGAGCTTTGGGGCTCCTTGCTTCGCTCGCTGATGAAGGCTGGCGATTCGTATGGAGCGCTGGCGGCGGCTTCGCGAATGTTGGCTCTGTTCCAGGACCTTCCCACCAAAGAGCGAGCCTATCGCGCAGTCGTCGATTTGATCGATCAGGGCTATCCGGGTTCAGCGCGCGAGACATTCGTGGCAGGCGATATCGAGCCACGCGGCGAAGATCGCTTCGTCGGCAGCTACTATCTCTACAAATACCTCCTCAATCACGAAAAGGGTCTTGAGAGGTGGGCGGCCCAGTACGACCAGCAGCTCGACCATGAGCATTTTCCAAAGTACCGATTTTATCTCGGGCTTGCCGCCTATTCGGAAGGGCGTTTGCCTGAGGCCGAGACTCTACTTAGACAGGTGCTTTCCAATGTCTCTGGTGAACATGGGGCAGCACTTGCTCGCAAGGCCGCGCGCACCTTGGCTCGGCTTCAGTTCGAGCAGGGCCGTTACGAGTCTGCGCTTGAGATCTATGAAGGGTTTCTATTGAAGATGAACCCGGTTCAGCCGTCGGACTGGCTTGAGGCCGCGTGGAGTCTTTATCATCTCAAGCGGTTCCCGGAAGCGCTTGGAATGATTTTCAATCTCGAGTCGAAGGCCGGTAATCATCGAATTCTTCTCGAGAAGTACACGCTTCGCGCCCTGGTTTACCGAGGCCTCTGTGCACTTGATAGTGCCGAAGCGATGAGTGGTGGTTTTGACCGTGATTTCGGGCCGACGCTGAATGGTCTGAAGCGAGGCGAAACCGCGAGACGATTTGAAACGCTGACGCGTGTCGAGACTCCGAGTTCCAAAGAGTACGACGGCGTGACGTCGCTTCTTGAGGCGATTCGAGCCGAGTCGCGAAAGCTCTCGTACTTGGATCAAGGGGGCAAGGGCAGCAAAGCCTCTTCGGCGGCTTTAAGGACCTTGGCTGAGTACCTGTACGCAAGCGAAACCCGAATGCTCGAGAGACGTCAGGCCAGCTTGGCCGAGGCCGCCTATAGTGCGGGGGCGCGCGAACTCGTGAGTACTTCCGAGAGACTGCGATTTCTTAAGTACGACGTTGCACGCGAGCGATTTAATCCTGACGCCGTCTTTGCAGCATCGGCCCGCGAGGTTCGAAGCACGAGTGAGCAGGCCGAGTCGGCACCCGATCTCGTGGATCAGCCGACTCCCTTTGTTTTCCACTGGCCGAGATCAGACAGCTTTTGGCGCGACGAACGTCTTCATTTCAGAGGAGTGGCAAAGCAGCAATGCGTGAACTGAAAAAATACCTTTCCATCCTTCTGTTGACGGTCTTGTTCGCCGTGGTCTGCACCACAAGGTGCGGTAACGCGTTTTCGTCCGAGAAGCTGGATGGCGCGATGGACGATGCGGCCTTTCGGACCAAACTGACCGAGCTTCTTGCGCGGGTGGATCAGTCGATTCATCTTTTGCGGGAACAGATCGGAGAGAGCCAAAGTGAGCCATTCCTGGCTGACTTGTACGTCCAGCTGGCCGAGCTTCTGTCGCAGAAATCCAATGCGCTCTACTACATCCAGAAAGAGAAGAATCCGGATTCAGCAAAGGCAATAGGTAAGGGCTTTAGCCCGGTGGTCGAAACCCAGAAGGAATCGATCGGCGTCTACGAGATGCTCTTGCGCGAGTTTCCGAGCTTTGACCGAAAGGCTCAGATCCGCTATCGACTGGCGCTCGGCCACAAATCGATCGACGAAATTCCGGCATTCATTTCGGCCGCGAATGGCGTCATTCGTGACTATCCGGGTTCCGACGAGGCGCTTCGTTGCCGCCTCCTGCTTGGGCAATATTCCGCTGAGCGTGGACTCTACTCGGAGGCGATCGCCGAGCTCAAGCCAGTGACCGAGTCGTCACTGCCCTATGAGCGCAATCTCGCCCGCTACCGGATCGGGCTTGCGGAGTTGTCGCGAGAGCATCATCGCGAGGCGTTGAACCGTTTTGAAGAAGTCGCGCTCGACTCTGAACTCAAGGACCTGAATGTCCCGGGCGAAGTCTCGCTCAAATCGCGCGAAGTAAAGGCTGACCTGAAGCGTGAGGCGCTCATCGATTCAATCCGAGCCTTCACGGTTGTTTTCAAAAAAGACCCGAAGCCTGTTCAGTACTATCAGCGTATTGCTCCGACCGAGCTTCATTTTCAAGAGGTGATGGAGAAGCTCGCCATGCGCTACATCTACTTGAAAAACTATGAGGCTTCCGTTGGTCTTCTGCGAAGCCTGAGCGAACGCACGGCGGATACGCAAAAGATCGTCAATATCTACCGCCAGGTTCTCACCATGATCCCAGTCAAGGATCGTGCGGCCATCCCAGTGGCGGAAATGCGTTTCCTGCTCGAGAAGTACAATCTCTGGAGCTCATTCTATGAGCTCAAGCCAGCCGTCCGTGCCGAGTCGCGCGCGTTTTTTGAGAAACAAGTCCGCGAACTCGCGACACGAAATCATGAGCTCGGGAACTTCACGCGCGCGGGTGAATACTATCGTCTGTACCTGGGCTGGTTTGGTTCAGGTTCGGAAATGACACCTGAAGCAAGCAAAATGGCGGTCAATCTGGCGACCGTCGAGTTCTCGCTCGGTCATTGGATTGAAAGTGGCGAGTACGCGGTAAGAGCCGCGTCGGGCGAGTTCGGCGTAGTCGGGCGTGACTCAGTTCGTCTGTTGGAAGGCGCAGTCGCTGGGCTTCAGAAGAACGCGACCGAGAGCTTCTACGATACTTTCCGCCGACGCGGTCTTCTCATTCGGGCGCTGAATCTCTACATCGCGCAGGACTCTTCCCGCAGTCGTGATCCGAAGCTTGGCTTTCTGCTCGTGAAGACCCAGTACGAGCAGGGGCTCTTCCCTGAAGCTCTCGATGGCTTGTTTCAGTTCGCCTCTCGATTCCGCCAGACCCCGCAGGCGGTACAGGCGGGCGAGATTGTTCTGAATCATTTCAACACACGTGCCGATTCAGAGAACCTTGCTGCTTGGAGCACCAGGCTTCTGACCTTGCGTCTTGCCGATCGCGCTTTTAACCGGAAGCTCGTCGATATCGAGGCAAAAGCCGAATCTAAACTCGTCAAAGAGAAGGCGGAGAAAGCTCCTGGGTACGACACGTTCGCGCAGGGGCGAAGCTACCTTCATACCGCTCTTGCAAGCAGTGACGGCAAGCTCTCCGCGGTTGCACTGCGCGAGGCCCTCGCACGAAGCCGAAGTGAGCGAGATCTCGGGACCTATTTCGAAACCGCTCGTTTGCTTGGAGCGGCGGAGTCTGACCCAAGAAAGAAAGCTGAGATCTTGAGTTCTGTAGCCGAAGAGGACCTTGGCCTGACTCGGTACAAAGACTCTCTTTCGCATGAGCGACTGATCTATCAGGATTCGAGTCTGCCTCAAGCGGATCGCCATCGTTCTTTCGAGCGCGCAGTCAGGCTCGCGCTTCAGCTTCGCGACTGGCATGAACTCACGGCACTGACTCATTCGGCTGAGTGGAAGACGCTTCCGGCGGGCACGACCGGGCCCGTTCGTGTCGCCTGGAACGAGCTTTTGGAATCGCCGGTCCGTTTGCCAGAGGGCGCCTTTGAGTCCTTTTCGGGAATCGATCCGAGCGAAGAGGGGCGATTGGCCCTGTTTCATTCGCTTCCGAAGCTTTCTGCGTCTGAGCGCACGCTGGTAATGGCTCGTATCGAATCGGGATGCGCCAAAGGGGCGCGCTCGGCGACGTGTGGTTGGCTCCAGCTGACGTCTGCCGATGGCGAACGGGAAAATCTTTCCAAAACGCTGGGAAGTGCCGAGCCGAAGGTCGATGGCGTCAAAGCGATGGCCGATGCGTTTGCCCAGGTTTTGAAGCGCTATCAGGTGCTGGAATCTGGAC
>FSTS01000365.1_pt1 | contig 10979 bp, 10 predicted proteins | sample 1636961 | NCBI WGS metagenome assembly FSTS01 (sample SAMEA3914819, study PRJEB12502) | metagenome | biome: forest; material: soil | place: Canada | collected 2010-06-26 | depth 0.3 m
CCCGAAGGGTCCGTATTCCGCTCTGGTTGAAAAGTTTCGCAAGGGACTCGTTTTCCAAGCGCGCCTGGGCTCGATGCAGCTCGTTCGCTTCGCAGGAAAAAAAGAAGCGGAGAACGTGCTTCTTCTCGGCCTCGGTCAGACGGCCGAATTGACTGAAGAAAAGATCCGCTCTGCCGGTGGACTCGTCTGGGCAAAATCCCAGGCTGAAAAGATTCCTTCCCTCCGCATTCAGGCCGACGGAATCACCCAGACCCAGCTCGTGGCTTTTTTGGAAGGCATGACCCTCCCCGCTTACCAGTGGAACGAGCACAAATCGAAGAAGGCGGATGAGAAAGAAACCCCACGCCTTCGCGTGATCGTCGAAAGCTCGGACAAAGCTCACCACGCAAGCCTCGCGGAAGAAATCGCGCGTGTCGCCGCAGTCGGCGAAGCCGTAACGATTACCCGTAACTGGTCGAATCAACCTTCAAACATCGGCACTCCGGAATACTACGCCGCCGAGGCGGTGAAGATCGCACGCGCTGCTGGTTTGAAATGCAAAGTTCTGACTGAAAAAGAAGCTGAACGCGAAAAGATGGGCCTCTTCCTGGCGGTCGGACAAGGGTCCGAACGCGAAGGCCGCATCGTCGTCGTCGAATACACTCCGAAAGCCGCAAAAGGCTCGAAAACGATCGCACTGGTCGGCAAAGGCGTGACCTTCGATAGCGGCGGCATCTCGATCAAACCTGCGATGCGCATGGAAGAGATGAAGCACGATATGACGGGTGCCGCGACCGTGATGGGCGCGTTGTACCTGGCTTCGAAAACCGGCGTTCAAAACCGCATCGTCGGCATCATGGCGTTCACCGAGAACATGCCGAGCGGAAACGCCGTACAGCCGGGTAACGTGATCACTTCGCGCTCCGGTAAAACGGTCGAAATCTTCAACACCGACGCCGAAGGGCGCTTGGTTTTGGCAGATGCTCTCGACTACGCCCACGAGTTCAAACCCGATGCGATCATCGACGTCGCGACGCTGACTGGCGCCGTGGTTGTGGCGCTCGGCAAACATGCCTGCGGACTGCTCGGAAACAACGAAACCTTGATCGAAGCCGTGAAACGCGCGGGCGATGCCTGTGGCGAGCGCATGTGGCAGCTTCCGATGTTCGACGAGTACTTCGACGATATGAAGTCGGAAACAGCCGACATGAAGAACTCCGTGAATGACGGAAACGGTGGAACCATTCGCGGCGCGATCTTCCTGAAACAGTTTATCAAGAAGGACGTTGCCTGGGCGCATCTGGACATCGCAGGCACCGGCTATAACGTTTCCCACCTTTCATACTTCCCTAAACGCGGCGCGAGCGGAGCATTCGTTCGCAGCCTGGCCCGCCTTTGCGCGGACTTCTGATCGCACACGGATTAGACCAACTACTCTCTACGAACTACCGAGGCATTAAATGAGCGATACTCGTTTTTTCATTCAGGACGCATCGAAACACGACGCCCAGACCGTCACCATTAAAGGCTGGGTCTATAACAAGCGCAGCTCGGGGAAAGTTAAATTCCTCAGTATGCGTGACGGAACCGGGCTCATGCAGGGCATTCTCTTCAAAGGCGAATGCTCTGAAGAAGCGTTCAACGATTTTGAAAAGCTCACCCAGGAAAGCTCGGTCGAAGTGACCGGCGTTCTTCGCAAAGAACCTCGTGCTCCCGGCGGATTCGAAATGGGCGTTCGTTCCCTCAAGATCGTCAGTGTCGCGGAAGCGTACCCGATCTCGCCAAAAGATCACGGTGTCGAGTTCCTGATGGAAAATCGCCACCTCTGGCTGCGCTCGCAGAAGCAGTGGGCCGCGATTCGCGTTCGTAGCGAGATCTTCAAAGCGATTGGCGAGTTCTTTGACAAGAATGGCTTCATCCGATTCGACGCTCCAATTCTCACTCCGTCTTCGGCGGAAGGAACGTCGACCCTTTTCGGTATCAATTACTTCGACGAAAAAGCCTACCTAACTCAGTCGGGCCAGCTCTACGGCGAAGTCGGTGCGATGGCGTTCGGCAAAGTCTACGTTTTCGGCCCAACCTTCCGTGCTGAAAAATCCAAGACCCGCAAGCACCTGACCGAGTTCTGGATGGTTGAGCCAGAAGTCGCTTACATGGACTTGAACGAGACCATGTCGCTCGGCGAGCGCTTCCTTGAGCACATTGTTCAGACCGTTCTCGCGAACCGCGCGCCGGAACTCAAAATTCTCGAGCGCGACCTGACCAAGCTCGAAGCAATCAAAGGCCCTTTCCCACGCATGTCGTACGACGAAGCGCTCAAGGTTCTTGAGAAACGCGGCGTTTCGATTCCTTGGGGCGAAGACTTCGGAGCTCCACACGAAACCGCGCTCGGAGAAGAGTTCGGAAAGCCTGTGTACGTTCACCACATGCCTTCGCAGATCAAAGCATTCTATTTCAAGCAGAGCGACACGGTTGGCGGCCCTGGCGTCACCGGTACCGGCAAGTACGCACTCGGTTGCGATCTGATCGCGCCAGACGGATACGGCGAAGTGATCGGCGGCGGACAGCGCGAAGAGAGCGCGGAAGTACTCAAGCGTCGTATTGCCGAGCACGGCCTGAACGAAAAAGACTACTCCTGGTACCTCGACCTCCGCCGCTTCGGATCCGTTCCGCACTCGGGCTTCGGCTTGGGCGTTGAGCGCACCGTCGCTTGGCTCACCGGTGTTGAACACGTCCGCGAGACCATTCCGTTCCCACGCATGCTGAATACTCTGCGACCTTAAATGCCCCACGACCTAAACGTAGTTTTGATTGAGCCCGAGATTCCGCAGAACACTGGTTCTATCGGAAGGCTCTGCCTCGCCGTCGGCGCGACCCTCCATCTGGTTGAACCGATGAGCTTTCAAATCACCGACAAAGCCGTGAAACGCGCCGGGCTCGACTACTGGGAACATGTGAAGGTCGTGATGCATAAGAACCTCGACGCGTTCTTTGAATCACTCCCGCAAGACGCTTCACTCGCCGTGATCGAAGAAAAAGCCGGAAACACGCTTTACGATCACCAGTTCAAGTCGGGAACCTATTTGGTATTCGGCCGTGAAACCTCGGGCGTTCCCGACTGGGTGATGAACCGTTACGCGGCCGAAACATTTCGTATCCCGATGTACGACGCCCGCATTCGCTCGCTGAATCTTTCAAACGCGGTCAGCATCGCTGTTTACGAAGCGATTCGACAGCTCGGCGTCTAAAAGGTGTCCGTCACCTTTTGGTTGTCACCTTTTATTCAATCCGGCGCAAGACCGCGTCGCATAGCGATTGGTGAATCTGCTCCATCGCGTGCAGGTACTGCGTCGGGTAGAAGTACTCGATCTTCCCGAGAGACACCCACACCTGGTCAAACATCGCGCGTGCCGGAGGCGAGAGCGCCTCAACCAGAATATCTTTCAAAATATGGTAGGTCAGCCGCTGGAGATAGTACTCCCTCGTCCCTTCCTGGGTTTCTGGCCGCTTAGAAATCCAATCGAGAAAATCCGCGTCCGACAGGGCGTTTCGTTTTTGAACGATGAGCAACGTCGTATCGAAGGTGCGACGAGGTTCTGTCGTGCCCGCGGTATTCAGTTTCTGAAAATCTTCCGCGCGTTGATACGGCTCGAGTCGCCATTTCGCGCCGTACACTTCTGGATCGGAGTAGAGATACTCGTCTTTCCAGCGTGCACCGCTGCTTTCAAACGCCGCCAGCGTTTTAAACTGATTTAAATTCTCAGCGAGCTTGCGACCCAATCGTGCTCCCGCGTGATCGATCTCGTTTCGTTTCAGTGGGTCGACAAAGCGTCCGCCAAAGAGCTTCTCTTCGAGTCGAATATTGAACTCGGTCGAGACACGCCACTGCACCCCGGGAACCATCGTGTTTACCGCGATGAACGAATGAAGAGCCGTTCCAAAGAAGTGATACCAAGCGCTGTAGTTGTCGCCGCGATTTGAAACCTTCGTCGGCTCAGGCTGCGTCGCACCCGCCGAAAGCGGGAGTTCGCCCGTGATATCGAGAAGTTTCAAAACCTCGTAGCGCGAGTTTCGATCCACGACCGACCGGTCCCAGCGAACTGAAAGAAAGTCCCACGCAAGCATCAGCGCGTCTTGAACGTTCCCTGATGAAATCCGCAAGCATTCACTGAAAAAGGCTTCGGGAGTCGCGCTTCCAAACGGCTGCGCGGTGATCCAGCGATCGAGCGCGCTCCAAACTTCAGTCGGATGAACGGCGACCGAAATTCCTGCCATCAATCGAAGCGCCAAACCTGAAACGCTCGAGTTTCTCGCAAGCGGTTTCAAGTACCCTTGCTTGAGGATCACGTGGGTCATGTGATCGGCGAGAATCTCGCCATTCAGATAACGATCGGAATCGACGGTGAACGGCGACGGTTCAGCTCGTGCCGGGCCGGCCACAAGGGCGGTCATTAGCGCCGCAGATATGAAACACCCCGACCATCGTGCTTCCATGAAGTCCCTTCGGAATTCCTAGGTAAAGAGCAAAGGCGACCGAAGAGAAACCGCTCTCTGGCAGGACCCCTAAGTCGAAGAAGAGCCGCCGTCGCCGTCGACGGCCTTCTTGATTTCTTCACCTGCGACGGCTGAAAGAGTAACCGAATCATCTGGCTCGGCTTCAATCGCTCCCACGTCGATGGACTCATCGACCTGGTTCGGCTTCAAACGGCGAATGGTGTCGTTCGCTCGGCGAAGCCGGTCGGCAACCGAACCCATGATCGCGCGAAAATATTCCGGGATGTTGTTCCAGGCCTTATCAAGCGCTTCAAAACCGATTTCAAGCGCGTCGACATCTGTCAGTGCGACTGCAGCGGCGCTTCTCGGTAGTCGGTCAAAGAACGAAAGCTCGCCCAACACCTGGTTTGGGTAAATGCGTGCGATCTCGACAAAGGTATTTCCCTTCATCTTTCGAACACCTACCGAACCACGCCGGATCAGAAACATCGAGTTCGATGCCTGCCCCTCTTTGAACAAGTACTGACCCGCTTTGAATTGTTTTTGAACAGCTGCCATGGGTCCCTTAAGGGTGCCAGGGAGCGAGCATCCCCTCAACTGCCATTGATTTGACGCTCAACCCAACGTCTCTTTTTTCCGAAAAGAAATGAGATGAGACACGACGCCTACGCCCTTCTGACGATCACCGCCCTAACCTTCTTTTCGCTCTCAACCTTCTCGGGTTGTCAGAAATCGGGCGAGGCCAGAGAAAGTCGCGCTCTGATTTCAAAGGCCGAACTCGCGGAAACGTTCGGCCGGGCCGACGTTCAAACCGAATCAAAGCTACGAAAGAATACGACTCTCTTCCGCTATGAAGGTCACGGTCTCTACCAGACCGAAAACGGCAAAGTCGTCGCCCAGTTTTCAACCCCTTCGAACTCTGACGAAGAGACCCTCCAGTTCTGGCGCCATCGCTTTCGCGGGCAAATCGTTCAGTTCTTTCCACTTCCCACGTCGGCCGGCGCTCCAGCCGAATTTCAGCTGGTTTCACAAGCTGCCGGAATTGCCGTCATCTACCGTCCAGCCGAAGACATCGTCACCCAGGTGGTTTCTTTTCAGGGCGGAAATTATAGCAACGTGAACACGAAAGCCCCACAGCTCGGATCTTGCGAATATGCCGCGGATTTGAAGGCTCATCGTGTTCTTCGCGGCTGCTCGAGCGAGAGAAAGCCCGCATCGGCCTCGCCGGCTCAAACCACTCCCGAACTCACGGTCCAGCAGCGCCAGTCCGTCGAAAAGGTCGCAGTGCTCAGACTAGCAACCTGTCTCAAAGTACTTCGAACCGTCACCGCTGATGAAAACGGAGAACTCAAACTCAAGCCCTTCACAGGAGGCGCAAGATTCATCGAGCGCCCACTTCTGAACTGCGTGAATGAACATCTCGGAAAAGACATTCGACAGGTCGTGCCCGATGCTCCGGCCGAGCAGGCAGTTCCGGTCTATCTCAAGGTCTTGGATGCTGAACTCGAGAAGCTTTCGCACAAAGAAGACCAGGCTCGCGCCGAGCGACGCGAAGGCGTGATCGATGTTCTGGTCAGCGAAATCACCTCGGAAGAATCTTGGCGGCCGAACGGGAAAATCGAGCCTTCAGCCTGTCAGAGTTTCGCCGAGGCCGGGTTTGATCTCTATTTCACGAAAGTGACCGATCCATCTTTGACGCTAGGCTCTTACCTGACTCCGGTTGAAGATGTCCGTCGCGATTGGAGTCGTGATGCCTGCAAACTGGCCATCCGAGTGTTAAGCAGAGTTCCGGCCAGCGCCCCGACTTCAGCACAGCGCTAGTGCGTCTTGAACCCAACCGACCCCGGGGCTAGACTATCGTTATGACCACTACGACCTGGGTGACCCCACGGCTCCAAGCCTATTTCGACGACTATTCAGAAGCGCATCAGACCAGCGGCAATCGTTACTGCCACTACGTCGGCATCCCAGCGATTGCGATCACGCTCCTCGGAATGCTGGCGCTTTTGCCGGTCGGTGACGGGCTCACCGGAAGCGATCTCTTTCGAGTCGACGGCGGATCACTGCTTCTGGGCTTCGCCGTGCTTTGGTACCTCTACCTCGACTGGAAAATCGCGATCCCATTCGGTCTCTTCGGATTCGGTCTCTACCTGATCGGCCGCTCCATGCCGCTTCCCGCGCTGATCGGCGTGTTCATCGCAGGCTGGATTTTCCAGTACATCGGTCACCTCGCTTACGAAAAGAAATCGCCCGCGTTTTACCGCAACGTGAAGCACCTTCTCATTGGCCCACTCTGGATTTTCGCCAAGTGGGTAGGCTACGCGCCCGCAAAATAGTACGAAAAAGGCCCCATTTTCAGCTATTTGACTCACCCTGAGCGAAGATCTAACCGATAAATCGAGTAGATGCGCGCTCGACTTGTCGTCCCCCGATTTCTTCTAGCTCTGAAGCTCATCGTCCTACTCAGCTCGGCTCAAGCCTGGGCATGGCCGCCTACATACGGCCTTGAGTTCAATCTCGTCTCAAATAAGCTTCAAAAAATCTGGTCCGATCGACTTGAAGCCCGCGGGAAAAACGCACAAGCTCCCACTCGAAAAGGTGAGTTTGTCGTCGCGGCCGCGCTCGTCGAGAAGCTGAAAGAAAAGTGCCTGCCCGAATGCACGGTTACCGAGCATCCCGGAAAATGGTTCAACGAGTGGAAATTCACCTTTGCTGACGGATTCAAATTCAACATCTCCATCGACCCTTCCACCGTCGAAGTTCAGGTGGGTCCCTACACGCTTGAAGAATGGAAAGCCCACGAGGGTAAGCTTGGCACCTACCTCTACGAAATCCCTTACGCGAATGGCCTCCAATACGAGTCGTTAGGCGTCGCCCAGGAAAACACCGCTCATCTTAACATCGGTGTGAGATCAGCGTTCGGAACGGACGGAAAGGCCCTAGCACGGTACCTTGCCGACTACTGGCAATACGCTGAACTAGGCGATGGCCTTATTGGGAGAGATCATCATAACGCTCCCCCGATGCCGCATCTTTCAACCAAGCAGCAGATGGCTGCGCAGGAGCTGATCTCGTCGCTCAATCTGCGCCCGGGAGTCACGCTCAGCGAAGTCGCAAACGAGGTTCAGAAGAAGGTCTACACCTCGTCACCCGGACATACATCCGGCGAGACGCACTATCAGGCCGTCGGATTGAAATACGTGACCCAAACTCAAGACCTCCGGGAACAGGCGAACGACGATCTGCCCATGGAACTTCGCGCCAATCGCAACCCGACCACACCCGAACTCGCGCTGCTTCAACTCGAGCTTCAGGAACGTCGAATGAAGTACCTTCAAACTCTCGCGGGCGAACCAGTCCTTCTACACCCGCTGCCGCTTGAAGTCGGCATGGGCAAGTCGACGATGTTCTTTCTTTACCTTGCCGATATGGGGGCAGAAGCCGAATACGATCGATTCGCGAAAATGCTTCCCCCGTACGTTACCCGCTGGACCCCGTATGATTGGGTGACCGGAAAGCTAGACCTCGCCGTTTTCGAAAACTCCAAAGCCGTCGAATTTTCGATGCGAGCCCGTCATTCCGCATATCTACGTCAGAAATTGAAAACCGCTCTTTTGAAACGCGGCGCCGCTTCATCGGAACATGCGTACAAAGTACTTCTCGCTTGGGAGCCCTTGATTTCTGAATTTGAAAACGACCCTCTTCGAATCGCTTGGATGGAAATCGCGAACTCTCCGCAGTGGAAGAAACATCCGATGCTGACGGAAGCCCGAAACAGAACCGAGTCACGCCTCAAGCACGCCGTACCGTCGCCGCGCTGGGTAGGCTGCAATCTTCTGCTTCAAAAGCTGGAAAACCTCAGCCCTTAGTTAGGGCTGCCCGGCTCCGACTATATTCGACATCTTGAGGTACGCGGCGAGCATCTTCTTCTTGAGGATCGCCTCGGTGACGGGCTTAACGATATAGTCTGAAACGCCCGCGACAATCGCGTTCAGCACCTCGTTCATCGCATCTTCCGTCGTGACCAAAATGAAGGGCAGGTGCCGCAAGGAATCGTTGGCGCGCACTTCTTTAAGAAACTCCATTCCGCTCATCTTCATCATCTTCAAGTCACTGATGATAAATTCGACCGGCGGAGTATTGCGTACCGGATCGGTCAAAAACTCGATCGCCGATTGACCATCGCCCGCTTCAGCTACGTTCTGGTATCCCATGCCACGAAGAATGAACTTGATGGCGTCTCGATCCAGCGGCGAGTCTTCTACAATCATTATTCGAGAAGTAGTGGGAAGCATACTTCTATGCTACCTGACTCGATCGATCCGTCTAGGATTATGGCGACTTGCCGCGACGCTGTTCCCTAAGTTTGGATCTTCGAAGCCGCAATCGGTGCCGATGCTCTGCCAGAGCCGCAATGATTTCACTGGAATGACGACGTTTCCAATTCTCCCAGCTGAACATCACCAGGCCGAGAATCTCACACATCCAAGTCATCGGGCGCATGATGCTTCGAAGATGCTCGCCGACGTAGTGATAAGGGATCACGGGAAACGCGAAGCCCATGAACGGAAAAAACAGCGCGTTCACCAAGGTTCGCGTCCCCGGTTCATAGGGAATCCAGACGTCAGCCAATCCATCAAGAAGCAGGTGGGTCGCAACACCCAATGCAAGCGCTGCAAAAACACGCGACCGCTTTGCCCAAGCAATGCCGGCCAGAATCAGAAGGAAAAGCCCCGTATGCCCGAACGTGCGCGTGCCGCTGATCAAACCGAGCTCGGCGCCACGAAGACCAGTGGCAAACCTAAGCCCGTAGTAGAGCGGCTTGTCGATGAGATCGGGAAGAATCGTTCCCAGTAAAAGCCATCGACGGGGCAGCGTGCGCCCCACCGGTTTCACCATCGCTTCGCCGATGCCGAGATGACCGAAAATAAACATCAGACACGACCTTCCGCGGTCACGACGATTTTTCCAAAAGCTGCGCGTGAATCGAGTCGATCCATCGCCGCGGGAAGTTTACTCATGTCAAAAGTGGAATCGATTACAGGTTTCACTCGGCCAAGCCCGGCGAGGTTCACGAGTCGAATCAGATCCGCCTTGCTTCCCATGGTGGCACCCATCAGTGCGATGTTCTTAAAAAAGATCTGCTTCAGATCGATTTGAACATCCGACCCACTCGTGGCGCCGCAGATCACCATCCGACCGCCCCAGACCAACGACTTGATCGAGTCCGCAGTCACGTCGCTTCCAACATGGTCAAGAACGACGTCGACACCTCGACGACCGTAGGTCGAAAGAATCTTCTTTAACTCGTCACGGAACGGCGCTGCCCGGTAATTTATGACGTGATCCGCACCCTGCGCGCGCGACAATGCGGCCTTCGCGTCCGAGCCCACAGTCGTTATCACGGTCGCCCCGCGAAGCTTACAAAGCTGCGTCGCTGCGACTGAGACGCCACTGCCGCCCGCTTGAATTAAAATAAAATCCCCGGCTTTGACCTGCGCGCGGCGCTCGATCATCGTCCAGGCAGTCAAGTAAGGAATCGGAAGCGCGGCAGCTTCAACGTCACTCAGCGAAGATGGTTTTCGAATCAGGTTCACATAGGGAACGCAGACAAAATCCGCCAGTCCCCCGTCGCGGGTTTCACCCAGAATTCCATACTGCGGGCAAACCGGATCGAATCCACCGAGACAGGCTTCGCAGCGACCACACGAAATTCCCGGGCTGACGATCACGGTTTCGCCCACGCGAGGCCCGCCGCTTGATGTAGCGAGCTCGTCCGAGCCAGCGCCGAGAGATTCGACGATGCCGACACTGTCAGTGCCTGGAATCAACGGCAGGGGAAACTTATGCCCGGGAACACCCTTGCGAACCCAGAGGTCCAGGCGATTCAGACCAACCGCTTTCACGCGCACGACCGCCTGCAGCGGTCCCGCCTCAGGCTTCGGCCGGTCTTCTCGAAGAAGAACTTCCGGTCCGCCGTGCTGCGAGATTCGCCAGGCTTTCATAGTGAATCGCGGGTCGCCTCAGCGGCCGCGAACTCGAGTCACTTCCGCGCCAACCCAGGCGCCAATCGCTTTCGCCGAAATGCCGTGCTTCTCGTAAAGTTCGAAGCCTTCACCACTCTCGCCGAACGTGTCTTGGATACCCAGTTTGTGCAGCGGTGGGTGCGAGCTCATGGAAGCCAATGCCTCGGCTACACAGCTGCCCAACCCGCCGATCACCGAATGATCTTCCGCGGTGAACATGACTTTGTATTTCTTCGCGAGTGCCATCGTCGTCTCACCATCAAATGGCTTGAGCGAATGGGCGTTCCAGACCGCAAGGCCGACGCCCTGGGCTTTCAACGCATCCGATGCTTGAACCGCTTCAGCCACGGTCGCGCCGCTTGCGATACAAACAGCGTCCGCACCGTCGCGAATCTGCATCAGTTTTCCAGGCTGAAACTTAGCGCCTGCTGGATAGAGATCCGGAAGGTTCTGACGGGTCAGACGAAGGTAGGCCGGGCC
>FSTS01000170.1_pt1 | contig 10943 bp, 12 predicted proteins | sample 1636961 | NCBI WGS metagenome assembly FSTS01 (sample SAMEA3914819, study PRJEB12502) | metagenome | biome: forest; material: soil | place: Canada | collected 2010-06-26 | depth 0.3 m
ATATCGAGCTGAATGCGAAGAACCCGGACGATGTGATTCGCGCTTGCGAGATGCTTGAGCCGACTTTCGGCGGCATCAATTTGGAAGACATCAAAGCGCCCGAGTGCTTTTACATCGAAGAAGAATTGAAGAAGCGCCTGAAAATTCCGGTTTTTCATGACGACCAGCACGGCACGGCCGTGATCAGCGGCGCGGCGTTTCTGAACGCGCTTGAAGTCGTCGGTAAAAAAATCGAAGACGTGAAAGTGGTCTTCTGTGGCGGCGGTGCCGCCGCAATTGCCTGCGCGAACCTTTACGTCATACTGGGTGTGAAGCGCGAGAATCTGCTCATGGCCGATTCCAAAGGGGTCATCTACAAGGGCCGAACTGTCGGGATGAATCCGTACAAAGAACGTTTTGCGGTGGAAACCACGAAACGCACGATCGGTGAGGCACTCGAGGGTGCGGACGCGTTTGTCGGCGTGAGTGTGAAAGACGGAATCTCGGTCGACATGGTGAAAAAGATGGCTCGCGATCCGATTGTGTTCGCGATGGCCAATCCGGATCCTGAAGTTCTGCCTGAAGAAGTGATGCGTGTCCGTCCGGATGCGATCATGGCAACAGGAAGAAGCGACTACCCAAACCAGGTGAACAACGTTCTGGGCTTTCCTTTCATTTTCCGCGGCGCGCTCGACACGATGGCAACCGCGATCAATGAAGAGATGAAGATGGCGGCCGTTCGCGCGCTGGCTCAGCTCGCGAAAGAAGACGTACCCGAGAGCGTTTCCCGTGCTTATGGCGGAATGCCTTTCAAGTTCGGACGTGAATACCTGATTCCAAAACCTTTTGATCGTCGTGCCCTTCTCTGGGTTGCTCCTGCCGTGGCAGAAGCAGCGGTGAAATCGGGCGTCGCAAGAAAGCGTCTGGATATCCCTCAGTACAAGGAGCGCCTCGAAACGTTGCTGGGCTCGACCTACACGGTCATGCGCGGAATCAAAAAGCGCGTCACCGTGAGCCCGTCGGAACGCGCGACGATCGTGCTTCCGGAAGGCGAGCATCCAAAGATTCTGCGTGCCGCCGCGATGATTCGCGACGAAGGAATCGCGGAACCGATTCTGCTTGGAAACGTCGAGCGCATGCTCGAACGAATTCGCGAGCTCAATCTCGAGGAAATCCTCAAGCACGTGAAGATGATTCGCCCGTCACAGAGCGAGCTTCGCGAAGAATATGCCGAGCACTATTTCAAGGCCCGTCAGCGCAAGGGGATTACCCTGGAGCTCGCGCGGACTTTGATGAAGCAGCCGAACTACTTCGGTTCGATGATGGTCGAGCTCGGTCATGCGGACGGCTTGCTCAACGGGATTTCCCAGAGCTATCCGGAAACACTGAAACCCGCTCTTCAAGTCATCGGTGCGAAGCCGGGATCCAGGCTCGCCGGAATTTACATGCTGGTTTTTAAAAACCGCGTGCTCTGGCTCGCCGACACGACCGTGAACATCGAGCCGACGGCCGAAGAGCTGGCGGATATCGCACTTCAGACGGCCCATTTGGCTGAAACGTTCATGATCGCTCAGCCGAAGGTCGCGATGCTTTCGTTCTCGAACTTTGGATCGAACTCGCATCCCTTCGCGGTGAAGGTAAGGCGAGCGGTGGAAATCGTTAAGAGTCGCAATCCGAGTCTGGTCATCGACGGTGAAATGCAGGCGGACACTGCTTTGACGCCTGAACTTTCAAAGGAAAGTTTTCCGTTCAACCAGGTCGCGGGAGATGCGAATATTTTGATTTTCCCGGATCTTCAGTCGGGTAACATTGCTTATAAACTTCTTTCTCGCTTGGGCTTGGCTGACGCGATCGGCCCGATTCTGGTGGGGATGAACAAGCCTGTTTTCGTACTGCAACAAAACTCCGACGTCAGCGACGTCGTAAATATGGCGGCGATTACCGCCATGGAAATTCAATCCCGCAAGCGTGGAGCGCCCTCTTATGTCGAATCAAACAGCTAATCGTAAAGAAGTGATCCTGACTTCCAAAGCACCTCAGCCGATCGGTCCTTACAGTCAGGCCGTACGCGCGGGAAATCTCGTGTTTTGCTCGGGTCAGATTCCATTGGACGCGGCCGGAAATCTGGTCGGCGGAAGCGATGTTCAGGCGCAGACCAAGCAGGTGATGGAAAACGTGAAGGCGATGTGCGAAGCCGCTGGCGCCTCTTTGGACCAGATCGTGAAAACCACGATCTTCTTGAAGTCCATGAACGACTTTCCGAAAGTGAACGAAGTTTACGGCACCTACTTCAAGAGCGCGCCTCCCGCGCGTTCGACTGTTGAAGTCGCGCGTCTTCCGAAAGACGTATTGGTCGAAGTCGAAACGATCATTTCTCTCTGATGATTGAAAGTCCGAGGGTCGCCTCACGGCTGCGTGAGCTTCTGGCCAAGCGTGCGCCGCGGTGGCGGCGCCCGATCAGTCGGGGCGTGAATCTGATCGGCGTGCTTTTCGCGGGCGCGGTGATCGGTACCCTCGCTCTCGCGGTGGTAACGGCCGGCGATATTTACGACTACATGGACACCGTCGACGGCGTTCATCTTCCTGCAGTCGATGCGGTCGTCGTTCTTGCCGGTGGGCGAGGACGAATCGCCGCTGCTGGTGACGTCTGGTATCGCTACTGGGAGCTGGCTCATGTGCCGCTGAAGCAGATTGGCTCGCCGGCCCGGAAGCCGCCTACGTTCTATGTTTCCGGAGTAGGGCGACAATCGAATTGGGGAACGCTGACCCGCCAGGTGAGGCGCGGCGTGCTCGATGTGATGCGTCCCGAAGACGTGCTTCTGGAAAACGAGAGCACGAACACGGAAGAAAATGCGCGCCTGCTCGCCAAGTACGCCAAAGAGCGGAAGTGGGATCGCATTCTTTTAATGACCTCGCGCTACCATATGAAGCGCGCGAAGTTCATCTTCGAGGGGCTCTTCTGGTCGCTCGAGCATCCGATCCATATCGAAACGTTATCGGTCTATCAGGAACCCTTTGAGCCTGGAGAATGGCGCTATTCTCCGCACGGCATCGAGGTCACCCTGACCGAGTACGTGAAATGGATCTCGTATAAAACTTTTTGGAACCCTTAGCTTTTCGAGCTTAAGGCTTCGCGAAGATGATGCCGCGAGCCTGGACCTGAAGCATGAGGCTATCCAGGGCCTTGCGACGATGCGAGATGGCGTTCTTTTCGGCGTCGTTCATTTCGGCAAAAGTCTTGTTCGAACCGTTTGGGATGAAAAGCGGATCGTAGCCGAAACCATTCGTTCCGCGCGGAGCTTCTGCGATCGTGCCTTCGAGCACGCCCGTGGCGTTGATCAGAATGCCTTCAATGACCAGGGTCACGCAGCAGACGAACTTCGCGCCGCGGTCGCTCTTGCCTTTGAGTTCGCTGAGTAGGAGTTCGTTGTTGGCTTTGTCCTGGTTCACTCGCGAGGTCAGTGTGCCTGGGGGCAGCTTCGCGTAGCGATGGCTGCGAACGCCCGGCTTGCCACCCAGCGCGGAGACTTCGATGCCCGAGTCGTCGGCCAGAGCTGGGTAATGGGAAGCCTGGTTCACCAAGCGGCCTTTGGCCGCTGCGTTTTCCAGGTAGGTTTCGTATTTCTCGACCATCCCGATTTTCTGGGCGTTTCGAACCACGAATTCAGCTGGAACCAGCTCGATCTCCGGGTGTTCCGGGTAGCTCTTCAAAAGGGAGCTGAATTCGTTGAACTTGTCGGGGTTCATCGACGCGAGGACGATCTTGTTGGCGAGGCGCATGCCCATGTTTTAGCACGAATATTCGGCGTGTTGGAAGAAGTTGGTTGCTCCTCGTTTAGGGAAGTTTAAGAGGGGGAGCCACGTGCCGCTTCGAACACGCTGGGGGGATGAATTGGAAAGCTGGTTCGGGTAGAGTTTGTGTCTAAACTTTAGACACCCGTCAGGGATGCATCGTCGGCTCTGGGGCGGGCCTGGTTTTCAGACCTTCGGGAAGCCCCTAGAAGCCCTGCTGGAGCCGGACTCAGGGTTCGGCCGCCTGGCACCCGGATTGCTCTAGTAAGGGGTACCGGGGCAGTAGAAATACACCCCGAAAGACGTTTTAAAGCCAAAGGAGCCTTCCATGAAAACCAGCCCTAAAACCTTCCTGATCGCCCTGACCTTGGTTTCCAGCTTCGCGACCAGCGCCTTGGCTTTGGAAACGGCTCCTTACAAGTACAACCCCCGCGCAGCTCGTTGCTTGAACGGCCAAGGCCTTCAGGGAATGCGCCCAAATTTCAAAGGCTCTTGCGGCGACCTCTGGGGCGCTGACCTTCAAGGTTCTGATCTCGAAGGTTCTGACTTGAGCGGCGCGAACCTTTCGCGCGCTAATTTGAAAAATGCGAAGCTCTCGGGTGCAAACCTCTCGGGCGCGCAGATGCTTTTGACCCAGATTCAAGGCGCCGATCTTTCGGGTGCGGTTTATAACGAGCGAACGGTTCTTCCGTTCTCACGTTCGGAAGCCGAAAAACGCGGAATGATCTACAAGCCGACGTCCGATAAGGCCCGCCAGCTTCTGCTTGAGCAGGATCAGACGAAGTCTCTCTAATTTATTACTGATACGTCGCTTGGTAGACTAGGTTTCGGACTGCGGGAATATCGCTTTCGGCGATTGCGCCGGCATCGATGTACGGCGCGAGAACTGACTGCCAATATTGATGGTAGGTCGTGTTGAGGCTGCTTGAGCCACCTTGGCAAAGCGTTTCGTCGTGATAGCAATCAGCGACGAGCTGCATAGTGGCTGCGCATCCACCATCAACGGTGGACTCGAGCGATTGCATCACCACGATGTTGGTGGCGACTCGGCCGCTTAAGCTCGTGCCGTCAGAATTCGTTTTTTTAGGTGAGTAGGTCGAAAGACTTCCATCTCCCTCGACGCTGACCTGGCTTCCACAATCGGCGCTCAGAAAAAAGCGCGCGTAAGTACCGCTCGCGCCGATTTGAAAGGTCTTGTCGTTTGAAACCATGACGGGAAGCAGAGAGTTTTGGTCGAGGCTCGTGTTGGCGAAGTAGCCTGAGCCGGTACTTAGGTCTTGGATAGCCAAGGCCACCGGATTGGTGAATGTGCCGAGATCGATCGCCGGGATCTTGTCGACCGTGCCCGCCTTACAATCGTTACGGATGTCGGTGCAGAGCAGGATGCTTTTAGGCTCCGTCTCGTACCATCCCGAAGGGTCGGTGGTTAAAGGTTGGCCTACGTGATTTCCAAACCGGCAACCGGTGAAAATATAGGAAGCAACCAAAGCTAATAGTCCCGCAATCAGGGGCTGGAGGAATCCATTCACTCATTCACCCTCACTTCTCAAAAGGCTCTTCGGGTGCCGGTGGGAAAGTCTGAATGGGCAGGTTTTGCCGAGGCTCGCGGGCGGGGCGGCAGATGCTACACTCAAGTCATGGCACTGATCTCATTCTCCAGAGGGCCAAAGTCGCTCGGTCCAATCGAGTCTTTCGCGTTCGGTTTCAGTCTTCCTCTCCGCGCGGCCAAGGTGATCTTTCGTCATCCGGTGCTTTTGTTCTGGAGCGCGCTACCGATTTCTCTGACGCTGTTCCTGTATTTTTACGTGATCAGCGCGCTTCAAAGTCGCATCACTCATTGGGTCGCGGCGCGGCTTCCGGATCTAGGCGCATCGCCTGATGGATGGATCGCAGCCAGTGTAATGATTCTGGTGAAAGTCGTTCTGTTTCTTGTCGGGGCGTTTACGTTCTCGATTGCCGCGAGCATCGTGGCTTCACCCTTTAACGACTTCCTCGCCGAGAGTTCAGAGAAGTGGACTGAGCTTCCGCTGACCCGACCGCTGACCGGCGGTTGGACCATGCGTGCGCGGTTGATCGCGATCGATCTTGCGAAAACCGCTGCGGCTACTGCGGCGACGGTGATTGCACTTTTGATTTCGTGGATTCCGGCGGTCAATCTTTTAGGACTTTTGATCGCCGCGCTCTTGGTTTGTTTTCAGTACATCAGCTACGCCCAGACGCGACGCTCGATCGGACTCTGGGGTGGAATCAGATTTCTACTTCGGCATCTCTTCGCCTGCGCTGGGTTTGGCATCGTACTCACGCTGATTTTCGCCGTGCCCGTGGTCTCAAGCCTCTGTCTGCCCTTCGCCGTCGTCGGCGGAACCCTGCTCGTCGCCCGCGCGCCCGGCGACGCTCGTCTGGGGCGGCTAAGATAAAAAAGGTGTCGGACACCTTTTTGCTTTTTAAGGCAGGGCAGCCAATTCCGCTTCGGTCTGGCAGAGCAGCGGCGGGCTCTCGACGAGCTCGCGCGAGAGATTCGACGCCGCTTCGCGGGCGTACTGATGGCCGGGCAGAATCACAGTGGCGGGGTCGAGTGCTTTGATTCGGCTGAGGGAACGAAACATCTCTTCGTTGTTGCCGGTGGGAAGATCCGTGCGGCCGCACTCGCGCACAAAGAGCGTGTCGCCCGTAAAGAGAAACGGTGGATGTCCGTCGCGCGCCGCAAGCCGATATGAAACTTCACCCGCGCTATGTCCAGGCGTGTGCATCACTTCGATTTCGGTCGTGCCGAGCGCGATCGTTTCTCCATCACTCACCAGACGAACCTGTTCGTCGGAATCACGGAGCCTGCCGCGATCGAGCTCGTGCACGAAGATCGGGGCCCCTGGCGCAAGCGCTTTTGCCTCGGCGATTCCGTGAACATGGTCCCAATGGGTATGGGTCAGCAGAAGTTTAGTCAGTTTCAGCCCGTGCTTCGACAAAGCATGGGCGATCGGTTCAATTTCTTTTCGGCTGTCGACGAGCGCTGCCTCGCGTGCGAACCAATCGATGATCAGGTAGACGAAGTTTTTGTAATCCCCGAGTTGAAATTGCGCGACAGGCTGTCCTTCACTCAAAAGCCCGTGAGCTTCGGTGCCGGAAAGGTAGTCGGGAAGAGCGGGGTGGGTCGCTGGATGCGGGTGAGATTTCACGTCGGTCACAAAAGGGGAGGCTAGCGCACACATTACTAGTACACACTATAAATGAGCGCCAGCCTCCCAGAGGTCAGGTATCGAGCTTTGCTCGGGCTCGCTTACATCGTAAAGCGGCGGTCCGAGATTTCCTCGCGATTGCGGTAGAGGAAATAGCCCACAGCGCCGAGGGCTGCGACCACTCCGACTGCAGTGAATACCTGACGGTAGTTTTCCGAGAGCCATCCCTGGGTCTCGTCGAGATACTGGTTGGCGCGCTCGCCCGTATCACCGGCCACGCTAGACGCGCGGTTACGGAAGTCGTCGGCAGCTTGGGCTGCTCGGTTTCTGAGGTCGTTAAAATGCGGATGGGTCGAATTCATGGGAATCTCCGTGGGGTTGTCGGGTGAGGCTGTGCCCACCTGATTTGCAGATTTAGGACCATTTGCAGCCGCTTGCTTCAGGCTTGGGGAAGTGCGAAAGAAAAGGAATGTCTTCTAAAGATGGAAACACACAGTCGGGGTTTGTCTCTGGATTCGGTTGGGCGCAGGGCACGTACTCGCCCCAGCCACACGTTGGAACTCCCGACGGAACTTACGAAGAAGAGCACGGTCGCCGCGGGTTTTTCGGCCGCACGAGCCACCTCTATCATCGTCATCCGCCGACAGGCTGGCTCCGCATCGAAGGCCCGCTCAAGCCTCACGCGTACTACGCGAGCCGGCTTGAAGGACTGAGCGAAGGCCTGCCTGAAGTTTTTCTTCGCAACTCGGATGTCGAACTCGGCATCGCGAAGCTGAACGGCCCGATGGGAATCTTCGTACGTAATGGCGATGCCGACGAAGTGCACTTCATCCACGAAGGCACCGGCACTCTTGAAACCGATTACGGCGATATGGCTTACCGGAAAGGCGACTACCTCGTCATTCCGCGTGGCACGACTTTCCGTTTTGTAGCGAAAGACGCGAACACGCACCTCGTAATTGAAGCGATGGGTAGCGAGATCGAATTGCCTGAAAAGGGGATGCTTGGGCGCCACGCGATCTTTGATCCAATGATCATGCGCACGCCGAAACTGCCCGAAGGCGAGCGGAAAACCGGCGCCAATGCCCAGGGCGAGTTTGAGCTCAGAATCAAACGCGAAGGGGAGTGGACCAAGCTCTTCTATCCTTGGAACCCGATGAACGCCGTGGGCTGGAAGGGCGATCTCACGCCCTGGGCGATTAACGTCGCCGATATCCGCCCGGTCGTTTCGCCGCGCTACCACCTTCCGCCGAGCGTTCACACGACGTTCGTGGCTCGTGGCTTCGTCATCTGCTCGTTCCTGCCGCGCCCATTGGAAAGCGAAGAAGGCGCGATGAAGGTGCCGTTCTACCATCGCAACATCGACTTCGATGAGGTGCTCTTCTACCACGAGGGGAACTTCTTCTCGCGCGAGGGCATCAGCGCCGGCGCCGTGACCTGGCATCCGCAGGGTATTCACCACGGCCCACACCCGAACGCAGCGAAGAACGCTGCCGACAAGACCGAGACCCACGAAATCGCCGTCATGGTCGATACGCGCTTGCCGCTGCACGCCACGAAATCGGCTGCTTCAGTCGAGTACGCCGAGTACGCGATGAGCTGGCGAGCCGACCAAAAAAGGTAACAGAAAATCGATAGGTTTGATGGGGTTCGGGACGGCCCACTCGGGCCGCCCTGAGCCATTGTCACGGCCTGGAAACAGCTTGTAACCAGTCTGGTAACAGCGTACTTGCTCGGCGGGGTCTGCTTAGATATAAGCGGCGCGTCATATGGGGACAGGGCTGAACGAACTGAGACTGATGAAAGCGGAATTCGCGGCGAGATGCCGTCGAAACCCTCGCTATTCCCTGCGCGCCTACGCGAAGGCGCTGGGCGTGAGTCACACGTATCTATCGCTGCTTTTCAGTGGGAAGCGCCGCCTGACCCAGGAAGCTTCGGCCAAGATCGCTGAGAAGCTTGGAATCTCGGGCCCGCAATCGACCGAGCCCCTGGATCTCGACCGATTTGCCGTGATCGCAGACTGGTACCACTACGCGATTCTCAGCCTGCTTGAGATCCCGGAATTCAAAATGACATCGGCCTGGATTTCCGAGCGCCTGGGAATTTCTGACGATGAGGCCAAACTAGCGATCGATCGCCTGAAGAAACTCGAGCTCGTTGTTCGAAAAGAAGGACGCTGGGTTCAAGGAACGAAGCCGATCCGCATGGACAACACCCAGTCTACCGCCGCGACCCGTGGTTTCTATCGTCAGCTGCTCGAGCGCGCTTCCGATTCGCTCGATCGCGACGCTTTCGAAAACCGCTGTTTCCGTTCGATGACGCTTGCGATGAATCCTGACGACGTTCCTTATGCAACTCAGCAAGTGCGCCAGTTCCTGCGCGGCTTGAGTCTTGAGCTCGAAAGTCGCTCGACACCGACGACGGTTTACCAGATCGCCAATCTTATTTTCCCAGTTTCAAAACCTGTTTCAATTCACGGAGAGACCCAGTCATGAAAATGTCCTCGAAGTCGGTCATTATTTTCCTGCTTTCGATGCAGGCGTTTGCCGCGAGCGCTCTCGCTGGTAACGAAGGCCCGGCGGGAATGCCTTTGCCCCACGTGCCTCCGATGTTGCTGTTCCGCAATTCCGGCCCGGTCGTACCGCATCCGCACACGACTGATGTGATCATTGATGTCATGGGCCAAATGTCGGCGTCGCATGGCAACACTACGGTCTATCTTGGATCTCTTTCGATGGACTCGGTCAAAACCCTGCAGGGCAAAATCGATCAGCTCGGCACGCTCGATATTCAGGATCGGAACGCGGGCGCCCCGAGCTGTGTTGGCTCAGGCCCGGTGACTTACACGGCGTACGGTAAGGGGGGCGTGGACGGGAACATCCTTCTGGGTAAAGACATGGGATGCCATGCTTATCGTAGCTATAACGGCGATGCAGGTCAGATGATCAACCTGCTTTCCGGCTTGGCCCCGCTCGCGTACGAGCTTCTCGGTGAGCTTGAGCAGAATCCAGATGCAGATCGTTTGAGCTCGGTTCCGGCTTCGGGAGCTGAAAAAGCGTTGCTGGATTATACGTTCAACGTCGGCTTCTCGCCTGAGCCGATGAACGGCCATTTTCAGATTCTTCTCGACGGAACGATTCAGGATCATCGCGTTTACATGCGCCGCATGGACCCGAGCGCGCCGAAAGATGTTCTGGTCAGCTTCGGATCGTTCTCGCCTTTCGTCATCGCGCATCTGTCGCTGAAGATCGACGCACTTCCTTCAGTTGAGCCGATCGATCTTCAAGCGGGACAGCCGATGTGTATGGATGCTCCGTTCTTGAGCTACCATGGGCAGCGTTCGAGCGGAGTGAATCAGACTCTGGGCGAGCAGAGAGGCTGCCATAGCATTCGCATGCCTGAGCACCAGGGTGATTCATTGATCAAGCTGATCGACGGGCTCTTCACGCTGTCGTCTTATCGCTGATTCGATTTATCGAACTAGGAACTAGAACTCAGAAATGAAAAAGGCCTCGGGTGGAAACACCCGGGGCCTTTTGCTTGAGTCATCACAGAAGCTTCGCGCCCATGGGCGCGGGCTTATTCTTTGGTCTTCAGCTGAGCGTCGTTCGCCTTAAGGAACGCACGGATGTCTTCAGCCATGTCGAGGAGCTTGTTCCACTGCTCTTTGTAAAGGGTGACCGGGAAGCGGCCGAGGCCGTAAACCGAGAGTCCACCTTTTTCACTGATTTTCAGCGAGAGACCTTTTGCGGAAGTTTTCTTCAGTGCGGAGTTCTCGGCGCGAAGGCGCTCGAGTTCTGCCTGCATGTCTTGTTCGTTGCTCATACGGGATACCCTCCGGGGTTGGCCCGAGTGTAGGGGGCGACCGGCCTAACGACAAGCCCATTGTCTCTGACTCGGGGTTCGGATAGCTTCGCCGTCGGAGATCCCTACGCGATGCGCACGCTTACCGAGTTTTTCTTCGTTCAGATCAAAGACGGCCAGACCAAAGTAGAAGAG
>FSTS01000241.1_pt1 | contig 10842 bp, 9 predicted proteins | sample 1636961 | NCBI WGS metagenome assembly FSTS01 (sample SAMEA3914819, study PRJEB12502) | metagenome | biome: forest; material: soil | place: Canada | collected 2010-06-26 | depth 0.3 m
AAAAGGGGGGACCCCATTCCCACCGCAAGACGGGGGAACGCCCTACGCTGAGAACGGGGTAAATGATGGGAGTGAGACATAGTGGCTTGGACTCGGGGGAGAGACCGTCACCACTGACGTATCAATATCCGTCGACGGCGCAGTGCGCCACACCCTGGTGACTAAAACCCGGCAAAGCGGTGACACCCGGTCACCGCGGGTCACCAACCGCTAAACAAAGCTGAAAAACCGGAAGCTTTTACGGAAGTTTTTCATGCCGGTGACCTGAGGCAGAAAGAGCATCACTTCGGTGCGGTTGTTGGCGCGAGCGGCGAAGAGCAGACTCAACCCACCCTGTAGAATTCCGTAAATTCCTAGACCCGCGCCCGGATCGCCGCCTTCTTTAACTTTGTATTCGGTCTTCTCGTAGTCTTTGCGAATGTACTGAAGAACGGAATCTTTCTTCAACGAGCCAAACTGGTCGCGCACGCAAATGCCGTAATAGCCTTCGCAGTTGGCGAATTCGATTTCGACCATTTCGCGGTCTTTCAGCACGAAATCAGCCGCTCGGTCGACTTTTCGACGATAGGTCTCGTTGTTTGAGCCGCGAATTGGAGCGTCGAAAATCGCGTTCATCAACATCTCGTCGACCGCTTGGGTTGCGATCGCGTTGAGCTGAGTCGGGATACCGGCTTTCTCCATGATTTTAGAAAGCGCCTCGATCACCGCGCGACGTTCGCGCGAATGCTTCAGCGTGATCTTCCTCGGAGCCTGCCCCTCGGGAAGGTAATTCACCAAGCCAAAGGCGCCCGCCTTTGATTTACAAGCCTTCACCAGAAATGAAGCCAGCTGCGGAGCGGGGGCTTCAAACTGGCGGTAAATATGATGACTGAAAATCGGGAGATTGAAGATGTAGGGCGTGGAGTTCAGTGGATTGGTTGAGATGACGAAAACCTGCTCGGCGGGCACCACACCCCGTAAAACCTGACCAATATTGGAGATCGAAAGAGGGGAACTGATCTCGATCGCCTCGGGATGGTCGACATCCCAGAAGATGACGACGTCCTTCTTCTCCTTAATGATCTTCCTGAGGTCTGTGTGCCTAGCTGCTTTGGCGAACTCCATTTTCGCCATGTCCGCGACGGCTTTTCCAAAAAGCTCGTCTTCCGGGCGGGCGGATACGGTGACCAAAGTAGTAGGCATTATCTTCAAGTCTACGGGCTAACCGATTTCAGTTCAATTAGGCTAAATGGCTATCGCCGAAAAATCGGGGCTGCATTAAACTTGGAACATGCTCAAGGCTCGAAGCGGTAAAAAGGACAAACAGTTCGTAGTTCAGCTCGTTGGAGCCGTGGATGACCAGGCCGACATCGCCAACGAGATCGGGAACCTTCCTGACGGTCCCTACGAAATGCACGTTAACTGCGCTCAGATCACCCGAATCAACTCGATCGGGGTCAAGGGCTGGATCAAATACTTCGCCGGTCTGGCTGAAAAACGCGTCCCGCTCTTCTTCTACGACTGCTCGCCTTGCATCGTTCAGCAGATGAACTTGGTTTTCAACTTCGGCTGCGGCGGCAAAGTCATCTCCATGCAGCTTCCGTTCACCTGCGACGAAGGCGACCACAGCTTCATCATGACCTTCACGGTCGCTGATATTCGCCGGATGAATTACGAGATTCCGGACCAGAAATGCCCAAAAGGTGACGGAACGGCGTCATTTGACGACCTTCCAAAGGTCTATTTCAAGTTCCTCATGAAGAACTGAGTCGCTTAAAGCTTTTCGAGCGACTCACAGCCCGAGTACTGCTTTTTCTCAGTTTTCTGAGCAGTCAGAGCATCCCAATAGCTTGCTTTTGAAAGATCGGCGTCACAGAGAAGTGCCGCTTCGGCTGCCGCAGTGTATTCGTTGCCTGCGTAGGAGCCGCCGTACGGGGCCCCAACTTCAACTTCATTCGAAACGATGCAGATCTGCTGGGCCGGCTTTCCGCCGAAATCTTGCTCGCAACGGGCCTTCAGCGAAGCTTTGACTCGCTCAACAGCGCGCGCCTGGGCTGTTTGATAAGGCTGATGGTCGCCGGTGGTGGAGTACGTTTCGAGGTAAATGTATTGAGCGGCTGTCCCGGTTTCGGAGCCTTTAAGAAGGATCAGCTCGGCGCGGGCATAGCCCGAGAAAATCGAAGACGCCAAGAGCAGTGGAAGAACAAAAGTCAGGCTGGATTTCATGGGCACTCCGTAAGGGCTAAAAGCTTTGTTTGCCCCTTTATATCAAGTTCCATGCCCGCGAACGGAGACCTCAAGCTCTACTTTAAGGTCCTTAGAAGGCGCTTTTATTGACCTTTCCTGCCAGAACGCAAAGCAGGTGTCCAAACCCTAGACAGAGCCGGTCTTACTGGCCGAAGCGATACATCAAGCTTGTATAGAAATACGAGCCATCGGAGTAGATCTTCTCACTGCCGCTTGAGCCGGACGCAGGGGTTCGGTAACTGATCGAACGCCAGTCGAGGAACGCGCCCACGCCGACGCCCAGCTGAGGGCGCCACCAATAATAGCCTTGCAGGCCTGCCGACATGTTTCGGGTTGAAGCATCCGAAGTCAGGCTTGAACCGCTGCCCAGGCCAGATAGCACGAGCGGGTAGAAGTACTGCATCTTGAGGCTCATGCTGAAGCTCTCGGTCAAAGTCTTACGCAGATCGAAGCCAGCGTTCAGACCGTAGGTCCAGAACTGGGTGAAAGCAGCCGGCGTAACTTGGAAGTATTGACGGCCTTCGACGCCCGCGAACGGCGCCAGATGCCAGCCACGTTCGGCGTCGATCGGAAGACGATGTTTTCCAACCACTTGGAATGAACTTCTCACGAAACTCTGTGTGCCGATATTAAAGGCGGTGGAATCCCACTGTGCGCCAATGCCCCACCGAGGCTTCATCCAATACTCACTGCCAAGCGAGAACGTTAGAGCCGAAGAAGTCGCCTTCGCACTTCCGTTCTGAAGAGTGCTCGAGAACCGGTATTCGTAAGGCGCCAACATGCTCGAAAGCGCGACATAGCCCGGACGCTTCGAATCCAGAGGACTGCGGATCATGTTGAACTGGGCTTTGCTTCCCGCTGATTTCTCATCCGATTTTTCAATCGAGGCCAACATTCGGCCCCCATTATTCACGAATTCAACCGGAAGCTTCTGGGCGCCGGTCGGCTTAATTCCGGCGCTCGCGCGAACCTGCCAGGTGTAACTGCCATCACGAGGAATCGCGATGGTCGCTTTGGTCGAATCGACTCGGTAACGAACCGCTTGCGGAGGCTCAGGCACGCCCGCAGGAAGACGGGTGCCGGAATCGGGTTTGCGCACGACGGTGATCTCGTACTGCTTGGCACCTTCGACGGACTCCCAACGAAGATCGAGTTCATCGTCGTCACGCTGGAAAACTTTGCCGAGTGGGCTGATCAAAACGGGAGCGGGAAGAACAATCGACTCGGGACTTGGTACTCGAGTGAAAGCGTAAGGGCCGGCCCATTCCGATTGAACAAATGCATTCCGCGCGCGAACACGCCAGAAAGTCTTACCCATGGAGGGTTGTTTCATGTGGAACACTGGATCCCGAGATTTAGCTTCCTCGAGCAACGAGGCGAAACTCTTAGCATTCGAAATTTGAATTTCGTAACCGTCGGCGCCATCCACCGCACTCCACTGAATCTCGAGCGGTTCGATTTTGGCGGGATCGACTTCCATTTCTTGGCCGCCGCGAGGCGAGACGCCAGCTGGCTTGTCGAGTTCGGCGACTTGGACGCGAAGATCGACCTGGGCCGGTTTGCTCCAGTCGGTCCAGTCCTGAGCAGTGACTTGACCACGGATACGGTAGAAGACTTGGCGATCCTTTTCAGGACGAAGCGAATCAGGCCACTCCATGAAGCTGCCTTCGGTCGTCTTCTGAAAGGTCGGTTTCGAAAAGTCAGTCGAATCAGAGATCTCGACCTGGTACTGGGTGACGGTCTTTAAGTGTTCCCACTTAATTTTCTGAGCACCCTCGGATTGATCAGTGCCTAAGACACCACCGAGAGTGAAACGAAGTTTCTGCGAATCGACGCGCGGCGCTTCAAGAGCTTCCCAAGGTGCGACGACCAGTTCACTTGGCTTAGTGAAAGCCGTCATCCCACCGTCAGCGGTGATCGCCCGAGTTCGCCAGAAATAGGTCCCGAGCCGTTCGGCATTCCAGTCAAAGCTCGTGTCTTTGAGCTCGCGATGAATTAAGGTCTTCGACTTGTCTTTGAACTCTTCATCCGTGGAAATTTCGATCAGATAGCGATCCGCGGTGACGCTTTCAACCTTCCACTCAAAGCTGACTTGAGCCGGAGCCGTCTTCTTCAGATATTTCTGACCCGATTCAGGTTTCAACGCGAGAGGAGCTGCCGGAATGTCTTCGCTGATTTCGAAGCTTCGGTACTTGCTCCAAGGTGCCTGTTTACGTGACGGATCGAGCGGCTTCACGCGCCAGTAATACTGACCCGTAGCCAGAAGGGGCGTCTTCCATTCCTGAGTGGCCACTTCCTGACGGGTGAAAAGCGAGTCTTTACGTTCCTTGGAAATTTCGACTGCGTACTTAGGAGCAGGGGGTTCAGCGTCGGAACCCTGGGCCCATTTCAAGGTCAGCTCGGCTCCCACCTTAGATGAGTCTTCTTTTGGAGGAACTCGGACCGATTCGCCATCGGCGGGAAGCAGAGCGCGAGGAGCCTTTTTGGCCAGTACAAGGATGCGGCTGACGGGGCTGGTTGTCTTCACAGCTTGATCAGCCGAGCGATCGGTTGCGGAAACACGCCAGTAGAAGGCGCCTTCACCCGGAAGCTCCTTCAGACTGAGCTCGGACTCGCCGGTCCGTTTGCGTAGCTCGATGCTCTTGAAGTCGCGTTCGCGAGAGAGTTCGAATTCGAAGTCGGCCTTGCCGGCCTTCTCGAGTGTGTTCCATTTGAAAGCGGTCGGCGTTTCACCATCGGTCCAGATCTGACGATCCGCCGCGGGCTCGCGAAGTTCGAGAGTATATTTGATCGGGTCGCTGATTTTGCCGGAGGCGCTGAATGAGGCGGCCTGACTCTTGTCGAGCTGAATAGTTTTCTCGCCCGCTTTGACTTCAGCTTGACCACTGAGGACGGTAATCTGCGCGGCCTGACCTGGAAGTGCCGCCGAAACTTGAACCTGGGCGTCTTGACCCGAGAGCTCGGCCTCTTTGCCGCCGGTGACGATCGCCATTTTCTTTCCGCCGGCCAGCTTTCCAGAGATCGTTCCTTTTTCGATCGAGATCTTTGGATTTTCTTTCGAGAGCTGAAGCACGACGAGCGAACCCGCTTCGACGTTCACTTTCGAACCGTCCGTGAACACCACTTCGGCTTCAGAACGGTCACCGGTGAAAACCGCGTCGCCCCGGTACATGTCCTGCGCGTTTTGAACCGGCATGAACGCGGTGTCGGTCTCAAATCGACGACGGACGTCGTTGTCTTTTCGATACAGCTTGGCAATCGAATCGCGCGAACCGGAATCGTCGCCGCGAAACAGGAGTCGATCGTCGACGATCAGAACAGTGGACACCACGAAGAGCGCCAGGGCGCTCCCGAAGATCCAACGATCCAATCTGTCTTCACTGATAGTTAGGGACAAGGACACAGCAAATTCTGATCGGCTTGTTTGAGAAAAGAGTTAAGATAAAGACCAGAGGGAACTAGAGATGGAACTTTCAGCCACGGACGCGGCCGAACTGCCTGGCATGTCAATCGAACCGGTCGAATCCGACGGACCGAAAATGGGGGGCGAACCTCCCGCGCCCTCCCAGAAATCTTCAAAGAAGACTTCAAGTGAAACTTCAACGTCGACACCCTCGGCCGGCGCTCCTCAAAAACGTCGCGGCTCGCTGAAGTACAAACTTCTGGCGCTCCTCGTGACGCTCCCGCTTTTCTCTCTGTCGCTGTACCTCATGCTAGCGACCAGCCTCTTCAAATCCGACAAACTCGCTTACGTCTTTGACTCGACCGGAATGGCGGTTCGCGGTGTCGCCTCGAGGGCGAAGCTTGAAATTCAGAACGAGGTTCAATCATTAACGGTCATTGTTGAAGAATTCGACGAGCGCTCACGCAGCTTCGGGTCGGGTGCCAAAGCCCAGTTCCAACGGTCGCCAAGTGTTCTGGCCGCCCGTGTCTACCGAATGCGTTCCGACCGTTCGGCGGAGCTTCAGGGAAACCTTGCACGACCTGAAAAATCTCTGGAAAAGGACCTCGAGGAAGCCCTGAAGAAGTCCTTCCAAGACGATAAAACGACTAAAGAATTGATCAAACGAGCCTCAGAACAGGGTGGGATGGCCCTGGGCCGGCTTGAGAGCGGTCCTTCCGATCTGGTTCAGCTCGTTCGGCTCTGGGGTAAAGACGGAAAGAACGTCACTCATGCCGTTGTCGGCTGGGTCAGGCTCCAGGGTTTGGAGCGCGCCTTTGGTGTGGTCAGTACGTATTCGGGCTTCTTGGCCGACGCCAAGGGTCAGGTCCTTTTCGGGCCGGACGCGACCCAGACTCGTGGCGAGAAAGTTCAGACCTTTGCTGACTGGAAGTTCTTTAAGGACTTGAAGGTCCGGAAGGTCAATGACGGCACCGTCGAAGTCCCATCTCCTGACGGAAACGTTCGCCTCGCATCTTACTCACTAGTCGGCTGGGGTGATCTCGTCGCGGTCGGCCTCGTTCGTAAAAAAGAGGCCCTCAAGGCCGTCGACATCCTGCTCTACAAATCGATCATCTTCTTCGTCGCCCTGATTTCGTTCTCGGTGATGACGAGCGTCTTTGCGTCGGGCAAGTTGACGAGCACGCTTCGTCTCCTCTATACGGCGACCGAAAAAGTTTCGAGCGGGGACTTCAACATCGACGTGAAGGTTCAGTCGAATGACGAAGTCGGAAGTTTGGCGGAGTCGTTCAACCGAATGGCGGCTAAGATTTCCGAGCTCCTCAAAGAGACGGCCGACAAAGCTCGAATGGAAAAAGAGCTCGAGACCGCGAAGACCGTTCAAGAGACTCTCTTTCCCACGTCCAAATTTGAACTCGGCAAAGTGAAGCTTGCCGGAGTCTATCAGTCAGCCAGCGAGTGCGGTGGCGACTGGTGGTACCACTGCGTGATCGAAGGAAAGATCTTCCTTTGGATCGGCGATGCGACCGGCCACGGAGTTCCGGCCGCGCTTCTGACGAGCGCCGCACGTTCGGCTGCGACTATCATCGAGCGGCTACCGGATATCACTCCCGCCAAAGCGATGAAGTATTTGAACTCATCCATTCACCACGGCGCCAAAGGAAAGATGATGATGACCTTCTTCATCGCTTCCATCGACACCGAGACGGGCGAGGTTCTTTACGCCAACGCAAGTCACGATTCGCCGTACCTGCTTCGAGACACTTCCGGAAAGCTGACGAAGAAGAGCGTCGAGCCTTTGAACGAAGTGAACAGCCCCCGCTTGGGCGAGCTTGCCGACTACGACTATGAAGACTGCAAGGTTCAGCTCGAACCGGGCGACGCGATCTTCTTCTACACCGACGGCGTGCCCGATGTTCAGAACCCCGAAGGCGTGGCCTGGGGTCAGAAAAACTTCATGAAGAACATTTTGTCGTCCGCTTCTGGTAACACCCCGGCCGACGAGGCCGTGGAAAAGATGCGCAGCGAAGCGATGGGTTACCGCCAGAACATGGAACTGCCGGACGACGTGACGTTCATTCTTTGTAAGTACAGCTAAACGACCCCGGGTACTTATGGCTATGCAGCGCGTCACAGCAAACTGCCGATCGGCGACAGTGCCCCCGACTTATCGAACTCTACAAAAGTAGAGTTCCGGGGCGATGGGGTGGTGTCCCATAAATGCTTAACTCTACTTTTGTAGAGTTAGCCTGGCCGCTTCTGATTAGAATTAAAAAGCATATGCGCATTAGGGTCATCATCGCCCAGCAGATCGCGGAACTCCTCGATGGGGACCAGGTCATTCAACGCTACGTCGTTTCAACCTCGGCTCAAGGGCCCGGGTTTGAACCTGGTAGCAATCGCACCCCCACGGGTCATCTCCGCATCGCCGAAAAGATCGGCGACGGACTTGAACTCGGAGCGGTCCTGAAGGGCAGACGGCCAACGGGTGAGGTGTGGAGCGCGGATCCTCAAAATCCTTTGAGTCAGTCGACTCAGGATCTGATTCTGACCCGGATTCTTTGGCTCGAAGGCTGCGATCCCGAGAACTCAAACACTCGGGGCCGCTATGTCTACTTTCACGGCACCAATCAGGAACAGCTTCTGGGAACGCCCGCTTCACACGGATGCATCCGAATGAGCAACCTCGACGTCATCGATCTGTTTGACCGGGTCGAAGTCGGCACTGAGGTCGAGATTCTAGTCTAGCCCGAGCTCTCCCTCAGTCAGCTTAAGGACCTTCTGGCGAGAGTTCATTCCGTGTTCACGGATGCAAAGCGTTTCATCGGTATTACCCTTTTGAAGCTGTGCCGCGAATTCACTGAACTCGACCATCTTTCCGTCTTTGGGGATGTCTCTTAATAGACGCCGATAGAGTCGACGGACAGCTGGGCCATCGCCTTTTTCGACTTGGGTAAAGAACTTGATGCTCCGGTCGAGCCTACCGAACGCAAGCTCGTAAGCGATCGCGACCGCAACCAGGGGTGCGCCCATCTGGGAAATCCCGTAGATCGCCGAGCCCGTGCCGAGAGCAAGGAGCTTAAAGCCAATGTAAACCCCACCCGCACCCGAAACGCCTGCCGCGGGAATCGGGTTCACGCGATGGCCGTCGCGTTTCTTGTAGAGCTCCTGTGCCTTACTCAGGCAACTGGCCTGTGCGCTCGGAGCAGCGAGCGAAACTGTGAAGGCAGAAACGGAAAGAAGAATCACCATCGAACGGAATAGCGGGCGCATCGTTTAGGTCTCCTCTCACCAGAGTAGAGGAGACCTATCCATCCACAAGTAACGCACGCTCAAACCGTGGAGCGAACGACGAGGCTTTCTCCACGAGAAGTAGAAATTACTTAATCAACGTCGAAGCCAAGAGATTGAAGCAAGTGTCCAGATTGGGCGAGGTCCAGTAGTTGAAGTTCATCATGCCGATTCCGTCGATCAGATAGACCTGAAATGGCACGTCATATGCGCCACTACGGAGCTCAACTTCCGTAAGTATCTTTGCCTTTGGACCGTAGTAGGCGCGGAATCGCGTCACGCACTCCTTCACGTACGGAATCATCGTTCTGATTTCCTCTGTTGTCGGAGTGTGCGTGCTCGCGGCGAGAGTGACATGAATCCCGATCGAAGCGCCCCAGTCTTTCAACTGAGCATAGGTATAGTCCGCAGCGAGCTGCTGATTGAGTTCGGTGGTCGTCTTCAGCTTTTCGTTCAGTCCGTTCATCTGCGACTGGAGCTGGTTGATCTGATCTTGAACCGCCCCCATGCGATCACCGGCAAAAGCCGAGGTTGAAACGAGGGACATCAATATAATGACAAGGTTTTTCATAGCTAACTCCTGGAGTCAGCTTAGCTTCGCCTCATTCCGGTGCGGCCGATCTTTTCTGACGTCCTAATTCTCGAACTGCGAAAGCGCACGATTCCAGTCCGAAGCAGATACCGATTTGAACACGGCATCTTGCCCACACTTGGAATAAGTTCCGGTTTCACACCGAAGGTAGTGACAGCCATTCACGAAGAGTGAAACGGCACACGAATCGTTCGGAATTTTGGCTTTCGAACTCTTGCCCGGCTGTAGACCCGTAGCTGTCGCCTTGAGCGACCCGGTCATCTCTCTCGCCTTCGATTTCGCCTCCCGCCGAAATGAAGCCAACCGCCAAAATCGATGGTTTGATTTTCATATTAAAACTCAATTCGTAGTCCGAATTGCCAAACGTTGCCCTGATTGGCGAGAAGCACGTCGCTGCTTGTTGGCCGTTTCAGTTCGGCGAATACATAGCTGCGCACGAAGCCAGGCTCGACAAAGCTCTGAGCCGCGGTGTCTGGATCGATCGCGTTCAAAAGAAACATCAGACCGAAAACCGGGCCGGACTCGGTGGTAGTTACGGACGGAGGAGTTTTCACGTTATAGGTAATTCGGTCGAACGAAAAACCTAGGGTCGGAACCAACCATTGATTCTGGAACCAGCGCGCCTGATAGCGCACGATTCCACCGACCGACCATGCGTTCAGATTCCACGAAGGCGAGGTGATCGGATAAACGGAAAAGACCGGACCTAGCCCGATTACGCCGATTTTCTGAAGGAAGCGCGGCTGATACTCGAAAACGATGGAAGCACCGCGAATGACCGTGCTGACGTCGCCGAACGCGCGTGGGGCATAGAAAAGTCCCACCGCCCATTGCGGCTTGTAATAATAGTACGGCGGAATTCGTGGGTCGTACTCGCTGATTGACTGCGAAAGACGCGGCGGTTCGGTTTGCGCAGGCTCAGAACTGACCGTATCGCCCTTCGAAGCGTCCGGCGGAAGTTCTTCCGGTGGTTTTTCTTCCGCAGCAGCCTTAGCGGCCTCGTCTTCCGCTTTACCTGCATCTTTGAGCGAGTCGGGCGGAGGAGGCGGAAGCGTCGAAAGATCAGCTGGCGCGGTAGCCGGTGGCGCCTCGGCGCTCAAAGAAGGAGGCGGTGGCGGAGGAGCATCGGCTCCTGGAGGCGCCGGACTTCCGGCATCTTGCGCCAAATTACGGTCGGTGGCGAAAACACGATCCGGTGCAACAGCGCCCCCAGCTGAGATGGCGACGACGGCTAGGCCTAACTTCGCGATGCTGAGTTTTCTCGGGCGAGCAGGGTTCATTATAAATTGAGCTAAAATTGAGCAGCTACTCGCCGAGATAAGCTTTCCGAACC
>FSTS01000495.1_pt1 | contig 10828 bp, 7 predicted proteins | sample 1636961 | NCBI WGS metagenome assembly FSTS01 (sample SAMEA3914819, study PRJEB12502) | metagenome | biome: forest; material: soil | place: Canada | collected 2010-06-26 | depth 0.3 m
AGTCTCGACCGTGCGGTGGCTGATGCCCAGTTTTTCACCGATTTCCTTGGCGCTCATTCCGGCGGCGATGCACCGGATCACTTCTTTTTCGCGATCTGAAACTTCATGAGTCTGATTCAGATCCGGCGAGTTGACGGTTCGTGCGATGCCTATCCGATCTTCTAAAAGGTTTAAGGACAGGCGCGGGCTGATATACGGGCGGCCTGCGGCTACTTCATGAATGGCGAGCTGAATTTCTTCGGCACCCGCACTTTTCAAAAGATATCCACTCGCTCCTGTTTTGAACGCCTGAAGGACAAACTCGTGCTCACCATGCATGGAAATAAAAAGAATGTGCGGCGCCTTCGGCTTTTGGGCCGAGAGTTCGCGAGCGAGGTCGATGCCACTTCCGGTTGGGAAAGAAATGTCGAGGAGAAGAACTTGCGGATCAGTCTTCGCGACGGCTTCACGCGTTTCGCTGATGCTAGAGCTTTCACCTACGACGGTAATCGCGGGGTCTTTTTTTAGAAGAGTTCTTAGCCCTTCACGAACTAAGGGGTGGTCATCGGCGATGAGGACTCGGATCATGTGCTACCTTTCTCTATCGTTCTCTTACAGTATGCCATGGAACTCGGATTTCAAGTCGAGCTCCCGTCGATGATCCCGATCCCATCGTGAAAACCCCGCCCAGCGATTCAACCCGGTCGCGAATATTATTCAGTCCGTGGCCCCCCAGTTTCGGGAGACGGGTGGTCGAGGCGTTTGGAAACCCTTGACCGTCATCCTCGATCACGAGCTCGATCCATTCACCCCGGCGCCGTAAATCGAGTTTCGCCACCTTTGCCGAAGAGTGACGGACTAGGTTGTGAAGTGCTTCCTGTGAGATTCGGAATAGATGCTGACTGACCGAGAGTGTCGGCGGGTTCTGGTCGATCGCTGGGTCGATTTGAAGCTCGATTTGAATTCCGCTTCCTTCCCCTGTGTCCTGCGTCAGCTGTCTGAGCGCTGGAACGAGACCAAAGTTAGCGAGAAGCTGGGATGAAAGGTCGCTTGATATGTTTCGGATCTCGATCAGAACTTCGTCGATCGATTGGTGCAGCTTTCGGCGAGTTTCGGGCTCGATTTCAGAAGCGGTGAGCTTTAGCAAAGTCGCTGAAAGAAGCTGACCGACGCCGTCGTGAAGTTCCCGCGCGATCCGTCCGCGTTCCAGTTCCTGGCCCTCATAAAGACTGAATCGATTGATTTGAATGGGGGTCGCTAGCCTGGCGGAAAGCCATCCCGAAACAAAGAGAATCAGCGCTAAGGTCACGGCCAGTAGAATGCCGCCGGCGCGGGCCATTTCTTTGAAGGGCAAGTGAACTTCGGAAACGTCGATTTCCGAGAGAATCGCCCAATCGATGGTTCCGACTCTGAGCCGCGTGAATGCGCTGAGCACGGGAACTCCGCGATAGTCAGGAATTTCCAGGACTCCGGAGCCATCGCTGAACGCGCGATTTACCGCTTCGGTATTCACCTTGATCTGAAGAGCATTGGGCGCGGGAAAGAATCGTGAATCGGTTCGAATCAGATGATCGGTACCGACAATATAGGTTTCGCCGGTTTCACCAAGCCCCGGACGGTCCGTTAGATAGCGGTCGAGAGATTTTGAAGAGAGATGCACGGCAGTGAGGGATTCGCCTGTCTTTCGAACCAACCAGAAGCTGAGCGTTCCGCCCCTCAGCGACTCCACGAGCTGAGTCTTTTCCGAGGCCCTCGAGATCACATTTGAAGGTACGGCGAGCTTCGTTGATTGAGAAATCGGCGCGATCCATCCTTCTAGAAAATCTTCCGCACTGAAGAGCCGTTTCAAGTCTTGGGAGTTTCCGGTGAGGGGGCTTTTATCTAATCGTTCAATCCAGTCTTCCAGCTGGCGCCGAATATCCTGAGTCTTGAGCGCGCGAACGGACTCAAGCTGTCGAAAAGCCCGATCGGTCAGGGAAATACACGTGAGTTCGTATGCGGCCAATGCGCCCGCAAGAATCACCGAAAGTGAAATAGCGGCGTGGGTAGCGAACAGCTTCCAGCGCAATGGGAGAAGGGTCCAACGCATAGGTAGTTCCACGGATATACAGTCTAATGCAGTGCCCTAATAATGAAGAGAATGATTCAGAAGTATTTGTATCTGATGATGGCATTGGGTTTTTTAACTGTGTCGAGCCAGGCCCAGGCCGCCCGGAGTACTGCCGGCGTGGCCACCGTGGTGAAGGCGGACGAAAACAGCTGTTTAGAAGTGATGGGACGGATCTCGAGTGACCGGTATGAATGCCGAGTGACCGCCGCCTCGATCTCTTATAGCGGCGTCTTGCCCGACTCCGAAAAGACGATGAGGTTTCAAGGCTGTCGCGTGGATCTTCGGGCTGAAGCCGAGGGATACCGAGTCTCGGTGATGCGAGAGCCCGCCTATCCTCGGCGTTTCCTAACAGAAGTCCAGGCGCGACACTGCCTTTCGCTCGCCTTTGAAGTGGGCGAGCTAGGTGATGTAGCGGTTGCCGCGACTACAGCGAAACCAGAAACGCGCTGAGCAGAGTCGCCTGATGTCCAGCTTTGCCATCATGGGTCAGATACTGCTGATCATTTGTCGAGTGGTCGTAGCGACCTTCGATTCGAAGTTCGTAGCCTGGCGCGAGAGTGAACGAGTTCGTGAGCGTAAACGTCTCGAGAGTCTGCGTAGTACCCAAGGTGCCCAGAGTATAGCCGTTGCTGTCTTGGTAATATTCGATACGCGGACTGAGAACATAGGTCGGCGTAATTTGATGGCGAGTCGCTAAAGTGGCTGAATGCCAGAAAGCGGTTCCGCCATCGGATAGAACGCCTTGCTCACTACCGGTAAGAAAGTCAGCCGCGATCGCGAGTTTGGTGTTTGGCGTATAGGTGACGTTGGCTTCGTTCACCATTTTGTAGTTCTGGCTATTGCCCGGCTGCTCTGCGCCGGCGATCAAATTGTAAACAATAACGAGATTGTCCGAAGGAGCGAAGCGAAGCTGCGTGCCAAACGTCTTGGCATCGTTGTTGTCGTAGATCGAATTCCAGCCGTTATAGAGGTAGAAGTTGACCGTCGCGAAAGGCGAGGTCGCGTAACCGACGTGAAGCCCGGTGTGCCAGAAAGGTCCGCCGAAACCGAAGGTCGTCGCGCGTGAGTACTGCCAGTTGTCTTTGGCTTTCATCATCTCAAGTCCGACGTGGGTCGGAAGCTTACCGAAGTCAAAGGTCAGGCCCTTGATGTTCTTCGGAGAATACGTCACGTAGGCCTGGCCGATGTGTTTCGAAACTTCGTCGATGATCAGTCCGTTGTTGGACGAAACGTAGACGTTTTGATCGGCGAATTGACCGAAGTCGAGGTCGAGCAAGAAGCCCACTTCTTTTCCGGTGCGGCTGATCGAGAGCTCGGCCAAGTTCAAGCTGAACTGATTGTGATAGATGTCGTAGTAGCGCGTTCCGATGTTGCCAGCAGGAAGGGTAGCAGCGCCTACATCTGGAACGTTGGCTCTTGGCGGGATCGGGCGCGGGTTGTTGAAGTCCCACGAGTAGTAAGCGTCAAAATTGACGGCGAACTGGAAGCCCGTTTCGCTTGGGGAAGTAGGAGCAACCACTGCAGCAGCAGCGGCGGCCGGAGGCGCACCTAACTCGGCACTTCTGACTTCGATTGGGTTTTCAGGGATGGGCTTGTTCATGCGGTTCGCGGTCTTGCGTGGCTCGCGACTGACTCTTCCGGCTTCCCACTGAATGGCTCCCCAGCTGTCCTTCTTCTGTTTGAGAGTGACGGTATAGTCAGCTTCGCTTGTTTTGACGCGAGCCGTCGCAGCCGAACCTCGGCACTCCAAATCGGCGGCCCTGAGAGGGCGTCCACCCTCGCATTCAGAGACGTTGATCTGAACCGAGAGCTCGGAGCAGGTGCCATTTCCCGACTGCACATGGGCCTCGCCGCAGCTCTCTTTGGCGTAAACTGGATTGACTGAGAGCGTTGCGAAAAAACACAGAGAGAATATTAAGCAATTACGAAAAAATACCGATTCGATCTGAAGATGCGAACGGCCGCTTACGCTTTTAATAAGATTGGAGCGAGAAATTCCAGCACTCAGGGTGCCGGCAGCAGGCCGTTGTTTGCGCATGAACAGGTTCCTTATCAAGGGGTTAGCTGGGATATTCCCAGGGTAGGTCAGGCCGCCCGGTTTGCAAGGGTTTTGTATCATTCCGTAAGTAATTATACGGAGGCGTCCTCCTGATGGAGTCTTTTGAGACCGAACTCAGGGAAGGCTTTCTCGCCGAGGCGGGAGAGATTCTTGAAAGCTTCGAGCAAGCGCTCTTGCGATGGGAGTCGTCTCCTGGCGACGAATCCGTCTGGGAAGAGCTTTTCCGCCACGCGCACAATCTCAAGGGCGGAGCCAAAGCTGTTGGATTCGACGGCTTTGGCGCGTTCGTCCACGAGCTAGAGACGTATCTCCAGAATGGAAAGTTTCGCCTCCGCTCGGTCCAGCACGAAGAGCTGAGCCTGCTTCTGGAAACACGGGATTTTCTCAGTCATTTTCTTGTCGAGCTCCGGCTTAATCCCGCGGCTCAACCATCGGCTTCCGCGCTCATCTCGAAAATGCGGCAGGTAGCCTCGACCGATTCACCGGCACCGGAAGCCGTTCGCGAACCCTTCGCCGAACTTGCCGACGAAACCTATAAGAGCCTTGGTGCAACACGCGCCGTGAAGATTAACGAGGCCGTTCGTGTCAGTCTCGAGCGCCTGGATCAGCTGGTCAACTTTGTCGGCGAGATGGTCATCCTTCAAAGCGTGATTCACGAGCAGTCTTTGCAGTCGAATCTTCCGGCGCTCAAGAGTGCGATTCATCAGCTTGGAAAAGTCACCAAGGAAGTCCAAGGGCTCTCCATGGGCCTTCGTATGATTCCGATGCGGACGACCTTCCAAAAAATGCGCCGAATTGTCCGAGACACTTCGGCATCTCTCGGGAAGAAGGTCGAGCTCGTGACGATTGGCGAGGACGCCGAGGTCGACAAGACGATTCTCGAGCTTTTGGCGGATCCGTTGCTTCACCTGGTGAGAAACGCCGTGGATCACGGCATTGAATCGGCGGCAGGACGGGGCAGCGCCGGCAAGGCCGCGGTCGGAAAGCTCGAACTCAAGGCGTATCACCAGGGCGATCGGATTTTCATCGAGCTTCGCGACGATGGCGCGGGCATCGATGTGGATGCGGTACGAAAAAAGGCGGTCGAAGCTGGCCTCATCCAGCGCGATGCCGTTCTTTCGGATGCCGATCTCTTTGAATTCATTTTCCATCCCGGATTCAGCACCAAGACTGAAATCACGGAAATTTCTGGTCGCGGAATGGGTATGGATATCGTGAAGACCCACATCGCGCGCCTCAGAGGCGAAATCAAGGTCACTTCGGAAAGAGGGGCGGGCACCTGCTTTCAGCTCGTGCTTCCGCTGACCCTTGCGATCATCGACGCGCTCATCGTCAAGAACGGCAGTGAGCGCTTCGCCGTGCCGCTGAGTCAGATCCAGGAATCGCTACGTCTTGATGCCTCCGCTTTGAAGAGATCGAGCCTGACGAAAGACGATTATCTCTGGCTGCGCGAGCAGGCCATTCCCGTCTTTAGGTTGACCGGGCTCCTGGGGCGTCCGGGATCCGCCGCAGCCGATGCAGAAGGTTCGGCCGTTCTCTTAGTGAGATCACAAATGGGAATCTTTGGCGTGGTGGTCGACGAAATCGTCTGCCAGCAGCAGATTCTGATCAAAAAACTGGGCGACGAAATTAACGGACTCAAAGGTGTGAGCGGAACAACCGTACTCGGTGACGGGAAGCCCGCATTGATTTTGGAATTGGCTGAACTCGCTTCGGGTTTGTCCAACCAAGTAAGGAGAGCGTCTTGAAGCGCGAAGAGGGAAATCGTTTTCTTCATTTTTGCTTAGGGAAAGAGGAGTACGCAATTCCATTGCTGGTGGTGCGAGAAGTGATCGCGTTACCGGACATGACTCCCGTACCTTTCATGCCGTCTTATTTCGTCGGAATCATGAACCTGCGTGGCCAGGTGATTTCCGTTCTCGATCTCAGGAAGAAGATGGGAATTCCACCCGTCGACCGAGGCGAGACTTCAGTCATTATCTGCACCCTTCAGAATTTGATTTTCGGCGTGATCGTCGACGCTGTCAGCAGCGTGCTCGACTTAATGCCCGACGAGATCGCGCCACCGCCTGATCTGCGTACCGGCGGCAAAGCGGGTTGCATTTCTGGTGTCTATAAAATGAGTTCGGGTCTCGTTCTTCTGCTTGAGATCGGAAACGTACTGGATCTTGAAGACTATCGTGCGGTCGATCGTTCGGCTGCCGGGCAGGTTGCTTAAATGAAAAGGGTGGGTATGGGAATGATTAAAAATCTATCAATCGCCAAGCGTATCGGGATCAGCAACTTGCTTTATGCGTTGCCGATCATGGTTTTGATGACGCTTATGTACCAGGCAAAGACCAAGGACATCGATTTCGGTCGATGGGAAATTTTCGGTAACATCTACCAGAAGCCGTTGATGGGTCTTTTGGAACAAGTTTCCGAGCACAAGATTCTCGCTCAGCGCGCGTTGCACGGTGATTCGGCAAGCCGCGCGGCCCTGACTGAAGTAGAAACAAAAATCACTCAGTCATTTGACCAGCTGATGAAGGTTCAAGCCGAATACGGCGACGCCCTTCAGTTTACCGACGAAGGTCTCGGAAAACGAAACAGGCTTCCACTTCGTCCGGACCGAGTTCGTGGTCGTTGGCAGGAGATGGTGGATCGTTTCGCCAAGCTGACACCGGATGAAAGCAATACGCTTCACACCAAGCTGATCGCCGACGTTCGTGGGATGATTACGCATTCGGGCGATATTTCTAACCTGATTCTGGATCCGGATCTCGATAGTTACTACATGATGGACGTAACGCTTCTGGCTCTTCCGCAGACCCAGGATCGCGTTCAGGAAATTGTGACTTACACGGAACCAGTGCTGCGCAGACGTCATGTCACGCAGGATGAGAGAACCCAGCTCAGTGTTTTCGCGGCTCTCTTGCAAAGCGACTTGGATCGAATCGTCGGAAGTATTCAGACTTCGATCAACGAAGACGCCAACTTCTACGGAAAGTCTGAAAGCCTGCAGAAGAACATGCCGGGACAGCTCGCTACGGTTAAGGCGAAAGTCGACGCGGTTATTGCTGGCCTCCAGAAGGCCGTGCAGATGAAGAACGGCGAAAATCAGACGGATGCATTCTTGAAGTTAGGAAAAGACGCTCTTTCGCAGCTTTTCCGGTTCTCGGATGAGACCGATCACGAAATGACCGCGTTGCTTCAGAATCGCATTGATATCATTCGAAGCGGCCGTACCTCGTCCGTCCTTTGGGGCCTCTTGGCTCTGATCGTGGCGACCACTCTGTCGAGCTTGCTTGCTTATTCGGTCAAGTCCTCGCTCACCTCTGGGTTGAGCTTGGCGATGACCAAGCTTCGTGGCGCGGTCGATTCGACCCGCATGCAGAGCACGGACCTAGTCGATACTTCCGCACGACTCTCGTCCGCTTCGACGGAGCAAGCTTCGGCGATTCAAGAGACCGTGGCGACGCTGAATGAGATCAGTGCCATGGTCAATAAGAGCCTTGAAAACTCGCTGAAATCTACCGAAGTCGCTCATCGCAGTCACGAGGCTGCTCTGACGGGCAAGACCTCTGTAGAAGAAATGAATCAGGCGATTCTCGGAATCAATGTCAGCAACGAGAGCATCATGCGTCAGATCGAGGAGAGCAATCGTCAGATCGAAGCGATTCTCCATGTGATCAGCGAAATTGGGAATAAGACGAAGGTCATTAACGACATCGTCTTTCAGACCAAGCTGCTTTCCTTCAACGCGTCCGTGGAAGCGGCCCGAGCCGGTGAGCACGGAAAAGGTTTCGCAGTCGTCGCCGAAGAGGTGGGTAACCTGGCTCGCATGAGCGGAACTGCCTCGAAGGAGATCTCTGAAATGCTTTCCTCGAGCATGGGAAAGGTTCAGGGGATCGTCGACGAGACGAGAAACCGCGTTCAGAAACTGGTGACCGATGCGAAAGCTAAGGTCGAAGTCGGCAGCCAGGTCGCACTTCGCTGCTCCAACGTTCTCGACGAGATTGTCGTTACCGCAGGCGATGTCAGCCATATGGTGACCGAGATTTCGAGAGCCGCGGAAGAGCAGGCAAAAGGCGTGAACGAGATCACGAAAGCCATGAACCAGCTCGATCAGACGATTCACGAGAACTCACAGATGGCGACGCAAACCGCCAACTATTCTGAGTCGTTCTCGAGTCAAGCTGAGCTTCTGGATCAGGTGGTTCTGGGTATCGAGCGCGAGTTCATCGGAAAGTCGACCCAAGTCGACGAGGTCGTGATGCCTGAAGCCGCCGCTCCTTTGCCTCGGCACGTCGTTCCCATTCAGACCATGGTGAAGAGAGCCGCGGTTCCTTCGCCAGGCGATCATCGATTCGTAGAGTCAGCTCGTAAAAAAGGGGCCTGATTCCTTGAGTACATCCGCTCGCCTCATTGCGGGCGTTTCAGTTCGGGTTTCTGCGCTCACCGGGGTTCAACTCGGTGAGCGTCAGAAGCCCATGGTCGAGAACAAGATTCGACTTCGCGCCGCAGAGCTCGGAATTCGTAGCCTCGAAGAGTACGAGGTGTATCTTGCAGAGAACGAAGACTCCGAACTCGTTCGGCTGGTTTCTCTGCTCACGACCCATCACACCTATTTCTTTCGGGAAAATTCACACTTTGAATTCCTGCAGTCGAAAGCACTCGCGGGGTTGGTGGAGCGTGCTCGCGCACGAGGCGAGAAGAAGCTGAGATTCTGGTCGGCCGCCTGCAGTTACGGCCAAGAAGTTTATACGCTCGCCATGATTTTAGCCGAGCACCTTCCGAAAATCGCACCCGACTTTGATTTTGAAATTCTCGGAACGGACGTGGACGAGGAGTCGATTGCGTTCGCGTCCGCCGGAGTTTTTAATTTAGGTCAGGTCCGTGCCGTGCCGGAAGAGCTGCTCGAGAGGTATTGGGTTCGAGGGACTGAAGAGATTTCAGGGTTCTTTCGTCCTCGCGGCGAGCTTCGGTCAAAGTGCCGGTTCGAGACCGCCAACCTCGTTAATTTCAGTGGATTGGTTTCCAGCCGTGATCGCTTCGATGTGATCTTTTGTCGAAACGTCTTCATCTATTTTACGCCGGAGCAGGCCGAGTCATCGTCCAAGGCGTTGGCCCGTTCACTCTTTCCCGACGGGCTGCTTTTTCTCGGCCTTTCCGAAAGCCTGGCGGGATTTGCTCTCGATGCGACGTCGCTCGGTCCCTCTATTTATCAGCCTCGAGGTCGGAAATCACCCGCCGCTCCGCCCCCTCGGGTCGAGCCGCCGTCGGCACCTGCTCCTTCCATCGTGAAAGAACGGATTCGAGTCTTGATCGTGGACGATTCCTTGACCATTCGAAAGCTTCTCGAGCGCGTGCTCTCTGAAGACCCTGAGATTGAAGTCGTGGGAAACGTCGGGCGACCCAGCGAAGTCGAATCGATGATTCGTCGACTCTCGCCGGATGTAATGACCCTAGATCTCAAAATGCCTGAGATGGACGGGCTCACCCTTTTGAAGAAAATATACCCACTCTACCGCGTTCCCGCGGTGGTCGTGAGTTCGTTGTCGGTAAACGACGGACCCGTCGTGCTTGAGGCGCTTGAAGCCGGGGCCGTCGACTATATTCAGAAACCTGCGCTCAACGATCTGCCGCATCTTGCGGAGGTGATTCGAGAGAAGGTCAAAGTCGCGGCGCGGGTTCAGGCAAAGCAGCCCTCTAGTCCTCAGGCGTTCGTCGACAGATTCGATCTATCCGATATTGACCTCAATCGCGTGATCGCGATCGGCGCTTCGACGGGCGGTCCGGACGCCCTCCGTCGTCTACTCAGTCAGCTGCCAGCGATGACTCCTCCTGTTCTCGTGGTTCAACATATTCCGCCGGTGTTCTCGCGCGCGCTAGCCGAGCGCCTGAATCAACTTTGTCAGTGTAAAGTCAAAGAGGCTGAGGAGGGCGATGCCCTCGAGCCGGGCCAGGTCCTGATTGCCCCTGGGTCTTCGCATATGAGACTGAAGCGTAGTGGCGGCAAATGGGTGGTCGCATTGGATGAAGAGGCCCCGGTCGGGGGGCACCGCCCTTCGGTCGATGTCCTTTTTGAAGCAGTCGCCCGAGCCTTTGGGAAGCGGGCGATTGGGGTTCTATTGACTGGGATGGGAAGAGACGGCGCTAAGGGGCTGGCCGGAATCAAGCGACAGGGTGGAATCACCGTGATTCAGGATGCCGCTACTTCGGTCGTTTATGGGATGCCTCGGGCCGCCCGGGAACTGGGTTGTGTGGATCATGAAGCTCCGCTCCAGAAAATTCCGGGGCTTCTGCTTCAGCTCAGTGCCCTTCGGAAGGCCGCAGCCTAAGTCCGCGAGATTCAGCCTAAAGCCGGTCACAGCGCGGGTCTTGCGTAGATGCTCAATCTTGTCTGAAAAAATCCACTATCAGTCAGATTTGAAATCCTATATACAGAACGCACGCTGCCGGACACACTTTTGGGGCTGACATTGAGTTCACCCCGTTTAACCCCCGGCGACTAGACTGCGACCAGGCCATTTCGCCTCGGTTTCACGAAGGTCCGATGCATCCGCATCTTAGGTTCTCCACGAATCTAATGGGCTAGCCGCCGGACGAAAGTCCAGCGCATCAAAAGGAGCATAGTAGTGAGCACTGGAGCTATGGGCATGGGCGCGCGCGCCCGCTTTGAAGTGATCCGTGAGTTG
>FSTS01000408.1_pt1 | contig 10776 bp, 12 predicted proteins | sample 1636961 | NCBI WGS metagenome assembly FSTS01 (sample SAMEA3914819, study PRJEB12502) | metagenome | biome: forest; material: soil | place: Canada | collected 2010-06-26 | depth 0.3 m
ATACCAAGCTGATGTCGAGGCTTGCGGTCGGCGGCGAATTTGATTTCAGAAACGAGTTCTTCCTTCGTGCCGGAATCGGAAGTGGCTATCCCACGGCCGGGATCGGCTTCCGCCGCAAAGGCGCTGAATTCAACTTCACCTGGTATAGCGTCGAGCGTGGCGCGACTTTAAGAGCAGAACGTGATCAGAGGTTTTTACTGCAGTATCAATTCAGGGCCTTCTAAATGAAACTCAGCCTCACCGTAGTGGCCGACGATGCAGTGACCGAAACAGCTTGGGAGCGCGAGCTCCGAGAGGTGTTTGAAAAAGTAGCCGACGTGAAAGTCGGAGGACTCCGCGAAGGCGGCCCCCCGGGCCAGCTGATCTTCATCGACGGCACCCAAACGGGCGGCAAGCTGAGTGAATCCTCGGCCCAGACTCTTGGTGCCATGGACCGCCGAGGTAAGGCGGTCTTCATGATCGCGCGCGAAAACGCCTCACGTTGCGAAGCTTTGGAAAGCGGAGCCGTTGACGACGTGATGACCTATCCGTTTCGTACGCTCGATGTGCTGGGAAGAATCAAGCACTACCAGCAGATCATGATGTGGGACGAAGTTCAGAAACTGAATTCGTCGTTTTCTCAGCTCATTGCCGAGCTTCGTGAAGATCTCAGTCTTGCGGAGCGGATGCAGAAGGCTCGTCTTCCGATCCGCTTCCCCGATGTCAAAGGGTTCAAGATCGCGAATCGTTCGGTGGTGGGATGGCGTTCCGGTGACTACCTTGATCTTGCCGAGTCGAGAGACGGTTCACAGCTCTCGCTAGTACTGACGGATTCATCGACCTCGCGCCTTTCAAGCGCCATGCTGACGGTTCTCATGAGAGTCGCCGTCAAGCTTTCGTCGGATGAAGTGCGTTCGAGCATGGAAACGGTGCGACGAATCTACGACGAGATCGCTCTGGCGTTGGGCGAAAAAGATCGTCTTTCGCTCTTTTACGGCGTGATTTCCCGGAAGGACTACCGTCTTCGTTATGTGAACTTCGGCAGCTCGTGCGTGTTCCGAGCGCCGCACGGGGCTTCGTTCGAGATGCTTCCAGGGCAAGGGGATGTGATCACCCGATCATCCGGATTTCCTCCGTCGGGTGGTTCCGAAGTTAAAGAGTCAGAAGTCACTCTCGAGCCCCAGGATCGTCTCATTTTACTGAGCGACGGCTTTGTCGAGAGTGCCGGCGGTATTTCGGATACACTTCAACTATTGAACAGATTTCGCGACCGCGAGCCGTCAGATCTTCTCAATGAGCTGTCTTTTCGGGTAAAATCAAAGCTTACGCCGGATGACGAACTTCCTTCACAGGATTGCACGGTTTTGTTGATGGACGTCGCCGACAGACTTATTCGCCTAGCGCGGTAGGACATGGTCGGGAACAGTCGGAGAAAAGTCGAATGAGCGGAAAAAAAGGGCAGCTTCGACAGATCCGCGAAAAGGTAGGGCAGGCGATTGCGCTTCTGTCGCCGCCGGATCTCGATCGTAAACTGGACGAAGCTCTTCCACCCGTCAACTCGGCTGGGTTTGATCCGTGGGGCATGCATCCCGGAACGGTGAAAGCGGCGGCACGTGCGCTTGCGCCGCTCTATCAGCACTATTTCCGAGTTGAGACGCAGGGAATTGAAAACGTTCCGCCCGGGAAGTGTCTTCTCATTGCCAATCATGGTGGTCAGATTCCGATCGACGGGTTGATGGTGGCGCTCGCCATGGTGCTTGAAGGAAAGCCGCCGCGAATCGTACGCGCGATGGTCGAGCGTTGGGTTCCAATGGTTCCTTGGATTTCGAGTTTCTTCGTTCGTGTGGGCGAAATCATCGGGCATCCGAAAAACTGTCGAGAGCTCTTGAATGCCGGTCAAGCGGTTTTGGTTTTTCCGGAAGGCACGCGGGGCTCCGGAAAAGTTTTCAAACACCGTTACAAGCTCCAGAGGTTTGGAACCGGGTTTGCTCGTCTTGCGCTCGAAACGGGAGCGCCGATTGTTCCTGTTGCGTTGATCGGCACCGAAGAGGCTTACCCAGGGATTTACAATCTGAAGCCTTTGGCCAAGCTCTTCGGAGCGCCCTACTTTCCGATCACGCCATTTTTCCCGCTCTTTGGTCCGCTCGGTATGTTGCCGGTCCCGACGAAGATCACGGTGCGCTTTGGTACGCCCATTCAGCTCGAAGGTTCGGCCGACGCACCCGAGAATGAAATTCAAAGACAGGTCGATCGCGTGAAATCGGCCCTCCAAAAAGAAATCGAAGAAGGCCTGAAGCTGCGTGGTGATGCGATCCTCACCAAGGCAGCGAAATAGGCCTGCTGATGGGGAATAGACGATGACTGAGAAGAGTGGAAAAGCAGGAGCGGCGGGGCCAGGGTCCGGAAATGAGAAACCAGTCGTTCTGGTGACGGGCGCGGGTGGGGCCCTGGCTCGACTGACCACCAAGATTCTAGCGGGGAAATACCATCTGATTGGAGTGGACCCGAGGCCGCTTCCTTCGAACACACACTTTCCGGGAGAGTTTTTTCAGATCGACTACCACCATCGCCAGATGGCCGAGGTCTTTCGCTCCAGGAAAGTCCATGCGCTGCTTCATCTGGGTCGGGTTCGTTCGGACACCAACCGGACTTCCGCAAACTATCGCTTCGAAATGAACGTGATCGGAACCAACAAGCTCCTTGAGCTCTGTAAGCTTCACGAAGTGAAGCACTTGATTGTTCTGAGCACGTACCACGTGTACGGAGCGCATCGGCACAATCACGCCTACTTGACCGAGGAAGAGCCTCTTCGTGCTTCGCAGACCTTTCCCGAGCTGGCCGACGCAGTCGAGCTGGATCATGCCGCGACGACCTTTCTCTGGCGCTACCCAGATATCCGCACCACGATTCTTAGACCTGTGAACATTATCGGCAAGCACGTGAAGAACACGATCTGCCAGATGCTCAGAGGTGGGTTCTGCCCACATCTGATCGGCTACGATCCTCTCATGCAGTTCATTGATGAGAAGGACATGGCGCGCGCACTGATCCTGGCCCTTGAGAACTCCCAGCGAGGGGTCTTCAACGTCGCGGGCGAAGGCGTTTTACCGTATTCAAAGGCTATTGAATTGGCCGGGGCCGTACCGATCCCACTACCGGGGTTCGTCTCGTACCCGATCGCGCGGGTTTTGGCAGGGTTTGGAATCGGCTTCCCCCCGCATCTTCTGGAATACTTCCGATATCAGACGGTAGTGAGCGATGAGGCCTTTCGGCGCGACTTCAAATTTCAGCCCAAGGTCAGCGATCCGGTCTCTCTTCGGAGTCTGAAATCCTACCGACATCCGCTCTTGGAGCGCGTGATCGGCGATTAGGGTTGCAATCCGGACTCCAGACCTCTATCTTGCGGCTAAGGTACAAAACCATGCGCCGCTTGAAAGAGATCATCATTCAGCTCTTGCGTTCGAACTCTCGCCTTCAGTTGGCGTAAGCTCGATATCAACGATTCGCAAATTCGCGAGTGGATTCATTTATTATCCCACTCGCGTTTATTTGGCCTAAGTACTTGACCATTTCAGTTTTTTTTACTTTCCCGACCTGAGCTTTTCATGGGCATCAAATGAGAGCGTGTTGAGATCGGGTTCCATGTGCTCGACCTGTTCACGAATCTTCGTATTGAGGTCGGCGAGACGGGCGACCGAGACAGTGCAGCGGTTGGATAAGTTTCGGCACTCGGGGCAGGCTCTCTCAATCAGCGCCAAGTTGAGCTCCAGTGTCTGAAGCGGCGAGCTCATCAAATCCTTGAGCGCGATGAGACGGTGCATTTGCTTTCGAATGGAGATGGCCTCGGCTTCGGCCCGTAGCGCTTCAGTCTGAGTCTTAAGGCTTCGCAGACGAAACATTAAAAGCGCAAATGCGAACGCCGCGAAGATTAGAGTCGCGACGGGTTCGTCTTGTCCGAGGCGGTCGCTGGCGGTTTCCGAAAACAGCGCGAATTGTATGAGGGCTTCAAATGTAAACGCGAGGATTCCTGATAGTCCCACCCAAAGCAGGGGTGGCGTAAGCAGCGAAACCGTCAGCAAGCTCAGCTTGGTGGTTTGGAAGCTGATGGGTTCGGTGGGGTGATGAAAAGAAGCGAGATTCGCAATCGCGATCAAGAGCAAGACCGGAACGAGATTAAGCAGGAAATAAAAAGAGGCTTGGCGCATGGAGAGCTCAGTGTCGCTTCTCTTTACGCGAGGCAGAGTTCCGAATCGGATCATCAGATAGAGCCCCGATAAGGCCGTCAGGACCTGCGATAGTTCAAGAGCGGGAGTGCTGATCGTCTTCCAGATTGGAATAGGGGCGAGCGCCCCGACGAAATTAATTACGCCTTGCCAGAATAAGTTCTGACTTCGTCCCGCTGCCGGCATGTTCACTTGCGGGCTCCGTTTCGGGCCTCTTTTACGAGTTCAACGAGAAGATTGAAGACGATCGGTTTTTCGTAAATACGGATCCTCTCGCCGTCCTGTTCATTGCCCTGCTCTTGGGCGCGCTTCACCAACGGATGACTTGCCGCATGTCCGGTCAGGAAGACGATGAGCCCCGCGTAGTGTTTGCTGACGAGCCAGTTGGCGGCATCGATTCCGCTGGTTTTGGGATCGCCCAGGTTGATGTCTAATATCGCGAGACCGGTCGATAGTACGTCCGACTCATCAGCGGACAGCTGCTCGAAGCGGTCGAGCAAGACGACGCCATCAAAACCCAGAGTGACGAGAACGTCTCCGAGCGTCTCACGGAGACTCACGTCATCATCGAGCACGAGTGCGCGCATCCGATGATAATAAGCAAAAAGAATGCGTGAGTTGTTAGGGGGCGGTTATAAGCCGGTTAAACTCAGCCAAGGGCTTGATTGAGGTCCGCTCGCAAATCGGCGAGGTCTTCGATCCCGACCGAAATCCGGATCAAATTGTCATGGATTCCCAATTCTTTGCGTGTCTCAGCGGGAATCGAAGCGTGGGTCATGATCGCCGGATGCTCGATCAGCGACTCGACGCCGCCTAAGCTTTCAGCGAGCGTGAAGACGCTTACTTTTTCCAAAAAGGCGCGTGCTTCCGGAAGGGCACCCTTGATGAAAAAAGTAATCATCCCGCCGAAGCCGCTCATCTGTTTGCGCGCGATGGCGTGCTGAGGATGCGACTCAAGACCTGGGTAGATTACCCGATCGACTTTCGGGTGCTTCTCCAGAAAACGAGCGAGCTCCATCGCGTTCTGAGCATGGCGTTCCATTCGAACATGCAAAGTCTTCAGACCGCGCATCACGAGGAAGCAGTCCATCGGAGCCGGCACGCCGCCGATGGCGTTCTGATAGAATTTCAGGTCCCTGTAGAGATCATCACTGTTGGTGACTAAGATTCCGCCGACGACGTCGCTGTGCCCGTTCATGTATTTCGTTACGCTGTGGACGACGATGTCTGCTCCGAGAGCGAGAGGCTTCTGGAAGTAAGAACTCATGAAGGTATTGTCTACGACCGAGACCGCCTTCTTCTTGCGCGCGATTTCGGTGACGGCCGCGATGTCGATGATTTTCAACATCGGATTCGTCGGCGTTTCAATCCAAAGAAGCTTCGTGTTTGGCTTGAACGCGGCTTCAGTTTTCTTTAGATCGCTGAGGTCGACAAAGGTGAACTCAAGGCCCATGCGCTTGAAGACCTTGTCCATGATGCGGAATGTACCGCCATAGACGTCGTCGCAGCACACGACGTGATCACCCGATTTCAGCAGATGAAGAATGGAGTCGGTAGTCGCCAAGCCGCTAGCGAAAGCGAGAGCGTGCTTTCCGCCCTCAAGAGCGGCGACGCATTCCTGGTAAGCAGTTCGGGTCGGGTTGTCCGTTCGGGAATATTCGTATCCGCGATGAACGCCGGGAGATTCCTGAGCATAGGTCGAAGTCTGGTAAATCGGTGTCATCACCGCGCCGGTACGGGGGTCGGCCGGCTGGCCAGCGTGAATCGCTAACGTTCCAAACCCGTGCTTGCCAGTACCGTTCTTGTTGTCTTGTTCGCGCATCGTCTATGACCTCGATGCACAGGCCATATCATATTATCCGACCTTTTTGCCAAGCATGCCCTCTTTCAGATCCTTGTCGGGCGGATGATCGCCGAGCCAGATCGAGAGCAGAATCTTTCCGAAATCTCCGCCCGGTAGGGTCACGAGTTTCTTCCCGTTTGCGGTCATGCCGGTCTGGGCTTGAGTGAAATCGAATTCCAGGCGATCGCCTTCCTTGGCATCGCGGATTCTGGCGCTGAGCTCGTCCAGAGCGGGCTTATATTGGGCGCATTCGGAGCCGCAGTTCTTTGCGAAACCGTCTTTCCAGGAATCACGAAGCTTGTCAGCCGAGAGGTCTTTGAGAAAGACCATCTCTAGGTGCTTGGGCGACTTCTCTTGAAGAATTTCGACTGGGTTCGGGCTCTTATGATTCAGGTAGAGGCCGGCCTTGTAGACCTTAACGTTAAAGATCGTGGCCTTTCTAATGCCAGTCCCATTGAGAGTCAGAGTCGTGCCGTCGACTTTTTTCTGAGCGGGAAATTTGATCGCTTCCTGATCGATGGCCAGTGCCGAGACCGGGATAAGCGAAGTCACCAGTAATACCGTGCAGGCGGCGATAGTCTTCATGTCCGGCTATAGCTGCATCGAGTGTTCCAAGACGAGCCTGCGCCAGACGCGAGCGTTATTTTAATTTCTTCAAAGCCTTTTTCAGGGCTTTTTGCGGGCCCAGTTCTGCCTTGTCTTCGATCCAGCTGCAATGGTGCTTGAGCTTTGATGTCACGATTTCAAGCACTTCGATTCGCGCGTATTCCTTATCGTTCGCTGGAACGAGATGCCACGGATTGTCCGAGCAGAGCTGAAATGCATCGTTCGCGGCCTGAACGTATTTATCCCAATGCTTGCGCGCCTTGACGTCATCAGCGGTGAGCTTCCACTGTTTGTACGGGTCGTCTAGGCGCGACGAAAATCTCTTGAGCTGTTCATCTTTTGAAATCGCGAGAAAAACCTTGATCAGGGCGACCCCGTCATTGACGAGCAGCTTCTCGAACTCGTTGATTTCGTCGTAAGCCTGCTTGATGCGTTTGGTCGGCGTCAGCTTTTCGACCCGCTCCACGAGGACACGGCCGTACCAGCTTCGGTCAAAAATGGCGATCGAGCCCGCGGCGGGCAATCGTTGCCAGAAGCGCTGGAGATAGTGTTCGCCCTTTTCGTTGCAGTCCGGCGGACCGATGGGATGAACGTGCGCGCCGCGTGGATCCAGTACTTCAGTGAGCCGGCGAATCGCGCCACCTTTGCCCGCCGCATCGAACCCTTCGAAGACGATCACGGCCTTGGACTTGCTGTGCCAGATTCCCTGTTGCGCGCGGAGCATTCGAAGCTGAAGGGTCCTGAGATGATCGTCGTCCTTCCCGGAGGCCTTGGGAAAATCACCGCGATCTAAGGACTTCAGGAGCTTCTTGAGGTCGGCCGCCTTTTTCATTCATGTTGATATTGCAAGAATGCGGCAAGAAAGCAGCAATAAGCCGCGGGCCCTCAGCGCCCCTTACTGTGACGAAACGGTCGCCATCAGGCTTTTCAGCTCTTCGGGAGTCGGGCTGTACGAGAACGGGCGCAGAGGCGTCGTATTGAGCTGGATCTTGATTCCCAAGTCCTTGCTGCAAAAGTTCACTGCGTCCGTCATGTGTTTTGTAAATTCGCTAGCCTTCATCCAGACCTGTGAATGGATCTTGGGGTCGATAGCTCCTTGGGCGCACGTCGCGTGAGCGTTCGCGCGGTTTGCCTGAGCTGAACCTTCTGGCGCGTACTTGAGGCCACTGCCTGCGGCGGCAACCCCTCCGGCGATGACCCATGGATTGAGGGAAAGGAGACCGCCCACTGCGGTGAATGTTCCACCGACGATACCGAGTGTCCCTAGAGCGATCTTCCAGTTGCCCGCGGTCGCGTTCTTTTCCGCGCAAGATAAAATCGATTTGGCTCCGGCTTGAGTCAGTCGTCCGATAGGTTTGCATTCGTAAGAACAACCAAACTCGGCTGCACCACAGAAGTACATATTGCTCGCTTGTCCGCCGGGAACGGCGATCACCTTCACGAAGGCGAGAGGGTTGCCGTCGAAATAGATGTTCTTTTTCTCAGCGCTTGCAGTCAATGGACTGTTTGCGGCCAGAAACAGGGCGATCCACGCGAGTGTTCTTACATTTTTCATGTAGAACACATCGGATTCTGCGAGATTTCTCTAAAGTAATCCGGCTTTATTCGACTTGAGATCTGTTTGCTACTGTCGCTGGTTCAGGTAGCTGAGCAGGTCGATCTTCGTGATGATAGCGAGCAGCTTACCCTGAAGCGCGGGATCGTTGACCAGAGGAACTTTTCCTTTGGTCACCAGACGCGAGACTTTCTCAATCGGATCTTCAGGGGTGACGAACTCGACCGACGAATCAACAAGGCGCTCAATTGTATCCGAGGCCTTCGCGCGGCCTTCGTAGAGTGCAGCGAGGATCGCGCCTTCGGTGGCGATGCCTTTGATCCAGCCCGCGGCGTCCGAGACCGGAACCTGGCTGATGCCTTTTTCGCGCATCATCTCGATGACGGCGGAAACTTTCGCATTTTCCTGGGTCATGATGATCGGAGTGCCGGTAGTCGAAATACCGAGGGTGCGCATGAGATCCGCGACGGTTCCCATCGACTGAGAGTCGAGGAAGCCTGCTTCGCGCATCCAGTCGTCATCATAAGCCTTCGACAGATAACGGTTGCCGCTGTCTGGAAGAACGATCAAGACGTTCTTTCCTTTCATCGCCGCGCCCTGCGCCTGCACCCATTTCACGGCACCGACGACGGCCGAGCCGCTCGAAATACCGCTGTAGATACCCTCACGGGTGAGAAGTTCGCGGGTCATGAGGAAGGACTCTTTGTCTTCCACTTGAATCATGTCGTCGATGTAGGAGAAGTCGTAGTTCTTCGGAATAAAGTCTTCGCCGATGCCTTCGATTTTGTAAGTCTTCGGCTTGGCGTTGAATTTGCCGGTTTTGAAATAGTCGTAAACAATCGAGCCGATTGGGTCGACTGCGACGACTTTCACGCCTGGCTTCTTCTCTTTCAAATACTTGCCAATGCCGCAGATCGTGCCACCGGTTCCGATTCCGGCGATGAACACGTCAATCTCAGGAAACTGTTTCAGAATTTCAGGACCCGTCATCGCGTAGTGCGCTTCACGGTTCGAGAGATTGTCGTATTGGTTGAGGTAGATCGCGTTCGGAGTCTCTTTCGCCAGCCGGCGCGAGACTTGGTAGTAGCTGCGTGGGTCGTCAGCATCGACCGCAGTCGGGGTGACGACGACCTTCGCACCGAAGGCGCGCAGGTTTTTAATTTTCTCGAGCGACATCTTGTCCGGAAGAACGAAGATGCATTTGTAACCTTTGATGGCCGAGGCGATCGCAAGTCCGACGCCCGTGTTGCCGCTCGTGCCTTCGACGATGGTTCCGCCTGGCTTGATCGTGCCGTTCTTCTCGGCGTCTTCGATCATCCACCAGCCGATCCTGTCTTTGATCGAGCCGCCTGGATTCATGAACTCGCATTTCCCGTAGAAGTTCACTCCGAGCGACGAAGGAACGACGTGGTTCAAGCGGACGATTGGCGTATTGCCGATAGCTTTCAGGATGTTGTCGAAGACTTGCGATGACATATGGGCGCGTTGTCGCATAGGTAGGGGTACCGGTGCAAGGCGTCACTTGCTTACGGTACCCCTAATAATTTCAGTGGGTTAGGACTCCGAACTCGTCACGTGACGAGTATTCCTAGTTGAACAGTCGGCTACGGCGCCGCTCAGTCTGTTACCGCGACGATCGAATAGCTTGTGAATGCGCAACCATGGACGCGGTGGAAGATGGACCCTTCCTTGTAGGTTTCGAGCTCGCTAAAGAATGCTCGAGGATGAAGGCGGCGGCCTTCGACTTCGGCCTCGCCGCAGGTCATGCCTGGAAACTTCTCAGTCTGTTGGTCGAAAGCATAGGCGAAGCTGTCCATTCGGAGCGTGATGAGCCCCGTGTATCTGGAAATCCAGACGCTGTCTCCGCCGCCCGTGGGCATCCAGTACGAGTCATTTCTTACTTTCGTAGCCATCTCGATATCTGCTGTTCCACGAAAGCCGGGATAATCTGTCCCGACCAGTTCGTTGAGCTTGCTTTGGATACCCGTCGCTTTGACCTGACTCCACTGTTGAGCTGGTTCAAAATGTTGAGCGGTCATGACGAGAGTCAATGTCGTCGTTTGTTTTGCTTGGGCCGAAACAGAAATGGCGAGTGAGAGGCAGATCAATGCGAGAATCGATTGGATTTTTCTCATAAGTAATTACTCCGTTACAGGGACGCTAAATTCTTTCAGGGTTCTTAAATCAGTTCGTCGCGGCAGTGACCGAGGCGCTCTCGTACTTGCAGCCACGGACGCGGTGAGAGATGCTGCCCTCGGCGTATTCCGCATAGGTGCTGAAGAACGCGTGAGGATGGAGGCGGCGGCCCTCGACTTCCGCTTCGCCGCAGGTCATTCCAGGGAACTTGTCCAAGGTCTGCTCGAACGCGTAGGCTGGGTTGTCGAGGTGAAGGTTAAGGACGCCCACGAACCGGCGATCTTCTGGGCCCTCAAAGCTGCTCATGGATTGGTTACTGACCTGTGTGGAAATCGAAACGTCTGCCGCGCCTCGAAAGCCTGGGGTGGACGAGCCCACGGTCGCTTCGATTTCAGATAGAAGCTCTGGCTTCCGAGCCTCTGTCCATCGGAGTG
>FSTS01000420.1_pt1 | contig 10679 bp, 9 predicted proteins | sample 1636961 | NCBI WGS metagenome assembly FSTS01 (sample SAMEA3914819, study PRJEB12502) | metagenome | biome: forest; material: soil | place: Canada | collected 2010-06-26 | depth 0.3 m
GGGAAGGCATCGGTAGCGCGGCCGCCTCTTCAAATGAAAGATTTCTTGGTTTCTTCACTAGATCTTTGGCTGGTACCGCTGCGAACTCAGCAAAAGTGCCCCAGGCTTCTCCGAAAACTTCATCGCCTTCGGCAAACCCATCATGCTTTCCTGGCCCAAGCCGCGCAATGACGCCTGAAAAGTCCTGTCCTAACGTGATCGGCAACTTACCGATTCCTTCGGGAACGTAAATCTTGTCACGAGTCATCCAATCGACCGGATTCACACCGGCAGCATGAATCTTCACGAGCACTTCGCCGCGCTTCAGTTCCGGGATGGGTGCCTGTTCGGTTTTGGTCTGACTCGGTCCTCCGAATCGATGAATGCGCACTGCTTTCATGAGATCTGATCCTCTGACCGCGAATGTGCAAAGCATATACTTACTGCGTTGCAGACCTAAGCTGCTGGCTCGGATGTTGAAGCGGCTGGGGAAATGAAGATGCGATCGGCTTTTGGGATGATGGTGCTCGGGTTGATTCTGGCATCTGGCGATATGGCGCCCGTCGCTCTTGCCGTTGAGCAGGAGCCGCTCTTGTCGACTTGGAACGACGGAGCATCTCGGAAGGCCATAGTCGACTACGTTAAAAAGGTGACGGATCGCGCAACCCAGTCATTCATCCCACCTGAAGACCGGATCGCGGTTTTCGATAATGATGGCACCCTCTGGACCGAAAAGCCGCTCTATGGCCAGCTGCTGTTCGCTTTCGACCGAGTGAAGAAGCTGGCGCCAAAGCACCCGGATTGGAAAGTGAAGCAGCCCTTTGCGGCGGTCTTGAGTGGAGATCGCCAGAGACTGGCCAAAATGAGCGAGGCTGAAACACTTCAGCTCGTAGCAGCGACTCATTCTGGAATGACCGAAAAGGATTTCGAACAGGAAGTGAGTGACTGGGTTCGGACCGCGAAGCTCAAGACCTATTCGCCGATGGTCGCCTTGCTCGGATACCTACGTGAAAATGGATTTAAAACATTCATCGTGACTGGCGGAGGTTCTGAATTCGTTCGCGGGTTCTCAGTTCGGGCTTACGGTATTCCACCTGAACAAGTCGTTGGCACTAACGCCGTCATGAAGTTTCAAATTAGAAGCGGAAAACCCGACTTGATTCGCCAAGCAAAGATCGATCCGCCGATCACCGACAAGGCTGGAAAGCCCGTGGGAATTCAGAGACAGATCGGAAAAGTGCCCGTGATCGCGGTCGGAAACTCCGACGGCGATCTTCAGATGCTTCAGTACACTGAGGCGAGCTCGCATCCGACGCTGAAAATTCTGGTGCACCATGATGACGGAAAACGGGAATCGGCCTATGACCAGGGCGCCGAACGGATATTGAAAGAGGCGCGCTCGCACGGGTGGGTGATCGTCAGTATGATAAAGGATTTTAAGACGATTTTCGGAGCTCCAGAAAATCAGCTTGGCGGCCATGCCGGGGAATAAGAATAGCAGTTGGGGTGATGTTTTTGCGGGCTTCACGCTCTGGGCCGTATTTTCGGCTCAAGCGATTGCTTATTCACGGCTGGCTCATGCCACGCCAGTTGCGGGTCTAGTGACGGCCATCGCGGGGGCTCTCCTTTACTCGGCATTGGGTTCGAGTCTTCGGGTTTCGATTGGCCCTGCGGGCGGAATAGCGGCGATTGTCGGGGCGTCCGTTGCTGGCTTCGAGGGGGAGAATCTGGGCGCTGCGATTTCAGCTCTCACCTTGATGACCGCGGGTTTTCTATTTTTGGCGGGCATCGCTCGGATCAGCTTCCTACAGCGGCTCTTTCCGTCGCCTGTCTTTGTGGGGTACCTGGCGGGGATCGGCATCACCATTTTGATTGGGCAAGGACATGATCTGGTTTCGAATGGAACACTCGCGTTGGTGATTGGTCTGACTTCGATTGCTGGCGTTCTCGTTCTCAAGCGGATCGCGCCGAAGATACCTGGCCCTTTCGTCATTCTCACGATCGCGACTCTCTTAAGTGCGAAGCTCGGATGGCAGGAACACGGAGTTCCAGTGATCGGCTCCGCACTTGGAAAATTTGGTTCGGTAACGCTTCCCACCGGACTCGGGACGTCGGGATGGATAGCGCTGTTCGGGCCAGCGCTGAGTCTGGCTTTGCTTGTTTATGTCGATGCTCTCGCGAACGCTGAGGCACTCACGGAAGAAGGAGATCCAGAACTCGAACCAATTCATGATTACTTTGCGTTGGGATCAGTGAGCCTGGGTGCGGGGCTCTTCGGTGGCTTTGTCGCGGGCTGTAGCTCATCAAGAAGTATCGTCGCAATTCGAGCTGGCGCGCGGACTCGGAAAGCAGGCCTTCTCGCTGGTGGGATGCTGGTTCTGACCGCCTTCTCGGTTGTGCGAGTCATTCAACCGCTTCCACTATCGGCCCTGGCCGGTGTCGTTTTTGTTGCGGCACTCGATCTGATCGAAGTACGAAAACTCCTCGGCTTCAGAAAGAACCGATCGGTCGATTTCAGAATCGCGATTCTGACTTTAGTCAGTGTGATTATCGGTGGAACGATGGTGGGCGTGGCGGTCGGAGTACTCGCCGCACTGGCCGAAGCCATGCGACGAGGGATGACCCCACACCGAAGCGTGCTTGCACTGAGGGCAGGTCATTACTACATCGATCTGGATCCGCATTCGCTTCCGGTAGTGGATGGTGTTCTTGTCTATCGATTTGGAACGGGTCTATTCTTCGGAAACGCTGAAGACTTTCTCGCCGATATGAAGACCGTTGCAGCTTCCAAGAATCCCAACCTTCGCTCGGTCGTCGTCAACGCCGATTCCTTGGGTATTCCAGATGCGACAGCGCGTGAGGCGCTCATGAAGTCGCAGCGGCTGCTCAGTCGAGAAGGGGTGCAGCTCGTCTTCGGAAATGCGCGTGCGCCTCTTCGAGCGGCGCTCAACGGCGACTTTACGTTGATCGACGAGGAACGCTTTATTCATGATGTCGAAAAGTTTCGTCGGGCGTCCTAGTTTCTCGGGTGCTCGTCTTTTTCGCCTTTCCGTTCGCCTTTCCGAAAGAGGGGACGACTCAGATCGGGTGGTAAAGGGGTTTCCCACGCCTTCCAGGCGCTCAGAGCACGTACAAGAAAGGCGGTTCCGATGGCGATGAGCTGGGCAACGTCGGGCCGAATGTCGAACCCCGTCACGCATACCGTGTAAGTCGCGCCGGCAAGAATGGCGGCGACGGCGTAGGGCTGGCCCGGCGCAAGAACCGCTGGAGTTTCCTGACAGAGAACATCGCGAATCACCCCACCGCCCACACTGGTAATGACCCCAAGAAACACGGCCGGACCTGGACGAAGTCCGACTTCAAGCGCTCGCTGTGATCCGACCACGGCAAAGAGTCCTAAGGAGATGGCGTCGACGACCCAGAGCACGGGTCGAATTCGCCGAATCAATGAAGCCCAAAACATTCCAATGAATGAGGCCGTGAGTCCGGTAAGAAAGTAGGCGGGATGTCGAAGAGCCAGCGCGGGTCCGCTTGAAAGCAACGAGTCGCGCAGAAGGCCGCCTCCGAGTCCGGTTGCGATTCCGATCATGACGATTCCGACCACATCGTATTTCTTTTGAACGGAATGCAGGACCCCGGAAAGGGATCCTGCTCCGATCGCAACGAGTTCAAGGTAGATCGAGTAGTGATTCTCGATTTCCAAGGGTCAGCCCGTGTTGAAGAGACTTTGAATTTTTTTTGGGTCTTTTGTCTGAGTCAAAGCGAGCTGCAAAAGAACTCGGGCCTTCGGCGGAGTGAATTCGCTTGAAGCGACAAAACCCTCCTTGTCGTCATTGACCTCGTTGTTTCGAAGCACGAGGCCCTCAGCCACGCGAGTGCTTCGCACGACCGCGATCCCGTTCTTAGCCGCTTTAGCTAGAGTGTCGATTGCCGCCTGTGACATATTGCCGTCACCGACGCCGGCGATGACCAAGCCTTTGGCACCGTTCTTAATGGCTGAGTTGATGAGGTCCGGGCTCATATTCGAGTGGGCGTAGATGATGTCGACGCGTGGAAGGTCCTTGCGGTCTGCGATGTCAAACTTCGACCGATGAACCGGTTTTTCACCCGTGATATCGAACCATTTTATTTTCCCCGTATCGATCAGTCCGATCGGTCCACGGTTCAAAGATCGGAATGTTTCGACGTTCGTCGTGTTGGTTTTAGTGACGTAACGCGCGTCCTGGATCGAGTCGTTCAAAACTACCATTGCCCCGTGACCTTTGGCCTTAGGGTCGGCAGCGACTGCAACGGCATTGTACAGATTGCCGGGACCATCGGCGCTGACCGCGGTCGCGGGGCGCATCGATCCGACGAAAACGATGGGCTTATCGGTTTTTGAAACCAAGTCGATGAAGTAGCTGGTCTCCTCCATGGTGTCGGTTCCGTGCGTGATTACGATTCCGGCGACGTCATCTCGCTTGGAGACTTCGTTGACTCGCTTGGCGAGCTTCAGCCAGACCTCGTTGTTCATATCCTGGCTGCCGATATTGGCGACCTGTTCGCCCTCGATTCGGGCAAGCTTGTCGATTCCTGGAACAGCCTTGATCAGATCGTTGACGCTGAACTCTCCGGATTTGTATCCGTAGCTTTCAGGGTTAGCCTGGGCGCCGGCGATCGTGCCGCCCGTAGCGAGAATAACTATTTTTGGTTTATTCGCTTGTTCGGACTGTTTTGTGTCAGTTGGCTTTGAGTCAGAAGTGGCCGCATAGCCATTGAGAGAAAGAAGTGTGAGAGCACACGCCAGAGTGGCTCCGAAAATAGAGGTCTTCATGCGACTTTTCCTTTCCGCGACCGGTTCCATTCCGAAACCACGGCTTGAACGACCTCGACAAGGTTACGTCCAATTTCCTCGTAGGCTTCTTCATTTAGGTTTGCGAGCGAGACTCGAATTGTCCACGGTGGTCCATCAAATCCGCTTCCGTTAAGGAGGACGGTTCCGTGCTTCTTCGCCAAGGTAAAGACAACGTCGAGCGGATCGTGGTGGGTGTTCATATACTCGGCAAATTCGGGACCGATTACTTTCTTTGCCCAAACCGCCAGATCTAAATCGACATAGTAGTAGGACCGAAGGTCGCTATCCTGCATGGGGACGTTCATGCTGCCGAAGAGCTTGTGAATCCTTCGTTCCACGATTTTGCGACAGCGTTTTTTATAGCCGTCGTTTCCGTCGAGCAATGAAAAGAGCGAGAACAGGGTCATCTGAACTTGTTGAGGCAGCGAAAGCCCTGCCGTATGGTTCAGAGCGACGCTTCTGCTGTCGGCGACCATTCTATCGATGAACCGGATTTCACTCGGGTTGAGGGTCAATGACCCATAACGCTTCGCGAGCTCATTTCGGTCTGATTCGGGAAGGTTTCGAATCATCGTATCGATCACGTTGTTCTCGTGTAGGGCGATAACGCCGAGACGCCAGCCCGTACACCCGAAGTGTTTCGAATAAGAGTAGACGAGGATCGTATTGGACGGCAAATCGGCTGCAAGAGACCGAAATTCAGGTACGAAAGTACCATAGACATCATCGGTCAGGATCAATAGATCCGGGCGTTTGGTTTTTACGATTTCGACGATTTGATCGATCGTCTTTTGATGAATCGCATAGGATGGCGGGTTGCTCGGATTGACGATGAAGAAGGCCTTGATCTTCGGGTCTTCAAGTTTCTTGATTTCCGACTCAGGGTACTGCCAGGTATGTAGGCCGTCGATCATCTCGGACTGCTTGATTTCCACGGTCTTGAACTCAAAGCTGTTGAGCTTGGGGATCTCTAGATACGGCGTGAAGATGGGAGTTCCGAGAGCGATCGTGTCGCCTTTCTTCAGAATTTTGTTTTCCACTAGGCTGTTGAAGATGTAGCACATTGCCGCTGTTCCGCCTTCAGTGGCGAACAGGTCAAATCGGCCCGATGGAGGACGTTTTCCGCACATTTCGCGCACCAGAAAGCGATGAACTACTTTTTCCGGGTACTCGAGCATTCGATCGGGAGTCGGGTAGTTGTCGGCGATGGTGGCGTCGACGAGTTCGTAAAGAAACGCGTCTGCGTCGAACTTGAATTCTGAGACCGCATAGTTCAGAGACGATTTGAGAAGTCTCGCACCCGGACTGTCTGGGCTTCTGAGAATGAAATCGGAGAAGCGACTCGCGGTGCCTTCCTGCGAGGGCATCCCGCCCAGATCGGGTTCATCCCAGACACGCTTGGACTCTTGCAGCGCGAACTGACCGAGCAGAAAAAACGCTTCGCGAGGAGTCGTAGCGACCCAGTTCGGATTGCCTCGCCCAGCGTTGAGCATCTGCTGGCTGCTTTTCGCTTTGGCCGCTTTCACCGTCGATTCTCGCGCGAGCTTGATCAATTCGTCCTTCAGTTGAAACGGACTCAGCTGGCTGTAGTCGAGCTTTTGTTGTGGTTCCATCCGCGTCTCGGCTGCAAGGCATGGACTTAGGTCTGTGCTGCTCGGTCCGGGTACGGATCGTGCTGAATCTCGGGGCATGATTCACGCCATTGCCGCCTTCCTAAAAAAAGAGCCGTTCATTCTTCTCTTTCTCGTAGTTGCGGCAGGGTATCTGTTTTCCAGAGTTAAATTGAAGGGGTTCGGCCTTGGAATTGTTGCATCCACTCTCATCGTAGGAATGCTTCTGAGTCTTGCCGCCTTCAAGGGAGCGAACGTTTCGTTTAGCCTGCCCGCGATTCTTCAAACCCTGTTTTTCAATCTTTACATTTTCTGTGTCGGTCTTCGCGTTGGCCCGCAGTGTTTTGCCGGACTAGAGAAGAATGGCAGGCAGTTCTTGATGACAGGCGTGATTGCGATCGTAGTTACGCCCATTCTTGCGGCTTTTTGCGGCTGGGTTTTTCATTTGGATGCGGGAACATTGGCAGGAGTTATTTCCGGAGCAAATACCGCATCCGCCGCTTTCGGTTCTGCTCAGTCAGTAGCCAGTGGTGCAGAGGCTTCAAACCTTTCGGTGGCTTTCGCGCTCAGCTACGCGTTTAGCCTGGTCGGTTTCGTTTTGATTTTGCCCTATTTCTCTAAGTTGGGTGGTGGAGATCCTCGGGCTGCCGCGCTTCAAATGGAGAAAGAGACCAGCGCGGGGAAGGCAGCACTTCCGCAGACCGAGGGCGCATTGAGCGGAATCTACGCAAGCCCGATCGATATCCGTGCATATCGACTTCAAAATCCCCGAGTCGAAGGGAAGACTGTCGGTTCCTTGGCCAAAGTTTATCCGCTTGTGACGGTAGAAAAGGTGAGACGCGACGGAAGGTTGCTCCCGGTTTCCAATACGCTTGTTCTCTCGGTTGGGGACGAGATAGCGCTTGGAGCGCCGCTTGATGCGCAGCTTCGAGGTGAAACTGAAGTGGGGCCAGAAATCGATGCGCCTGATCTCAGAGAGGTGGTGCCCGAGGCGGCCGATATCGTGATCACCCGATCTGAGCTCTCTGGAAGAACCCTGCGTGAGCTTCAGATGGGTGTCGGTCATGGCCTATATTTCCAGGCTGCGTTTCGAATGGGTGAGGAAATTCCCCTGGGGCCGCAGACTCACTTCAAACAACATGACGTTTTGCGAGTCATTGGGTCGAAGGGGCACGTTGATGCGCTGGCGCAAGCTGCTGGGGTCGCTGTGACGAGTTCGGTCTCTACCGATCTACTGACGGTCTCACTTGGCCTATTGATGGGTGGCTTGCTTGGTGCGATCACGATCCCACTCGGCGCGATTCACCTCGGCATCGGAACTGCGGCTGGCCTTTTGATCGTCTCGGTGCTGCTCAGCTGGTTTCGAACTAGGTATCCGGAGTTCGGTGGCCCATTTCCGGAGCCTGCTCGAATGCTCATGGAAGATCTGGGGCTCAGTGTTTTCATTGCGACCGTAGGTCTCAATGCTGGACCCGGTTTGGTGCAGGCTCTTGGGGCGGGAACGGTCGGGCCTATTCTGGCGACATGCCTGGTCTTGGGCTTCGTTCCTCCGCTGGCGGTTTGGTACTACGGTACTCGTGTCATGAAGCTGAATTCGGCGCTTCTACTTGGTGCAGTGGCCGGAGCGCGGCAAAGTTCACCTGGTTTGAAAGTCGCGCAAGATACGGTTCAGAGCACCGTGCCGGCCATCGGGTTTCCGGTACCGTTCACTTTGACAACACTCGTTTTTACGTTCTATGGCTATCTTGCGATGGTTCTTTGGCCGATCCACTGAGTCAAGGGACCGGGGGCCGGTATTTGCAAAGCCGGTCGTGATGAAGATCGGATTGCGCACCATGATAGTTCCGATCCTGCTGGTACTTCTTGGTGGGTGTGCGACCGGATCCGCGGATGATAACAGCACCGAAGTTAGGTTGAAGAGGCCGGACGGGAAGATTTCCAAGGTCGAGCTTCAAGAAGCGCTGCTCCGTTTCGAGAGTAATTTCGGCGAAGAACTGCGCGAGGGGTATATGCCCCTGGATGATTCGAATGTGACCCATATTCGTAGGGAAGCTTTGAACAGTCGAATCAAATACATGTCATCGGCTCTCGAGATTGCCTTGGGTTCGGTTCCCGAAGCCAATCTTCTCGATATGGTCGCATTCATCGAGCTGAACCGCGACGTTTTCAAATCCTACTGGGTGCCGAAAGTCTTCGGCGCTGAAGGCAAAGGAGTGGCGGATGCCTTTGACCGGGGACAGGCTGATATTTGGAAAATCGCTTCCTTTGTTCTGACTCCCGCTCAAAGCGAGAAGCTCCAGTGGTTGATTCGGCGGTGGCAGAAAAGCCATCCGGGACAGATCGCAGTCGAGGCGGTCCGTCTGACCGCATTCGCACTGGAGAGTGGAGCGCAGGATGTCGAGGCACAGAAAGAGCTGGGTGGTCTTCTTTCGAGCGTGAAGAAAGCCACCTACACCGCTGATCAGGCGCTTCTTCTCGGCGAACGATCACTTGAATTTGCGCAGCGTCTTCCATTTTTAGCTCGCCTCCACGCAAGAGCCGCGGTCGCCGAAATGGTGGATGCAGCGTCGGCTGCGATTTCCGCCCTTCCCCTGAACGAGAAGGACTTGACGAAAGCGGAGGGGATGGTGACCCGAGTCCAGGAGCTTCTCAAGACAGGTACCCTGGCGATGCAGGATGGAAAAGTCGTTCTGTCAGAAGTTCAAAAGCTGATGGAGCTCGTGTATTCGAATCGCAATCTCGAAATGACAAAGCTGAGAAACGAGCTGGTTTCTGACACGGTCGGCGGGCTGGATGAGTATCGGCAAATACTAGCCTCGCCCGTACATGCACAGAGCCTGGCACATCTGGATGGAATGGTGGATCGGTTCGAAACGGCTTCGAATCGCCTTTTGATCAAATTGATCCTGGCGGGGGCGATTCTTATCCTTTTCGCTGTTTGCGCGGTTCTAGCTGCTCGGGTGGTTTTTCAGAAGTGGGCGGCTTCCGAGCGGAGGAGCCGATATCCACGACCACCGCGTCCTCCTCGGAGCTCAGGAGGCTCGTCCGGGTCGCAGGCTGCTTGAATCGGCGGGCGATTCGATTTACCGGACCGCGTACAATTAGGTAGGGAACGATTGCCAGTCCGAACGCTACGACAAGTGACTCGCCAGGGTAGATCCATTTGAACTGGATCAGCTGAAAGGCAAAATCGAGTGCAATCGCAAGAATGAAGACCTTCATGACGTCTTTCCAGCCCTCGTGCAGTAGCTCGGTTCTATGACTGGGCACAGTGAAAACGGACCAAAGGTAGGCCGGTTTTCCTGCTTTCGCGTCTCGAAGCCCAGCTTTTACCGCCAGAAAGATCGCCATTACCGGTTGGAGAACGAAACGAAAGCCCATGGGTCCGCTCGGTCGGGCGAGCAGGTCATTGAGGAAGCGTTGGATAGTATTCACGAGTGGAGGGGATGCAATTCGCGCGGCACGCGCCAAGCTGCTTAAAGGGGATTCCCGTAGGAAGCCGATTCGAGTAGTACATTTCTCAGTGAATCCCGTCTCGAACTCACTTTCATCTCAGGGGTACTTCCTCGACCCGCTCGTGCTTCGACCTTCGGTCCGGGAGGCAGTCGTCGCACGCGACTGGAACGAGCTGGATCGCCTCATTCGAATAGAGACCCTTCCAGGCGGCGTGATCTTCGACCGACTTTCGAACTATCATCGGTTTAGCGAAATCGAGTTCATCATTTCAATTCGTTCGTCGAAGCTGGAGCCTGACGAAGACGGCATCTGGCATGATGATGGTTCACGCGTGTTGGCATTTTCTTTGTCGCTTACGCTGAATCCGGAGTCTGTCGAAGGGGGACGTCTCGAAATTCGAAGGCGGGACGGAACCGCTGGGGAACCGATTCAAACCCCGCCTTACGGAACGATGATCGTCTTCGCAACCGGAGTCTGGGGCTTCGAGCACAAGATCAACCGAGTTACGGCCGGCGAGCGAATCATTATTGCGGGTTGGTGCACCTAGATTTCTAGGCGCACCCGACCTCGACTACTTCACACTCGCCACAGCCTCTTTCTTCGAGGAAGCTGGGTGAACGTCGTACGGATTTCCACCGATCGCCGCAGAAACATCGGCGATCGCCTTCTGCGCGCGGACACTGTTTCCGGCCGGGTCGAGCGGCGGTGAGAACGCGGCGATTCCGAACTTTCCTGGCGATACGGCAATCAATCCGCCGCCCACGCCGCTCTTTCCGGGAAGTCCGGTCATGAACAGCCAC
>FSTS01000235.1_pt1 | contig 10668 bp, 8 predicted proteins | sample 1636961 | NCBI WGS metagenome assembly FSTS01 (sample SAMEA3914819, study PRJEB12502) | metagenome | biome: forest; material: soil | place: Canada | collected 2010-06-26 | depth 0.3 m
ATCTCCCTCTGACCCAGGGCGAGCTTCCGATTCGCCTGGATGGGTCGGTTCTTGGCTTTCGCGTTCAGAAAAAGCAGGGCGAGAAGTTCATGAGCTCGCAAAAAGCGAGAAGCCCGGGTCAGGTGAATCTCGATCCAGGAACCTACCGCTTTACGGTGACCTATCCTTCATGGCTCGCAGACCGTATTTATTTCGAGATTCCGGTCAGCGACGAGGTGAACCGAATCGAGATCGATCAAATTCTCGCCGGTAAGCTCGATTGGATTCAGTCCAGTAGCCCAGATGACCGAATGGTAGATCTGGGAAGTTTGGGAATCGAGACTCCGGTTCTCGTTCCTTCCGGAGCCCGGATCCCGGTGCCTAGAGGCACGGCGTTCAGCTGGCTCGACAACGACTAGCGTCAGCGTCTTGGCGACTGGCTCACTGGTCTAGCTCACTATAAGAAGCTCAAGCTTCTCATCTTTCTTTCCGAAGGTAAGGGGAGAGAGAGCGGTGACTAGCACCATGCTATGTAAAAAAGAGCTTCAGACAAAATCTATCTTTCTTCCTGCTGGGCTTCTTTTGGGGCTCCTGACCGGGCTCCTAGCGGTGCCTTCGAGCCCTGGCCCAGGGCGAGGCCTCTTCCTTCCCAAATCGCCAGCAGGGCGCTGCTGCCAATATGGCTGCTCCCGGCGGTGCTGCCGCTCCTTCCGTTTCAAACGCCATGGCGAATACCGCTCCTACCGCGCCGGCTATCGCCCAGGCTCCTGCCGCACAAACTCCTTCCGTCTCGAATCCAGCCGCTAACGCAGGCTATGCAGTTTCGCCTCAGTCGACCGATAGTGGCGCTGGATACCCGGTCATGAAGTCGGCTCCGAAGACACCCCCGACATTACACGCTCAGAATGTAACGACAGATTCCAACCCGTTCGCGAATGCTGTCGCCCAGAACATGGGTTACCCCGTCTATCGTCCCGGTTACCCTGGCTATCAGGTCGAACAGTCCGCCCAGAACCCACAATCCGTTTCCCAGTCGGTCATTCAAGAAAGAAACCCTGCAACCGTCAAAGGCGCGCTGACGGGTGATCTTTCACAGAAAATTTTCGACTCTGACCTGATCGATCACGCCTACGTCAAAGCGAACGCTTTGGAGATGCTGATCAACGAAAAAGTCAGAAAACTGATTCAGGCGTTCCCAGTGAGAGCGGATCAGTATCGTTCGAACGTGGTCATTACGGTTCAGCCTAAGAAGAAGGACGAAGCTCCGGCTGACCCGAATAATCCGGACATTGGCGATCTGCCGATGGCTCAGAAGAACTTGGTGTTCGATCTCAACGACCTCGTCGACAAGTACAAAGACGAAGTTCGCCAGGAGAGAACCGCTAATCGCCGAGTGGCGAGTATGCATGCGAAGGCCAAGACTGTGGGCGATCTACAGGACGAAGCCGACGCCGGCCAGGGTCCGAGCGCTGCCATGCTCGAGTCTCTTGCTGAAATGCCATCGTATGAAGTGACTGCGGCCAGCGTTCAAGTGACTTTGAGCGACCAATTGAAGCCGGAAGTGAACGACGCCGTCCTGAAAGGTCTGACCTCTGCATTTCAGCCCGCATTCGGCACCCGGCTTTCGGTACTAGTCCGTCAGGGTGATGTGACCATTCCTGAGGTTCCGTTGCAGCAGTGGGCGATTGATTGGGTGAAGAAGAACCTCACCACTGCAATTGCAATCGCAGCCGCTCTGATTCTTTTCGGGGTTTGGCTCTGCTTTTCGATCATCCGAAATGCCTTTTTCGGTATCCTTGGGATTTTCTCGGCCATCGGATCGTTCTTCGCAGCTATTGGAAGATTCTTCGCGACGATCTGGCACGCGTTCAATGCATGGCGCGACCGTCGTGATAGCAAAGAGCTGAAGAAGCTTGAGATCTCGGAAAAGGCTAAGGCCGAAGCGGCGCTCCTTGCCGCGAAAGCCGCCGAGCAGAACGAGGCCACTCGTAAGTCTGAAGAGGCCGCGGCGCAAGAGAAGGCCAAAGAAGATGAATTGAAGCTGACCGCGGACGAGCGAAACGCTGCCGCTGGTATTATTCAAGCAGAAGCCCAGATCATTGAATTCGTGAAGGCCCATCCGAGCGCGCCCAAGAACGTGATTCTCGACTGGGTTTCGAATGAAGAGCACTACCCAAAACTTCTCCTGATGCTTGAGCTTCTCGCAAAACGCGGCGTTCCGTTCGAAACGGCGGAAACTCGCCTCGAAGCGATTCGTAAGATCCGTGAATACAAACGCCAGGTTTCCCAGATGGGCGTCGTTGAAGTTCATCAGGCGCTCGAAGATCTTTACTGGGCGTTGGTTTCTAACTCCTACCTGGGCGAGCACACCGGCGAGCCGGGGCTCGCGTTCTTGGATCAGGTGAGTGACGTGAATCTCGGTCGTTTGATCGAGACCGAGCCGGCCGAAGCACAGGCCGCAGTTCTTCTCAGTTTGGATGAGGCGAGAGCATCGCGTGTGATCGCGAATTTCTCGGCCCCTCGCAGAAACGAAATTCTCAAGACCCTCAGCTCGGGAAAAACGATCGATCAGGCTTCAGTTGCGCAGATGATTGATCGTTTACGCAAAGTCGTGAAAACGACGGTCGAGTCGCCGGTGACGGCTCCAGCGTCCGACGCCGGAATCGAAGCACTCGTTCCGCTTCTGACCAAAATGGACTTTGACACTCAGTTCGTGACCGCTCAAAGCTTCATGGCGCTCGAAACGGGTCTTCGCAAGCGCCTCATGTCCAAGTACTTCAACGTCGCGCTTCTTCCGCTCGCTCGTGAAGACTACCTTGCCCGTCTCTTTGAAGATCGCGAGATCGAATGGACCCGCGCCGTGATTGCAGGTTTCGACGACGTATTCCGTCGCCGAGTGATCGCGATGCTTCCTCCGATGCAGCAGCGAATGCTCGAGGGCGTGATCAACGTTCCGTACGGTGAAGTCATGGGTCGTCTGAGAGAGCTCAACCAGACCGTCTTGGAGCGTCTTGCCAGCGGCGAGATGAGCAACCAAGAGATCTTCGACCTCTCAGAACGCGCCGGCGACGCCAATAAGAACAACGTCGTTCGAATGAGCGCGTAAAAAACGACCCCGGGTACTTATGGCTATGCGGCGCGTTGTTTTCGCGTAGGCAAAGCTTCGAGGGAAACTTGTTTGTCGGTTAGACGGGCCGTGAATCGGTGAAGCGGGCTCTTTGTCTGCTGAAGCGGTCTTTCATCGGTTCGAAGACCTTTTTGCCAAGTGCCGCGCGCACCATTCCATCGACTTCTGATGGAGGGGGCTCGTTGAGCCAGGCGGTAAGCAGGATCGGGTCGTCCGGAAGAAGTCCATCTCCGTAGCCCTCCAGAGGATGGAAAAGTGGGATGTCCATTCTTTCAAGCCCGAGCGGATAGCGAAGAGTGCTGAAGGGGTAGTCCTCGACTCTTTCGCAGACTTTGGCTTTAATCGGATTTCTATAAACGTACTTCAGCACGGTTGCATAGTAGCCAGCATCACCAATTAAGCTCGCCTTGTACGGACCACCGAAGAGGTGACCTGTTCGACCGCTTTCCAGATTCACTGTCCGAGTTACAGACGAAAGCAACTCGCGCATGACAGTGCCGATTTCCTCCTCGGGGCTAGTAAGGAGAAGATGAAAGTGATTGCTCATCAACACGAATGCATGGATTCGAATTCCAAACTTTACTCTGAGTACAAATAGCTCTTGTTCAAAAATCTTCCAAAGTCGCTCGAGCGCAATAGGGAACGGCTCTCGGTTATTCGAGCGATGGTAGACGTGATAAGGGTGCTTACGTGAATGGCTTGATCTTCTTTGCGGCATGATGAGCTGCCACAATGAAAGATGGATGCCAGTCCGGCGTCTTCAATTGTTTGGTATTTCCGCCAGCTGAGAGTCTGAATAGAACCAATTGGTTCTATGACTCGGCGCATAGCCAAAAGTACCCGGGGTCATTTTAACCGAGCCACGTACTTCGCCACACCGTCTTCCAGACTGGTGAAGGGCTTGATGTAGCCAGCGGTTTTGAGGCGACTCATCTGAGCTTCGGTGAAGTACTGATAGCGTTCGCGAAGCTCCATCGGCATGTCGATGAATTGAATCTGCTCGGGTTTTCCGAGAGCGCGAAACGTAGCGCGTGCGAGATCATGGAAGCTGCGGGCTTTTCCGCTTCCTAGATTGAAAATGCCACGCTTGATGCCGCCTTTTCGGGCGAACTGAAGAACCTCGACGACGTCGTCGACAAACACGAAGTCGCGCATCTGTTCGCCGTCAGCGATGCCCGCGCGGTGGCTCTTGAAAAGGCGAACCTCTTTCCCCGCGGAAATCTGGTCAAACGAGTGCATCACCACACTCGCCATTTTTCCTTTGTGGCGTTCACCGAAGCCATAAACGTTGAAGAATTTAAAGCCTGCCCAGACTGGGGGCGTATGCCCCTGCTTTTCTTGCTCGAGCGCCCAGAGGTCGAAAAGCCGCTTGGACTCACCGTATGGATTCAGGGGCTTCAACTTCGAAATCTGAGACTCGTCGTCTGTGTAACCCTGCGCTCCGTCGCCGTAGGTCGCGGCGCTGCTGGCGTAAACGAACGGAATTTTTTCCTGGGCTGCGTAGGTCCACAGCTTTTGCGAGTACTCGATGTTGACGCGCTTGAGGTACGCCTCATCGAGCTCGGTCGTATCCGTGCATGCGCCCATGTGGATGATCGAGGCGATCTTGCCCTTGAGCTCGCCGCTTTTCAAAACATCGAAAAGGCGGTCCATGTCGACAATGCGCTCGGGCTTCAAGTAGGGAAGGTGTTCAGCCCGATCTTGGAAGAACCCTTCTTGGTCGACCGCAAGGACCGCTAGTCCCTGTTCGCGGCAGGATTCGGCAACGCGCGAACCGATGAAGCCGGCGGCGCCGGTAACGAGAACCAGGTTTTTCAAGGACTGAGAATCGGTCATAAGAATTGTTTAGTTTGTTCAGCTCTGGCGGGCTTCGATGGATAGAAGTTCGTCGGCCTCGCAGCTTACTTCAATCTGAATGGGCCGGCAGCAAACCGAACAATCCTCGATATAGGATTGATGGTCAATTGATGAATCGACCAGGATGACGATCGGTTCCCCACAGAACGGGCAGCTGATCTCGGTTTCTATCATGACTTACCCATATCACGCCCGCCGAACCCGGCAAATCCTGCCCATTTCATTCCTGACTCGGTTGCTTCAAACTTGAAGGTGATGGATGGCGATCTTTTTCGAGAGATTCCGAGCCTTGCTGAACTAGCCGAGCTTGAAGCCGCGGCGAAGGCCGACTATTCGGCTTACGGCAGTCACCTTTTTGGAGGCCCGAGCGGCGCTTTATCGGGTGAAGGACTCGAAGACCCTTCGGTTATTTCAGGCCCATTAGCCCAAGAAGTGAACCCTTTTTCGAGCCATTCGGCTTTTCCGCTCAGTAGCTCCGACGACTCGCGCCTGGGGTCGGCGCTTTCAGAGCTGAATCGCGGCGCAAAGGCCCGCGCTGAAGCGCTGGTGAACGCCGAGGACTACCGCGACCGGATCGAATCCGATCTGAATCGGTTCCGGGGTAAGCCCTTGGATCAGGTCAGGGACGTTCAGGAGCAGGTTCATATTCTGACTGAGCGTCTTCGCGAAAAAGACGAACAGATTACGTTTCTGGTCGAGAAGTCCAAGCGATTTGAAACTCAGGGTTCTGGCGATGCGGCCGATCTGCGCGAGCAGCTGAACGAAAGCCACTTGCGCTACACCCGCACCATCGAGCAGTACAAAGATCTTTACCGGACCTGCGAGCAGGAGCTCTACCTGGGCGAGCAAAAACGCGCCGAGCTTCAGCGTGATTTCGACAAGCTGCTTCGCGGCCGTGAGCAAAGTGCGGCTGCCGTAAAGCAGTACGCCGACCTCTACCATCAAGCGGAACGTCAGCTTCTTGAGGCAGAGAAGAAGCGGATCGCGCTTCAGCGAAGAATCTCGGAGCTCGAAGCGGGGCACCGTCTAGCCCAATCAGGCGCAGCCGGCCACGGCCTCGCCGCGCGTGAGGAGCTTTCGAAAGTCGGTCGTGGACTTCAGGAAGTCTGTGGGTCAGTGAAAGATTTCCTCGAACGCGTTTCTCAGGGCGGACAAGGCATCACTTCGGCCAACACTCTGAAGGCCGGGAAAATTCTCGCCGAACAGATGCGCCTAGACATCGAAGTTCTCATGAAACTCTTAGGCGAGAGGCCGAGCGAAAGCCCGCTTCCGCCGACTCGAAATACTTATCAGATCGAAGATGTGCCAGCGGTAGCCGGCCCAGCTGAAATCGCGCGACTATTCGCGCCTGAAAAAAGCGGTCGATAAAGGTCTTCTTCGAGCGGAATTCTGACTTCGTTCGGATCCGTCTCGGGTCTGAATTCCAGGCGCGCGCCTCGAAGCACCGCGAGCGGACAGGGTTCGGTTCCTTCGCCCATGAGGAAAACGGCGGTAGCCGAAAGCGCGTCCGCGGCGTTCACCGAGGTCATTCGAAACGGACGCCCGTAGAGATCGGTCTTTCCGACCAGATCTTGGGTCGCTCCAAAACCCCAGTGGGCGAGCGAAATTCCGGTTACACCGCGGCGAAGTGGCTGGGTGTGAGAGTCGGTGATGAGAATTCCGAGGTGATGGATTTTGTAGTGAAGGCGAAGCGCATTCCAAAGGGCTTTTGCGCTCGCAAACGGATCTTGCGGGAGCAAAATGTAGAAATCGCCTTCAGCATTGGACTCGTCGATTCCGGCTGAAGGAAGCAGAAGCCCGTGCTTCACCGTGAGATGGACGCCAAAACCACCTTCGCCCAGGTACTGATCGGCTTCGCGCATAACGACATCGAGCTTGGGTTCGGTACGCGGGGTCAATGCCCGTTCCGCGAGCGATACGATCTTGCTCGTGACGGCAAGAACGTCACCGTCCACGAGATGCCTTGAACCCAGCGCATCGATTACAAAGGGCGCAAGCTCGTCGCCCACTTTAAAAAGTCGGGTTCTTACTGCCCAGGCTTCGAGAGATGCGGTCTCAATGGGTCGTTTCGTTTCCATTACCATCGTCGCTTTCAAAGCCTTCAATTCCGGGACGTCCGGCGGGCTGCGCCGTCGCCTGAGCTTTTTCCGGTGGGCTTACTGATTCGGGTTCCTTCGTGGTCATTGCCGCTGTTTTCGCAGCTAATGCTTCAGCTTCGCTCTGGTCCGCTTGTTCCTGCAGCTCACGCAGCTCGGCCTGTTCTTCGGCGATCCGCTCGTAGGCGAGCTCGATCCCGTCGACCGCGGCCTCAGGGCTAAGCCTTTCGGACGGGACACCCATGACCTTCATCGCGGCAAGAGCGTCGCTTGCGTACTCTGGTTTACGCATTCCCAGCAGGATGCAATCCAGGCCCGGAATCGCACGGTAAAGCCTCAGAACTTTCTGTGAAAGCGGGGGCGTGCTTCGGAGTGGAGGGCACCCTTGATCGAGGGCCGCGGCGACTCTTCGTGCGCGCACGGCAGCGTCTTCTTCAAGAAATTCGGTGAACTGTTCGAGCACTTTTTCCGCAAGCGGCGTGTAGGCGGTCGCCCATTCCTGACAAGCCGGAATGCCCGATTCGAGAAGAGTGCGCAGACCCTGAATCAGGGCTGGCCTGATTTCCCAGCGGACCGTCGAGCGCCAGCTATCGATGTCTGAAAGATCTTTGAAGTTATGGCGAATGATATGAGCCCAAGCCATTCGATTGGCAGGAACGATCGCCTTTCCAGGGTAGCGCGTTTCAAGCTCCATCGCGACTTTCATCGTCGCAACCAAACCTTGTCCTGGATCGGAACCGTGGGCGTGCGGGAAGTCCGCCAGTCGAATCAGTCTTTCGCCTGAAAAAGCGTTCAGCGGACGATTGATCATCGTCGCGAGGCCATGTTTCACAGCGAGCTCGGTGACGGATTTGCCGGTATTATTCGCCTCAAACGCGGCGCCCGGCTCGAGCAGATTGAAAGGAAACTGAATGACGGCAAAATGTTTGGCGCCGATTTCGGAAGCAATCTCAACCAGAGTTTCCAGCGAAGTGAAATCCTGCGACTCCTTCGGCTGCACGAAAGAATTCGAGGAAACGCCGTACTTTTGAATTCGTCCGCGCTCGACTTCTTTTTCCAAATGGATAAACGCTGCTTTAATCCGGCGATAGTACTCGCGGTGATCCGAGCTCGTTTTCAAGAAGTATTCAGGGTTGTGCAGAAGCAGGACATCGAGCTGCTCGAGTTTCAAGCGCTCCAGCGAGCGTGAGATCTGATCTTCGAGAAACTCAGGGTGCATGCAGTGCCAGAGGCGGGCGCTGAGCTTGTTCATTTCCGGAAACGCTCGTCCTTCGCTCTCGCGTTTCAGTGCATGGTCCAGGTTCTTGCCCTGGACGTAGCCCGCTTTGGAAACCACGATCAGCGATTCGCGCGAAAGTGGGCCTGGGTCGGTCGGGCCGCGCATTCCGGCCAGACGGTCGAGTACGTTACCAATCAACGTTTCCGACGCGCCATCGGTGTAATTCGTGCTCGTGTCGATGAGATTCACGCCGCCGCGCAATGCATTTTCGAGCGCCTGTTCCTGGCGGCCGATTTCTTCAGGGGACTCGCCTAGACCGCCACCCACGCGATAGGCTCCAAAGCCAATCGGCGAGACTTTCCATCCAGTTCGACCAAAAGCGACTGGGTATTTCGAGGTTCCTTGTGAAGTAGCGCCCATGGGTTGTACTTATCGCATGTAAAGCTCAAGAAAAAGGAGCAACCACTGTCTTCCGGGTCAACTAAGCTGTCACCTAGCGAGTCCGTTTCGCTTTCGCATCTTCTTCCTGATTGGCAGGAAGGCGTGGAGGAGTTCGCTCGGGGACGCTATTGGCAGGTTCACGAATGCTGGGAGCGCGGTTGGACGCAGCTGCCCGCCGTTTTACGCCGTCATGTGCAGTCGTTGATTCAAGGGGCAAGCGTCCTGCATTTGTTGGAACGTGGGCGGGTGGATGCGGCTCGTAGACTGGCTAGGCGGGCGCTTCATTGGCGTTCGGAAGTTTCACGCCTCGGGGGGCTTCCGCCTGGAATGCCGCACCCCGAGATCGATGGGCTATTCACCTGGCTTGAGGCTTGGCTTGCTGCAGCGCCGATCGCCCCAACCACCACAGCCGCGCCAGGCACCCCCGCTACAAACGACGAATGGATCGCCCGAGCTAAATCGTCGCTTGCCGCCCGGGTCATTACCACGGTAGCTAGTGGGGCGCGGTAGCCAAAGGGTGAGGTTTCTATGCCGTATCTGAATTGGAGCAAACAAGACGCGACGGAGACTCCGGTGGTGGCTGAAACCTCGCAGCATCCACGCTACGAGACGCAGCTCACGTTGAAGCTCCCTTCTGGCGAGCTCGGCAAGCTCATCGCCGAGCTTCAGGCCGTGTTTGCGGAACCAGGAACAGAACTCAGGCTCGAGCTTCCGATGCGTTGGACGCTCTATTGGAAACTTCGCGATGGCGACAGCCGCCTTCTGCTCGCACACCCGGATCACGAGAGCTGGGTGGGTTCGGTTTCACTCAATGAACTGCATTCAAAGTCGCTTCTTGAAACACTGCGTGCGCTCGCTCCCGGACAAAGCTATCGCTTCACCGATCTTCGCGAACAGGGAAGCTGGAGCACCGTCGGCAATCTTGAAATCGTAATGACTGTAGCCGGCTAAACTACGAAACCGGCGAACCCGCGGGCGCGATGCTGGTTTCTTGGCCCTGACTCGGTCGCCCTATTGCGGACGGTAGCGGGCGGAAACGATCGCGGCCGCGTTGCTCGTAAACCGCGCCGTAGATCTGCGAGAGAATCACTTTGATGGCGGATGCGATCGGGATGGAAATCAGCATTCCGATCAGGCCGTAGTACTGCTGCCCGAGAATCACGGCGACAATGAGGATCATCGGGTGAAGGTCGACCAGCTTGGCGACGATGACCGGGAAAATCACGACACTGTCGATCACGTTGGCCACGAGATAGACGGCGAGCGTGAGCCAGATCAGATTCGGGTTCACGGCAGTAGATGGGTCAAGTGACGCAATCAAAAGCCCCGGGACCGCGCCTAAAACTGGGCCCAGATAGGGGATGATATTCGTCACGCCGGCGACGACTCCGAGAACGATCGCATACGGAGCGTCGACCAACGCGAGCCCCGCCGTGACCATAAGTCCCACGAGCAATGCTTCGACCATCTTCGCGCGAAGGTAGTCTGAAATCGCGGTCGTGATTTCGTTCACCAGACCAAAAGTCACTTCGAAGAAGCGATTCGGGACCATCTGAAAAAACCGCCTGCGCATTCCTGGTCCGTCGTTCAGCATGAAAAACGTGAGAAGCGGGACGATGAACATCCAAGTCAGAATGTCGCCGACGAGCGAAGCGCCGTTGACTACGAACCACTGGCCGGTCTGTTTGCCCCACGCGACGAGTGAGTCGGTTGGGTTCACGGCCTTCAAGAATGGGTAATGTGACTTGATCGAGCCTTCAAACTTCTTCAGCTTGTCGATCGTTGCCGCAAAATAAGTGGGAGTTTTTTCTTTCAGCGAGTCCCACTGAATCTGCCCCGACTGCATCGTCCAAAAACCAGCCAAAACCGAGGCCAAGCCGATCGTCAGAAAGATGATCACGATCGCAAGCGCGCGCGGATAGCCACGTCGTTCGAGCGCCGCAACCAAG
>FSTS01000593.1_pt1 | contig 10654 bp, 4 predicted proteins | sample 1636961 | NCBI WGS metagenome assembly FSTS01 (sample SAMEA3914819, study PRJEB12502) | metagenome | biome: forest; material: soil | place: Canada | collected 2010-06-26 | depth 0.3 m
GTCGGCGTCGTTACGAGCGCGTTTCAGGCGTTTCGGCAGAGTAGCCATCTGATTGAGGGTGCGAGCGATTTTCACACCGGTAGCTTCGGCCAGAGCGAATTTCTGGGCGAAAGACTTGCCGGCTTTCTTGATGGTGACTTCTTCTTTCGCTGCAGCATCGCCGATCAGGTCGCGGCTCTGTTGATCGTCGTCAGAGTTCAAAGCGTAGCCGTAATCGTCATACAGAACGCCGGTGGTGCTCAGCCAAGCCCAGCCGGTGTACGAAGCGTAGTAGCCGTAAGAGTCGATGTAGGTCCAGTCGCCGTACTGAACGTTGGCGTTCCAGGAAGCGTCTGAGTAGTACGGATCTTCAGTAGCGTAAACTTTCGATCCGTCAGAGTAGAAGTTACATCCAGCCTGTGGGCTGTCGTATCCGCAAACGTAACCGTACACGTCATACCAGGGCTGGTGATAAACGTTACCGCCGCCGCCGTTGCCACCGGTGTTGTCGGTGCGGCAAGCAGAGGCTGATAGAGCCATTGCGATAGTGATCGTGGTCAGTGCGATCTTTTTGAAACTCATTTTGGGGTCCCTTCTTCAGTTAAAATTTACTGCGGGTCTCGACTCGGTTCTTATCGAGCTTTTCCGCTCTCTCTGGGCGGGCTCTTTCGCAAGGTCGGTGCCAGGCGGCTTTTCTGCGTTACAGTTTTTTGAAAACTTTCTAACTATTTGATTTATTAGGTTAAAAAAAGCTTCTGGTTCCAAAGTCGATCTGAGTCAGTTTCGGGGTCAAAGAGTAACTGGGGTCATCTTGGTCACCCTTTGGCACCGGGGTCCGGAGCGAAAGGACACCCAGTGGGTGTCTTTGCCCCAAGTTGGGGGACTAAGGCGCAACCACGGGCAGACGCAGGATGCGATCGCCGCAGAAGAACGCGAGCCGGGTCGGTGACTGCGCATCGGCGCTGATCGGGTTGGCTAGTGCATCACAGCCGGTTGTATTCGCCAGTCGCATCCATGCAGGACGCGAGACTGCAATCAGATGCCCTTGCGCGTCTCTTGCTGGAACAAGAATTTCCGCCGAGTCCGTCGCGCCGAGTGAGGCGGGAATCAGGATGCCGGGAACCCTCTCGGTCGATTGCGTTCCGCCGTCGGCGACTACGGGGTAGAAAAGGTTTCGCGAGATAAACGTCGGCAGGAAGCTGAAGCGATTGAGCCCGGTCATTCGCGATTCGCCGCTCACCAGATCCGTGAACATCAGATCATACTGCGTTTGGCTCACGGCCATGTGAGCGCCGCTTGGGCTATAGAAGAAGCCCGTGGAATGGATCACGGACGAAGTCAGCTGACTTGGATACTGATAGTAATCCACCGTCGTCGCCGCTCCGAAGAGCGCGGTGCCGCGCAGGCTTCCTTCCGCGCTCGGTGCCGAGAACACGGAGCCCCCGACATCGTCCGTGCGTGAAAGCATCGTCACGTCCGCTTTGTCTTTCAGGCCCAGAAGCATCCGGTACTGTGAAAGCACGAGAGGACGGACATTTTTCAACTGCGCGTCTTGAACGGTGGCCAGCCAGTATTTCTGGACGTAGCCGTTGCCCTGCGAAAGAAGGACCGTGATTTCACCCCGGGCCCGCTGTTCATGGGTGGGTGCGATGAAGTCGACCGGGAAGTAGTCGCCGTCCGAGTTCTTTTTCGGAAGCGTGATCGTGCGAACTCCGTCGTCGGCCAAGTAGTAGATTCGGAAATCGGGATCGTCCGATGGATCTGGGTTCCATGGGTCAAACGCGGGTGTTTCGAGCGTCGGTGTTAAACCGTTGGAAATCCAGGTCGGCGTCAGTCGACCCGACGGAGCCGCCCTGAGGCGCGTCCATTGGAAACGATCCGAGAGCGCCGCCTTCACGTTATCGTAGTCGAAAGTTCGAACCGTCTGGCCCGACTGATCGAGAATCATGAAGCGGAAGATGGGAAGGTCGCCGATCTTGGCTGCGGCTACGCGATAGATGACCGCGTAGCGAGTGCTGCCGGATTGGTCGATATCCAGGCGATGAATCAGCATCAGCTCGCCGCCCTGTGGGACGTCAAAAGGAACCGGAGCACTCACGCGATAAGAAGAGTCGCTCTGCTCGGTGAGAATTTGAATCGTCGACGAAAGACCGACCGCAATGGCGATGTAGTCTTGGCCTGGGTTCGCGTCGATCGTCGTCACGGTGCGAAGGGTGACGCCTTTCGGAAGAGGCGCGCCAGTGAAGCGAAGCGTCTGAGTTCCTGGAGCCGAGAAGCTCGGACCGACCGCGACTGAGATTTCAACCGGGACTCGGAATTTTCGAGGAATGCGTCCGGCTACCGCCGCGGTGAATTCGACCGAGAGGCGGCCCTCAAGCGATGGACGCAGAACATGAATATCGGTCGGAAGCTCACGGACACCGTCTGCTTCCCAGGCGTCAAAGGACCACTGAGAAGTCGTGATTTCAGCTCCAGGCTCGCCGCCGCCGTCTGCGATCAGACGGGCCGACACATCGACGTGCTCGGCGTCCGACCAGAAGTTCTTCAGCTTCAGCGTAACGGGGAGATCGGTGGCAGCGCGATCCCAGCTGATTCGAACCACCTGTTTGTCGGCAGGAAGAATCAGGGGTTGAGGTTCGACGGAAAGAGCTCCAGGCAAGTCGGCGTTTCCGCCGCGTGTGAATTTGGCGAGTGGCGTTCCCGTCTTGCTTGGTCCGGACGAAGCTGCGGCCGCGTCAGTACCCAGCGCGCTACCCTGCGTGGGGCGTGCACCCAACATCAAGCGGGCGTACGCTTCGCGAGCCGAGAATCCCTGCGAGAGAAGTCTTGCGGCAAGTCCCGCAACATACGGCCCCGCCATCGAGGTTCCGTTTTTGTATTCGTAGCCGGTGTAAGCGAAGAAGTTAATCTGACGGCGATCCATTGGCCAAGTGCTGAGAATGCGCAGGCCTGGTGCCGCGATATCGACAAATGGGCCGTAGTTCGAGAAATGCGAAAACGCGCCGTCTGGACCATGCGAAGCCACGCAGATCACGCCTGGATATTGGCATGGCATCACGCGTGCGTCTGAAGAGTCGTTGCCGGCAGACGAGACGACGATGATGCCGCGATCTTGAGCGAGCTTCACCATCTGGCGCATCAGCGCGGAGTCGGCGCCTGCGGGCCAAGCCATCGACATGTTCACGACGTTTGCGCCGTTACGAATCGCGTAGAGCATTCCGCGTGCGATCAGATCGGTGAAGCCTGCGGTCCAGCGAAGCGTGCGCTCTTGTGGAGACGGTGCCGTCGGAAGATCGTCTGACTGCGGACGAACCGGGCTGTTAGGCGCAGTCTGAATGACTTTCACCGGAAGGATCTGCACGTTTTGCATGACACCGCGGGTGCCGAGTCTGCCAAGCGCGGAGCCAATGATGCCTGCGACGTGAGTTCCGTGGCCGACGTCATCCGAGCTGTTTGCATTGCCCCAGACGCCAGTGGTGCGGTTTGGAGTATTGGTCGCGACGTTCCAGCCCTGGCAATCCAGAGGGTAGCCATTGCCGTCGGTATCTTGCGTGACAAAGCGTGAGTCGCAAACCGACTGATTGGCCGAGTTTGCGACCTGACAGTCCAGATATTCGCGCTGCTTCTGGCATTCAGATTCGTGACGAACGATTTGGTTCTTCAAATCCGGGTGGTTCACGTCGATGCCGGTATCGAGAACCGCAACGACGATCTTCCCACCTGGCGCCGCAACCATCGGTTCGGCGGCAGCGCGCATCACGCCCGTATCTTCACCGGCGACGCCTGGAACCTGAACTGAAGTCAGATCGTCGATATCAAGGCGTTGCGAGAGGCCTTTGTTCTGAATGGCCCACTGAAGGGAGCCGAGATCAGAAGGCGCGACAAACTGCTTTTGAATGTCTTCGTCCGCTTCCATCCCGAGCTGAATGCCAGCCGGTTCCAGAGTCGCCGAGATCGCTTGCGCGCGAGCGCGTGTTTCCAGACGAAGAGCTGCCGCCGCATTCGCTACCGTGAGCTTGCGCGCCAGTGCGAGTGAGTCGCGATGGAGCACCCTCAGACCGCTGCGCTCGCCTTCGTCGAAGGCAGGAGTATTTGAAATGACTTCAGGCTGCGAAGCAAGCCAGTCGAGCGCAAGCTGGGCGCGCGAAGCCGAGGCGCCGTCCGCGGGAATCGCAAGCAGGGCCTGAGTGCTATCCGCGGCTTCAGTGGTCGGTGACGACGCGACTTCGGCTCCATCCCAACCCGTGAGTTCAGGGCGGAACGAAGTGCTGGCCTTGGGCTGCGGCTGTGAAGGTGTCGGACGTGCCGAAGCGGCCGGTGCCGGAGTTTCAGGCTGGCGCTTGTGCCCCGCCGCGAATGCTGGGGTGAGCGTCAGAGAAGCCAAGCTTAAGGTGACGAGAGTGAGTTTCATCTTAGTAACCCTCACTCATGTAGGTTCCGTAGACTTCGCTCTGCATCAGGCCCGTATCATTGGAAAGGTCGCTGAATGGGCCGTTTCCGGCGTCGGCGTCGCGTGAGCCGATGCTATCGGAAACATATTCGATATCGCCGTTTTCATCCTTGGTGCGGAAGCCCGAGATACGGACCCGGTAGAAGAAGCGGTCTTTGCCGATCCATCTCATCAAGTCCGAAAGCTCCATATGGCTGTCGAGCTTCTTGATCAGGTGGTTGGCGAAACGAACGCGGTCTTGGGGATTATCTGGATTTGAGTGATCCAAGAGTTCCTTGCGGATGTTCAGAGCGTCTTCCATCCAAGGCTTGAGGCAGGCAAACTTGGTGCGAACGCCGTCTTCGCGCTGAACATGGCGGTTTCTGAAACGGGCATGCTCGCAGAACTGATCGAGATCAGCCTGACCTTCGACGGCTGTCATGAATTTCACGACCTCATCCGCCGATTTCGGTTTGATCAGCTCGTCGATGATCTTCTCAACGCCTTTGTCGTAAACCGTTAGGCTGGCGACGATCTGGAAAAGCTGAAGCTTCTTCATCGTCGAGAAGTCTTCCAGGTGCATCAGCGGGCGATCGAGATTCAGCTCGAGCACCTCATGGTTTAAGCGGTCCAGGAGCTTGATCATATGATCGTGGCCCATGAGCCAGCCGCCCCAGTTGCGCTCGACCGTGGTGAAAGGAACGCTCTCTCGCCCCGGAGTGATTTCCGCTTCCGAGCGATAAACGGTCCAGAAACCACGACCCAGGAAAGAGTAGGCAGGGTTCGGGCCCGCATTGTTGCTGACGTCGACTAGGCCCGAAGTCAGGGCTTTACCGATATCGGCAACCAGCGACCAAGTATCAAAGCCGCGAGTGTTTACAATTTTCTGCGAGAAGAGCGTGCGCGTCTGGCCCTTGCTTACACCGTCAGTTTGCCCTGGAGGGTTGATGTCGACGAGATGCTCTTCCTTCAGATTGCGCAGGACGAATGGAAGGATCTTGCCGCGCGTGATTCGGGCGGTCAGATGGTGGTCGAGTTCGTAATGCGGAAACTTCTCGCGAAGCGGAGCGACTTCCTGAAAGCGAAGAAGAGCGCGAAGCCCGACGTTCAGGCCGCGAATCGTATCGGGCTTGTTGTCCGACAAAAGCTGCTTCGTATCGATCAGGTAGGCTTCGGCTTCTGCGTTGCCGACTTTGCGGTTCTGTTCGAGAGCGAGAATGTTGACGAGCCAGTTGATATCGAGCTCGATGTCGAAGTTCCCCATCTGCGCGTCTTGGATGTAAACTTGAACGCCGGTGTCGGTACGAACAAATGTCGTTCGGCGAAGCATCTGTGGCTGGGATGCGATGCGAAGGCCGACGCTTGGGTCGTACTTCGACATATTCGGGCCGATGAGCAGAGGAATAGGGATCGAAGCTTGAAGGGTGGCGCTTCCGACGACCGTGTCGGTCACGACGAACATCTCGTCTTCTTGAAGCTCGTCTAAGAAAGACTTCAGGCTGGCTGCCTGAGCTTCAAGAGTCGCGGTCGGGCCGACGTTCAGAAGATTTCCGAGCTTGTTCATTACGCCGGTGCCGAAGACGTCTTTCCAGTCTGATTTCAGCGCGGTCTTCATGTCGTCGATCGGACGAACGTGAACGTAGTTACGAAGCACCGCAATGCCCAGGTTTCCGCTCGGGGCTGCGCCCTTCGCGCGGCTCGCGACACCATCGGTGCCGATGAAGAGCCCAACGTTCGCCCGCACGCCGATTGAGTCGACGAGCTGAACTTTCGAGCTGCTGCCGTAGTAGGTGCCGGTGATCACATCGCGGTTGGCGGTGACGTTGAAGCCACCGACCGGGCCGGCCCAGGCGCTGACGCGCTGCTGGTAAGGCTTACCGGGATTGTTCTTAAAGAAATCGAGAACCTTCTGAACCATCTGGGCCTGGTGCTTTTTCACCACGTCGGTCGGACTGCTCATGGTCAGAATCTTTGTACCGATCTGATTGAGGATCTCGCCCACGACGTTGCCGATCTGGTTAACCGCTAGGTAACGCCAGATCTGGCCCGGGCGCAGACGCGACTCAGGCATTTTGAGGAGCGCGAAGTACATCGGGTAGCCAGGGAACTGGGCCTGCAGCAAGCCACCGTTCTTGACGACTTCGCCTTTACCGATGGTCAGCTTCGAGTTGAAATCGTAGTGCCGAATCGGGCGTGGAACTTCGCGATGAACCTGGGCGATTTCCATCAACTGATCGCGACGCGAGACGAGTTTCTCGATGACCAGGGCTTCGACTTCGGGTGGATAGTGCGCCAGGTGGACGACGTCTTCGAGGTCCGCACGGCTCAGCTGTGCCATTCGGCGGGTCATCCAGCGAACGTCGTCAAACGTGGTTTCCGCGAAGCTTGCCGCATTTGGGAAGTCGAAGGTCAGCTGATTGTCGACAATGCTTCCGGCTTTCCAAGAGAAGCCGTTGATCGTCTCAGGCACCGCCATCAGAACGAGTGGAACCAGGAGCGAACGAACGGAACGTCGGCCCTTGAGGGCGGCGGAGCCGATAATGCCCCAGTGGTACATCGGAACATCGATCTGCGCGCGTTCCAGCGCGACATCGATCAAGGTCAGAGTCGGCTTGTCGGCGGGTTTGTCCGTGTAGAAAAGTTCACGAGCCATCGCCGAGGCATCCGAGATCTGATCCAAAAACAGATCGCGCGACGGGAGGTCCGGAAAACGAACGGTGAGTTTTTTATAGTGGCGTGGTGAAGGAATTGGGTAGCCGAGCCGGCGCATCAGGGCGGCGCGAGCCAGGGCGTCGTGAAGGTGGGTGCCCACGACGAGCTGAAACGAAAGCGGCTTCATGACGAGGACCTTTGGGTCCGTATAAAGGACACGCGCGCGAACCAGGCCTCCGGTGCTGCCTGGATCGATGTCGTACGTCACTTCAGATGCTTCAGCAGGAAACGGGACGCCCTGCTCGTCGGTGGCAGGGTAGCTCGTGTTCTGCCAGACGTCGGTTGGGGTCGGGTCAAGGGTACTCAGGTCGACGTTCTTGTCTTGGAGGTCGATCGCGTAGTCGGCGTCGATCTCGTGGCCCTGGTAGCGAAGGTCGTTGGCGGGTGCGCCGGAAGTGCTGTCGGTAGGAATGAAAATCGGGTCTGCCTTGGCCGGCACGGATGTGCCGAAGGCTAGTAATACGAAGAGCAGGACAGCAGGTACGAAGAGCTGTCTGTGTTTGACCCGTTTCTGCAGCACGGCGGTCCTCCGGGGGAAATCGCGCGTTGCATTAATACCGGAAAAGGCGTTGGAAGTCCCTTAAAAACTGAGTGATATGGTCAGTTATTATGATGGGCTATAACTTCATGTAATAAATAGAGTTTATTGAGTCGTGGTGTTCAGTCCGGTCATTCCCAGCAAGGGAAGGCGGATGATGAACTCGGCTCCGGCTTCCGTAGCGCTCTCGACGCTGATCCGACCCCCGTGGGCCTCGACGATCTGTCGGCTGATGTAGAGCCCAAGGCCCAGGCCGGTGGCGACCCGAGCGGTCGAGCCGCGCTCGAAGCGATTGAAAATACGATCGTGGTCTTCGGCCGCGATCCCGGGTCCGTCGTCACGAACTCGGAACTCTGCCTGGCCCTCACGCAATTCGACCGAGACGTCGATCTTCGAGCCGGGTGCATACTTAAGAGCGTTGCTCAGGAGGTTGGTCACGACCTGTTCGATTCGAAGCGGGTCCCAGATTCCGCGAATCTTGGGCTGAAGGCGAACCTGAACGGTGCTTCCAACAGCCTGGGTCTGAAACGCAAAGCGGTCGATCACAGTGGTTACGACTTCGCCCAGGTCGAGTTGCTCGCGATGAAGCGTCAGGCGGCCCTCGCTGATGCGGGAAACATCGAGAAGATCATCGACAAGTAGCGCGAGTCGACCAATCTGGCGCTCGCAGTTTTCGATGATCTTCTGGGTTTTTCCCACGGGCATGGTTGCAAGGGTTCCGCGGGCTGCCTGTCGCAGCAGATTCTGCAGCTGAAGTTTGAGCGGGGTGAGAGGTGTCTTCAGCTCGTGAGACGCGATCGAAAGGAATTCGTCTCGCAGGCGAACCGCTTCAACGCGACTCGAGACATCATGGGTGAGTGCGATGACACCGCGAACCGTGCCGGTTGGGTCAACATCGGGTGTGTAGATCGTTTCGTAGTAGCGGTCGCGATCGTCTTCCGTCTGCTTCCACTCGAACTGGGTTTTCTTTCCGCCGAGGGCGACCACTAAGGCGGCCGAAGCGGCGTCCTGGCAATGGTCTGTGATCAGCTCGCCCTGGGTTTGGCCGATGATCTCTTGCCGTGAAAGCCCGAGATGCTTTCGGTACGCTTCGTTCGCATAGCGGTATCGTTCGTTTGCGTCGATCAGTGCAAAACCCACGGGCGCGATTTCAAGCGCGAGCTCCAGTGAGGGGGTGAGTTCTTTGTCTGGTTCAATCCCGAAAGTCTTAGGTGCGGTACGAAGGGGGAGGATTTGGCTGAGTTGATTCATTCCGAAAATCTCCGAGCGCGGATCTTTCATTCCGCCCTTTTTTCGTCAACAGGCGAATTGCAGAAAATAGAAAAAAAGTACGTGAAAACAGCGAGATCCGTGCATTTTGCAAGAACCTGTGGCAATACTCATGGCATGTCATTCGCCACTGATTTCATCGCGTACATTCATACCCATGCTCCGGTGTTTGCCGGCCGTTTCTTCGTCGCAGCACTGATCCTGATCGTAGGAATGGTCGCTGGCCGAGTCCTGTCGCGAGCAGCGTCGAATATGCTTTCGAGACGCAAGGATACGGTGACTCTCGCACCGGTCATGGGAAGCCTCGTGAAGGTCATGATCATCGGAGCGACTTCGATCACGGCGCTTGCTCATATCGGAATCGACGTCAGCACGGTGCTGGCTGGTGCCGGCGTCTTGGGCTTGGCCGTCGGTTTCGGCGCGCAAACGTTGGTGAAGGATCTGCTGAGCGGATTCTTTCTGATCTTCGACGGCGTGCTCAGCGTAGGCGACGCGGTCAAAATGGACCAGGTTGAAGGCGTGGTTGAAGCCGTCGGACTGAGAATGACCCAGGTGCGGGCATTTAACGGTCGCGTCTGGTACGTCCCGAACGGTTCAATCAGCGTTGTTGGAAATTCAAGTCGTGACTGGGGTCGCGCGGTCATTGACGTCGGAATCGGATATCAAGACGACGTGAGCAAGGCGATCAAGCTTCTGGGCGAAATCGGATCTGAATTTGCTCGCGAGAAGGGCCCCTTGGTTCTGGAGCATCCTCAAGCTCAGGGCGTTCTTTCGCTGGATGACTCGTCGGTAAAGCTCAGGCTCGTGGTCAAAACGGTCGTATCCGAACAGTTTAACAGCGAGATCGAACTCAGGCGGCGCGTGAAAGAGCGCTTTGAGGCGAGTGGGATTGAGATTCCCTTTCCGACCCGCGTTGTGCACCACCGAGATCTTCCGAAGAGCCTTTGAACAGGGCGACCAGTCCATTGACCAGGCGTCTGAGTTCGGACGACTGCAGATTCAGCTGTTCAGACGCACTTGCCGATTCCCGTGCAATCGACGTGTTTCGATGGGTCACCTGATCGAGCTGGTTCATCGCTTTGGCGATTTCAGCAACGCCCTGGGACTGCTCGTTTGAAGCGCTGGCGATTTCCTTGACCCGCGCATCCACTTGTTCAATGGAGACGGTGATTTTCTCAAGCGTCCCACCACAGGCTTTGGCGGTTTCGATGCCCGTAGCCATCGTTGCGCGACCTTGGGTAATCACACCTTCCACACGTTTCTGGGTATCAGCCACGATCTGTTGAACCCGGGAGACACTCTTCTCCAGCATCTCCGAGATTTCTTTCGCGGCATTTCCGCTCATCTGAGCCAGGTTTCCGACTTCCTCTGCCACGACAGCGAACCCCTTACCGTGTTCGCCGGCTCGCGCCGCCTCGACCGAGGCGTTGAACGAGAGAAGCTTCGTCTGAAAGACGATGTCGTTAATTACACGGGTCTTGGCGCTGATTTCGCCAATCACACCTGCGATCTCGTTCATCTGTTTGTTTCCGGTTTCGACCTGCTTGAGGATCTCGCCGTTGCTGCTCTGAATCTGCTCAATTGCGTTCACCATGCGGCCCACGACTTCTCGGCCCTGGTGAGCCACTTCGCGGCTGCCGACGGAGGCTTCCAGAGAAGCGCTCGCGTTCTCCGTGTTCTTCCGGATCATCGAGCTGACTTCGTCGACCGAAGATGCGGTCTCCTGA
>FSTS01000302.1_pt1 | contig 10573 bp, 8 predicted proteins | sample 1636961 | NCBI WGS metagenome assembly FSTS01 (sample SAMEA3914819, study PRJEB12502) | metagenome | biome: forest; material: soil | place: Canada | collected 2010-06-26 | depth 0.3 m
CTGAAAGCCCGCGAGCGCTTGGCTCCACGACTGCGACCAGGCCGTGCCTCGACCGACCGCGAGTTTGACCGAGAATTCCACGCGAATCGGTTCGAGACGAATCTCAATTCGACTTCCAGATTCGGCGCGTGAAATCAGGCTTTCCAGCGCCAATTCAAGCGCGCGACCGATTTTCTGTGGGTCAGCCAAGTACGCGCTTCCGGGGTTCGATTGAATCACGTCGACGTGAAGATCGGCGTCTCGAAGCATCGCTTGGTGAACTTGGACACGCCCCGCGATGAGTCGAGCGAGATCGACTTCACGAAGCTGCGCGCGGAAATTCCCGCTTTCGATCGCGGCGAGATCGAGCAGAGATGCCAGCGTCTGATTCAAGCGCGTCGCATTTCGGCGGGCCATCGCGATCAACTCTTCCGAAGAAAATTCAGATGCTGCCTGAGGCGCTTCAAGCAGACTTAATGCATTGAGAATGCCCATGAGCGGCGTGCGCAGCTCATGGGAAATCAGAGAAAGCAGATTGGATTGAAAGTCGCGCAGCAGTTTCTGCGCGCGCTCGTCGAGGTTGAAAAGATCGAAGCTCTCGTCGCCAGGGGCGTGCCCTACTGCGATCGCGAGATCGGGCCCGGCACTAGGCGCAGGTTCAGTCTTCTTCCGCGGCGTTTTTGTACTCTTTGAGGTCGGAAGAGTCTTGGATTTCGATTTTGATGAGCCAGCCTTCTTCAAGGGGGTCCTCTGAGATGGTGCTAGGCTCGTTTTGGGCGGTTTCATTGATCTCTTGAACAATGCCCGCCGCAGGAGCCACGACTTCTAGGCTACCGTTTGTGCCTTCCACAGTCACGACGACATCCCCTTTATCGACGTCGTCTCCGTCGCCTGGCATGGAAACGTCTTCGATTTGGCCTAATTCATCGACTGCGAGGCTGGTCAGGCCGATGGTGACGACCGACAGCTTACGGGTAAACCACAGTTTTCCTTCGTGATATTCGCCGCTTTTAGGTGCCGCTTCGCTCATGGGTATCCCTCTTCTGAGCACCATGGTGCCATCGGCTGCCCGGCCAGGCAACTCCTAACGTTCAGTAACCCATTGATCGGCCAGGACAATTTATACACATAATCCTGACTAATTCAATTCTGAGCTATTGACTCAAGTATCGCGGCACGTCAAGATAAGGATAGGGGCCGTTTCTGCCGAAAAGCTATTTGGTCAGAACTGTGATCGATCGGGGGATCGAGTGAACTTATTCTTACAACAAACCGGGGTTTGGAGCTTTGCGACTCGTCTGAGCCGCCTGGTGACCGTCTTCGGCGTCATAAGCCTTCTTCCCCTACCTGCCCTCGCTCAGCAGCAGCAAAAGGTCCAACAGGGATCTGGTCCGACGATCATCATCTATAACGGTACCTCTTCTGAACGTGAACGTGAAAGCACCACGACGACCGACGAGTACGGTAACGTTGTTGAAAAAGAACCCACCTACCACAAACCCACTGACCCGAACGATCTGGGCTATTTTGTAAATACGAGTCAGGTGAGCGACGTTCCACCGGGCCTTCAGCAGGTGAGCACGTCCAATCAGTTTACGCGGGGCTCGATCAAGGGGCAGGCCATCTATCAGGACGGCGCAAGCGGCAAGTATTACGTCTCCCAGGGCAGCGGCTGCAAACTGGGGATCGCGGCTTCTTGTTATTCAATGGATATCGTCAATTCCAAAGGCGAGAGCGTTTTGGCCAAAGAAGGTCTCGATGCGTCGATCGCGAATGCGAACGCGTCCAAGAATGGTTTTATTAACCGTCCCGCAGGCACGAACGCCGGCGGTAATTGTTCGGTGAACGTCGGTAAGTCACAGGGTGGCGAGACGGTCGAAGACTGCGACAACGGAACGCAGAAAGTGACGTACGCGAACGGCGCGGTCGAGGTCAGAAAAATCGGCCCCGATGGCCTTCCGCTGACAGACGATACTGGAAAGACCATGGGCGTGCTTTCGAACTTCAACGCCGCGGACTCTCAGGATGACGGCTACAGTTGGAAAAACGCCGCAGCCTACCAAGGGCAGAAGGACGGCGACCCTTGTAAGACCGGAAAAACGATCGATGGAAAACGCTTTGGCTGTGCCACGAGCGACGCCATGGTCAAAGGTGGCCAGCTGCTGATGCAGGGCTCTGATATGGTCGGCTCGGCGCGTATCACGCAGCAGGGCATGGCGACTTACCAACAGGTTCAGATGTCCGGCGGTGCACCAGACGTCGTATACGACGGAACCGGCGATATGTATGAAAACGCCGGTAAAACGCAAAAAACCGTCGGTACGCTGAACCTGATCTCGGGGATGTCGCAGATGTTGGCTTCAACCAAAGCGTTGAAGGCCAAAGCTGATCTCGAGAAAGAAAAGAAAGAGCTGACCACCAAGCTTCAAACGACTCGCCACAACGGTCAGGAATTGGCCGAAGACGGAACCGGGAAAGGCCAGGACGGTTACATCGGCGTGAATCCCGATAAGGTCACTTACAAGAACAAACGTAAGGGGACTGCCGAAGACATCGCCGATCGCGTGATTACGAACTTCGACCTGAATAGCAGCTCCAAGCTTACGACCTTCAACGAGAAGCGCGACGGGATGGATATAAAATCCGCCAAAAATAACGCGACCGTCATGCGCGAAAAAGAACTCGCGCTGAAAGAGCGAAAAGTTCGCGGCGACGCGACCGAGATTCTTCAGAAGGCAATTCAAGAACAGACCGAAGCGGCAGGTCGCGCCCTTCAAGGCGGGATGCAAAGCGCTGTGGGCGGCATGGTTCAGCGCATGAACGGAAATCAGGCGATCCAGACAGGGAAACAGTTTCACGCTCTCGCGGATTCGATGAAGGCTCAGGTAGCCGGCGCTCCGGGCCTCGATCTGACCAATCAAAACGACAATTCGGCGGTGACTGCTCGAACCGGCTCTGCAATTACCGGAAGCCCGGAAGGGCCTACGACTTCCACCGACAATGCGGCAACGACCGCTACAGCACCTGCGGGTCCACTCGGTGGACCACTCAATACGCAAATGCCGGTCAATAATCCTGGCCCTGGCTATTACGGCGGCGGCTTCGCGCAGCACGACCCATTGTCTGGCGGCGGCGGTGGTGGTGCCGGCGGTGGCGGCGGCGGACCCAATGCGCAATTGGGTGGTTTGAATCAGGCCCCTCTTCCGGGACAAGCGGCGCTGCTCGCCCCTCCCCCTGGGCCGGATAAACACACAGAGTTTAAAGAGCTTCGAGGCTACGAAAGCACCGGCGGCGCGGTGGCCGCCGCGGGCGGCGGTGGCGGAGAAAATCCGCTCGGCGATCTGGTGAAATCTCTGCTTCGTGAAGACGGCAATGGAAAGAAAATCGAAGACGGACACGACCTGTCATTTGGTGGCGGGCGTAATCCTGCGAGCGCCGACATGGGCGGCCCGATTCACGACTCGAGTACCGATCTTTTCAAGCAAATCAGCTCTGCTTATCGCGGCAAATCAGAACAAGGGGCGGTCGGGTTTTCATCCGGCCGGCAGTGAGCTCGGGGGAGCTCGGGGGATACTATGCTTAAATTACTCTTGAGAGATGCACCGAGAGTTCTCATTCGAAGCGCGAAGACTGCCTTCGTCGTACTTCTTTTCATCCACTCGTCTTTGATTCCACTCGCACTCGCTCAAACGGCGCCTACAGCGACGACGCCGGATCCGAACGCGCCAGCCACCACGATTAACGGTCAGGACTCTCAAACCTATGTCGATCAGCAACAGACCAATTTGCAGACTGCACAGTCGGGCGGCGGCGGCCTGGGTAGTATCGTTAACGGCGGAAATCGTAGCATCGAGGATTTGAGGAAAGACTATAAACAGGAATGCGAGACCGATCTGAAGCGCGCTGAAGCCGGACAAAGTTCTACGGCGAATACGACGGGCGAATTGGATTCGGCTTCCTTGGGTCAGAAAATTCTTCTTTGCGGCCTGGTGAAGTCTGCTCTTCAGACTGCTGAAGTCGAACGAGTTGAGGAAATTACCTGGATTGCGGTGGTCGCGATTTGTACCTTGGGATGTACGCTGGGTAAAACTCCCTACGGCGCCGCACTGGTTGCAGCGTGCTCGATCGGAAACGTGGCGGCGACAGTCGCAACCACGCTTGCGGACGCGGTTCTTCAAAAGAATATCAATGGCGCGATTATGAACGCGGTGTCCTCGGTTCAGGGGGCAAGCAAGGGCATAGGCGGGAATTTAAAGACCGCAGGCAAGCTGTTTTCGAGTAAGGGACGAAGCGAGCTGAAGGCCAACAAGGCGAAAACGAAATCCGGTGGCGGTGAAGAGGAAGAAGACGAAAATGATTCCTGCGGCACTTTAGTCATGGCGCTCCTTGAAGTCGCTCAGCATTTGATGAAGAAAAATTCGGCCAAGCAGGTTGCTGAAGACACTCTGAACGGTATTCACAAGCTGAAATCAAACGCTGGCGGCGGGCCTCAGGCGTTGGCGCTTTCGATGGCGAACAGTGATTTGAACGGCAATGCCGCGCTCGGAAATGCGAAAGTCAACAACACGACCGGAAACGCAGCAGGAGCGGGAAACGGCGACACGGGCTTGAGTGGCGCTTGCGGGGGCGGCACGGGTACCAGTGCGTTGACGATGAGCTGCGCTCGCAGCATGGACGGCAACATTCCTAAGGGTTTCGGCGACAAGACCCTGACCGATGTGATGGACAAGCGCGGAGGCCCCGGCTTCTTCGATCGCGATCCTTTGACCGATGCGAATGCCGCGCAGGCGATGCAAGACATGTCCGGACTGCCGATGGATTTCGGCCCGCTTCTGGATATGGCGAAAAGCGCAGTGATGGCAGGCACCGGCCTCGGCCAGAACACCGCTCCTTCGGCACCTTCGGGTGAAGTGAAATATAGTCAGTCGACCGGTAGCGATCGTGCTCCGGCTTCGGAAGACAAATCGCTCGAAGACATGATGGCCGCGATGATGGGCGGCATGGACAAAGACAAAGGTCCGGAGACTCCGGGCTTCGACCGTGATCTTGAATTCCGCTATTCAAAAGATCCGAAGAGCTTGGGCGACGACCCACGTGTCAGCATCTTCCGACGCGTCTCCTTCCGTTACAAAACGGTGGATAAACGAACCGGATTTGCTGCGGTGGTGCCCGCCCCTCCTCCGGGTTCGGGTCAGTAAGCCCGCAGTGGTCGTGGAATAGAAGCTGCATTTGCGGCCCCTGGCGCCTTGCGCCGGAGGACTGCTCTTGCTGCGAATATTCAGTCGGTCGAAATGCAAGCTATTCGCTCTATTAGTCACGTTCATTTTCTGCACTGCTCGGTTAGTGGCGTCTAATGCGAGCGCGGCCGAGCGAGTCGAACTTTACGATAGCCACGTTCACCTCACGAATTACATCCAAGAAGGTACGGACGTTAAAAAGTTCCTGGATGTCATGGCGAACGCAGGCAATCCGGATGGCCCCTGGGTGGGGCGTGCGGTTCTCTTCGGAATCCCACTGCAGCAGCAGTGGTCGTACCGCGATTCGGGTAAAGACGCGCCGACCTACTATCTCCAGACCGACGCCCCACTCTACTACTATTCATTCACAGACGCGTTTATCGCGATGGCTTACCGCTCACTAACGAAGGAACAGCAAGCGCGACTCGATCCGATGATCACGGGTTTCAATCCGACCGATATGTACGGCGTCGATCATATCAAGCGCGTGCTGAAAACGTTTCCCGGTGTTTTCTCAGGCATCGGAGAGTTCACGATTCATAAGGAATTCGTTTCTTCTAAGATTGCGGGCGAAGTGGCGAGCTTGACCGATCCTGCGCTTGATCGCATTCTCGATTTCGCCGGTGAATCGGGACTGCTTGTCCTCATTCACAACGACATGGATTCTCCATTCCCTAAACCAGGTCAAAAGCCGACCTATTTAGAACAAATGAAGGACCTTCTGAGGCGGCACTCGGGCACCAAGATCATCTGGGCTCATATGGGAATGGGACGCGTGGTTCGCCCGGTGGAGCACCATGCAGCCATTCTCGAGGAGATGCTGAAGGACTCGCGCTACGATCACGTCTATTTCGATATCTCTTGGGACGAGGTTTCGAAGTACTTGGTTTCAGGCCCTGAGGCAGTCGCGAGATCCTCCCGCCTGATCAATCACTATTCCGATCGTTTTCTATTCGGTACCGATGAAGTCGCGCCGACCGATCCCGTGAAGTATCTGAAAGTCTATCGCAACTACGAGCCGCTTTGGAAGCAGCTCACGCCGGAAGCGAGTTTGAAGGTACGAAAAGGAAACTACGAGCGGCTCTTTGATGAGGCTCGCAAGAAGGTCAGGGCTTGGGAGAAGGCGCATTCGTAGAATACGGGTTGAAATAGCCCGGAGTCTTCGTGAGAAAATGATCCATGCGTTCCTGGCGGACATCTTTTGCAAAGAAGATCTGCCCCGCCTGATCAGCTACGAACTTTTTCATCTGGTTTACTTTTTCGTCCAGTGACGATCGGGTCGCATTAGTTTTGAAACCGGATCCACCGTTCCACGGAATGTGCATTCCACTGTCATCGTGAAAAAGATCAAATTCGCCGGGCTTATGAGCCTCGATATACTGAATTTCTTTTTCCATTTCCTGCAGATGCTCTTCGGTTCCATAACTCCATGAGTGCACAGGAGCGTCTGAGCAGAGAATATATTCACTGTAGCGAACGATGCTCGATAGGCTCACCGCTAGAACGATATTGGGCCCGTTTTTGGCAACCGCGGAGGCGCAGCCCCGGGTGTTTTGGTCCTGATAGATAAACTTGACGCCGTCTCTGAGTTTGATTCGAATCGACACTTCACCATAGGTGTAGCTACCGATGGGGGTCCGCCACGTGAAGAGTTGTCCGACCGGTATCGGCAAGAGAGTGGAGTCGTTTACCTGTTTAAGGTCGCGCTCTAGGTAATCGTGTTTTTTCCAGTGATAGAGAGTATCTGGTGCGCACTCAGGTAGGAACTTGCCGCTCTTGTCGAAAGGAAGAGTTGCGCCGCGGAAACGATCTTGTTCGCAGGCTTTCCACGTATAGCCCGCGTAAACGGGCCGATCCTGCGAAAATGCGGGAGTTTCGGTAAGGGCCGCGACTGAGAGAAAAAAATAGAGAAACGCGCGCATCCCCGCCATAAAGCAAAGTCTGTTCCTAGGACTCATCGGTGTAATGCACCTAGGATGAGTTAACGACTGCGAGGATCAGCCATCTGTCTAAGTTCTAAACAGATGGCTGATCCTCGTAGTTACAAAGTCTACGGCTTGGCCAACCTAGGGCTTTACGACTAGATGGTCGAAGTCGCAGCTTACGTATTGGGTTCTCGATGCAGACTGATTTAAAAGCTCTGGTTTGCACGCAGTTTTTCCGAGCTGGATGGCATGCCCGATCTTTTCATCAGAAGGACTTTTTGACTGAAAATGCCCTAGGACTTGCGTAGCGTCCGGAAACCCCGCCGTCTTACACCGGCAGACGGGGTGCACTTCAATTGCCTGTGCCTGAATGGAAGTCAGAGCAAGCACGATCAGTCCAAGATACTTTCTAGTTTTTTTCATACGGATGGCCCTTTTAAAGCCTAGGATAGAGGGCCATCGGTTGAAGTGGTACTTGATCCGCATCAAATCGATCAATGGAGCCCGAGATTTTCTTAAACAGGAACGTGTCCTCGTCGCTTCAGAAACGACAAAACCACCGCCCTTGCGGGTGCGGTGGTTTTGAAAACGTGGTGGTCTTTGATAATTCAAAACGACAACGGCCCTGGTTGGATCTCTCCACCAGGGCCGTTGCTTACTATCTGTTTGGTCTACAAGGTGAAAGCCTCATCAAAAACTAGGATTTACCTGAGTAAATTTGCGTATTTTACGGGATTTTATGAGTATCAATCCCCAAAGGCACGACTGCTCTAAAGAGTCGATCGAAAGCCGCATGATGCAGTTTCAACGGCTTGATGTCTGTCCGATAGGAAATCTCCAGAGCCTCGCGTACGCGTTTATTTTCATGTCGGTGCAATGGTCTTCGAATGACTTTTACGGCGTAGGTGATTAGCTGTCCCAAATCAATCGCACCATCTACGACGAGAAGGACGGGGGCCGCAAGAAGCATGGTGATTCCAATTGGTGGGATGAACATTCCGACATTGATTGCGGCCGCTAGATCTAGCTCGGTGATTTGGAGACCATTGAAGTCGGGCCAGTAGATACGGTCGCGATAACCAACGTTGTTGAAGTCTTGGGCAAAGTCCGGGAGATCGTTTGCACAAACTTTTCGGCCGAAAGGGAGTAAAAACCTTTCTTTTTTCCGACTGACCCCGTAGCGATCCCAAACTTCAGATGGGTGGGTGCTAAGAAACATAAAGCGTGCGCTGATGCATCCACTTTTGACATCTTCTTCACTGTCTTCATCTCGAGCCAGGAAAATGAGATCGGATGTTCTTCGGTCTTGAATGGGGCGGGAAAGAATTTGAAATGATTCAGCAGCATGGCTTTGTGTTAATCCACTGAGAGATGGAGATACCAGCAAACAGGACACCGAAACGAGCTGACAGATCATTCTACCAACGGGCTTAAATCTCGAAAAATTCATTGTCAGGGCTCCTAATAACTTGAGGGAATGTTTTAAGCAGTTCCGTGAGCGTTTGCTCTTCGGTTAAAGGCGCGGTCCTGCGCACTTTGGTTTTCGATCCAACCAATGTACTCTGGAGAATAGGGGCAAGCCTCTAAAAAGTCCGGTCGAGTTACACACCTAATGTGTAATTGCAGTGACTGTTGACCTTTTCTAGCCAAGGACACCGGATCTACGCCGACCGAGACTCCCGTTTGGGGAAGTTCCCGCGGACTCACACGGCTTGGGCGTCGATTCCCGAGGCGGCTGTCGAATTCTTGATCAGACGAAGCAGCTGGTTTCCCCGCTAATTCGTGCGGATATTGGCACCAGCCTTGCTCATAGCGGCCCCGGGTAACTCTATGCGCGTCTTTTCAACCACCCTTTTGCTTGCTCTCGCCACCGCCCCCTCCCTGGCAGTGGCAGGTACGCCGTTGATCAAAATCGTCGAGGCGAAATGGAGCGGAAAAGACGTCAGCGGGATCGTCGCGGACCGATGCAAGGGGCGAAGCTCGACGACCTACAAGGTTTCGAGAAGCTACATCGGCGAACCAGCTAACTCGTCAGACCTCAGCTTCAAACTTCGGTGGAAGTGCGAGGACGGGTACCCCAAAGAAGAGCAGGTCGTATCGGTCCGAGAGGGTTCACTCATTACAATCGAGTGCACCGAAAATCCGGCAGCACCCGAATCGAAAGAGCCGGCGGTCAAAGGCCCGGCTCTCGTCAACTATCCGAACGGTAAAGTGCCTGGACTCGATCCTTTGCAGAAATCGAAGGATACGGAAAAGCTGCTCCGCTATCCCTATTCTTTTCACCAGATGCTTCTAGACCCGACTCACGATAACTTCGAGAAGTCGCTGACTCCCCAATGCGTTACGCAGCTCAGGGATTACCTCGTCGGTGGACATACGTTCTACGTTCCGGAACTTGTCCAAGCAACAGTCCCAGCTGACAAATTCGGCCGCTCACATCCAGAATACGGATTTAGGTACTTTCATCGTACCCAGAGCCCGATCGTTCCTGAATTGGCGAAGAATCAAGACTTCGATTCCATGTATCGGTTCCTTCGGCAGCAGACTCGCTCCTATTACATCCATCTCGCTGAGATCTTCGTCGCCGATCACCCGACTTCGATGGATCGCTCAGGGCAGTATCTGATCGAGATCACTTCTAAGCCCGATGCAAAGATCCTCTCATTTCCGTCGGCTAACCATCCCGTCGAGTTCACGACGAAACTTCAAGGTCTAGTTGGGCCTTGGATCAAGTCACAACACCCTGAATTATCGGACTGCTATCAGTCCGGAACCGTCGACCAGCAATTCACCGGTAATGCGATCGACTACCTTGCGCTCGAGGCGTCGGGAGTCGGATGGGCCAGTCATGGCACCTACTCGGGAAGCCAATATCTGTTCATCACCAATCCATTCACCATTCAAACGATGGCCCCCAGCCCTCTTCAGTGAAGTCGGGCTGTTTGTCGAGCACCATCTGCTCGCATTCATTGGGCTGGAAGCTGGGAGATCGGCTCGCAGTGAAGCGGGTGGCGCTCGTCGCTGTATTTTTTCTGCAGGCGACCACCGTGGTAGAATCTCATTCGGAGCGAACCGTCACCGGTATTCTTCTCCAATTTGAAATCCGAGGAACGGGTTTCCATCATCGAGAGGAGGGGCGCTTTCTCGGTGAGCCGAAGTATCCTGGCAGTCTCGCGCGCCAGCGCGCCGGTGGTGCCGTTTTCCGAAACGGTCTGCGAAGACAGGTCAACCGCCTCACGGCCGTCTGAGAGGATTTCACGGACTTTCTCGACTTGCTTCAAAATCAGAAAGCCGTTCTGGCGGCTCAGACAGACCGTGCCATGCTCCAACACGAGCTGCGTTCCGACGTTAAAGCCGGGAGTCGTGATCGGCGTATCCGTATAAGCGCAGAGGTACTGGGGAACTGCATCCGCCCTGTCGTAGCAGGGCGTC
>FSTS01000102.1_pt1 | contig 10401 bp, 7 predicted proteins | sample 1636961 | NCBI WGS metagenome assembly FSTS01 (sample SAMEA3914819, study PRJEB12502) | metagenome | biome: forest; material: soil | place: Canada | collected 2010-06-26 | depth 0.3 m
TCACGCTCGTCGAACTGATGATCGTTGTCGCCATCATCGGCATTCTTTCCGCCATCGCGGTTCCGAACTATCAGAAGTATCAGGCGCGCGCGCGCCAGTCGGAAGCAAAGATGAACCTTTCAGGTCTCTACACCGCAGAGAAGTCGTACTCGGTTGAGACGGCAACGTTCTCGGGTTGTTTACCCGCAGTTGGCTTCGAATTGCCTAGCGCTGGAAACCGCTTTTACGCAGTTGGCTTCAAAAGCGGCGGTGCTACGGCAGGAAGCGGGACGGCTGCAGCTGCGGCCGGTGATACTACTGGCGCCACAACCGCCGCTGCCACCGGCGGCAAATGCGGAGCTGACGGAAATCAGGCATGCGATCTGATCTTCGCAGCCGGCCAAACGACTGGCGTAGAATGCAAATCGGGTGACACTGTTATCGCCGAGGGCAAAGGAAAGTACTCCTACTCGGCGAATTCTAAAGTCGCCAACGGCGCAACCGTTCCGACAATCGGCGGCTCAGCATTGATCTCTCAGTCAACTTTTCTCGCTCATGCTGCGGGTAACGTCAGCACCAGTAAAGGATCGAGCTCCGGCACGGACTGCGGTGATTACAGCTCCGCGGGTGTTGGATTTATCGACGTCTGGCGCGTGGATGAAGGCAAGAACTTGATCAACTCTTGCGCGGGCCTCTGATTTTGTAAGTTCAAAAAAAAAATGGGCTCGGTGGAGAAATCCACCGGGCCCTTTTTTTATACGTTTCGCAAACCTGTCCTGCGGCTGCTACGCTTCTTCGTCCGAGTCGTCGGTGCTGCCGGCTTCTACGCCGGCCTTCTGTAGGCGGTAACGCAGACTTCGCAGGGTGATCCCTAAAAGCTCGGCGGCTTTCTTGCGTACGTCACCACTCGCTTCGAGCGCTTTGTTCAGATACGCCTGCTCGACCTGACTTAAAATCTCGTCCAAGTTAATCGCGCCCTTGGTGAAGTCAGGCGCCGGAAGGTAGACAAAACTTTGCGTCGCGCTCGGAGCGTTTTTTCCCGTGCTTGGCGCGAGAGCGCCGACCGCTGGAGGCGCGACTCTTTGCATCTCTTCCGGAAGACTCAGCAGTGAGATGTGATCGCCCGGCTCCAAAGTAACAGCGCGTTCGAGCACGTTTTCCAGCTCGCGGATATTTCCGGGCCAGGTGAACCGTTCGAGCGCGGCCATCGTTTCAGGCGCAAAACCATTCAAAGCACGACCACCCTTAGCGGCAAAGCGTTTCAAAAACGCATCCGCCAGAATCTTGACGTCGCCCTTACGATCGCGAAGTGCAGGCGTCTTAATCAGAATCACGTTCAAGCGGTAGTAGAGATCTTCGCGAAACGTTCCCTTCGCGACTGCGGCTTCCAAATCACGATTGGTCGCCGCGATAATTCGCACGTCGATTTTCTGATCCTGAGTTCCACCCACACGGCGAATCGTTCGGTCTTGAATAGCGCGTAGCAGCTTCACTTGAAGACCGAGCGGAAGCTCGCCTACTTCGTCAAGAAAAAGAGTGCCGCCGTTCGCGACTTCGAAGAGCCCGGGCTTATCGGAAACCGCTCCAGTGAAGCTTCCCCGCTTATGTCCGAAGAGCTCGCTCTCGATCAGGTTTTCGGGAATGGCGCCGCAATTCACCGCAACAAAGGGACGATCCTTGATCGGACCCGTTTCGTGAATCATCCGAGCGACCAGCTCTTTGCCGGTGCCGCTTTCGCCGATCACCAAAACGTTCGTTTTGTTGGGAGCGACTTTCGCGATGAGACCCAGAAGTTCTTTAACAGCAGGAGATTGACCTAAGATCACGCGAGTAGACATTGAGCCTCTAATGATGGAAGCGCGATCGCACGCGGTCAAGGAGGGACTCATGCGAGATACAACAGATCGTGTCAGATCGGACACACCCGCACTCGCGTAATTTGACTACCTGGGTTATGATTGTTCGATAGAGTTCGGGGGAACTGCTTGAAACACACCAGCGCGCGCAACATCCATACGTCCATTCTTCGCTCGGAGTCGGGCCTCACTTTCGTCGAGGTGATGATCGCCGTCATTATCGGCGCCGTGATCCTGATGGCTGCAAACAGCAGCTTCGTCGACTTTATGAAGGCGCGAGTGAACTTCGGTAAAAAATCGCAGGCTGATCTCAGCCTGCGTACCGCCAATACCAACTTCGTCACGGCGATCGAATCAGCGACTTTCTCAGTACGCTTCCAAAGCATGCCTATCGCAGTAACCGACTGCGCCTCCGACCCAACCAAGCCCTGCTTGAGACAGCTCGCCGAAAACAACACCTGGCAGGCCCCGGCGTTTTCGACTACAGACATCACCTTTCCGTCGCAGGTAGCGAATAGCGGTGCCCCCGCATCGATTCAGTTCTTCCGTGATGATGAAGGCACGGTCACGCAGCTCACGGATTCGACTACTCCTACTTTGAAGACGTCGGTGACTCAGAACTTGAAGCTGTCCGCCGAAGCGATCACGAACCCCCTGTTCGTGACGTATCCATTGACCGACGAAAATTCGCCACCTTTCACTATTCTCAGAGCGACAACGGACGGTGCCTTTCTCGTCATGCCGGACTCGTTCATGTACGGAATAGAGGTTGGCGGCGACAACCTCGTCGCTAAAAACTCTCCGGCGGGATTTCATAACTACAGCTTTTTCAAAGCGTCCACGCTTGCGAGTTCAATCAATCAGCTCAAAGGCTTGATCTTGATTGTTTATAACTCGAACAACTCGCAACAGTTTGTCGCTAAAGCAATCAAGAACGTCATTCGCTGCTCGGACACGTCGAAGGCGACTCAACCAGGGCTCGCGTCTTTGGGTGATTCCGCATCAAGCTGCATCCCCTACGACTACAGGGGAAGCAAGGATGACCAGGCTGGTCTCGCCATCAGAAATACGGAGCTCACCAACGCTGACAATAAGCTGGTCGCGCTAGAGCTCGAGTCTTTGAGCTACAAGACGAACGCCCGTTTTTTCAGCAAGTATTTTCCAACCAAGGATCAGCTCGGTTTTTCAACGGCGACGACGGGCCTGAGCTGGCCTGGGGACAACGCGCCGGAAGCCTATTCGCTTCCGACCACCACCAGCAGCTTTGTCGACAGCCACTATCCCTTAGAATTTCAGGGGCCGGCGGAAGACTCCGAGAATGGAACGGACACTCGCCATCTCTTGCACTACGTTTCCAACTCGCTCAAAGGACAGATCTACGGTGTTCCGGCCGTCGCGACCGCCTACTACATCAAAAATCCGGGAACTGGCTCAAAACAACTCGTCGCCAGCAACTTCGACGTTAACGGCGGAGCACTCACCGGCACCAAGCTCGGTGATCGTGAAACGATTTTGAACGAACAGGTCACCGGACCGGTGGTGTTTGCCCGCCGTCTCGGAACACTGACCGTCGGGATGTACATGTATTCCACTTCAGCGGATGCCACTGCCAAGAAAACTTCGGCACTCTGGCTTCCGCAACCAAGCCTGTTAGGGGGACTCGATCGCTTCGCGGCGACCGGGTTTTAATTAGGGGGTAGTATGAAATATCAAACTGCGTTTCTCGCTGTTCTGATCTCGCAAACTGCACTGGCCGGTACCTCAGCAAATAACGTCGTGACGGGAACGATCTCAAACGTGATTCCTCTCGCAGCGCCTGCGAAGCCTCAATCGGTTTCGTATCCCGCTCCGGGACAGATCATGTTCTCGACCGACTTCGTCTGTGGCGACGGCGACGTATCAAGCTATGCCTCGCGCAACCCAGGCTGGAAGGTCTACGACATCGGCAAATATGGAACGACCGGAAAAGTAACCGTCGTCATGGGCTACTGGGTCGCTCCTGATACCGTAGGCTCAGCGAACTCGCAGCTACCGACGTCGAGCAACTTCTTTCCTGTCGCCTATACTCAACCGACAGCTGATAGCGATGGAAACACGGCCATGATGCCGGCCGGTCGCAAGATCGCAGGCGCAGATGATCAGGGAAGCAGTTCAAGCTTCTTCTACCAGCACCTGAAGGCGCTTCGCGAAGCATCGACAAACGCCTATGTCATGCCAGGATCCACCGCTGCGACTGAACCCAAAGTTCAACTCTACGCGGGTGCGATGGGTTGCGTCGACCCAATCGACCCGACCGCCATGGCGCCGAGCGCGACCATTCCAGTGGCAGCTGAACTTCTTGCTGGGTTCGTAGGCACGTCCGCTGCGATTCCAAGCGCGATCTCTTCTGCAATCACGGGCGATCCGCTCAGTCAGAAGAAACTCAAGCTGAGCTTCACTCCTTCCACGAGCGTGAACTCTTCAAACATGTTCGGAACTCTGTCGGTCACGACGGGTGGAGACTCACTGGCTGACGGTGTTGACGTCACTGGCGATCCTCTCTACGCGATGGCGGCGGCACTCCTTGCAAGCTCAAGTAGCACAACGGGCCTGAGCCAGCTTGCGAGCGACCTCAAGACCAAGACGAGCTGCGAAGCCGTGAGCGGAGCATCCATCGGAACACTCTGGTATGATCCGATCGGGATTCAAGCCGTTTGCGCGAGCTTGAACGGTGACGGAGTGGCTGACAAGATCACCACCCATCTCGCAACTCCTTCGGACGCCTTGAAAGCGTCTATCGGTCTTTCACTCGTGAAAGCCGCATTCATTAAGAAAGCGATGCTTCAGGCTTCTGCTCAGTACACCGCATCGGGGCTACGTTGTTTCGGAGCTCCAGGCAAGTACTGGGAAAACGTACGACAGAGCTTCGTCTTCAATCTGACGCCGGATAACACGCAGATGCAGGCCAAAGTCGACAAGACGAAACTCATTCACCCTGAAGGCTTCTATGCCATCAGTCAGTACCAGTACTATCAGAACGCAAGCACGGGCGATCTGAAGACCGTCTTCAACATGGGAACTGACGTGGCCGGCGGAACTCCTTCCGGAGCTGTTGCGCTTCAGCGAGGCAGTTCGTCGAATCCGCAGGCAGGCAATAACCTGAGCGGGACCGCGATCAAAATGGACTTCACCTTCTCCGGTCTCAACGGCTGTGCAGCAGGGAAGCCTACGCTCTGTACCGTCGACAAGAATGGCCGCAAACATTGCGGCTAATGGCCACTCTTGAAGCACCCCGAGGACCTCTTTTTAGGGGTCCTTGGGGGGTGCTTTTTTTCGGGGTCTTGAGACCATGAAAACCCTTCGCAACGAACACGGGCAGCTAGCCATTGTTGTTCCACTCACCTTGGCGATGGCCGTCGGTGGAACCATGCTCTGGGGATACCAGAGGGCGGCCCACACCCAGTACGCAGCATCTCGAAGCTCGATGTCCCTCGACGCCCTGGGAAAACGGGTCACAGGTCGGGTGAAGTACATGCTGGAAACGGGTCAAAGCGTTGCAGCAAGCTCCAGCTGCACGACCTTTCACAATGCCTTCATCCAGCCCGTGCGCGCCTTTCCGGTCTCGCTTCCCACCGGCGCACCGGTAACAACGGTTTCTCCCTACGTCTTTGACTCAGTTGCCGGAACCGTCGTTGCGCCCGACGACTGCTTTTTGATGAAGGGTGAGGACAAAGAGTTCTACCTGAAAGACTTCAAGGTCCAGGTGATCGAGTCTCGCCCTCCCGATATTCTTTCACTCACCACCGAGCTCATCTTGAAAGTCGACATGAGCGCGAGCGTTCCAGGAAGCGCGATGATTCGAGGAAAGCAGTATTCGAAACGCCTTCTTCTGAGTGTCGGGCGCCTTTCTAACTACGCGCTTATCTTAAATGGAACGTCGTTCTCCGAAGGCTCACCCGCGATTAAGTTCGGCAGCGGCACAGGTTCGGCAAGCATCTTGGGACAGGCACTGATAACGGGTGGCCTGTCGGGAGATCCTAGCCCCGTTTCATTTGATTCGATCGCCAACACGATCGCTAGCGGCGGACAAGATCCACAAATCGCACTGCAAAAGCCGGTTCACGTTCGCGCGACTCAGCTCGCGCCTCCCGACTCGGCGTCTCTTCCTCGAGATATGTCAGGGCTTAAAGTCGTTTTCAGGAACGGAATCCGGACCGGAGTTTTCTCGAAAGATCGGATCGAGGCGCTTCCGTTCGGCGACACGATGATGACTGGGGAAGTCTGGGACCAGTTTTACAGCTACAAAAACATCAACCCACTAGCGATCGTTCAAACCAGTCACTCGACGACTACTATCGATACGGTCACATTCGACACTCTGGACTCATCGATGAAGTCAATTCTGAGTCCGACGATGTTCGACACCGGTGCTTCGACTTGGACAATCCCGCCAGCTGACATCAGTGAGACGTTCACCACGAAGATTCCCGACGGGAGCGGCAAGGGCATTACGAATCTCTCCGATTCCTGCGCGGTCAGTAATCCCCCTAAGGTGTTCGTCCACCAGCGCAGCAAATCGAGCGGCTTTGCCGTGAGCTTCGATTCGACTCCCATCCATACTCTTTGCGGCCTGATATTCGTCGGCGGCACCTTGACCGTGTCAGGATGCCCCGCCAATACGACCTGCACGATCGTCGGAATGGTGATCGCAGACCGAATCGAATTCTCTGGCGCGGGGTCGTACATTCTTGCCAACCCCTACGATCCGGCGACCGTGGTTGGCCTTGAACTACCGCCGGGTCAAAGCGTCGCGGGGCTTCGAACGATCTTTCAGCAAACCGCCTCGAGCCTGGGATTTAACTTCCACGTACCGATCTTCAAGAAGATTCCCTCGGGAACTGACTTCGGACGCTTTCGCCCGCTCGATATTCGAAACTACATGCAGAGGTGCGCGGTGGGCACGACTGCCTACGCTTGCCCCAGAGACACCATCATCCCTCCCGATAACGCTTCACTTTTCACAACCTCGCCAGGCAATTACTCGGGAGAGCACCTGGCCTGGACGATTGATGAGTTGAACTGATGGCTAAGATCATCCACTCCGAATCCGGATTTAGCTTAGTCGAGGTAATGATCTCGTCGGCATTGCTCTGTCTTGCGATCATCGGGACCAACATCGAATGGATTCAGCAGCAGCAAGCCCAGTCCGGCCTCGATTTACAATTCAAAGCACGAAACGTTCTTCAATCCGTGATCTCGCAGGTCTCAGGCAACGCGAGCGAGTTTCCTTCCTATACTTATTCTGGATCTGATCGCCTGACCTATGTCGCATGCTTCGACGAACTCGGGGCTCAACGTAAAAATTCGACCGGAAAATCGACCTTCACTTTGATGCAGGTTTCCGCCGACACCTTAAGCAAACCCCTCAGTCTCACGTCGGGTTCGGGCGATGCGCCTGGAAACCGCATCTGCGCGAGCATGACAAACGCATCAGCAATGACCGGTGGACTTGAGGCACACGTTACCCCACTTGGCGTCGGGACAAATGGAGAGCGCCTGTTTCAAGTCGATGTTGTCATACTTGAGATCTCGAACGCAGGGACGAACGGAAAAGACGCTCGTGCCTTTCAAGCGAACGTAAAAACTATCCGCCAGAACTTCAGCCTTTGATTCTCAGTTTTTCACGGACTTCGGGGTCTCGAAATCGCCAGAGAACGCCATCGATAAAATAGTGATGGATGTTGAGGAAGATCGACACCGACGATATCGCGAGCAGCCCGGCGAGCTCGCTTTGGTTGGCCGCGACCCGCGGAATGACGAAGAAGAGTAACGTACCGACCACCATCGTGCCCGAATAGAGTGCGGCCGTTCGCGTTGGCCCGCCACGATTTGTCTCGACGCGGTAGACGAACGGAAAATACTGAATCGCATGAAAGACGGGAACCATTCCGATTATCGGCGTCTTTAAAAGCGAGGGGTCAAACCAGCTCCAAAGCGATGCCACAGGCAGGAAGCCCAGCAAGCCAAAGGCCGAACGTCTCGAGTTCCTGAGCCAATCCAGTGCCCATGTCAGGGCGAATACAATCAAGGTGAGTAGGAAGGCCTGACGAACCCAGAACACCGTATCTTCGGAAAATCGGAGCGTGGCCATCGGGAACCCAAAGAGATTGGCTCGTTTAAATGCCTGCTGTTGAAATGCATAGCCATAGCCCCCGATTCCGAGAAGCAAACCGAGAAGCAAATATTTTTGAAGCGGAGAGGCTGGGCGTCCCGGCTCCGCACCCATCCAAAGTGAGACACCGTAGGCCTGTCTGGCGAAATGCCAGATGAGAAGCGGCCATGCAATCGTACCCATCCAAACCAGAGTCGGTTCGTGGTGAGTGACCCAGACATAGAGAAGTGGGACCAACAGAAACAGCGGCACACCGAACGCAACCCACGGGTGTCTTTTCCAAGGTCCACCCGGCCCGTAAAAGAGCGCGTAAGACATCAGAAAATGCGGATATGAAACGGCGAGAAGCAGCCATTTCAGAGTATCGGGGTCTTCAAAGGTCTTCCCTGTTTTCCAAAGAAAATACCCGGCAAAGGGAAGCGAAAAGGCCCCAAGAAAAACCCAATCGAGTCTCGGATGAATCAGATAAGGGCGCGCGCCCACCTGACTAGCCTCCACCGGCCATCTTGAAGATAGGGAGGTACATGGCGACCATCAGACCGCCGACAGTGCCACCCAGGAAAACCAAAACTATCGGTTCGATCAGCTTCGACATCCCGCCGACCACAGTCTCGACTTCTTGTTCATAGAAGTCCGCGACTTTCTCGAGCATTTTATCGAGTGCGCCGGTGTTCTCGCCTACCATGATCATCTGCACGGCCATCTTGGGAAAGACACCCAAGCTATTGATCGTGACCGCGAGCGGCTTACCACCCTCGACCTCGGCGCGAAGTTTTCCAACCGCATCTTCCAAAACTGCGTTTCCAATCGTGGCTTTGCAAATGTCCACGGCGTCAATCAAGTTCACGCCCGCGCCGAGCAATGTGTTCATCGTTCTTGAAAAGCGCGCGATACCGCCCTTCTGAGTCAGAGACCCAAAAAGGGGTAAACGAAATAGGATCCGGTCGAAGAAAATCCGGCCTTCTTCAGTCTTCAGATACTGGCGAATCGCGTAAAAGCCGCCGACGGATAGACCGATGATCAGGGCGACGTTATTCACCATGAAATGCGACATATCGATTACGAACTGAGTCGGCGCCGGGAGCTCTTGATTGCTGCTTTTCAGCATGTCTTCGAATTTTGGAATGACGAAAATCAGCATCAACGCAACGACGCCTACCCCGATTGAGATGACGATGATCGGATACATCATGGCGCTCTTGAGCATTTTTCGAAGACGGTCCGCGTCTTCTAAGTAACGGCTCAGACGTTTCAAAATCTGATCGAGAGAACCCGAAGCCTCACCCGCGCGAATCAACGAGACGTAGAGTTTCGGAAAAATATTCGGGTAGCCCGCAAGCGACTCCCAAAGGTAGCCCCCGGCCTGCACCTTGTTCATCACCTCAATGATGACTTGCTTGAGTCCGGCATGCGGCTGCTGTTCGGCCAGAATATCAAGACCCTGAACCAGTGGAATACCGGCGCCAATCATCACTTGAAGCTGACGCGTGAAAACGACGACTTGCTCAAGTGGCGCTTTGATTCCGGCTGATGTCTTCGGCTTGCCTCCGAAGAGCGCGAGAATGTCGGTACCCGTTCCACCGGCGCCGCCACTACCGCCGCCGGCAACTGCATTCACACGCGTGATCTGCGTCGGGCGGACGCCCTGTCCGCGCAAGGCCATGCGAAGATCGCCCTCGCTGCCCACGTCGAGCGTGCCACTGACTTTCTTGCCCGCTCGATCGACGCCTTGGTATTGGAATGCGGCCACGTTTCAGAGCTCCTTATTTCAGAGCCAGAAGCTGTTTAGAAATCTCTTCCGGAACCGGGCTCATTTCCTGCGCCATTTCCCGGGTGATCTTGCCTGATTTAACGAGGGAAAGAAGAGACTGGTTCATGGTCTGCATCCCCGTCTCCTCCTGGCCCGACTGCATCAAGCCGTAGACTTGATGAAGCTTGTCTTCACGAATCAGATTTCGAATGGCCATGTTCGGAATGAAAATCTCGTGCGCGGCGACGCGGCCCTTCCCATCAGCGGTCGGAACCAGCTGCTGAGCGACGATGCACTGAAGAGTGAATGAGAGCAGCTGCCTGACCTGAGTCTGCTGGTGCGGAGGGAAAACGTTGATCACGCGGTTCAGCGACTGAATGGCACTGTTGGTGTGAAGAGTACCGAAGGCCAAGTGGCCCGTCTCAGCCATGGTCAGCGCCATTTCGATGGTCTCGACGTCGCGAAGCTCACCGATCAGAACGTAGTCCGGGTCTTGGCGAAGCATGCGCTTCAGCGCGGATCCGAAGCTTGGCGTATCGGTGCCGACTTCCCTTTGGTTCACGATACAGTTCTTGTGCGGATGCACGAACTCGATCGGATCTTCGACCGTAATGATGTGACCGAACTCTTCGCGGTTCAGATAATCGAGCATCGCTGCGAGAGAA
>FSTS01000278.1_pt1 | contig 10309 bp, 8 predicted proteins | sample 1636961 | NCBI WGS metagenome assembly FSTS01 (sample SAMEA3914819, study PRJEB12502) | metagenome | biome: forest; material: soil | place: Canada | collected 2010-06-26 | depth 0.3 m
CGTCGTCGCCGTCGACGACAGGGCCATGATGTCCGAAAGCGAGAGTTCGTCTTGTTCGGCTGCGAGCGCGAACGAGTGCGCCACTAGTCCGCTGCTGATAATCGCAGCGGCAAATCGATAACCGATATGAAGCTTCTTCTTTTTCAAAATTTGTCCTTTCGCAAAGACACATAAGGAGAGGGGAAATTGTTTGAGGAGCAGCCGATTCCGGAGGGTCGGTGTTTATCCGGATACGATCTTTTCTTTTCCCGATGTTAAATAAATAAAGCTCACCCGACGTGACGTCCTAGACTTGTTAGTCTCGGAAGTCTCGAAAACGGCCGAACTCATTTGCCTGTAATGCGTGGTGCGATTTTTTCTTAAAACGGGGGTTTTGCAAGAAATAAATGGCCGCCTGGCGCTTTGGTTTGATTGCCGAAAAGCGCGAGATCACCGGCAGGTGATTCCGATTGGGTGGGTGTAATAAATCCGTACGCATGGTGCATTTGTTTAACACCACAAATACGCCCGTCGGTTTGACCGGTCGATCGGGCTGATTCACAATCTTGATGTATGGAGACAAAGTTAAGCGAAGGCTTGTCTCTCGTCTTTTTCCGCCGAAATATAGGCGCTTTGGAGAGAGGCGATAAACTAATGCTGTTTAATGCTTGGCGCGACCGAGCGGCTATAAGTGTGTGATTTTAGGGGCTTGCGCGGCTTGTCAAATCTTCGTGAAGAGCGTACGTTTATATTTAAGATCTATTTAAAAAGTGAAGAGGCGCTTTGAACGCCTACCGAATGTGCTCCAGGCCTAGCCCTTGGGGCGGTTCAATTAAGACTCCAAAATGGAGCAAAGTGTAACGCTAGGGAAACAAGGAGAACGTATGCTGAAGAAGAATAGTGCCTATCTCGTCCTTTTAACTGCGGGCCTTACTATGCTGGCCCTCTCGGGTTGCGGAAACGATATTAGCGTTACGGCCGATCCAGGCAGTAATACGAATAACACCGGTGGCGGCGGTGGCGCGACGACACAGCGACTCGACGATTTCCAGAACTCCAGCACGGGTTGTCTCTGGTGCGACAGCAGCGGTTATCTCAATACCCATCAGGCGATGAACGGCGCCACCGTGGGTTCCAGCTTCTCTTCGGCTATTACTACTGGGTTGCCAACAGGCGTTTCGGTCTATCGTAACGTGAGTGCAACCGCATCCGCTCAGTATCAGGGTGTTTGGTCTGTCTTCCTGCCGTACGGTTATGACCCAACCACCCATTCCTACGACCTCACGGTTGGCGGAACTTACAACGCCATTTCGTTCTACATTAAGGGCAATGGTCAGGGAACCCACGTCATCGGTGGCGGTCACGTCGAAGTGAACCTCATCGTAGCGAATACCGCATCGCGCGCTAAGACCGATTGCGCACTGAACACCGGTTATATGTACGCCGGTTACCTCGCCGACATCACCTCGCAGGTGAGCTCAAGCTGGGTCAAGGTCACCATTCCTTTCAGCAGCATTGCTCCGAACCCATACGCATGCTCCGGATTGTCCTCGACGTTTGACGCCACCGGCGTCGTCTCGATTGGCTTTCAGGTGCAGGTCGTAGATGCTATCGCGAGCGGTACTGTGGCAGCTTCTATCGATCTTGCTGACCTCGAACTGATCCATCAGTAAGTGATTCAGCTCTCGTAAGTTAGAGCCCGTCCTCCCTTAAAAAGGGGGGCGGGTTCGTTTTCATCCGAGCCAACGCCGAGGAATCGCCCGTGAACAAGTACAACATTCAGATTGCAGTCACTCTATCCTGTTTACTGGCTTCGGCTTGCTCGAGTTCAGGCAGTGGCAGCGCCATTGTCACGAACTGCGACCCGGACCTCTCGGCCAAGGACGTTGTCTTCACGCCGAAGCCGGAGTGGACTTCGGGAGCGGGTGCTACGAGCTCCGTTGATATCAATCTGGGGAATACCCCAGAGGCATTTGTTCAGGCGGCTTACGAGCAGATCAATGGCGTGATGCCTTCACCGACGCCAAGCATCGTCACGACGCAAATTAATAATCTAAAGAACGTTTCCTACTGGCGCCGAATCGACGTGGTCCATGCGTTGATGGTGGCTGCCGGTGCGACTTCCATGGGTCAGACCTATTCAGATCCCTGGGTCAGTCAGCCGACGTTTGCCACGGCTCCTTGTAAGGCGCTGAAGCGCGACGTGGGCGCCGTCCTCATGTTCTTCTTCTCCTGTCCTGGTGGAACGAACTGCGGGATGGACTGGGCAAATACCCATACCCATGGAATGGATGCGGCTGACGCGCTCTACGGATTCAATGGGACCAGTACCGGCGTTTATACGTCGTCCAGTAATGCGGGCTTCTTTTACCGCGAGCTGCTAGACGCGCGGCACGCAGGTCTGCAGTTTCTTCTCGCCAATGCTTATGGCCCCGATCTGACGGATGGCTCGATGGCTCGACTTGCTCTTGCCTTGAATCAGATCCGTGCCGATGGTTACGACAACACGGTCAAGATGGCGCTCTTAGACGATACTTGGGGCTGGACGCACTTTAGCGGGGTTTGGGGCAGCGCACCTGATCTGCACACGATCTCGCCGTCCGCCACCAACACTGCTGCATCTAAAATTTACCTGAACAAATGGAAACCTTTCTTCAACGCGGTTCCGAGACAGGATTGGTACACAGTGAATGGGCGGCCTCTCATTTATTTCTACAACGCCGGTACCTTGCAGCCGAGCGGTAACGCGCCTTCAGTGATCGCCGCGCTCAAAGACCTTTTTAACGCTGACTTCGGGGTCGAGCCTTGGGTCGTAGTTGACGTGGGCTTTGGTAACGGCAGTACGATCAGCGCCGACAGCCAGTTCACCTGGAGCACATTCAATATGTCCGGGCAAAAGAGCCGTTCAACTCTGAACGGCATCATTCTCGATCACGCGATCGTCAAATGGGACCCCATCGGACGCGATACAAACGGTGACAAGACCCGCGTCGCAGGTTCGGGTGATAAGCTCATCAAAGGCGGCGAGCTTCTGCAGTCGATTCTGGATAGCTCGGAAGACGCAGACATCCTAGTGCTCGGCACTTGGAACGACTTGGGCGAAGGTACGGGGCTTAATCGTAGCTACGACTACTACTACCAGGGTAACTGGTTGCCGCCGAACTACTTCATGAACATGATTCGCCATTCGCAGGCGCACTCGCCGTTCTGATTACGGATTGTTCGACCAGAAAAAGCCCGAATGGTCGAAGCTATGGGCGTCGAGGTCGAACTTCCAAAGTCCGGGAACCAAGTGTTGACCCGCGTTCGAGTAGTACTCTCCGGTTTTCCAGTTTAGCAGCAACATCGTTTCGTTCTGGGTGATGCCGAGGGATGCGCAGCGACTCACTCTGCCGGTATAAAGGCGAATTGAAGGAGTTTCGTAGTCGAAGCTCAGGCTGACGCGACAGTCGCCGATGCGGTAGACTCCCGGGAGCAGGCGAAAAGTGATCTGTGCCAGCGCAGTCTGTAGAAGTGCTTCGGCATCCGGGACGTTTCGCTGTGAGAGAAGTTCACCGGTGACCTTGCGAGACCAGCTGGAGTCGGTGATCTCAACGCCTTTGAAGTTTCTCGCGATGTAGTAGATCGCCTCGTGGACGATCAGGCCCGCGCGATCGCGTCTTGGAAGGGCGTTGTAAAGTTCGGAGTCAACGAGCAGATGAGTCCCGTCAAAGACCGCGAGCTGCTGATATTCGCAGCGGTGTCCAAGAGCTTTCGCGTTGCCGAGGTCACGTACCAGGGGAAGGGGTTCAGCCGAGAGCTTCGTCCAGTCCTGAAAGCGGATGAAGGTTTCCTGGAACCACATCTGCAGATCCGGTCTGAAGTCGAGGCGATCCAAGGCGTTGTTAAAGACCTCGGTCTCGCTGGTTTCTTCAGGAAGAAGTCTCAGGTCGCCCTGTTCGTAGCTGTCGGTGAGCTCGGTGGAAATGATTCCTCCGCGGCGATCGCGGCAGACGATGGCTGATCCTCCGTGGGTCTCGCTTCCAGCGAGGACTTCGGAGCTGAGGTTAAGCAACAGTGCAAGCGACAGCAGACTGGTTTTGATCATAGAGTTGGCTCACGATCCAATGGGAACAAGGACATGGCGAGTTCGTAGACCCGTTTTCTATTTCCAGTCTCGAGGAACGCACAAAGGCTGCGACCGAATTCTTGGATCATTTTCTTTGCCTCAGGCAGCTTTTCCGGATCGATCGACATGGTTATCGCCGTGTGGTTTCGCTGCTGAAGCGGAACATTCTCAAGCGACTTCATCGAGAGTTCCAGGCTTTTCATTTGATGTGCGCGATGGGCAATGGAAGTCTGGTTTTTCTTCGCGGTCGTGATCAGGGAGTCGCACTTCACGAGTTTCCCGTTTTTAACGGTCAACAGTCCGCGGGATTGTAAGCGTTCGATAGCGCGGGTAACTTCGCTCTTTTTTAGCCCTAGGCGTTTAGCGATCCACTCGGGAGTCCCGACGAAATCTTCGACGTAGGTGAGTTCTAGAATGGCGAGGTGATACCAGGGCGCGATCCCTTCAAACTCCTCGGGCGGAACTTCCCTTGCCGTCATTTTCCCAAGTGAGTGCTGGTCTTCAAACTGCTGATTGAGTCTGCCCAGCTTGGCTTGGCGGCGCATCTCCGCGATCGATCTTTGAAAGGCTTGACCGACGTCGGTCGACATTGAAAGCAGCTTCGGAATCTTTTCCGCGAACTGTTTTGACGGGACCCTTTTTCCAGTCAGGATCAGCGAAAGTACGCCGTGATCGATCTTTAGGGAGCGGGCAAATGCCCGCAGGGAATAGCGGCTGTTCCTGGTTCGACGACTCGTGAATTCCCGGTCGAGGATCTCAAGGTAGAGTGGCAAATTGGACATTATGCATGGCCTTATTCTCTTATTGGAATAGGGGCAAGGCGTTTCAAAGATCGGTCACCAAAAAGGTGACCGGATCAATAGAGTTACTTGAGGATTTCAAATGGAATCTATTGGGGGGGCAAATAGCGCACAGAAGTCCTGGCGAAGCGCGTCCAACGCAGGCCATCGGAGTCGGCGCGCCTTGGTGCAGTGGGGGCGCCCGTGGCCGTCCAGGAGGTTCCCGCAGGGGATAGGGTTCGGTCGCAGTGAGCGCGTTATTCGACCTGTCCGGACCACCGGACCAAACTCTGGATCGACTTACGCGACTTCTTTCTTCTGAGCTTTCTGGCCCACATTCTTCAATCCTGGGACTTTCCATTTTCCGGAGAGAACTTCTTCCTTTGGCCAATAAAGTCGGAAGAACAGATTGAAGCGTCCCGAAGGTGCGGGGAGCCAGTTACTGCTTTTGTCGGCGCCTGGATCTTCGCTTTGAATGTAGATGTCGAGCGATCCATCCGAGTTGAATTTCAACTTGTCGCGATCGCCGATCGCAAAGCGGTTGATCGGGTTTTTTACCAGAAACTGCTTCTCGTTGTACATCGTAAGAGACCAGAATGCGTTGACCGGTGGAACCTGATCACGATCCATGTGGATGACGTACTTGTCGGCTCCGTTGAATGGCTGGCCATCGATATCAGTCATCGCTCTCGGGTAGGTCGCATCTTGAGTGAGATTTGCACCGAGCCCAATCAGAGAAACGAAGGATCGCAAAAGATACTTCGTGCCGTAATTGCCGAGCTGCTCGGTCGAGTTGTTTACGGTGTCCCATCCATTGATTCGCGTTCCGAAGGGTTGTTTCGCACGAGCGACGATCGCTGCGTACCCTGCTTTGGCACCTTCGTTGATCGCAGCGATATTCTCGGCGGAAGGATTGAAGTCCTTACCGGGTTCAATTCCAAGCTGCTTGAGGGTTTCGACCATCGGACCGTCGGCGGCCAGTGGAGGGTTACCTTTCAAGAACATCGCAAGCGATTTGAAAAAGCTCACACCGTCGAGTAGGGCCGTGTTCTGGACGGGTGGGATTTTCGGATCGATTTTCAAAGTCTGAAGCGGTTTTCCGGGCGTCGCTTTCCCGCCCGAGAAGACCGATAGCGGCGTCAGCCGATACTGATCTTGGAGGTCGTTCACTGCTTTGTAATCCGATTTTCCATTGGTCTGCGTTCGGCCCAGGATCCAAACCAGGTCCGTCGGTGCTTGAAGCTTTTCGACTCCGGGTGAGAGCGTGCCTTTCCAGTTCGGACCTACGATCGCAAAATCGTGTTTTCCGGTACCGGTGGTGCGTTTGCCGGGCGAGGTAAACACGTTGGTCCAGGCATCGAGCATCGGCATCAAGTAGTAGCGTCCGTTCGTGTCGGGAACGCTGAGCACCATCGGCTCTTCCGAGAGATCAAGCCATGCGGAGGAGTAGAGGGTATCCACGTTCGGCGAGACGATGTCCGTAAACGTGTCATCGGGGAACGTTCTCAGATGATGAAACTCGTTGATGGGTGAATTCATCTGCTGGCGAGTGACGTTCATCAGAACGAGTGGAAATCCGTAAACGTAGGCTTGAGAAGCGAGATCTCGGGTCTTCGATTGGTCAGACATGGGATTGCATTCCTTTCGCGCCGCTCGCTGAGCGTGCGTCGGTCGTCAGTAGTGAATGTTTTCCGTTTTCTCCCTGCAGCAGATGAACCAGATCGAACGCTGCCCGCTCCGGCAGTGAGTCAGGCTTTTGACGTCAACGCTTTCGGTGGAGGCTAGCTGTTAAATAGGGCAGCCTTATTTCTTGGTTCTTCATTCGGGAATCACTAGACTATTTGTAGTGAAAAGCGACTACGCGGTTACCGGCATCCGATGGCTGACGGAAGAAACCTTCGTGCTGAGCACGGAACGCAAAGATTTGAAGTTTGATGCAGGTCAGCTGGTGAGCCTTGGGCCACGCGGTCTGGGCGTCAATCGCGAGTACTCCGTTTATTCGGGAGAGAAAGACTCTCAGCTCGAGTTTCTGGTGCGCAAGGTACGCGACGGAACGGTTTCAGTCGCTCTCGCGAAGCTCAAGCCGGGTGATCTTGTTTTCGTGTTGGGACCTTATTCGGATTTTCGCTTGAAGGAACTTGCGTCGAGCAAGCGGCCGTTCTGGTTTGTCGCGACAGGAACTGGGATCGCGCCATTCCGTTCGATGGTGCGGTCGCACCCCGATCTCGATTTCAAACTGATTCACGGAGTTCGAGAGCTAGAAGAGCGCTACGATTTTACGGACTATCCGACAGGCCGATATCAGGCCTGTATTTCGGGCAAGGGCGCCGAGAAAAGCGGCGCTTTTCGTGGGCGAGTAACGGACTACCTGCGTTCCGCGCAGCTGCCTAAGAACGGGCTGTTTTACCTATGTGGAAACAATAAAATGATCACCGATGCTTACGCGATTCTTCGTGAAGCCGGCGTTTCGTCGAACGACATTCACTCAGAGGTGTTTTTCTAACCCTTATGAGAATAGCAATTTCCTATCCACCGATTTTCAACGACGTCGGCCAACGGGCCATGGTTCCGCAGAACCGAAACGTTCAGTTCTTCAAGAAGCCAAACTTTCTTCTCGGCATTGTTCCCGCGCAGGCGGCGAGCTGGCTCAAGCAGATGGGCTACGAAGTTCTTTGGGACGACGGAAGCGCTCAGCTGAAGAGTTACGACAAGTGGTTTGCCGACCTCGTTGCCTGGAAACCGGATGTCGTCGTTTTCGAAGGTACGACTCCGGTCATGAAGTTTTACTGGGCGCAGATCGACCGTTTGAAGCAGGAATTGCCAGGCTGCATCGTCATGATGTCGGGGTTTCACGCCATGAGGCGTCCGCACGAGACGATGCGAAACAGCCAGTGCGACATCGTGATTCGCAGCAGCCATATCGATTTTGTTCTGCATCGACTGATACCTGAGATCGAGAAATTCAAAAGTGTTTGGCGCGAGAAAATCACTTCCGAGGGTCTGCTGATTCGCGATGCTCGCGGAAACGTGCGCGAGACGGGGCAGTTTAACCGGGTCGAGAACCTCGATGTTTCGCCGGATGTTGACCGTGATCTGGTGCAGTGGAAGAACTATGCATTCGAGAACGGAAACTTTCTCAATACCCCGGGAACCTATGCAACCAGCGTGATTCGCGACTGTAGCTTTGGGCAGTGCACGTTTTGTCGCTATAACGGTCCCGATCTGACGTTCTCGATTCGCTCGGTCGAAAAGAGCCTTGATGAATATCAACGCCTCATCGAGCAATACGGCGTCCGTGAAATTTTTGATGACTCGGGTGTTTGGTACCGTGGCGATCAGGCGCGAAAATTCGCCCAAGGGATTATCGACCGTGGGCTGCACAAGAAAGACTGTTTCTTCGGATTCAACACCCGATTCGGGTACCTCGATGAAGACACCTTAAGGCTACTCGCCAAGGCGAACTTTCGGTTTGTGTTGATCGGCCTTGAGTCGGGCGATGAAGAGAGTCTGCGTCGCCTTAACAAGGGCTATGACCTCGAAGCGGTCGAGAAGAATCTTACGGTGATGAAACGGGTGGGTCTGCATCCCCATCTGACGATCATGGTGGGGTACTATTGGGAAACCCGCGAGATGCTCGACAACACGATTAACAACGTGAAGAGGTACATGTTCTCGGGGCTCGCCCGTACTCTTCAGACGACCATTTGTATTCCGCTCGATTACACGCCTTATCATCTGGAGTGCATCGAGAACGAAGTCCTGCTCAGCGAAGACTACAATGATTTCGACATGAGCAAAGTGATCGTGAAGACCCCGCTCCCGCACGAGGAATACTATAAGGCGATCGAGAAGATTCTGGGTATCGCGACCGATCCACGCTTCGTACTGCGTCAGCTGATCTTTCTGCTGAGCTTTCGTCCTAGGGACTGGAAGTTCCTATTCGTTTACGGTTTCCGTGCGCTTCGAAGAATTCGCAATGTGAAGTACAGCCTGACGCGAAGGTATAAGGCCGAACAGGCGGAGCGCCAGGGTGTGACATGAGCACCGGGGCCCGTATTTCCGTCTCTGTTTGCGTTGCTGTTTTTAACGAGGGACCCAAGGCGGAAAGACTTCTCAGCCTGATTCTCGGGCAATCCAGACAGCCTGATGAAATCGTCATCGTGGACGATGCCTCGACCGACGATACTTATCAGCGACTGATTTCGGCGAGCCGCAGGTATTCCGGCGCCGTGAAAATCCAGGTTCTTCGCCAGGAGCGAAATGGTGGCCCGGCACTGGCTCGCAATCGCGCTTGGAAAAGTAGCTCGGGGAGTCTTTCCGTTTTTACGGATGGCGATTGCCGCCCAGCTCGTGACTGGCTTGAGAAGCTGGTTGGGGTAGTTGAAGCGAATCCTTCGCTTCTTGCCGCAGGAGGTAGTTACTCCGACCCTGACGAAGGGAACTTGCTTTCGAGGTTCATTGGATTTGAAATCTCTTGGCGCTATTCAAGAATGAGTGACGAGATCGATTGCCACGGTTCTTACAATCTCGCAGTGAGACGCGCGGTGCTCGAAAAACTCGGCGGGTTTGACGAACGCTATCCGAAACCAAGCGGAGAGGATTTCGATCTCACTTACCGGATCGCCGCTATGAAGCGGCTCGCGTTTGTGAGGACCGCAAGCGTCGGCCATGACCATCCGGATGAATTCTGGTCCTACCTTCGCAACCAGTTTCGTCGAGGGCTGGATCGTGTTCGCCTATATCTCGATCATCCGGGCAAGGCGACGTCCGACAGTTATACCGATGCTTGGGTAAAGTACGAGGTCGTGGGCTCGGCGCTGGTCGTCTACCTTGTTCCTTTCGCCATTCTTCGCGACGAAGTTCGATGGATTCAGCTCGGGCTCGTGGCTTTTCTTGCAGCAAGCAGCCTGAGACCGTTAGGATTTCTTTGGGGCCGCGCAGGAATGAAAGTAGCCATTTCTGGAGCTTTCATTCGATTTGTCAGGATCTTTGCTTGGATGGCGGGACTGCATGCGGGTTTCGCTCAGCCGCTGATGCATCCACTCAGGAAACAGGGAACATGAATCTACCGACTGAAAGATCGTGGGATCGCTTCTGGAAAACACAATCCGGCTCTCAGGTCAGCAAGCCGAGCTGGTCGAAGCAGAGAATGGTGGCGCGAATGGCGCCCTATCTGCGGTCAGGCATGCGAGTTCTCGAAGCGGGATGTGGGGGAGGATTCTTCTCCAACCACTTCATCAGCTCCGGGTGTTCGGTGACGGCGCTCGATTACTCCGAAGACGCGCTTGAGCTTGCGCGAAAGACGACTCAAGGGCGCTGTGAAGTTTACTTGAAAGACGATCTTCTGGACCCGAAGCTGGGCGAGCGTTTGAACGGAAAGTTCGATCTGATTTTCACCGACGGGCTTCTTGAACACTTTCTCCTGCCTCAGCAGAAAGTGATC